>Ga0154808_144_pt5 | contig 16497 bp, 22 predicted proteins | sample Rifle2008BG16ft_FD_105816 | JGI IMG/M metagenome (GOLD analysis project Ga0154808, IMG submission 105816) | Chloroflexi bacterium RBG_16_56_11 | reverse complement strand
GTATGTGATGTTTATCACATGAATTTCAGGCTGCAGAGGATATCATTTTAAGGGAAAAATGTTTCGGGAGTTTACGCAATGTGGTATTCGAACGGTACGGGCTGGTGGATGTTTTTCGGGATGATATGGATGGTCGTTTTCTGGGGTGGGCTTATCGCCCTGATTATCTGGGCGGTCAACCGCTGGGGGCAACGTAGCACCGGTCCGGAAAAGCGCAGCGCCCTGGAATTCGCCAGGGAGCGCTACGCCCGGGGCGAAATAACGCGGGAGCAGTTCGAGCAGCTTAAAAAGGACCTGTAATCAGGGGCCGGGCTTTTTGTCAGGCGCCAGCAGGGAGTCCAGCTTGGCGACATTGAAGCCAATGACTATGTCTTTATCGTCGATGATAATCACCGGGACACCCATTTGCTTGGTCTTTTCAACCATCTGGTGGGCGGCTTCTCTGTCTTCGAGGACGTTGTGCTCCAGGTAAGCAATTTTCTTTTGCGAAAGATACTCTTTCGCCCGGATACAATAGGGTCAGGTGGGGGTGGAATAGATAACTACTTTTTTTTCGGTCATAACGAGTCCTTTCCGGGATACTGTTCCGAATAAATGATATATTCGCGGTGGGGCGGTGTCAAGGCACGATGAACGGTAAAAATTTTTCGCATTGCTGTTAGCATACCTTGCCCCGCCCCTCAGCCGGACACGCCGGCAGACCTCCGGGATATCCGGCTTGAACGGGGAGCCGAAACGAGAGGGGCTGCGGGCATGAAAATGTGATATAATTTTTAGATTGAAAACCGACTTTGTCGATGATGAAACTTATGTCACATACAGCCAGAGATGTCACCGGTAAAATTTAAAAAAGATAATTTTTAACGCACCGGGGAGGAGATAAGATGGCGAACGAACATGAAACGACCCTTTCAGCGCTGCAAACGGCCATACGCATGGAGATAGACGGAAAAGAGTTCTATCAAAAATCGAGCAAGTCCAGCCGGAACCCGCTGGGCAAGGAGCTCCTGAAGAAGCTAGCCGGGGAAGAGGACGTACACCGCAAAGTCTTTGAGAACATCTATAATAACATTAGGGCCAAGAAAGGGTGGCCGGGCGGGAAAATCCAGGTAGATACGGGGAAAAGCCTGAATACGGTCTTTTCCGAAGCTATGAAGGAAATGGACCGAAACGTGAAAGCGATTCCCGGAGAGATTGAAGCGATACAAACAGCGATGGCCATGGAAAACAAGACGTTCGATTACTATAAGAGCCAGGGGGGCAAGGCCACGTTCGGGGCTGAGAAAGACTTCTATGAGAAACTGGCCATCCAGGAAGAAGAGCATCACCGGGTGCTGCTGGAATATTTCGAGTTCCTGAAAAATCCGGCAGCTTACTTCGTCCAGAAGGAGCACCATTCCCTCGATGGCGGATAATATGAATCTCGTCGCGCTGCAGAAACTCGGTTACGGGATGTATGTTATCGGCTCGTTCAAGGGCAATAAGCTCAACGGGCAGACCGCTAATACCGTTTTCCAGGTCACCTCGGAACCGCCGACGGTAGCTGTCAGTATCAATAAAAAGAACCTGACCCACGAGTACATAAAAGCCAGCAAGGCTTTTTCCGCCTCCGTACTCTGCCAGGCCACGCCGCTGAGCTATATAGGCAACTTCGGATTTAAATCCGGGCGGGACGCGGATAAACTGAAGGACATCAAGTATAAAGTAGGCGTCACCGGGGCGCCGGTTTTCCTCGATAACGCTACCGCCTACTTCGAAGCCGAAGTAATTAAAGAAGTCGACGTGGGCACGCACACGATTTTTATAGGCAGGATTATCGCGGCCGAGGTACTCACCGATGAAATTTGCATGACCTACGAATACTATCACCAGGTAAAACGGGGGACGACGCCGAAGGCGGCCCCGAGCTATATAGCTAAGGAAAAGGGAGGCGATAAATAATGGCCAAATACGAGTGTACGGTCTGCGGCTATATCTACGATCCGGCGGTGGGCAACCCCGACGGGGGAATAGCGGCAGGGACGGCCTTCGAGAAGATACCGGACTCCTGGGTATGCCCTATCTGCGGGGCGGCGAAAAGCGAGTTCAAAAAGGTTTAATGATTTAAAATCAGGTAAAGGTTTATCGGGCAGAATAGACCGGAGGTGAAGGATGGAAAAGGAAAAAATCATCGAGATACTGAACCTCGACCTGCAAGACGAGCACGGCGCCATCGTGCAATACCTTGTCCACGCCTACTCCATGGGCGAAGGCGAGCTGGCTTGCGAGATAGAGGCAATAGCCCGGGAAGAGATGCGCCACTTGGACTGGCTGGCGGAAACCATCGTGGAGATGGGCGGCCAGCCGAGCGTAAAAAGGGGCACGATGAACATGGCCGGCAAGGCGGTGCACGAGTGGATGGGGTCGGATGTCAAGCTGGAAGAGGGGGCCATCGCGCACTACCAGGAGCACATCGCCAGAATCGACGACCCGAAGATAAAGCGGTTGCTGGGGCGGATTCTGGCCGACGAAAAGGCGCACCACGGCAAGTTCGAGCATTTTATCCACAAGGCCATCAAGGAAGGCCTCAAAGACCTCAAGGGCGACCGCCAGGACAATGTTACCAAGACGCTGGACTGGGGCATCCAGCACGAGTACACGGTCGTCCTGCAATACCTGTTCCACTCTTACATGACAAAAAACATGGAGGCTAAAAAGCAGCTCGAGGACCAGGCGGTCAATGAAATGCAGCACCTGGGCTGGCTGGCCGAGGAGATGGTCGGCGCGGGCGGTTCTCCGAAGACCATAGAATCAACGATAGACCGCTCTACCGGGACCGCCGACATGCTCAAAGCGGATTTAAAAATAGAAAAGGATGTCGCGAAGAAATACAATAAGGCCGCCAGGGAAATCGGCGACGCCGGTCTCAGGGAGCTGTTTTCGCGCATCCGTGATCATGAAAAATACCATGCGGAGGTCTTCACCGACCTCCTCGAGGGAATAGAAAAGAAATAGTCCGCGGACACTGATAGCCGCGGATAAAGGCGGGCGACATGGCCAATTTCGTTAAAGCCGGCGTGACCGGCGATTTTCAGGACGGGACAAAGAAAAAAGTCATGGTGGAGGGGCAGGAAATAATGCTGGCCAGGGTCGGCGGCAAGTATTACGCGACCTATGACCGCTGCCCCCACATGGGGGGTGACCTGGCGGCGGGGGTGCTCGAAGGGATGATAGTCACCTGTCCCCGGCACGGCTCCCAGTTCGATATCAGGGACGGGACCGTTATCCGCTGGCTGAAAGGTTCGGGATTTTCCGCGGCAGCTCTAAAGGTGACGAAGCCTAAACAGCCTCTGAAGACTTACCCTGTAAAAATAGACGGCGACGCCATAATGATAGAAATTTGAAGATCCCTCAATAATGCCGCGCGACGAGGGAGAGGGAGGTACGGGGATGCCGCCCGTTTTTTCCGAAACCATGCTGCTGAATATCGCCATCGGTATAGAGACCAGGGGCATTACGTTCTACGACATCATGGCCAAGTCTTCGGACAGCGAAGCGGCCCGCACCGTGTTCAAATACCTGGTCGAGATGGAGCGGGAGCACCTGCAAACGTTCCGGGACCTGCTGGGCAGGGCGGAAGAAGGCGAAGACCGGGAAACTCTCTCCGAGGGACGTGTCGCTTATCTCCAGACACTGGTCGATTCAGCGGTGTTCACCGATGACCTCATCACGGGGGAGATGGCCACCCAGGCTGATAGCGATGTAAAGGCGCTGGAGCTCGCGCTGAGCGCCGAGAAAGACGCCATCCTGTTCTATTACGAAATAAGGGACGACCTTCCACAGCGGCTGGCGCCAGCGATAAAGAGGATACTGGCCGAGGAAAAGTCCCACCTGCAACATCTCTCCGATGTCAAGAAAAGGCTGGCCTCTGCCTGAAAGAGGAGAGGCAAAGTGAAAACCTGGGCAGGGAGACGCGGGACCGGGATGGACCATGAAGGTGAGTCAGGCCGTGAACCGTCTTCCTTCCTGGTCGACAACGTCAGTCTTTTACCGGTTGGCTTCGTCCTCGACGTGGCCATGGGGAACGGACGGAACGCCGTTTACCTGGCCAGGAACGGTTTCACCGTGGAAGGCGTGGACAGGTCCGCCGGGGCGATAAGCGAGGCCCAGGCAGCCGCCCGGGAGACAGGAGTAACGATAAAAACCGCTATAGCGGACCTGGAGGGTGGCTACCGAATAGCCAGGGAGCGGTACGACGTAATCATCTGCTTCAACTACCTCCAGCGCTCGCTGATACCGCAGATAAAGGACGGGATACGTCCCGGGGGCATGGTAGTCTACGAAACATTTATCATCGACCAGAAGCGGTTCGGACATCCGAGCAACCCCGACTATCTTTTGAAATACAACGAGCTGCTCGACATGTTCCGCGAGTTCCGGTGCCTGCGCTACCGGGAAGGTGTCGTGGATGACAGGAAGGCCGTGGCCAGCCTGGTCGCCCGGAAGGACACGAGGAGGGAATAGATGGAAATATTCAGGGGGCGGGCGCAACTGCCGGGCGCCGATAAGCCGTGGGACGTCCAGGTGGAAATAGAATGGAGCACCAAGAATGTGACGGTGCGTATCGACGAGGCGCCCGGCAGTACCAGAGAATGGGCGGGTTCGGAGGTGCAGACCTACGGCACGACGGAAGAAATAGTCTTCCGGACCAGGGGCATACCCGCGGTACTGACGCACTGGTGGCATTTTACCCGCCGCGGCGCTGGAAATCTACGCGGCGTTATCCTGGCGGCCCCGGGCGACGAAGGCGACTGGGAGACCTGCACGGTCATCCTGAGCAAGGTCAAGTATTACGGGGCGCGATAGCCGTCAACTCGACAGGGTAAGGAGTCTTAAATGTTGAATAAAGTGATGGTGGTGCTCCTGATAGTCTTATTGTGCCTCACAGGCGGGGTCGGCTACTACTCTTATACTCTCAACCAGAGGGTTGACGACCTGAGCGCCAGGCTCACGGGCTACGAAAGTGAGCAGGCGCTACGTCTCGCGGGCATCAGCGAGAACCTGACGGCCCTGGGGTCACTGACAGCCAGCGGCCTGAACGCGCTCCAGGGCGGAATAAACGCGGTGCAAAGCCAGGTTGACAACGCGGCGGCGCGCATCACGGCCCAGGAAAGCGGGCTGGTCGCCGCCAGGGAGAGTATCGCGACAGCCGAGGTAGAGATTAGCAACGCGGAGTCGCGTATCCAGGAGCTTTCAGCGAATGTCAGCAGCATTGCCAGCACCCAGACCGGACTCACCAAGGGCGTTCTCGACGCCAACAAGGTCTACGGCATCGTCAGCCGTTCGACGGTGAGAATTACCAACGGACAGAGCACGATAGGCTCGGGGTTCATTTACGATACCGGTGGGCATGTCGTGACCGCTTTTCATGTTATCGACGGGCTTTCGCCGATTTACGTCGTCATGTATGACGGCTCGGTCTCGACGGCTACCGTTGCGGGGTCCAGCCCGGCGAGCGATATCGGCGTGTTGAAGCTGGCAGTAATCCCGTCCGCCCCGCCGGTCTCTATGGGCGATTCCAGCCTGGTAAAAATCGGCGAGCCGGTAGTCGCTATCGGCAGTCCCCTGGATATCCGTGACACGGCCACGGCGGGGATCATCAGCCGGACCAACCGGTACACGGACTACGGACTGGCCAGCCCGGTGCCCAACCTGCTCCAGTTCGACGCGCCGGTCAATCCCGGAAACTCCGGGGGACCGCTGGCCAACGCCGCCGGAGAAATCATCGGCGTGGTGGTCGCCCGCATCCAGGCGGCCCAGGGGGACGGCATTTACTACGCGGTGTCTTCCGACAAGGTGAAAAAGGTCGCCGATGAGGTTATAACTAACGGCTCTTTTGCCTATCCCTGGATCGGCGTTAATATCGGTGACATCACGCCGCAGCAGGCGGAGGAAATGTCCCTGGCAACGACCTACGGGGTGCTGGTGAGCAGCGTCGTCGCCGGGCAGCCGGCCGAGGCGGCCGGGATACGCGCCGGAGACGTGATCGTGACCATTGACGGCGTACCGGTAAGGGACACAGGTGAGCTAACGTCATATCTCGGGGAAAATAAAAGCCCCGGCGAGACGACGACAATCGAGGTAATCAGGGGCGCAGAAAGGCTCAATATAACCGTTACCGTGGGGACGCGGCCATCCTAGCCTTCAGGACATTTTCCCGGACCTGATGAACACGCCGATTTTTTTACGGCGGAACAGGACCAGCCCGAGCCAGAGAACGACCGCCAGGCCGACCATCTCACCTGCAAAGACGACCGGGTCCGACACCAGGGCCTGGAGAAGACCGGGCAGCCAGGACTCCAGGTCGATTTTTTCAAACTCGAAACCCATCAGGGGCCAGAAAAGCGTAGCCGGGATGTACCACATCGCGTCCAGGGCCAGGTGCGCCAGTGTGCCGGCGGCCAGGGTCAGCATCCAGACACTGTGACGGCGACGATACAGAAAAAATCCGGCAGCGGACAACAGCAGGAAAAACAGGAGGGTATGGGCGAAAATACGGCCGTTGTTAAAGGTATCCCGGAAGATGAAATGTCCGATAGGTTTATCGACGATATCCGGGAGAAGCGAGCCGAACATGAGGAAGCGGATATCGACATACCCCGCCAGTGAACCCCACCAGGACACCCGGGCACGCGGCGAGTCTTTCGCGCTGCCGGCGAGCCCGGCCAGCAGCGTCCCTGCCCCCAGTGTGATTCCGACATGCCCGAAAAACAGCATAATGCTTCTCCCCAGGAAATCAGCGCCCGGTTTAAGCGGCGCTATTTTTATATTATAATAGTCCGGTGCCGATTGGAAATCTTAGGGGAGATGGCGAACTGATGAAGGTGATCGGGTTGACCGGTGGAATCGGGAGCGGCAAGAGCACGGTGGCGAAAATCCTGGAGGAGATGGGGGCGACTATCGTGGACATGGACAGCCTGGGCCACGAGGCCGTAAAAAAAGGAAGCTGGGCCTGGGAAAGTATCGTCCGTGAGTTTGGCGAAGAAATCCTTGCCGCCGACAGCGAAATCGACCGCGCCAGGTTGGGGAAGATCGTCTTCAACGATAAAAAGGCCCTGTCACGGTTGAACAGGATAGTCCATCCGGAGATAGACAGGCTGCTGAAGGCCGGGCTCGAGGAACACCGGCGCCGGGGAGTCAAGGTGGCGGTCGTCGAGGCGGCGGCCATGCTGGAGGCCGGGCGGGAATATAAACCGGACGAGCTGTGGGTTACCGTCGCTCCCAGGGACACGGTACTCAGACGTATCGCCGGGAGGGGTGGTCTCAGCGAAAAGGAAGCGCGGGCGCGGATAAAGTCGCAGCTATCGAATGAGGAACGCCGGAGGCACGCCGACGTGGTCATCGATACAGACGGCACTCTGGCGGAGACCCGGGCGAAGGTGGTAAAGGAGTGGGAAGAATTGCTTAAAAGGCTTTAAACCTTTGAATATCGAATATTCTAAAAACCAATGGCGAGGCCTGGACTAACGGGTGAGTTTAAAAATTACTATTCTCGAACAGATTGAGGATGAAAAGCGTTAAACTTGGTATCAGGTTTGACTCTTAGCTTCAAAGCTGGTACAATATAATTTTTGGAGGACGAAAATTTACGCGATAATTGAGACAGGTGGCAAACAATATAAAGTAACCGAGGGCCAGACTATCGAGGTAGAGCGCCTGGACGTGGCCGAGGGCGGCACCATCGAGCTGGACAAAGTCCTTCTGCTGGCGGACGGCGAAAATATCACTGTGGGTAAGCCGGTCGTCGACGGGGCGCGGGTACTGGCTACGGCCAGGGAGAACGGCCGGGGCAAGAAAATCATCGTTTTCAAGTTCAAGGCCAAGACCCGTTACCGCCGCAAGAACGGGCACCGCCAGTCATTCACGAGGCTGAGCATCGACAAGATACTGCCGCCGGGGGCCGAGGCGCCCAAACCGGCCAGGAAAACGCGGCGCAAGAAGAAAGAGGAGTCAACCGATGGCGCATAAAAAAGGGACCGGGACCAGCCGTAACGGGCGGGATAGCCAGAGCCAGAGGCTCGGCGTGAAAAGGTTCGCCGGGCAAACGGTGAACGCCGGGACGATACTGGTGCGGCAGAGAGGCACGCTTATTCATGCCGGCGAGAACGTGGGGATAGGGAAAGACCATACCCTGTACGCCCTCATCAACGGCATCGTAAAATATGAACCGACGAGCCATAACAGGAGAAAGGTCAGCATTTCAGCCGGCTGAACGATATGAAAGAGAAAATTCATCCCAAATACTACCCCGATGCCGAGGTAATTTGCGCCTGCGGTAACAAGTTTACCACCGGCTCGACCAAGAAACAGATGAAAGTGGACGTTTGCAGCAACTGCCACCCGTTTTTCACGGGTGAGCGGCGCATGATGGACACGGCCGGCCGTGTCGAGCGCTTTAAGAAGCGCTACAAGATTGAGAGCTAACAGCGGCTATCTAGGAGAGGGGCCGAGTTTTTCGGCCCTTTTTCTTTAAGAAGACATGGCGGAAAAAAAGAAGTTCAACTACGGCGGCCAGGCGGTCATCGAGGGCGTGATGATACGGGGCCGGGAATCGCTGGTGACGGCAGTACGGCGACCCGGCGGCGATATCACCATCGACGCGAGGCCACTGCCGTCCATCTACACCGGCCGGCTGAGGCGGATGCCGCTGGCGCGGGGCATCATTGTGCTTATCGAGTCGATGGTGCTGGGAATCCAGAGCCTGATGTACTCGGCCAACGTCGCCATGCAAGAAGAGGCCGAAGAGATAAACGCGAAGGCCATCTGGGGCATGGTTGCTTCAGGGATTGTGCTGGTGGTCGTCCTCTTTTTTCTCGCCCCGCTGTTTCTCACCAACCTGGTGCGGTCGCATATTCCCAACTCCGTGGTCTTCAACATCGTCGAAGGGGCGATAAGGCTGGCCATTTTCATCGCCTACCTCAAGGTGGTCTCGCTCCTGCCGGACATCAAGCGGGTCTTCACGTACCACGGGGCCGAGCATAAGACGGTCAACGCCTACGAGGCGGGCGAACCGCTCGAGGCGGAGGCTATCAGGAACTACGGCAAGGCGCACGTACGCTGCGGGACCAGCTTCCTGTTCACGGTGCTGATAATCGCTATCGTGGTATTCTCTCTGGTGGGGCGTCCGGCGCTGTGGCTGATGGTCGTATCGCGCATCGCCCTGATACCGGTTATCGCCGCTATAGGCTACGAGGTGACGTATTTCAGCGCCCGCCATACGCACCACTGGCTGGTGAGGATTATCCTGGCGCCGGGCCTGCTGCTGCAGTCCATGACTACCGCCGAGCCGGATGACAGCCAGATTGAGGTAGCCATCGCGGCGATGGGCAAAGCCATAGAAATAGACGACGCGGCGGCACCGGCCCAGCCTTCCGCCTGATTTCAATCAAGGTCGGTTTCAGTCAGCTCCTGGAAGAAGCAGGTCTGGCGGCCGGTGTGGCAGACGGGACCGGTAGGGTCAGCCTTCACCAGCACGGTATCGGAATCGCAATCGAACCAGACCGAGCGCACTTTGATACGGTTACCCGAGGTCTCTCCCTTGTGCCAGAGTCGCTGGCGGCTGCGGCTGAAGAACCAGGCCTCTTTCGTTTGCAAAGTGCGGCGCAGCGACTCTTCATTCATATATCCGAGCATGAGGACCTCTCCAGTAGCGTCGTCCTGGATAATCGCCGGGATAAGTCCTCGTTTATCAAACTTCAAATTTTTCAAGATACTCCTGCCACGACCCTATATCGGGTTAATTTCAGTAAGCGCCTGCTTGAGATTGATGTCCTCGGTATAAAGGGCCTTGCCGATAATAGCCCCTTCGGCGCCGAGCTTCTGCAGTATTTTCAGGTGGTTCAGGGAGGCGATGCCGCCGGCGGCGATGACCGGGAGCCGGGTGGTCTCAATCATCTCGGCAACGGCGGCGAAATTGGGCTCGGTAAGGGTGCCGTCGCGGTGGATATCGGTATAGATGAAACGGCGCACGCCGGCGCTCTTCATACTCCCGGCCAGTTCGGTGGCCCTTCTCACGGTGTTCTTGACCCAGCCATGCGTGGCGACGTACCCCTCGCGGGCGTCGATGCCCACGATAATAGCCTCGCCGAACGAGCGGCACGCCTGAGTGACGAGGTCAGGGTCTTCCACGGCGGCCGTACCCAGGACGACCCTGTCGATGCCGATTTTCAGCAGCTCTTTAATCGTCTCCATGCTGCGGACACCACCGCCAAGCTGTACCGGGATAAGCATCACCCGGGCGATATTCCGGATGATGTCCAGGTTGCGTATTTCACCGGAAGCGGCCCCGTCGAGGTCGACGACGTGGAGTCGCGGCGCCCCAAGCGATTGCCATTTCAGGGCCACATCAAGTGGGTCATCGGAAAAGACCGTTTCCATTGAATAGTCGCCGCGGTAGAGGCGGACACACTTGCCGTCACGCAGGTCTAGCGATGGTATTATTTCTATAAGCGCCTCCCCGAGGGTATCATCATGAGAAAATTATAGCACCATCGTTACAGCTGGGACAATTTGTGAGGTGGTTGTTACCGACGGCGTATTGACAGGCAGGTACTTTTGAACTATAATAATAGTACCATCGACCGTAATGGCGGTGAGTTCTAAAGAAGACCTTAATAAAATAAGTCGCTTGGATCGTATACGACCGAGACGGCATATAAGAACCGGGTTAACGATGCCCTCTCGGTCAATCCGAGGGGGTTTTTTTATTTGGTGAATAGCAAGCTCAGAGTCGGTTTCATCGGGGCCGGGACGGTGGGTACCGCCCTGGCCGTCCTGCTTGACCGCAAAGGGTATGGAGTCGTAGGCGTGTACAGCCGGACTTTGAGCTCGGCAGAGAAGCTGGCCAGACTGGTCAAAGGCTGCCGGGTTTTCGGGAGCGGCCAGGAAGTGGCGGAGAAAGCCGGGCTTGTTTTCATCACCACCCCGGACGCTGCCATCCCCGCCGTGGTTTCCCGCGTGAAATGGCCGAAGGGCGTCAGCGTGGTCCACTGCAGCGGGGCCGATTCCACTGACGTCCTGGAACCGGCAATGAGGTCCGGGGCGATGGTCGGGTCTTTCCATCCTTTGCAGACCTTCGCCGGCGTTCAACAGGCCATCGAGAACATCCCCGGCTCAACCTTCGCCATAGAAGCCGGGGAGCCCCTGCTGACCGTCCTCAAGTACATGGCGACGGCCCTGGACGGCTCGTGGATAAAGCTCCAGGCGAGCGACAAAGTCCTCTATCACGCTGCCGCCGTTTTCGCCTGCAACTACCTGGTGACCCTGGTGAAGATGGCCACCGACCTGTGGCAGACTTTTTCGATACCCACCGACCAGGCCACCCGGGCGCTCCTGCCGCTCCTCCGCGGCACGCTCCATAACATTGAAACCATAGGTATCCCGCAGTGCCTTACCGGGCCGATTGCTCGCGGTGACGACGGCACGGTCAGCAAGCACCTGAAGGCCCTGAAGGAAAAATCGCCGGCACTGCTGTTCGCTTACCAAGAACTCGGACTCCAGACAGTCCCGATAGCCCTTGCCAAAGGGAAAATAGCCCAGGCGCAGGCCAGCGTCCTGGAAATGATATTGAAATCTAAATAAGCAACAGGGAGACGGTCCAATGAGAACGATGTTAAAGAGCAAAATCCACCGGGCGCGTGTCACGGACGCGAACATCGACTACGAAGGCAGTATCACCATCGACAGGAAACTCATGGAAGCCGCCGATATCCTCCCCTACGAGCAGGTCCACGTGCTCAACATCAACAACGGCGCCCGTTTCACTACCTACGCCATCGAGGGGGCGCCGGGTAGCGGGGAAATCTGCCTCAACGGCGCCGCGGCGCGGCTGGCTGTCAAGGGCGATATGGTCATTATCCTGACCTACACGCAGGTAGCCGAAGAGAATGTGAAAAACTACCGCCCCAGGGTAGTGCATGTCAACGAGAACAATGTCATGGTCAATAAGCTGGATGAGAAAATCTTCGCCTGAGGAGAGCCGCCATGCGCGTGACCATCAATCAGATTAAAGAGATGAAACAAAAAGGTGAGAAGATAGTCATGCTCACCTCTTATGATTACTCCACGGCAAAACTGGTGGAAGCGGCCGGTATACCGATGATACTGGTCGGCGACAGCCTGGGAATGGTCGTCCTGGGCTACGAAACGCCGATACCGGTGACCATGGACGTCATGATTCACCATACGAAAGCCGTGGTCAGGGGCACCAGCAAGGCCCTGATTATTGGGGATATGCCGTTCATGACCTACCACGCGAGCACCGGGGAGGCCATGCGCAACGCGGCGCGGTTCATCCAGGAAGCGGGCGCCCAGGCGGTCAAATTAGAAGGCGGCCTGACCGTGGCCGAAAAGGTGAGGCGCATCATAGATTGCGGCATCCCGGTCATGGGACACATCGGGCTCACGCCGCAGTCGGTCAACCAGCTCGGCGGCCTTAAGGTGCAGGCGAAGTCGCGCGAAGCGGCGGCGAAACTGATTGACGATGCCGTGGCGCTGGAGCAGGCCGGAGCATTCGCCATCGTGCTGGAGGCTATCCCCTTCAAACTGGCGGCGCTGGTCACCAAAAAGGTGGGCGTGCCGACCATCGGCATCGGCGCGGGCCCCTATTGCGACGGACAGGTGCAGATTGTCAACGACATTCTGGGCTCATTTACTGATTTCGTGCCGAAGCACGCCAAGCAGTACGTCCGGCTCGCCGATATTATGTCGAACGCTTTCAATGAGTACTGCGAGGAAGTCAGGTCCGGCAAGTTCCCCACGGAGAAACACAGCTTCATCATCGACGAAGGAGTGCTGGCGGAGCTGAGCCAGTGAACCAGACTCACATATAGATTCGGTTACGAGAGGGGCGGCAGAATCGCGGCCCCTCTTTTCGTTGGCGAGGTAAAAAATGAAAGTCGTCAAAACGATAGAAGAGATGAGGCGGTTACGCCAGCAGACCAGAGGAACGGTCGGGTTCGTGCCGACGATGGGCTACCTCCACGAGGGGCATCTGTCCCTGGTAAGACGGGCCAAAGAAAACGATACCGTAGTCGTCAGCATCTATGTCAATCCTACCCAGTTCGGCCCGAAAGAGGACTTCAAAAGCTATCCCCGCGATATCCCCCGCGACCTGGCGATGCTGGAGTCGCTAACCGACATCGTTTTCATGCCGGAGGACGCGGAGATGTACCCGGCGGGCTACGACACCTGGGTGGAGGTGAAGGGAATCACGGAGGGACTGGAAGGGGCGACGCGGCCCGGGCATTTCCGGGGCGTAGCCACGGTAGTCACCAAGCTGCTCAATATCGTCGGGCCGACCCGGGCCTACTTCGGGCAGAAGGACGCCCAGCAGGTGGCGGTAATCAAGAAGATGGCCGTCGAGCTTGACATGGACCTGGAGCTGATAGCCTGCCCCACGGTAAGGGAGCCGGACGGCCTGGCCATGAGCAGTCGCAACGTCTATCTGGACCCGGAGGAGCGGCGGGGGGCGGCGGTCCTGTTCAAGGCGCTAACACTCGCCCAGGAGCTGTGGAAAAACGGGGAAAAAGACGCGGACACGGTGCTGCATCGCATGATGGCACTCATCAAGCAGGAGCCGCTGGCGAACATCGTCTATATCAGCATCGCGGACGGGAAGACGCTGAAAGACGTGGAAGAAATAAAACCCCCGGCGCTGGTGTCCCTGGCGGTGCGGTTTGGGAAGACGCGGCTGATTGATAATGTGGTAATAGGATAGGCAAGATATTAATAACACGGAGATTGAAATGACGATACAGGACTTGATAAAACAGGCGTATAGCGTCACCGGAACATTTAAGCCAACTGATGAATGCATCAGCGGTGACGTAGGCGCAGCCTTAATCACCAGGGATGGTAACGTATATACCGGCGATCGACTGCGCCTGTGGTATCGGCTTTTGCGCCGAACATTCCGCCATTGCCGAAATGCTCAAACACAAAGAGTCGGAGATTGCGATGCTGGTTGCCGTTAATAGAAAAAAGAAAATCGCACCGCCTTGTGGAAGGTGCCGCGAGCTGATCTATCAGGTTAACAGGTCAAATGCGGAAACCCAGATTATATTAGGACAGAATGAGACAATTACGTTAAAGGAACTCTTACCCCATCACTGGCTGGATATCTGGAAATAAATATTACATCAGGCTGAAAAACAATGCTTTCAGTGACCAATCAGAACCGTCCAATTCTTGTTGATTTTTATTGATAGTAAACGGTATAATTTTATACGTGTCTGAGCCGAGGTAGCTCAGATGGTAGAGCAGCGGACTGAAAATCCGCGTGTCCCCAGTTCGATTCTGGGCCTCGGCACTTTTAACACGGGTGGGCGGAAGTAGTTCAGTGGTAGAATGCCTCCTTGCCAAGGAGGAGGTCGCGGGTTCGAATCCCGTCTTCCGCTCCATTTCTTTAAGTTCGCATTTCACTTTTTATCCGGGTAGTCCGTCTCTACCTTGTAAACCGGATTCCAGCGTGCGCGGGCATGACAAACATAATAAAAAACGGGGCGTTTAAGAGGGGTTCATCCTGAAGGTTCACCCTGAAGGGTGCAGACCCCTCTTCATTTATATCCCCTCTTCAAACAGATGATTTCACGGGGTGGGGTATAATCTGGATTCCCGCTTTCGCGGGAATGACAGTTATTTATACCACTTCTCTATTTCCACGAGGCAGGAGTTAGGCGCCATGCCCGGCGCGTTTTTAGAAAGCAGGCGGGAAGGCGTCAGGATGCTGACGCAGCCGCCCCTATCGATACTCGCGGGATTACCCGGCTCGATAGGGTCGTATTTCCCGGAGCCGTAGTAGCAGTGGGCCACTCCGGGCCTCATCCTCTCCGTGACTTCGGCAATACACAACACGGCGCCGCGGTCGTTGTAGATTTTCACAATGTCGCCGTGGCGGATTTTCCTCTTGGCAGCGTCAGCGGGATGGAGACGCACCGGGCGCCAGTCGACACCGTCCTTACGGACGCGATGGCCGGCAATCTCGCTCACCCAGGAGGTGTTGGCGTCGTGATGGGTGTGGAAGGAATACCTGGGGTGGGGCGAGATGAGCTGCAGGGGATATTTCTCCGCCAGGGTCGAGTCGTAGCCCTCCCAGCTCGGGATGTACCGCGGTAAAGGCGGCCTCTCGACGTCATCGGGTAGTTTGGCCGTCAGGCTGCGTGACACGAACTCGACCTTGCCACTGTAGGTGCCGAGCTCTTTTCCTTTTTCGGTGTTCCTCTTCGGATTAAAGTGGTCGGGCGTATCGCAATCGCGTCCCTCGTAAAACCAGCGCAGGCCGGGGGTCGGCCGGTAGTCAGCCGGTACCGGGACGATATAATACCCCTTTTCCTTGAACTCCTCGAAAGAGACATACTTCGGGAGGTCGGAGAAATTGAAGACCTTTTCAATCCAGTCTTCCTCGGTATTGCCCTCGGTATATTGTTCCTTGATTCCCAACCTCTCCGCCAGGTCGGCGAATATCCGGTAGTCCGAGCGCGACTCGAAAAGGGGCTCGATGCACTTTTGCTGGTAGACAATGACGCGGTGGTTGCAGGCGTTGGAGCCGTGATGGGTGTAGCCGCCGGTATTGGCCCATTCGCCGATGTCGTTTCGCTCGAAACCGGTGCAGGCGGGCAAAATGATATCGGCGAACTTCGTCTCGGTGCACCACCAGCAGTCCTGATTGACGACGAACTCGAGCTTCGGGCTCTGGTACATCCTCACCCAGCGGGCGGTCTCCGTCATCGTTCCCAGGAAAGAGCCGCCGTAGCGGTAGAACATCTTCACTTCCGCGTGGCCGGGCAGGGGGTAGGTATACGGGATGAACTGCTGTTCCAGCGATTGCCCGCTAAAGGTCTGCCCCAGCCAGCGGACAGGCGGACTCAAAATAGCTTCCGGAGTCAGCAGGCGGTAGACACGCTGCCTGACCGGGTTCTCCACCTTGTTTTGAGCGAAACCGTTGAGGAAGTTGGGGCCGAAAGCGGCGTAGCCCGGGAACTTGAACTCCGCGTTGAAAGGCGTGCCCATGGTCGTGCCCCAGATGTTGACACCCGGTTTACCCAGTCCATGCATCGCCTGGAGTAGCACCATCAGCCTGGCCCACTCCGTGCCGTAGGCCTGGCGGCAGGCGCCGGACTCGCCGCCGCGTGAGCCGGCGGCGAGCATTGTCCGCCGGGAGGCCCATTCGCGGGCGAGACTTTTAATAGTATAAGCCGGTACATCACAGATAGATTCAGCCCACTCCGGCGACCGGGCGACGCCGTCATCACCACCGGTGACATGTTTTTTAAACTCCTCGAATCCCAGCGTGCGCGCGCCTATGTATTTCTTATCATAGGTGCCCTCGGTGAGCCAGACGTGGGCGATGGCCTCGGCCAGGGCGGCGTCGGTGCCGGGCCGGGGGGCTATCCATTTATCGCCGATGATGGTGGCGGTATAGTTGCAGAAAGGGTCGATGAAGACCTGCTTGACGCCCAG
>Ga0154808_120_pt8 | contig 16618 bp, 18 predicted proteins | sample Rifle2008BG16ft_FD_105816 | JGI IMG/M metagenome (GOLD analysis project Ga0154808, IMG submission 105816) | Chloroflexi bacterium RBG_16_56_11 | reverse complement strand
CTGAAGAGCCCTATCGGTATGATACTGGTCAGCGGCCCGACCGGCTCGGGTAAAACGACCACCCTTTACGCCTCGATAAACGGGTTGGACAGGAACGAGCGCAACATCATGACCATCGAAGATCCCATCGAATACAGATTCATGGATATCAACCAGACCCAGGCTAATCCCAAAGCGGGAATCACGTTCGCTACCGGCCTCAGGGCGATCATGCGCCACGACCCGGACGTGATACTGGTGGGCGAAATCAGGGACTCTGAGACAGTCACTGCCGCCATCCAGTCCGCCTTGACCGGGCACCTGGTGCTCTCCTCAATACATGCTAACGATGCCGTAGGCGTCCTTTTCCGGTTAATGGACCTCAATGTCGAACCGGCTTCGATTTCGTCGACACTCATCGGGGTCGTCGCGCAGCGCATGATACGACGTATCTGCACCAACTGCCGGACACCTTACAAACCGTCCGAGGACGAACAGGAAGATGTCTACCGGGAGCTGAAAGAGAGAATAAACACCTTCTACCGGGGCTCCGGCTGTAACCTGTGCGCTAATACCGGATACCGCGGCCGCACCGGCATTTTCGAGTTCCTGGTGATGAGCGAGACCATCAGGAACCTGCTACGCTGCCGCGCCAGCGCCAGTGAAATCAGGGCGCAGGCTATCAACGAAGGTATGATGACAATGCGCCAGGATGGCATGCTTAAAGCCAAACAGGGCGTGACTTCGGTAAGCGAGGTGGCCCGCAACGTTTTCGCTATTACATGACGAAGGCGGACGAATCCGAGAGACAACCATGGCCTATAAATATAAAGTCTATACCAGAGACAAGAAGGTCGTCCGGGGCACCATCGAGGTGGCCACGGAAAGTCTGGCCGAAGGCGCCCTTTACCAGGCCGGCTACGAGCGCGTGTTGAGTCTCATCGAGATAAATCCGCCCTTTAACATAGAACGCCTGCTGCCGACTCTTTTCGGGGTCCGGCACCAGGAAATCATCGAATTCGCCAACCAGCTGGCCACGCTTATCGAGTCCGGCATCAATATCTTAACCGCCCTGCGTCTGCTGGGGGACCAGGCCTCGAGGAAACCGCTAAAGACAATAACCAATGGCCTGATAGAGGAAGTCCAGGAAGGTGGTTCCTTCTCCCAGGGACTGACACATTTCCCGCAGGCTTTTCCCGACAGTTTCTGCCAGGTGATAAAGGCCAGCGAGCAGACGGGCAACCTGGAGTCCGGACTGAGGCTGGCTGCCGGCTATATGGAAAAACAGGACACGGCCAACCAGAAAATCAAACGCGCCATGATTTATCCCGTGTTCGTACTGCTGCTGGCCATAGGCGTCTCCATCCTGCTTATCACGGTAGCGATGCCGCCCTTAATCGACCTTTTCAAGTCGCTCGGCGCCGACCTGCCCGGGACGACCAGGCTGCTTGTTAATGTATCCGGTTTCTTCCTGGACCGCAGTCTTTACGTCGTTATCGGCGTATTTGTGGTGATAGTACTCATCGCGGCATCAATGAGGCTGGCCCCGGTAAAAATAGCCAGGGACAGGTACCTGCTGAAAATGCCTCTCATCGGCATTATCAACGTCGAACGCAGCATGCAACGTTTTTGCCAGACGGCCTCGATTCTCCTGAAAGCCGGCCTGCGCCTGCCCCAGATAATGGAGCTGACCATCCAGACCAACCACAACCTGATAGTCCGCCAGGCGCTGGGCCGGGTGAGGGACAGGCTGGTTCAGGGGGAAGGTCTCTCACAGCCGATGGCGGAGAATGTCATTTTCCCGTCTCTCCTCGTAGAGATGGTGGTTGTCGGAGAAAAGACCGGGACACTGGACAGCACGCTGTCCACCCTGGCGAACTTTTACGAGAGGAAGGTCGACCGCCGGATAGACTTACTCATATCCATGATAGAGCCGGCGCTGACGTTGATAATAGGGTGCGTGGTGATCTTCATCGCCCTATCATTGATAACCCCACTATATTCAATATTGAGGTCGATGCGTTGAATGATTATCGCAAGCAGGAAAAATGCAAGGTCTACTAAAAAAGTTACCGGCAAGGGTAAGAGGCCGGGCACGGTGCCAGAGGGGACTGGGACTGGTGGAGACGCTGGTCGCCGTAGCGATCCTGGGTACGTCTGTGGTTGCCTTTGTCGTCGCCCTTTCCGCGGGGACGATAGCCATCGGCGAGCAGGATGAAGAGGTAGTCGCCCAGGGCCTGGCGCAATCGCAGCTGGAGTATACCAAGGACGCCACGTACGACCCCGGGGCCGTGACCTATCCTGCCGTGCCGGCGCCCTCAGGCTACGCCATCAACGTCGGCGTCAGTCCCGTCCCGAACACTGACGCTAATATACAGAAAATAACCGTCACCGTCCTCAGGGATGGCGATGGTATTTTAACGGTACAGGGCTACAAGGTAAACAGATGAACGGTCAAAAAGGTATGACCATGGTAGAAATGCTCGTGGCTATTGCTGTGACCGGGATAATTGTCGTATTCCTGGGCACGGCCATCTACCAGATGACTACAGTTACCGGGTACGGCAACGGCCGGCTAACGGCCCTGCACGAGCTCCAGAACGCCGCCTACTGGGTCAACTACGATGGCCAGCAGGCCACCGCCGCCAGTGTGAGCGGCGGGCTGCTTCTGACCGCCTCGGATAACTCGGTCATTTCTTATTCCCTGGTCGGCTCCGAGTTACGCCGGACGGCAGGTGGGAACCAGATGACGGTGGCCAGGAATATCACCAGCGCGGTCTTTTCCGTAAACGACCGCCTCATCACCATGTCCCTGAAATCGTCGCCGCAGTACCGGGAAGATGTGAGCCAGAACGGCACTTACCGGGTCGCCCTCCGACCGGCGGGAGGCGGATAGTGAACGGTGAAAAGGGGCAGGCCCTCCCCCTGGCCATCATGGCGCTGGCCTTCGGCATGCTGGTGATAACCCCGTTTTTAAGCCATGCCGGCACCAACATGATTAGCTCCGGGACATATGCCGGGGCCATCACCGGCAACAGCGCCTGTGACGCGGGCGTCGAGCACGCTATCTGGAACCTGACCCGGGGCGCCCTGGCGGAGCAGTTCTCCGGGCCGGGAGACCAGGTGACTTACCAGCTGGACGAACCCATAAACGGCCTGACCACCAGCGTTACAGTCACGTCCAACGCCACCGTCGGCGTCGGCGCGGGGGAAATCGCTGACTCGGTCATCGACACGCTGGAGTACGATACCGCCGATGGCTTTGAGCCGGATATCATCAATATCTCGGGCAGCACCTACGCCATCGCCTATCGGGGCCCCGGCAGCGACGGCTTCATCAAGACCGTCACCATCGCCGCCAACGGGGATATCGGCAACTCAGCCATCGATTCGCTGGAGTACGATACTTCGGACGGCTTTGAGCCAGATATCATCAATATCTCGGGTAGCACTTTCGCCATCGCTTATCGAGGCCCCGGCAGCGACGGCTTCATCAAGACCGTTACCATCGCCGCCAACGGCGATATCGGTAACTCAGCTATCGATTCGCTGGAGTACGATACATCGGACGGCTTTGAGCCGAGTATAACACACGTATCGGGCAGCGTTTACGCGATCGCTTACAGGGGACCAGGCAGTGACGGCTTTATCAAGACCGTTACCATTGCCGCCGACGGGGATATCGGCGACTCGGTCGTCGATACGCTCGAGTTCGATACCTCGAACGGGCAGGAGCCCCGCATAGTAAATGTCTCGGGCAGCACCTTCGCCATCGTCTACCGCGGGCCGGGCGACGACGGCTTCATCACGACTGTTGACATCGCTGCCAACGGGGATATCGGTAACTCGGTTACCGACACGCTCGAGTTCGATACCTCGAACGGATTGGAACCGGACATAATAAATATCTCAAACAGCTCTTATGCCGTGGTCTACCGGGGCCCGGGAAGCGACGGTTTTATCAAGACCGTTACCATTGCTGCTAACGGCGATATCGGCAACTCGACCATCGACACGCTCGAGTTCGATACCACCGGCGGCTGGGAACCGCGCGTTATCAACACATCACCCGGAGTATACGGCGTCGTTTACCGGGGGCCGGGCAGCGATGGTTTTCTGAAAACGATTTCGATACAGGACAACGGCGATATCGATACCTCGGCCATAGATACCCTGGAGTTCGATGCCGCCGATGGTTTTGAGCCAGTCGTTATTTACATCTCCGGAGATATCTTCGCGATCGCCTACCGCGGGCCGGGCAGCGACGGTTTTGTGAAAACCGTGGATATAAGCCGTACGTGGGGCTCGGCGACCTGGGAAATCGTCGCCACGGCCGGCGAAAGGTCCGTCCGGGCTTACGTGGAAACGGCCAGCGTCAACGCCTCTATCATCTCCTGGCGGATAGAATGATGAAGAAGAGGAGCGATTGAAAGCCAAGTCATTACTCATCATCGTCCTCGTGGTTGCCCTGCTTGCGGGCTATTACTGGCTGGGCACAGACTACCTGAGACAGCGCCGGGACAACCGGGGACTGACGGCGCAGATAGCGGACAACTCGGTGATCTTATCCCAGCTACCAAAATACCCGGCCGATCTCAAGGAGCAACAGGCCGCCGCACAGGCAGGGCTGGACACCGCCAGGAAATCCTTCCCGCAAAATCTGAACAGCACCCGTATTATCAATACCATTCTCGAAATTGCCGGAGAGATGGAAGTTAAGGCTGTCCCACTGGTAACCCAGCCCTGGACCAGCATGAGTACCGGTGAATTTTCTTATTCAGTGTTCCGGTTAAACGTTATGGCGAGCGGTACGTATACCCGGGTGTCCGGCTTCCTGGAGCGATTGGAAACCGGCGAACTGGAGACGCTTGTCGTCGAAAATATATCGGTCGACCGGCCGGGTAGTCTTCCCGGCATTAATGAAGTCTCTGAAGCAGACCCTATAATCAGTGCCGACCTGGATCTGGCTATATATTCGCGGCCACCGACCACGGACTAACGCAGAGAGGTTGATTTGATACGGTGTACGTAGGTCTGACCATTGGTAATAGCGAGATAAAAGTCCTCTCGGTAGCGGGCAGGCAAATAAAAAAATGGGGTAAGATAGCCCTTTCCGAGGGGCAAGTCCGCGATGGGCTTATCCTCCAGCCGCAGGCCGTCGGCGAGGCAATCAGCGGCCTTTTTAAATCTGTCAAGCTACCGAGGGACAAGGTGGTCACGAGCCTGGCCGGGCTCTCTTTTACTTACCGCTTCTTGAACTTGCCCCGGATGAAACCATTAGAACTCGAGGAAGCGATATTAAGGGCTGCCCGCAAAGAAATATCGCTGCCGCTGGATGACCTGTATCTCACCTGGCAGGCGATGCCGGGGAAGTCCGCCGAACTGACTATCTTTTTCCTGGGCGTACCGAAAAACATGGTCGATGTCATGGTCGAAACCCTGCATGTCGCCGGTATTCCGCCTTACCTCATGGACCTGCGTCCCCTGGCCCTCGCCCGGGCTGCATACCGCGAAAACGCTATTGTCGTCAATCTCGAACCTGATTGTTTCGATATCGTCTTCATCGCCAACGGTGTGCCCGCGGTGATACACACGATTAATCCCAGGAGCGAGGAGGCCACCCTCGAAGACAATATCCGCCGCCTGGCTGACGAGCTGACCAAAACAGCGGCTTTTTATCACGGCAGTCATCCCCAGGCTCCGCTCAGCCCGGCAACCCCCTTACTGCTGGCCGGTGACCTGTCGGCCGAGTTTCCCGCCGGCGAGATGCTCCAGGACGAGATAGAGTATCCCGTGAAGCCCCTGCTGCCGCCGGCAGAATACCCGGACGTGTTCCCGGTGGCTTCCTACGGAGCCAGTGCCGGCCTGGCCCTGAAAAAGGTCCCCTTAAGACCGGCGGAGGGTGAAAAAGGCCCTTACCACGATATCAATGTTAACATTCTGGACGGAAAATATCGCAAGCCCCGGGGGCGGCCGGTATCCGCTGGACTTTTGTTCTTCAGCATTATTCTCGTCATCGCCATCGTACTTCTCTTCCCTCTGTACCAGACACGGGCAGACATCACCGCGAAAAATACCGTCCTGCAAAACGAGCTGATGGAAATCAAACACCAGATCGATATAGCCATTGCCATCGGCCAGGAGTCGAGCAACACCGAAGAGGCCGTCAGAAAGCTAATCGCCAGCGCCGAAAGCGTGAAAACGACGAACCAGGATATCCTCAGCCCCAGAGGCATGTTTTCCACTGACTTGCAGCGCGTTACCGGGAATCTTCCCGCCGGTGCTTACTTTACATCTATCGATATCAGTAATGACCTTATTTCGGCGCAGGGCGAAGCCGATAACGTCTTCACGGTAGTCGCCTACGCTACCGCCCTCGAAAAGGAGCCTTTCAGCGAAGTACGTATCACCACCCTGGGAGAAGTAGTCACACCGCCATCCGCGGCGGGAGGGCCAGAGGAGCCGTCGGCCGGGAGCACCGCGATAACTTTCAGCATTATCATCCTAAAATAATGGCCCCAATCCCCTGCCCGCCAGTTATTCAGAATCCCCAATTTCTTCCGCTGATGTAGACCTACGGACATTACGCATATAATTGTCCTATATTGGACACTTGACGTATCCGCCGCAATCTATTACTATTATGGTATGAGGCCTTTTTATTGCCAGGCGGGCGGCGGTTGCCATGGAAAAGGAGCGTAAAAAAAAAGGCGCCAATGCCGCCAGGACCGGGGCTTGCGAGCCGGGGGATACCGACGGCGTCGAGCATGCCCTTGACAAGCTGGTCAGGGAACTCCGCTGCCTCTACGATATCGCCAGTATCACCACCACGCCGCACACCACGCTTGAGGAAAAACTCACCGAGATAGTCAACCTGCTCCCCCGCGCCATGCAGCATCCCCATATTGCCTTCGCCTGTATTTCCCTGGGCGCGGACAAATATAAATCCACTAACTACTCGGAAAACGGGCCAAATCTCCGGTCCATGATATTCGTGCACGGTGACGAGAGGGGCACCGTGGAAGTCGGCTACGCCGGGGAAACAATCGCCGCCGGCAACCGCCTGTTTTCCAAAGAAGAGAAACTGCTGCTGGATTCGGTGTCTGAGCGCCTGGGAGAAATCGTGGAGCACAACCTGGCCGAGGCGGCTCTGAAAGAGTCCGAAGAAAAATTTTCGCGGGCATTCAACGCCAGCCCTGACGTGATGACCATTACCACGCTGGACGAGGGCAGAATCATCGAGGTTAACGAGAAATACACACAGGCCACCGGGTACGGTCGTAACGACGTTATCGGGCGCAACTCTATCGAAATCGGTAACTGGCTCTCGGAAGAGGACCGGCAGAAAGTAGTCCAGAAGCTGAAGGAGCAGGGCCGATTACGCGACCTGGAAATAGAAGTGCGTATCAAGACCGGCGAAACACGACTCGGCCAGCTCTCGGCCGAGCTTATCGAGCTCGGGGGCAAGACATGTGTGCTAGCCGTAATCAAGGACGTCACCGAGCAAAAACAGTCCCGGGAGCTGTTGCGGACAATTTCCCAGAGTTCGCCCCTGGGGATTTACATTATCCGGAATGACCGGCTGAAATATACCAATCCGCAGTTCCAGAAAATCACCGGCTTCGGCCAGGAGGAACTAGTGGACCGCGACCTGCTCGGGCTGGTCGCGCTCGAGGATGTCGATGTCGTTAAATCAAGCATGGTCTATACCATCAGGGAGAATAACCCTTACCCATGTGAATATCGCATCCTCAGCCGGACGGGGCAGATAAAATGGGTGATGCAAACCATAGCTGCAATACACTACGAGGGGGAAGCGGCAATCCTGGGATATATCATGGATATTACGGAACGCAAATACCTCGAAAGAAAGGTAATCGAATACGAAGAACTGAGTAAAATGAAAAGCGACCTGCTGGCAACGGTTTCCCACGAGCTACGCACGCCGCTGGCCACGATAAAAGGCTACGCGACCATGATACTCGACTACGATACGAAGTTGAGCCGCCGCGAGTCCAGGGATTACCTCAAGACAATCGATAGCGCGACGGACAGGCTGGCCAAGCTGGTCGACAACCTGCTGGAGACATCGCGCCTGGAAGCGGGATTGCTGAAGCTGGACAGGACCGAAACGAGCGTGGCGCAGCTTATCCGGGGCATCGCGGCAGAAGCGCGGGTCAGGGCAGGCCAGCACCGTATTCTGACTGAGTTGGAGCCCGGGCTACCCCGGGTGACAATCGACGCCAAGCGTATCCGCCAGGTACTGGATAATCTCATCGATAACGGGGCCAAGTATTCACCGTCGGGGACAGAGATAAAGTTATCGGCCAAAAGGGCTGGCGGGGAACTGTTGATAAGCGTCGCCGACCGGGGACCGGGCATTCCTGCCGAGGAGCTGAAGAACATCTTCGACCGTATGTACCGCATTGAACAACGGCTCTACTCGGGAGTAGAAGGTATCGGGTTGGGACTCTATATCTGCCAGCGTCTGGTCGAAGCACACGGCGGCCGGATCTGGGCCGAAAGCGTACCGGGTCAGGGTAGCACCATTAAGTTTGTCCTGCCGCTGTCCGGGAGGGCAAGAAAGACCCGGCCGGCTGCCGGACAGGCGGGCTAGACAAGAAAAGATTTTTCGTTTACCGGAGGTCCTGGCGTGTCATCAAGGAAAGTCACGGTCATGGTGGTTGACGATGATGTGCGTATCCTGCGGATGATGAAACGAATGCTCGAGCTGGAAGGATTTCAGGTGCTCATCGCCAACAGCGGCGACGCCGCTCTGAGGGCATTTGAAAAGGACACACCGGAGCTCGTGCTGCTGGATATCATGATGCCGGACATGGACGGGTACGCGGTATGCCAGCGCATCCGCGAGTTCTCGCAGGTCCCGATCATCATGGTGACCGCCCGGGGCGACGACCGGGCAAAAGTCGAGGGGCTGGATATCGGCGCTGACGACTACGTGACCAAGCCGTTTTCCGCGAGCGAGCTGGCGGCGCGGGTCAGGGCACTGCTGCGGCGGATAACCAACCAGAGCGTGACTCTCCAGCCGGTGTTCCACTATAAAGCCCTGGTGGTAGACTTTTCGTCGCGTCGGGTACTGGTCAACAACTTCGAACTCAAACTGACCTCCACGGAGTACAAGCTTCTGTCTTATCTTTGCCGCAACGTCGGCCGCGTCCTTACGCCCGACCAGTTGCTATACAATGTCTGGGGTGAGGAATATATCGGGACGCCGCACCTTCTCCAGGTGAATATCGCCCGGCTCCGGAAAAAACTGGGGGACGATGCCCGGAAGCCTGACTATATCCTGACCAGGCCGGGTATTGGGTACATTATGTCAACCGATTTGATTGACCCGAACGTTTACGACGGACAGAATGCCTCTGCCCTGACCGGTTACCGATAAGGCAATTCCGAAACGGGCCTGAGGTTCCGCGGCGCCAAACGTGACATTTTTGTGAATCCGCGACGTGGCTTTTTGACACGGTTGTGAGCCCGGTCCGGTATCTTAAATTCGAGCGGAGTACCGACGATGATACTGGTCTGGGATGACGCCAAATCTTTTAGAAAGCACCTCGAAGACATGAGGGGGTTCCGGCAGACTCACCGGGAAAAGCCGGAAAACGGATGGCCTCTGCCGGGAATGCCGGAGCTCAATGAAATCCAACCGGAAGGGCCGCGCGATAGACCCAGACTTATCGGCCGCACCGGCGGGAATAAAATCCTCGTTCCTTTGCGGAAGGTGAACTTAAAAGAAGAATCCTGCAACTGAAACCGGACAATCTTTACGTGTGATGATAAGGTTGGCTATGAATGACCGGCAACGTATCTTAGTAGTCGATGACGACCAGGACATGTTGAAGCTTCTTAACCGTACCCTGGAACTGGAGGGCTTCGACACGGTTGTCGCCGACGGCGATTCGGCGGTGGAGCTGCTCGATAAGCTGGTACCGGACCTCGTCATCCTGGACACGATGATGCCGGGCATCAATACCTACCAGGTACTCGACATCATGCGGGAACACTCGGATGTGCCGATAATACTGTTGACCACGGAATACGAGGTCGAGGCATTGCGGAAAGCCATCGCTCACGGCGCCGATGATTTTATCCGCAAGCCCTTCGGCACGCGGCCGTTCGTAGCCCGCATCCGCGCCAAGCTGCGGCGCACCCAGCAGGAAGTGACGTAAACTCCTCGTCGAGCCTGCCAGAAAATGTCATTCTGAGGGAGCGTAGCGACCGTGAGAATCTCAGGGTGGAGTGGAAATGAAGCTAAATACCACCCGGCCGATATCCTTCGCTTCGCTCAAGATGACAGTTTACTATTATTTACAGCTTTACTCGGAGGGCTTTTGCCCCCCAATCATTCCGCGGCTTGATTTTTTAGTTTCCCCGTTGTATAGTTAAAATAACAATAGAATACGCGAACAGGGGCGCCCGAGCGTAAGCGAGGGCCCAACTGGATAGCAATCCGGTCAGATTCCGGAGCGGCCGCGCCGCTGTGATTGATGGGTGTACCATCATAAGCCAGAACGCCAGCCCCCTAAATTACCTACGGCACTCCGCGGGGAGTGGTAGGACTTTTTATTAAGTCAATACCCCTCGGCTGGAGAGGGGTATTTCTATTTCAAGGAGGATAAATGAAACACCGATTCATGAAGCTCGTTTCCACGTGCCTGTCCGTCATTATGTTAGCGGCTCTCGCGGCAGCCTGCGGGCCGACGACGGAAGGACAATCGCCCGGAAAGAACGAAATCACCGATCAGTTGGGTAGAAAGGTAAGCCTGGCAACGACCACGCCGCAGAGAATCATATCTCTGGCTCCGAGCAACACCGAGACCCTCTATGCCCTCGGCCTGGGCGACCGCATCGCGGGCGTGACCGAGTACGATAACTACCCGCCCGAGGCCCAGGATAAACCTAAGGTCGGCGGTTTCAGCGACACCAATATCGAGGTAGTCGTGGCCATGGAGCCCGACCTGGTGCTGGCCGCTGAGATACACGGCAGCAAGATAATCCCCCAGCTCGAAGCGCGGGGACTGACCGTCGTCGCTCTGAATCCGAAGACCCTTGACGAGGTGCTGGACGCCATCACCCTGGTCGGTAAGATTACCAGCCAGGAAAAGGAGGCCGGCGACCTGACGAAAGATATGCAAAAGCGAATAAAATCCGTCACCGATAAGACCGGCAGGCTTACGGAAGAGCAAAAGCCGCGGGTCTTCTATGTTGTCTGGCACGACCCCCTGATGACGGCCGGCTCTGGCACATTCATCGATGAGTTGATTAGTAAGGCAGGCGGCGCCAACATCGCCGGAGACCTCAGCGATTACGCCGATATAAGCCTGGAAGCTGTGGTGGCCGCCGACCCCCAGATCATGGTGGCCGGAGTCGGCATGGGCACGGGCGAAGACCTGCCCCTGCAGTTCCTGAAAACAGAATCTCGGCTGGGGGACACCGAGGCCCGCCGGAGTGCTCGCATCTACCCTATCGACACGGATATTGTCGGGCGGGCCGGACCGCGCATCACTGACGCACTCGAGGAATTCGCCAGAATCATTCATCCGGAAATATTTAAATAGGGTGAAGTATCATTAATGGTTGAAAGCCACCTGATAGTACAACCGGCCGGTAATTTAATGCCCGGCAGGCGCGTCCGGCTCTACGGCCTCCTGGGGCTGGGCGTATTACTCGTGCTAATCATAGCGCTGGCCGCCAGTATTGGCAGTGTGGCCATTCCCCTTACGACCACTTTCAGCATCCTGGCCGATAAACTACCTTTCGTGGACATCTCACCCACGTGGACGAATGCCATGGCCACCGTCATCCTGGAAATCCGGTTACCGCGTGTTATCCTGGCCGGGCTGGTCGGCATCGCCCTGGCCATCGCCGGAGCGACCTATCAGGGGCTGTTCCGTAATCCTCTTGCCGACCCCTACCTCATCGGGGTGGCGCAGGGGGCCTCGCTGGGGGCCATCATCGGCTTTTTGCTGCCGGCAGCGTGGCAGGTACCGGGATTCGGCCTGATTCCGCTTCTCGCCTTTACCGGGGCACTTCTCAGCACCGCTACCGTTTACCTGCTGGCCCGCGTCGGTAAGACCCTCCCCGTGACTACTCTCATCCTAGCGGGGGTCGCCCTGGGAGCACTGCTCGGCTCTGTCGTCTCTTATCTTATCATCTCCAGTGGTGACAAAATGCACGGCATTATCTTCTGGCTGATGGGCAGCTTTTCGCTCAGCCAGTGGTCCGAGGTAAGAATCGTCCTGCCCTACGTGGCCGTGGGGACGGCCGTGATTTTGATTTTCGCCAGGATTATCAACGTCATGCAGCTTGACGAGGAGCAGGCGCAGCAGCTCGGCGTGAACGTGGAGAGAATCAAACTCATCCTCCTGGCAGCGGCCACGCTGATTACCGCCGCCAGCGTCTCTTTCGTGGGAACCATCGGCTTTGTCGGCATCATTATCCCCCATGCTGTGAGACTTATCTGGGGGGCAGACTATCGTTTTTTACTACCGCTTTCCGTCCTTACGGGAGCCATCTTCATGATATTGACCGATCTGCTGGCGCGGACGGTGCTTTCGCCCGCGGAAATACCCATCGGCGTAATTACCGCCATCTGCGGGGCGCCCTTTTTCCTGTACCTGCTAAGACGGCGCAAAAAAGCTATCTTTTGAGGCCTCATGGTTGAGCTAAAAATAATAAAAGCGACGCTCGGTTATAACCATTCCCCGGTGCTGCGGGAAATAGATCTCGAGGTGTTTCCCGGCGAACTGGTGGGACTTATCGGTCCCAACGGCTGCGGGAAATCGACCGTTATTAAAGCTCTAAGCCACGTCATCAACCTCATTTCAGGCAGGATAACCGTCGGCGGCCAGGATATTACCTCTATTCCGCGGCGGAAGCTTGCCTGTTTGGTGGGCGTGGTGCCCCAGCTCCCTTTGCTGCCCAGCACCTTTACAGCCTTCGAGATAGTGCTCATGGGGAGGAACCCCCATCTCGGCCTGTTCCAGTCAGAAGGCCCCCGGGACCGTAGCCTGGCTTATGAGGCCATGGAGAAGACCGCCACTGTCTCCCTGGCCAACCGGCATGTCAACGAACTGTCCGGCGGGGAAATCCAGAGCCTGCTTATCGCCCGGGTGCTGGTGCAGGAGACGCAGGCCATACTCCTGGACGAGCCCACGGCCAACCTGGACATCGGGCGCCAGATAGACATACTCGACCTGATGAGACGTCTCTGCACGGAGAACAAAATCACCGCCCTGGCCGCCCTGCACGACCTCAACCTGGCGTCACAATACTGCGACCGCCTCGTCTTAATTAATAAGGGACGCGTCCACGCTGAAGGAGTGCCTTCCGAGGTCATCACTAACGCTAATGTAAAGGAGGTATACGGCGCTGAGAACTGCGTCTATACCCACCCGGTCAACGGCCTGCCCACTATCCTGGTATCCCCGCGAAGGGCAAAATCGAATAAAGATTAAAACGGTGTTTAGCTGATATCGTGGAAATAATACTGCTGGTCTTGGCTGTAGTCGTCGACCTGGCACTGGGTGAACCGCCCAATACCTTTCACCCGGTGGCCTGGATGGGAAGCGCCGTCTCCTTTCTGGAGAAGTTCGGGCCTCGAGCCAGCCCGGCCGGACAGTTTTTCTACGGGGTATTGATAACCGCGTTAATCGTAGCCCTGTTTGCCGTTCCCGCCTACTACCTTCTCGCCTATATCGCCCGCTCCGTGGAGTACAACCGACATTTCGGACTGCTCGTCTATATTATCGCCGCCACCTTTCTCCTGAAAAGCACATTCTCTATCCGGGGACTCCGGCGGGCGGCCCAAAAAATCAGGGCATTGCTGCTGGAAGAACATGAAACCGAGGCGCGCTTCGAACTGCACGCCCTGGTCAGCCGGGACACCAAGGAACTGACCCAGCCCCTGATGGTCTCCGCCGCCGTCGAATCGGTGGCCGAGGGCACCTGTGACAGCCTGGTGGCCCCCCTCTTTTATTATCTCCTGCTGGGAATCCCCGGGGCCATCGCTTACCGCGCCGTCAACACGCTGGACGCCATGATTGGTTACCACGGCAAATACGAATACCTGGGTAAGTTCGCCGCCAGACTCGATGATGTTGCCAATTTCATCCCGGCGAGACTGGCAGCCATGCTTCTGGTAGTGGCCGCCTGGCTGACGCAAAAGACTGGCCGGCTGGCCTGGCGAACGGCCTTACGCGAGCATACGAAAACCGAAAGCCCCAACGCCGGCTGGCCGATGGCCGCCATGGCCGGAGCCCTGGATGCGAGACTGGAAAAACCGGGTCATTATATTCTAGGAGAAGACAAGAAAAAGCTGCAGCCGGCAACCATTGATAATGCCGTGAAAGTCTTTTCGCTGGCGGCGCTGGCATGGATATTGATCTGTTTGGCAGCGGGAGGTATTCGCTTTGCCGTTAAAGCCTAGGAGCCTGATAAGCCGACTTAAAAAATCAACGCACGGGGGTCTTGACCACGCCGAGATGGCAGCTCTGGGGATAGACCCGGAAGGTATTATCGATTTCAGCGTCTCGACCAATCCGTTCATGCCGCCTCCGGGAATCAAAGAAATAATAGGTACTATCCGCATCGACCGGTACCCCGATTCGCGTTGTACGGAGCTGCGGCGACTCCTCGCGGCGAAGCTGGGTGTGTCTACGGACAACCTGCTGGTCGGCAGCGGCACCACCGAGCTGATACGCCTCGTCACGGCGACCTTCCTCCGTCAAGGCGACCCCGTCCTGCTCCTCGAACCCACCTACGGTGACTACGAGGTCGCCTGCAGAATGGCCGGGGCCGGGCTGATACGGCACCGTTCCCGGGAAGAAGACGGCTTCCTTCCCCGGACAGAAGAAGTGACCAGACTTATCCGCCAGCGCCGGCCCCGAGCGGTATTTATCTGCAATCCCGGCAATCCCGCAGGCCGGTATATTTCCCGGACAGACATCGAAATCATCGTACGAGAGATGGCCGGAGGACTGCTAATACTGGATGAAGCCTATCTTTCCTTTGTCGAGCGCCAATGGGACTCCCTGGGCCTCATTTCCGGCGGAAATGTCATTGTGCTCCGCTCCATGACCAAGGACTACGGCCTGCCGGGACTACGCCTTGGATATGCCGTCGCCAGCCGGGAAATTATTTCGGCGATGTTGCCGGTGTTACCGCCGTGGAACGTGAATAGCATCGCCCAGGAAGTGGGGGCGGCGGTCCTGGGAAACGAAGAGTACCTGCGCCAGAGCCTGCGGAAGGTCAACGAGGCAAAGCATTTCCTGATGAGTGAGCTTTCCCGGATCAACTTAAAAGTGCTGCCTTCCGACGCCAACTACTTCCTGGTCAAAGTAGGCGACGCACGGGAGTGTCGGCTGGCTTTTCTCAAACACGGCATCCTCGTGCGCGACTGCTCTTCTTTCGGGCTGCCCGGATATATCCGGCTCTCCGCCCGCACCCTGACGGAATGCGAGCAGCTTTTAGAGGCAGCCCGCCAGATAATCCGCGGCGGGGAGTACCGTTTCAGTCCGGGGACATAAAACTATATAATAAACCAAAAACATCGACCGGAAGGAGTGTCATGGCACGGATTAAAAAAGGCAGTCTAAAAATAACCCAGAGCGTTCAGGATGTCTTGTCCGGACTGGATGTCGATATGGTGGGAGTCGCCCGCCTGGATGAGATTAAAGAAGGCAGGCTGACGGAGCAGGCGATCAGCCTGCTGCCTTCAGTCAGGTCTATCGTGGTGATAGGCATGGAGATTTACGCCGAGTTCCTCGACCTCACTTCGCCGGAGAGGATAATGGGAAGCGCGGCGTTGAACGACCTGTATACGCGCCACATCGAATACCTGCGTGGGCGGCTGAACCGGGCTTCGTATGAAATCGCCCTGGCCTCGCACCGGGCGGGACTAAAAGCCCTGCCCCTCTCCGCCCAGGGGCCTGCGGTCGACGGGAGGTTCCTCGAAGCGGTGATTTCCTACAAGCACGCCGCCGAAGCTGCCGGCCTGGGGCGCATCGGCATGAGTGGCCTGCTGGTCACCGAGCAATTTGGCCCGAGGGTGAACCTGACCCTCTGTCTCACCGAGGCCACCCTGCAGTCCACCGCCGATGAATCATTACGCACCTGCCGTTTCTGCAACGTCTGCGTCGGCAAATGTCCGGCCCATGCGCTGGGCTGGCCCAAAGAAGGAGAGAGATACGTCATCAACAGGTTCGCCTGCCGGACCTACATCGATGCCGCCGGAGGCTGTACCGAGTGCGTGCGCCAGTGCCCGGTAGCATCGCCGAGATATAAGTAATTGGCCTCCAGTCTAATTGAAGAGTTAAAAAGCGAAGGAGAATGAATGAAGACCCTCGACCAGACTATTAAGTTGATTCAGTCGCTGGATAAAGCGTCCATGGACAAGGCCCGCGCCCGGCAGGACAATTTGACCAAGCCGCAGGGGAGCCTGGGACGGCTGGAAGAGCTTTCGGTACAGATTGCCGGGATACAGGGCAAGGCCAGGCCGGTTATCGAGAAAAAGGCCGTGGTGACCATGGCTGCCGACCACGGCGTCGTTGCCGAGAAAATCGGCAACTGGCCGCAGGAGGTGACCGCCCAGATGGTGGAAAATTTCCTGCGGGGCGGG
>Ga0154808_142_pt4 | contig 16813 bp, 14 predicted proteins | sample Rifle2008BG16ft_FD_105816 | JGI IMG/M metagenome (GOLD analysis project Ga0154808, IMG submission 105816) | Chloroflexi bacterium RBG_16_56_11 | reverse complement strand
AAAGCGGAAGATGCCCTGCGGGAGAGCCAGCGCGACTTGAGCCGGGCCCAGGAGGTAGCGAACATCGGCTCCTGGAGGCTGGACGTACGGAAGAACGAGCTGGCGTGGTCCGACGAGACCTGCCGCATGTTCGGCCTACCTCAGGGCACGCCGATGACCTACGAGACGTTCCTGGCAGCCGTGCACCCCGAGGACAAGGAATACGTTAACGATAAATGGCGGGCTGCCCTCGAGGGTGAAGACTACGACATCGAGCACCGTATCATCGTCGGCGACAAGATAAAGTGGGTAAGGGAGAAAGCGGAGCTGGAGTTCGATAAGGACGGGGTGCTCCGGGGCGGCTTCGGTACCGTCCAGGACATCACCGGGCGCAAGCAGGTGGAGAAAATGAAGGACGAGTTTATCGGCCTTGTCTCCCACGAGCTCCGCACCCCCATGACGGTCATCTCCGGCTCGTTACGCACCGCTGTCTCCGCCGGGGTATCACCGGAGGACTCCAGGGCACTCTTACAAAATGCTATCGAGGGCGCCGATTCCCTGGCCGCCATCCTGGAAAACATGCTGGAGCTATCGCGGCACCAGGTCGGGCGCCTGCAACTCAGCATGGAGCCCGTCAGCGTGCCCGAGGTCGCCGGTCGCGTTATCGACAAGCTGAAGGGTCAAAAAACGGGTCACTCGTTCCAGGTGGACATCCCCGGAGCCTTACCCAGGGTCATTGCCGACCCGATAAGACTGGAAAGGATACTGTACAACCTCCTGGAAAACGCCACCAAATTTTCTCCGGCATATTCCGCGATAACCATCTCCGCCAGGAGAGACGGGCGGTCCGTGGTAACCGCGGTGACCGACCGGGGGCGGGGCATCGCCGAAGAAGCCCAGGAGAGAATGTTCGAACCCTTCCGGCAGTTCGGTGACGGGGTAGGCCGGTACGGGGCCGGTCTCGGCCTGGTGGTCTGCAAGCGCTTGGTCGAAGCCCACGGGGGCTGGATTAAGGTCGACTCGGCGCCGGGGTGCGGCTCGACTTTTTCCTTTGCCCTCCCCGTTTACATGGACGGAGACTGATGACAACCGGAATGACATTATTCCCGTTAACCGGTATTTTAACCGGGGTTGAAGGCCATTGATAAATTATTTCGTGCCGATGCGGCCGACTGATATACCGAAATTCTCCGCGCACTAAAATATTTCCCGTGTCGGGAAGGATCCTGAAACCGAGGAGCGGTAAAAGAGTGGCCGAAAATAATAAACAGAAGCGGAAATTCATGGTGCCGCCAGACCCTGTACCGCCGGGTGAAATCAGAGAGGAGTGCAACACCGACGTGGTAGTCGTGGGGGCGGGAACGTCCGGCAAGGCGGCGGCGCTCTCGGCGGCCGAGGCCGGCGCCGGTGTTATCCAGATAGATAAACACGTGACCTACCGGTGGGGCGGGGGAATGATTGCCGCCATTGACAGCCGGTTGCAGAAAAAGCTCGGCATCCAGGTGGACAAAGACGATGTCTGCCTGCAGCTCATGAAGTGGGGGGCCAACAAACCCGACCAGCGGTTGTACCGGCTCTGGGCGGACCGGAGCGGGGCGGTCATGGACTGGATAATGGACATGACCGACGCTGACGGCATAAAAACCCTCTTTCACCAGTGGCCGCGGCCCGCCGGGTTTAATCCAGCGGTTGAATATTACCCGGACTACCCGGTGTGCCATATACACTCCGACGGTAAATTCAGGGGACTGAACCACAAACTCGCTCTAGACTGCGCGCAAAACCGGGCGCTCAAGCTGGGGGTCGACATCCGCTACCGGACGCCGGCCGTGCAGCTCATCCGGCAGGAGAACGGGAGAGTGACCGGCGTTATCGCCAGGGATAAAGGCGGCAACTACGTCCGGTTCAACGCCCGCAAGGCCGTGATTCTCAGCACCGGCGACTACGGCAACAATCCCTGGATGATGGAGAAATACTGCTCTTTTGCCGCCGGGATAGCCCGAGAAAATAACATCTACATGACCCGAAACGAGGACCTCTTAAAGGCCCCGGAGCCGATTAACGTCGGCGACGGGCACCAGATGGCCATGCTCGTCGGCGCGGTGATGGAGCCGGAGCCGCATGCCCCGATGTCCCACGCTACGGTGGGCCCTTCCGGCGCCAACGCCTTTTTACGGGTGAACATCAACGGCGAGCGCTACGAAAACGAGGACGTCCCGGCGCAGAGCAGTGCCAACTCGCTCGTCCGCCAGCCCGGCAAGATGGTCTGGCAGGTATTCGACAGCAAGTGGGAAAAGGAGCTGGAGCTGATGGGGGTGGGGCTGGGCACTTACAGCGAGGCCAATGACATGGTCCGGGCCCAGGTCGAGCAGCAGACGGTCAAGGCCGACACGATAGCAAAGCTGGCGCAAAAGATGCAGGTGCCGGTCAATACTTTCCGCGCGACCATAGAAAGGTATAACCGGCTGGCCAGGACAGGCAGGGACCTGGACTTCGGCAAACGCGCCGACCGGCTAACGGCCGTGGATAAACCGCCGTTCTACGCGGGCATCATCAAGCAGCATATTCTGGTTGTCCTGGGTGGCCTGGTAACGAATACCAGCTTTCAGCCCCTGGACGCCGACAGGAACGTGATACCCGGCCTGTACCTGGCCGGGAATACGGTCGGCAACCGCTTCGCCGTGGACTATCCCACCATGTGCGCCGGGCTCAGCCACGGCTTTGCCTGGCTCTCCGGCCGGTTTTCCGGCTTGAGCGCGGCGGCGGAAAAACCATGAAAGTCAAAAGCGGGTTTCAGGGAGGTCGAGATGAATTTACGTGAGCTCGAAAAAAGGGTCAGGGCTATGGAAGACCTCGAGGAAATCAAGAAGATGCACCGGGAATACATGTCCTGCCTCGATAACATCCAGTTCGAAAAAGCCCTGGACTTCTTCACCGACGACGCCGAGGTCGAGGTGCGCTTTTCCGGGGTAATGAAGGGCAGAGAAAACTACTCTAAAATCTACCTGGGTACTTTAGCCCAGCGGAAGGAACGCCACGACGGTCACCTGGTCGGCCAGCCGGTCCTGACCATCGACGGGGACAACGCCAGCGGGCACTGGATTGTCTACATGTTCTTCTCCCTCCCCGCCATCCAGTGGGTGCAGGGCCGGCACGACTGCGAGTATGTCAAACAGGACGGGAAATGGAAATTCAGCAAGCTGAAGTTCGCCCGGACACTGGCTTCCCGACCTGATTTATATCCTTAATGAACAATAACCCGGGAATGATATTTTTTACTGGAGGCACGACATGACGATGACACTGGCCCAGCTCGAAGCCGAAGTTAAAAAGCTCAAGGAGCAGGTGGCCGACGGCCAGCGCGCCCGGGACTATATCGAAATCTGGAAGCTGCAATCACTCTACGCCCACTTATATCACATCGGCAAGCGCGAGGAGGTGGTAGACCTTTTCGCCCGGAAAACGCCGGGAATATCCATGGAGATAGAAGACAGCGGCGTTTACGAAGGCATCGAAAGTATCCACCGGTTCTGGACCGGCGTCTTCGACGCGAAGAGGATGATGGGAGCGGGCAACCTGGCGTTACATATGACCGTGAATCCGGTTATCGAAATCAACAGGGACGGTAACCGGGCCAAAGGGGTATGGCATTCGCACGGGTTCTGCAGCTTTGTCCGGGGCGAGTCCTTTAAACAGTTCCTCTGCCTGGGCAAGTACGACATGGAATACGCCAAAGAAGACGGCCGGTGGAAATTCTTCAAGTTTATCTACCGTCTCACCTTCATGTGCCCCTATGAAAAAGGCTGGGTGGAAGAGCCGGTCACGGCCAGTATTGCCGGCTCGCCGGAAAACGTCCCGGATAAGCCGACCACTTATCACATGCCGTACAGCCGGTACCGGATAAACATCATGCAGCCCCCGCCACCCCTGCCCTATGATGACTGATTATATATCCAGTATCGTGTTTGAGTTTTATCAGCTAAGGGGGTATTTATGGCGACACTGGAAGAGTTACAAAAAAGGCTACAGCGACTCGAAGACATCAAGGAAATCGAGAGATTGCAGAGGATTTACGGATATTACCGGGACTACGGCGACTGGGAGAAGGTGGTCGACCTTTTCAGCGACAACGCCGAGTCCGTCGAGGTGGCCGACCACGGTGTTTACAAGGGAAAGGAAGGCGTCCGGCGATACTACATTGACCTCATCAAGGGGGGCAAAGATAAAAAGTCGCGCACGGGCGTGATGTCTATCGCCCTGCAGATGCAGGGCGTGGTTACCGTCGACCCGGACGGAAAGCACGCCCGGGGCCGGTGGTACGGCTTTCTCATGGAGGCCCGGCCCACGCTATCACTGCATGAAGGCGAGATGCGGCAGACCTGGGGCCACGGCATTTACGAAAACGAGTATACTAAAGAGAATGGCAAATGGATGTTCCAGAAGCTCCATTTTTTCCTGAACTTCCGCACGCCCTACGAGGACGGCTGGCTGAAGACCCCGGTGGTCGGGCAGAGCGGCCCCAGCCGGGATGTACCGCCGGACGCCCCGCCAACAACCTGGCACCCTTATCCGTCGGGCGTCCGTTTTCCCGTCCACTTCAAACATCCCATCACCGGTAAATAAAAGCGAGGCTGCCTTAAAATGAATTTAGAAGAGCTCGAAAAGCAGGTAACCCGGCTGGAAGATATCCAGGAAATTGAAGACCTCCAGCGGATGTACGGCTACTACTTCGATAACGCGATGTTCCAGGAGGTCATCGACCTTTTTTCGGAGAACACGGAATCGGTGGAAATCACCGACCACGGGGTGTTCCGCGGCAAAGAGGCCGTGAGAAAAATGTACGGCGGCATGGTGGGCGTACCCAGGCCGGGCTGGATGTTCTTCGAGGTCATGCAATCACAGGGAGTCATCGACGTCGCCCCGGACGGTAAGAACGCCACCGGGCGCTGGTATACACCCTCGTTTGAATGCCGGCCTTTCGGCGGGACGCAGAAACAGACGTGGCAGTTCGGCGTTTACAATAACGAGTATATCAAGGAAAACGGCCGGTGGTACTTCAAAAAGCTGCACTGGAACCTGACATTCTGGACCTCCTACGAGAGGGGATTCCTCAAAGTCCCCAAGCTCTCGGACACGCCCTTTCCCAACGCCGACGCCCCGGCTACCGCGTACCATCCCTATCCCTCCGGTTACCACGTGCCTTATCCGTTCAAGCACCCGGTTACCGGCATGTAAAATCACGCGCGCAAAGGAGACAAAAGAGATGACCCTGATAGACTACCAGCAAGACATGGAGACGTGCTGCCGCTGCTCGGCCTGCAAGTTCATTCCCCTGGAAAACGTGAAGGGGTTCGAGCATGCCAACGTATGCCCCAGTATCTCCAGGTTTGAATTTCACGCTTATTCCGGTGGCGGCCGGCTCGGCCTGGGCGTGGCCCTGCTGGAAAAGAAAATCGACTACTCGGACAAGCTCCTCGAGGTCGTCTATAACTGCCAGATGTGCGGGGCCTGCGATACCTCGTGTAAATACGCCATGGACATGGAGGTGCTGGACCCGATCAACGAAATACGCATCACGGGCGTGGCCGGCGGCCATACCCTGCCGGTCCTCGACAAGATAATCGCCAGCCTGCGACAAACAGGCACCATGGTGCCGGGCAGCCGGGCAAAACGGGGAGATTGGGCGGAAGGACTGGATGTCAAAGACTTCACCAAGCAGAAGTCGGAGGTGATTTATCACGCCGGCTGCCGGACCGCTTATAGCCGGGACATGTGGCCAGCGGCCCGGGCGTCGATTAAACTGATGCAAAAAGCCGGCATCGAGGCGGGCATCGCCCCCGAAGAGACCTGCTGCGGTGGCCGGGCCTACCAGATGGGCTACCGGGACGACGCCATAGACCAGGCAAAGCGCAATATGGACGCTATTAAAAAAGCCGGGGCAAAAACCCTCGTGACGGGCTGCGCGGAATGCTATCATGCCTTCAAAGTCCTCTACGATAAGTTCGGCGTCAGGGGCGACCTGGAGGTGCTGCACACCTCGGAGTACTTCGATCAGCTTATCAGGGCTGGGAGGCTAAAACCGGAGAAAAAGGTAGACCTTTACGTTACCTACCACGACCCCTGCCATCTCGGCCGCCAGGGCGAACCGTATATCCGCTGGCAGGGCAAGCGGCGCCCGGGCCAGGTAATCCTCTTCGACCCGCCCAAGGAGTTCCGGCGGGGGACCTTCGGCGTCTACGGACCGCCGCGCGATGTCATCGGGAGCATTCCGGGCATCCGGCTCACGGAGATGGCCAGGACGAAGGAATATGCCTGGTGCTGCGGGGCCGGGGGCGGCGTCAGGGAGACGAATCCCGCGTTTGCCCGGTGGACGGCCAACGAAAGAATCGGGGAAGTGGCGGAGACAGGCGTGGAGGCGATAGTCACCGGCTGCCCCGGATGTGAGGACAGCTTCCGGGAGGCGATTAAAGCGGCGGGGAACAACCTCAAGGTATTCGACATAGTCGAGCTGCTGGCGGAGTCTATTTTGTAAAGGAGGCCAGGAACCATGGCGTTGATAGGAGCACAATACACCGCTTTTGAAGACATCGTCGGCGCGGATTTTATTTCCGCCGATCCCGTAATCCTCTATGCGTATTCATGGCGCTCCGGCCTGTACGCCGGCACGGACAAGTTTACCCCTCTCTTTGAAGCGGCCGTGCTGCCGCAGAACACGGAAGAGGTCCAGGCCATCGTACGATTATGTAACAAGCTGGGGCTCCAGTTCAAGGCCACCAGCACCAACTGGGGCCTCTATAATGACGCCACAGGACCGGGCGTGATAAAAATAGACCTGAGGCGGATGAACCGCATCATCGAAATCAATGAAAAGAGCCTGTACGCGGTCGTCGAGCCCTACGTCATCGGGGCGCAGCTCCAGGCCGAGTGCATGAAGCGAGGCCTTATCTGCAATCAAAACGGGGCGGGGGCAAACTGCTCGGCGCTCCCCATCGCGGCGCACGGCGGCTACGGTCACCTGAGCCAGAGCGCCAGCTACGGCGAGCGCAATATGCTGGCCCTGGAATGGGTGGCGCCGGACGGCGAGCTCATCAGGTTCGGTTCGCTGGGTTCATCCGGCGCGTGGTTTTGCGGGGACGGCCCCGGTCCGTCTTTACGGGGGATTGTCCGGGGCAACGTGACCCCGCTCGGCGGGCTCGGGGTCTATACCCGGGCAGCCACCAAGCTTTATCACTGGAGCGGGCCCCCTACCTTCCCGGTCGAAGGGATATCGCCGGACTATGCCCCCGGAGAAATCCCGCCCCGTTTTCTCATCCGCTTCTTTTCTTTCCCGTCACTGGACGAGCTTGACAAGGCGCAGCGCAAGATGGGTGAAAGCGAGATTGCCTGCGAGCTGATGGGCTTTAACGCGGCCATGGCCGCATCGAACATCGCCACGAGCAACGAGGAAATGGTCAGACTTTTCCAGGAGTTCAGCGGGATGGTACAGGGGCCGAGCTGCATGGTTATCATCGTCGGCGATTCTCCGGCGGACTTCGACTACAAGACCAGGGTGCTGGCGCAAATAGCCCTGGAGACCGGCGGGAAGTCGCTGGACAAAATAACGGACGACCCGAAAGTCGCCGGCGGCTGCCTGTGGCGCTGGCTGCGTTCCACGGCATCAATTCGAGAGGTATTCCGCGCCACGGGTTGTTTCGGCGGGGAGGTCGGCGGCACGGACACGTACCGTCTCATGGCCGACTACATCACGGAGACCGGCAAATGCAAGGACGACCTGATAAGGCGGGGGCTGGTCTACGATGACGGCTCGTCGCCGTTCACCCAGTCCATCGAGCACGGGCATACCGGCCATGGCGAGCTGCTTATCCGCTATCGCCCTGGCGCCGCTACCTGGGACGGTCTGATGGAGTTCATGGGCAAAGCTAACAACATCGCCATTAACGGACATTTCGGCGTGCCCGGTCACGTTTTCAGCGATATGCAGCATGATATCTACGGCCCGCATGTCTCCAGCTACCATCTCTGGCTGAGAAAAATTAAAAAAGTCTTCGACCCCAATAACGCCTCGGAAGGCAGCCACTATATCACTGTCAAAGAGTGACTCGGAAAGCTGAAAAAGTCCCGGCGACACTGGCGAACGTCCTTCGATAAATTACATTCACGGGAAACAACTCACTCAACCACTGCTTGAGGAGAAGGAACGGCGCGTATAATCACAATATATTCGCGCCGGGGGAAAAGTATATCGGATAGCAACCGCAAAACTGGATATTCGCTGTGCTGGCCCGCCCGAATGGGGAAGGGGGGACTCGAACCCCCATGCATTTCTGCACCAGATCCTAAGTCTGGCCCGTCTGCCAGTTCCGGCACTCCCCCGTTTTTACATAATATAACACTTTATCAGGCACGCCTCAAGTAACAGAAGCGGGACACTCCCGGTCAGATTCCACGCCTTGCAGCGGAGTTGGTAGATTTCACCCGGTATGGTATCATAATAAACTTAGAATCATCATCAGAAATAAACGGTTACAGGCTCTGGATTCACGGACAGATTTGTTTTAAGATGTGAATATACATAAAAGGGGGTGAAAAGTGCTGCTGAAAGACCGGGTGGCGATTGTCACCGGTGGTGCCAAGGGAATCGGCCGGGGTATCGCCCTGAAGTTCGCTGCGGAAGGTTGCCACGTAGTCATCAACGCCCTGCACATCGAAGGGGCCCGGAAAGTGGCCGGTGAAGTCGAAGCCCTGGGGCGCCGGTCGCTGGCGATAGCGGCAGATGTCTCGAAAAGCACCGAAGTAAGCACGATGGTGGACCAGACAATCGAAAGATTCGGCAAGATTGACATACTGGTCAATAATGCCGGCGGTATCTCTCTGGCGAGGGGCGGGGCCATCGACAATACCACCGAAGACGATTGGGACAGAATCATCGATATCAACCTCAAAGGCCAGTTCTTATGCTGCCGGGCAGTCGTCCCCTATATGAAAAAGCAGAAATACGGCAAGATTGTGAATGTGTCCTCGATGGGTGCCGTCCATCCGCCAGCGCCTATCATCCACTATCATTCGGCCAAGGGAGGCGTCCTCTCGCTGACGAGCAATCTGGCCTTCGAGCTGGCCCGCTTTAATATCACCGTGAATTGCCTGCTCCCGGGGCCGGTGCGCTCCGAATTTTTCAACGAGATGTTCCAAGGAGCGCCGGACAAAGAAAAGGAAGACTTCTTCGAAAGGCTGGGTAAGAGGGTGCCGATGCAGCGGATGGGCACGCCGGAGGACATCGCCGGAGTGGCTCTGTTCCTGGCTTCCGATCTTTCCTCCTACGTCACCGGCGAATCGATATGCGTCGGCGGGGGACTACCCTTAACACCGGACTAGGTTTCCCAAGATAAGACCCTGAAGCGTCATCAGACTGTTAAAGGAGTGAAGAATGTCCAGAGGATACATGGAAAAATTTCTATTCGTCAACCTCTCCACCGGCGAGATGTGGGAAGAAACACCTGAAGAAAAGCTTCTGCATGATTTTATCGGCGGTTATGGGATTGGCGCCAGGATTCTTTACAGTCGCCAGAAGGGTGGCGTCGACCCGCTGGGGCCGGAAAATATCCTGGGATTTCTCACCGGACCCCTCAACGGCACACCGGCTACTTTCGCCGGCCGGTACACGGTGGTGGCTAAATCACCGCTTACCGGGGGTTGGGGAGACTCCAACTCGGGTGGACATTTCGGACCCCAGCTGAAATTCGCCGGCTACGACGCCGTCTTTCTCACGGGCATAGCCGAAAAACCTGTCTATCTCTTGCTCGATAACGGCAAAATCGAGCTCCGGGACGCCGGCCACCTCTGGGGCAAAGACTGCTTCGTCACCGAGGACACGTTACAGGCGGAGCTGGGCAGAGGCGTCGAGAGCGCTTGTATCGGTCCGCCCGGAGAAAAGCTCTCCCTCATATCCTGTATCGTCACCCGGAGAGGGGCGGTCGCCGGGCGCTCGGGGCTGGGGGCGGTGATGGGCTCGAAAAGGCTCAAGGCGGTAGTGGCCAGGGGGCAGCGCGAGGTGCCCGTGGCCGATATAGAAGCGGTGGACCGGCTCAGAAAAGAGCACATCGCCATTATGAAAAAGGCTAAAGGAATGGAGACCATGGAGGGTTTCCACAAGTACGGCACCTCCAGTGTCGCCGCGCATTTCGCCCAGAGCGGTGACACGCCGGTAAAAAACTGGGGCGGCGTGGGGGTTGTCGACTTCCCGGATAGCTCCGGCCTCAGCGGCGACGCTGCCACCGCCAACATCGAGACCAGGACTGGCTGCTGGCACTGCCCGGTGGGCTGTGAAGGCAGGCTGAAGGCCGGGCAAGGCGAATACCGTTATCCCGCCGGGACGCGCCGCGTGGAATATGAAACGCAGGCCGCCTTCGGGACGATGTGCCTCAACAATAATACCGAATCAATCAACATGGCCAACCACCTGTGTAACTGCTACGGTCTGGACACCATCTCGGCGGGGACGGCCCTGGCCTTTGCCATCGAGTGCTACGAAAACGGGGTAATCAATAAGAAAGACACCGGCGGCATCGAGCTCACCTGGGGCAACCACCGGGCCATCATCGCCATGACGGAAAAGATGGTAAAAGGCGAAGGCCTCGGCGGTATACTCGCTGACGGCGTGAAGGTCGCCGCCGCGAAAATCGGCCGGGGGGCCGAAAAGTTCGCGGTGCATATCGGGGGACAGGAGCTGGGCATGCACGACCCCAAGTTTTACAACTCCCCGGACGGCACCTCGGCGGCGCGCTACCAGATGGACGCCACACCCGGCCGTCATACCCAGATGGCGTTCGGGCCGGCCAGCTTCACCACGCAAATCGTCAACTCGGCCGGCTGGTGCCTGTTCAGCGACCTCGTCGGGGGGAACACCCTCAGGCACATCACCGGATTCATGCGCGCCGTGACCGGCTGGGACCGCTCCGAGGATGAGCTTCTTAAATGCGGCGAGAGGATTATCAATATGCGGCATGTTTTTAACCTGCGCGAGGGCATCAATCCCCTGGAGTATAAGGTGCATCCCAGGATAGTCGGCCGACCGCCGTTCCGGGAGGGGCCGCTGGCGGGCGTCACCGCCAGCCTCGAAGCCCAGGTATACTGGGGACTCGGCGCCCTGGACTGGGGCCGGGTAAGCGCTAAACCCAGCCGGAAAAAGCTCCTGGAACTGGGACTGGACGATGTCGCCGCCGAGCTCTGGCCGCCGTCAGAATCGACTTCCCGGAGGTAACGTCTTATGAGCAATCTCAAGGGCAAGGTCGCTTTTATAACCGGGGCCGCCAGCAAGAGGGGCATGGGTCATGCCATCGCCCTGCGGCTGGCCCGCGAAGGGGCCGACGTGGTCGTTACTGACAAGTTCGCCGCGCCCCGGAGCCTTTTTCCCGGTGACGAGGCTTGGGGCGGATTGGACGCTATCGTCGGGGAAATCGAAGCGCTGGGCCGGAAAGCCCTGGCGGCGACCCTTGACATCAATGCCAGCCGGGAAATCGACGGGGTTGTTACCCGGGCGCTGAACAAATTCGGGAAGATAGACATCCTGGTCCACGCTGCCGCTATCCGCGGCCCGGTGGGCGTGCCCGTCGTCGACCTGGCGGAAAAAGACATCCGCGCCATCATTGACGTCGACCTGGTCGGCTCGTTCCTGGTGACGAAAGCCCTGGCCCGGGCCATGATTGACCGCGGCGAGGGCGGAAAAATCGTCATCATCTGCTCGACGGCCGGACTCAAAGGCGTGCCGGGCAGCGCCGCCTACGGGGCCGCCAAGTGGGGGACTATCGGCCTGACCAGGAGCCTGGCCCTGGAGCTGGCGAAATACCGGATAAATGTCAACGGCATCAACCCGGGCATGTTCGTCACCAACCTGCGCGACGAGTCTTTTGCCAGGATGGCCGAAGCCCAGGGCGTCACGTGGGAAGAAGCCCGGAAAAAGGACCAGGACGCCCTGGCCAAGATGATACCGTGGGGCCGGCTCGGCACGGCCGGGGAAATCGCCGACCTGGCCTATTTCCTGGTCTCCGACCAGTCCGCCTACATGACCGGGGAGGTAATCGTCCTCGGGGGCGGCGTGACTTAGCGTATCAGGCTGGACGAGGCAGACTATGGACGCAGTAAACGATTTCGTCAAGCACTTTACCCGGACCCGGTACAAGGACCTTCCCGGTGTGGCGGTGGAGTCGGTTAAAAAAGAGGTGCTGGACAGCCTGGCGACGGCCCTGGGCGGCTCCTCGAAGGCCGGCGTCGGCGAGCTGGTGGACATGGTCCGTGAGTGGGGAGGCGCCGGGCAGAGTTCTATCATCGCCTACGGGATAAAATGCCCCGCCCCGAACGCCGCCCAGGTCAACGGCACCATGATACATGCCCTGGACTATGATGACGGCCACCAGGTGGCCCTGGTGCATATCGGTTGCGTCGCCGTTTCGACCTGTTTTGCCGTAGCCGAACGGATGGTGGGGATTAGTGGTAAAGAGCTCATCACCGCCCTGGCCCTGGGGGGCGATTTCCTGGCCAGGCTGGGGCTGGCGAGCCGGCCGGGCAGCAGCGCCCTCAGCGCCGGTTGGCACCCGACGACCCTGTTCGGTTTCCTCGGCGCCGCCGCCATGGCCGGGAGAATCATGGGCCTCGACGAGGAGAAGATGGTCAACGCCATCGGCCTGGCATACCACCAGTGCGGCGGAGCCGGTTCCGGCGTGGCCGACGGCGCCCTGGCAAAACGGATGGGGCCGGGACTGGCCGCCCGGGGTGGTATCACGGCCGCCCTGATGGCGGAGCGCGGCATCACCGGCGAGAGAAACTCCCTCGAAGGAAAGTCCGGGCTGTTCAATGTTTACATGAGAGGCGATTACGACCCCAAGATACTCACCGCGGACCTGGGCACCAGGTTCGAAGGGGTGAACATCGGGGACAAGCCCTACCCCTGTTGCGGCCTTACCCACGCCTGCATCGACGCCACGCTGGCCCTAATATCGCGGCATGACGTCATCCCTTCGCAGATAAAGGACATCACCGTGTACGGCGGTCAGACCGTCTACGACTTGTCGCGACCTCCGGAGATAAAGTGCTCGCCGCGTACCATCATCGATGCCCAGTTCAGCGTGCCCTGGGTGGTGGCCACGGCCCTGGTCAAAGGCAGGGTCACCGTAGAAGACTTCACTGATACAGCCATCAGGCGGCGGGACATCCGGGAAATCGCCCGGAAAGTGACTGCCAGGCTGGAGCCATCGATGAACCGGCACGGCGTGGGGCCGGGAGGAGTGGTGATAACGATGCAGGACGGGACTGCCTACCGTGAGGAGGTGGAACACTGCCTGGGTAGCATTGAAAGACCGATGACCTTCGACGATTGCGTCAGGAAATTCCGCGATTGCGCCCCCGCCTCCGTCAAAGCGCTGCCGGCCGGCGCGGTCGATAATATCATCGAAATGGTGGAGCGCCTCGAAACACTCGATGATGCCACCGAAATTGTCCGGCAGCTCTGCTGAATATCGACTCTTCAGAAGGGGAGACCATCACCATGAAAAAAGAGGGAAACACCGAGGTTAAAGAAATCCTGTATTTCGAAAAACCGGCCGGCCGGTCGAATACCAATAAAATGCTGGAATTCGTCACTGGGAAGCTGGAGACCCTGGGTGTGCGCCACGTCATGATAGCCTGGTCGAGCGGGTACACTCTCAAGAAATTTCTCGAAGCGACGAAAGGTCTCAAGCTCAATCTGGATATAACCGCGGTAACCAATCCAAAAGGAGGCACCATCGGCGGGAGGAACGTCTCCATCGATGACGAGACCCGCGAAGAGCTCGAAAAGCTCGGCATCAAAGTCTGCTATCTTAATGACGACCTGCGACTCGGCGAGCCGATGTCCCCCTCCCCCGAGCAGAAACACATGAGAGATATGCTGCTACCATGGCTCCCTGCGCACATCGACCCCCTTAGCCTCGATGCGGGCTGGGACCTGTCCCTCTTGTTGATCATCAGCCAGGGGTTCCGGGTCTGCGTGGGTTGCCTGGTCCTGGCCGTGAAACACGGCCTGATACCGGAGGGAGAAAAGGTGCTCTGCCTGGCCGGCTCGGCGACGGCCTGCGTCCTGGAAGCCAGCGCCTCGCCGCGAAGCTGTTACGTCCGGGAAATTCTCTGCTACGAACGGAACTCGGACTGGTCACGGATGAACCGGACAGCCTTGAAACGCATGGTAGCCATCACCAGATAAAGAAACAACGAAGAATCCCGCCGCACAATCGGATTCCTCCCCGTTTGTTAATAAAATATTTAGAATTTTGTGTGTCCCGTTTACCCCTTGTTTTTCGGTGAAGCGGTATCATGAACATACAATCTTATCTTAGAAGACCATGGCCCGTCTATATCCCTCTAAGAAACGGACAATATGATCAGGCTCTCAAAAAAGAGAAGGCGCCTTTTTGCCGGGTTGCTGACGGCGACGGCCATTGCCTTCGTGTTGTGCCTGGTCAGCTACTTTCAACTATTTCATTCCCTGAGTCAGCGTAGCGGCGATATCCTGTTCCGTGGAAAAGCCCCCGATTACCTCTCGGAAACGGCCGGGAAAATAGTGGTTGTCGCCATCGACGAAGCGAGCCTCGAGGCGCTGGGCCGGTTCCCCGACTGGCCGAGGTCTTACCATTCCGAAATCATCAATAAGCTGTCCGGGGACGGCGCGCGCATCATTGTGTTCGATATCCTGTTCTCCGAGCCATCTCCCTACGACGACGGGCTGGCCGCGGCGATGAAAAAGGCCGGCAACGTGATACTGCCTTATGCAGGTACGCCTGAGCCCGGGCAGCCGGGTGGGGTAAAAGTCCTCCGGCCTGTAAGCACCCTGGATGCGAGCGCCATCGCCACCGGTCACGCCAACATGACGCCAGACAGCGACGGAGTGGCGAGAAGCCTGCCCGTCATCATGCCGGATAATGGGCAGTATCAGCCTTCTCTGGCGCTGGCAGCCGTAGCCGGGTACCTGCGCCGGCCTCGGATTTTCGATACTCCCCCGGATGAAACACACCTTTCCATGGCCGGGAGGGAGATACCCCTCCATGACTCCAATATGCTGATTAACTATGCGGGGGACCCCTCGACCAGCTTTAAGATGGTGTCATACGCCGATGTCCTCACGGGAAATGCCGCCCCTGGGAGCTTCGAAGACAAGCTGGTGGTCATCGGGGTCACCGCGCTCGGTTTCGGGGACGTCTACTGGACGCCGATGGGCCAGGCATTGAGCGGCGTGGAGATTCATGCGCAGGCAATGAATACACTATTAAGCGGGCACTTCATCAGGTCGTCCCCCTTTTTCTTCACCGGCATTTCCATCATGCTGCTGGCGCTCATCGGCGGGCTGGCCGCCCTGCGGTTCCGGGTCGCCTGGTCGGCCTTCTCGGCGGTAATGCTGGCCGCGGTATATTTTCTCGCCGCGTTCTACTTCTTCGGCCAGGGCCTGATGTTGAACCTGTTCTACCCTCCGCTCTCGCTGGCAGCGGTCTTCCTGGGTGTGAATCTCTATAATGTAACGTCGGAAAGAAGAGAAAAGCAGGAAATCACCAGGACTTTCGGTAAATTCGTGTCGCCATCGGTCGCGGCGAAAATCCTGAATACCGTCGATGACAGCTCACTAAAGCTGGGCGGGGACGAATACCCGGTGACGGTGCTCTTTGCCGATGTGCGCAACTTCACCGGAATCTGTGAGAATACGAGCCCCCAGGTGCTGGTCGGCGCCCTGAACCATTACCTCTCGGCCATTATCGAGGCCATACTGCGGTCCGACGGCATGATAAATAAGTTCGGCGGGGACAGCGTCATGGCGGTATGGAACGCCCCGGTCGATAGCCCGGAGCACGCCTCCGCCGCCGTCGGGGCGGCCGTCGAGGCGCAACGTGAAATAAGCCGGTTATACGCCGCGCCAAACTTACCCAGGATGGAGTTCGGCATCGGCGTGAATAGCGGCAACGCGATCGTTGGCAACATGGGCTCGCTTGACCGGCTGGAGTACTCCGTGGTTGGCGATACCGTCAACACGGCCGCCAGGCTGGCGGCGCTCGCACCCGGCGGTAAAATCTGGATAGGCGCCGGAGCATTCGCCCAGGTGAAAGACCGGTTTCAGGCCATCCCCCTGGGACTTCTGGCCTTGAAGGGCAAGGGTGAACCTGTCCCGGCCTACGAGATATGTCTCCGCGAAGAGGCCGGCCCCGGCGACCTGCGACAGGCATCAGTAGATAGTTTGCGGGCACTGGTACTATAAGCTGCTTCTCCTTACACGGAAAAAACAGCCCGTTCGCGTCCCCATCCCTTTAACAATTCACAGGATTGTTAAACGTGCTTTTTGATGTCACCCTGAGCGAAGTGAAGGGTCTCGGAGTGGCGGGGTCTATGCGTACAATGCCCAGCCTCACCCCGGGATTCTTCGGTCGCGTAGTTTACACTGAGCGAAGTGAATGTACTCCTCAGAATGACATTTGAGACAAAACTAAAATTCACGGAACTAAAATATTTATTATTTGTTTACATTTTTACGGTTGTAATTTATTTGCCGTTTATCATGACCGAAGTACTATGACGCTGACTGAAGTACCAGGACTAAAGCTAAGACACGGAAACACGACGATGAAAACGGGAAAGAACACCAGAAAGAACACCTCACCCTCGGCCAATCGGGCCGCCAAAGCCCGGCGAGGGTGGCCGTCCATTTTCGGACTGAAGAGGGTGCTCGTCCCGGTGACGCTTGCTATCATCATCACCATAGGCGTCATCGTCGCTTTACCCGGCATGTCCGCTCCTTCCTACGCTCTTACCGTGCAATGTACCCTCA
>Ga0154808_151_pt6 | contig 17178 bp, 17 predicted proteins | sample Rifle2008BG16ft_FD_105816 | JGI IMG/M metagenome (GOLD analysis project Ga0154808, IMG submission 105816) | Chloroflexi bacterium RBG_16_56_11 | reverse complement strand
AGCGCAGCGACGAAGCAATCCACTCCTTTATTACGGATTGCCTTGCCTCCTGATTCGCGGGGGTAAAGAGGCTCATCGGGATGGACTCGCAATGACTGGTAGTAGGTAAAATTAAATAGAGGAGGCACAGATATGGCATTACCATTAAAAGGCAAAGTAGCCATGGTCACCGGCGCCCGGCAGGGCCTGGGCAAGTCGATATCCCTGGGCATGGCCGAGGCCGGGGCGGACCTGGTTATCTGCGACCGCGTCACGGACGACGGCAAGCTGGCGGAGACGGCCCAAGAGATAGAGGCCCTAGGCCGGAAGACGCTCTCTCTCGGCGGCGACATCACCGTCGAGGAAGACGTGAATAATATCGTCAATAAATCTCTGGAGAAATTCGGCAAAATCGACGTGCTGGTGAATAACGCCGGCGTCACCGCCCAGGATTCGTTCCTCAACTTGCCCTACCGGAGGTGGCGGCTGATATTATCCGTCAACCTGGACGGGGTCTTCCTCTGCTCCAAGGTCGTCCTGCCGCATATGATTGAGAAGAAAAGCGGTATGATAATCAACGTCTCGTCGATTCTCGCCAAGGAAATCCGCATGAACATCGCTTACGGCGTGACCAAGGCCGGCGTGGAGAGGTTCACCCTGGGACTGGCCCGGGAGATGCGGCGGGAGGCCGGCATCGGCATCACGTGCGTCCGCCCGTACTTCGTCAAGACAGAGGTAGTCATGGGCTTCATGGACGGGCGGGACACCAGCGACTTCGAGGAGCCGATTATCTGGCAGAGATACCCGGCTATGCTGGCCGGTTCCAAACCCGAGGATGTGACCGGAAAGATATGGGACAAGGCCGCGCTGGAGGAGAAGTTCGGCAAGATAGGGTAGTCACGGGTAAATATCCGGCAACAATCTGAAGCTATTCGAAAACGTCATTCCCGACCCGATCGGGAATCCAGAAAATTGATTTTCAGCGTGAACACTGGATTCCCGCTCCCGTATCAAGTACGGGACAAGCTTCGCGGGAATGACGTAATTTTTCTTGTTTTTACTTCATTTTCGGACAGTTTCTTTAACCGGGCGCCCATTAGCCAGAGTCTTTTTCCTCTAAATAAGTCTCCCTGGCCAGGGCCTTACCGCTCTCCGTAAGAAACACCGTCTCGATAATGCCGGCCAGCTTCTTTTTATCTTTAATATCATACTCATCAGCCAGATTCACCAGCCAGTCGGCATCGTAGAGGATTTTAAAGTTGGCGGAGTTGATTTTCCCGGGGCTGTGGTGGTGGGCGATAATCTCGCAGATTTCATCCACCTGGGCTTTTTCAAAGCCCAGCCGGTTGAGGATTCCCCGGGCAATCGGCGGGCCTTCTATTTCCTGGTATTTGCCGCCGCTGGAGTGGTGTTTTCTTTCCGCTTCATGGATGCCGATGTCGTGCAGGACTCCCGCGCCGACGACGATGGGATAGTCGCCGCCCTCGACCTCCAGCAAACGCTCGGCATAGGCAGTGACGCGGCGGGCGTGATTTATCCTCCGTGAATCGTCCCCGAAATAGTCTTCCATCGTCCGGAGTAAATCGTCTTTCAATACTTCCATCTTTCCCCTATATATAATAATGGACTATCAGGTCCAGCCTGCCGTGCTTGATGAGGTAGAGGCCGGAGAATTTCATGACTTCCCGGATACGCTCGCGATAGCCCGGGGCATAGCAATGTGTGGTGCACCTTTTACACATGGGCTTGGGGTCATAGGGGCACAGGAGCAGCTTGGCCATGCCGTGGTCGAGCAGTCTCTGGCAGTCCGCGCAAAGCGAAAGCCTGCTTATACCCGGGATGCTTTTGAGCCGGTCGTCCCGTACCATAAACGGGGCCCTGTCCCGGGCGCGGTGGTTTTTCCGGCACTATATGCCGATAAAACCCGAAAGGACCTGGAACTCTTTCGCTTTGCGTTTAGTAAGCTTCTCAAAAAGACGGGGCATTATTTCCCTGACCTGCCGCCGGAAATCCAGCTGTCTCGGCTAGTTTAATTATACCGGATTTCGCTGTGGTGGGGAAGAAGCAGGCTTTGTATGTGCTTGGTGGTTATTGGTAAACCTCACCGCTGCCCCTCTCCAGCCAGAAACGCCGGGTAGGCCCACAGAGATATATTTAGCTGGAGAGGGGAGCCGAAATGAGAGGGGTCTGCGCCCCCTCTCGCTGCGCACTCCCGCTCTTTAGACAAGCCGATGCGTATCTAAAGACAATGAGCCTATCACGCAGGCGCATAGCAGGTATATCAACCAAAGGCAAACGGAAGCGAATAAGAGGTAGAGCCGGCTGCCCTAGCCCTTTTTAATGGCCCTGAGGGCGGATACGAAAGCCGTGGCGCCGAGCAGCACACCGGCCACCAGGATTATCCACCACCAGCTATCGAGGAAGCCCTTGTCCGCGGAAGACAGCGGGGCGATTTTCACGGTTGCCGACGGGGTCGGCTCCGGCCTGGCTACCGTGACCGACCGTGTCTTGATGTTGTTGCCCTCGTTGCTTTCAAGCACCATCTCATCGATATCGGCGACGGCACCGAACTCGAACGTGCCCGCTTCGGCGGTCCAGGTGAAGGTTGCCGGGACCACCGCCCCCATGTCAATGGCCTCGATATCCACGTCGTCGATGGTAGTGTCGTTGACCAGCAGCGATACCCTGGTCTTGAGGGCCTTGCGCAGGCCGCGGTTTTCGATTTTCACGGTGACGGTGACTTTTTCTCCCGGAGAGGCGTCGGCCGGCAGGATGGTAATCGATTTCACGATGAGGTCCGGGATGATGGTGTCGAAGGAGAGAGAGCCGGTGTTGTTTAGTTCATCGAGCTCGGTCACGTCGTCATCGGCATCAGCGAGGACGTTGAGAACATGGGGCCCGGCCTCGACAGCGGCGGTTAGCTCGAGGCTGGCCGTCTCTCCCGGCGGTATTGCCGCGGTATCCAGGTACTTTTCCAGGCCGCTGTCCATGCGATACCTCAGCCGGGAAACGGGCGAAACATCGGTGCCATCGTTCCTGACGGTAATAATGATGGTCACGTCGTTATTGACCAGAGGGTTTTCCATGAACCAGGCGACATCCTCCATGACGAGGTCGGGAGTAAGGGTGGAAAAGTCGATCAGCATGTCGTTGTTGGTTTCATCGGTTTCGGTAACCAGGTTATCGACATCGGAGTCGATGCGGATAGAGTGCTTGCCCGATACGGCGAACCACTCGAAAGAACTCTCAGCGGTGCCGCCAGCGACTATCTCAGGAAGGTCCTGCGACAGGATATACTCATCGTCAAGGTAAAAAGCTACCTGGGTACCGAGGCTCTTGTTTTTACCCTGATTTTTTACGGTGGCCGTAAAGGTCACGTTATCACCTATCGAAACGTTTTCCGGAGAACGCATGATACTCTGGATTACCAGGTCGGGAGGGGGGAGGTCGACGTGCTTGGAATTGTTATCTTCATCTATTTCCATAATCTGGTCGTTAGAGTCGGTAACCACGTCGAGGGAATGCGGGCCCGCGGACGTTACCCACGGGAAGGCTTTAATCGCCTTGTCGCCGGCGGCCAGTCCCTCGATGTCCTGGTAACCAGCGATGGTATCGTCAACGTAATAGGTAACGCGCGAGGGGCCTGACTTGAGACTGCCCGTGTTCTTTATCTCGATGGAGAAGGTGACCTCGCTGCCGGCGGGCATATCCGCCGGCGACCAGGTAATTATCCCCACGGCCAGGTCGGGCATATACGGGACCACGACTATTGAGTCTTCATTGTTGTTTTCATCAGTCTCGGTTATATGCGTCGTGGAATCGGCCACCGCCCGGAACGTGTGGCGGCCGTTTTTAGCCGTCCAGGTGCAGGTCTTCGTAATGTTAGCGTGAGAACCCAGAGAGTAAATGGACTCCGATATCAGCAGCGTGTCGTCGATAAAGTAACCCAGGTAAAAGTTCTCCGCTTTGCCGCCGCTCAGGTTTACCAGGGTCACGGTGAAGGTAACCGTATCGCCGATGGCCGGGTTTATCGGCGCCCAGTTGATGCTGGATATGCTGAGGTCCGGGAGAATAATGGGGACACTCTTGGTGATGATGTTATTGGCCTCATTGGTCTCCTGTATCTTGTTATCGGAATCGGTGATAAACATGACATTAATTTCACCGAATTGAGCCAGCACCTGGAAGGTCGTGGTTGCCTGGGCTCCGGCGGCCAGGGCGGCAATATCAGCATATCCCCAGAAGCTGCCGCCGATAACATACGCGACGTGTGAAGCCTCCGCCCTTCCGATGCCTTCGTTCTTAATGGTGGCGGTAAAGGTCAGCGTATCGCCTACCCCGGCATTGCTTGGAATCCAGGTGAGGTCTTTGGCGACAAGGTCCGGAGCCGAGGTCTCGATTCTGACGTTGCTCTCATTGTTATCGTTATCGCTCTCCAAGACCTCCTTGTATAAATCTATGACGGCCCTCAGCGAATGCGATGTTGCCGTGATTGTCTTTGTGACGGTCAGCTGCGCCGTTGCCCCGGCAGCTAGTGACGCGATCGGAAAGGCTGCCTGGTACTGTTCATCGAAATAATAGCCCAGGAAACACGAGTCCGACCGGCCGTTCCCCTGGTTTTTGACGGTAATGGTAAAGGTGACCTGGTCGTTCTTGGACGGGTTTTGCGGTGACCAGGTAATCGACTGGATGATAAGGTCGGGGGGGTAGGTGGAAAAAGCAAGCGAGTACTCGTTATTGTTTTCGTCGCTTTCCTTGACGATGTTGGACTCGTCGACGACGGTCCTGAGGTCGTGCTGGCCGCTCGGGGCGTACCATTCGTAGGTAACGGTAGCAGCGGTCTCGGGGTCGAGCGCCGCGATATTCTGGTAGCCCTTCGAGCTTGCATCGATGAAGAAGTTGACGTTCGTCTGGGCTGACTTAGCATTACCCTGGTTCTTGACCGTGATGCTGAAAGTAACCTTGTCGTTCCGGGACGGGTTCACCGGCGACCAGGAGAGCGACTCGACGAACAGGTCCGGGGCAAGAGTCGTGAAGGTGAAAGTCCGGGTGTTATTGGTCTCGTCGGTCTCCGGAACCAACTCGCTCGAATCGGCCGTGGCCTTGACGGTGTGTAGTCCCGGCTGGGCCTGCCAGGTGAATGTTTTCGTCGTCATGGTACCGGCGGCCAGCGGTGCCACAGCCTGGGTACTCAGGATAGAGGCATCAACGTAACAAACGACGTAACTGTCAGGGGCCAGCTCCGTGCCGCTGTTCTTGATAGTCACGGTTATGGACACGGTGTCGGCTATCACCGGATTGGCGGGCGAGAGCGAGATGTTTTCCACAACCAGGTCGATTCCGGAAGTGGCCGCGGATGCCCGCGGATTTATCAGGCCCGCCCAGGCGATACCGGTGATAATGACTGAAAAAATCAAGACGGCGCTTAATAAGCTCTTAGCCGGTACTCTCTTCAAAGGCAAAATATCTCCTTCAGGTAACGGAAATTTAAGGCTCTTTCCCATTTTACCGATGCGGGAGATAACACCCAATAGTCCTTTAGTCAGGTATCCGCGGGTGATTTAGTACCATGATTTTTTACAGGTGGGATATGGCGGGGATTTTAATGACGATTTTAGCGGCGGCCGTGGTAGCGAGGATAGCCGGAGGGTGGGGGATATAAAGTACGGGCGCAGTGATAGCCGGGTGAGCGCTCGAATCTATAATGCCAATACAATTACAATATCAATCGGGGCGCGCCGGATTTTATATTGAATCCCGGATATGTCATACTGGGGCGTGTCTGGCGGTGATTTTCTCTCGATTTTACTCATCGCTATCGGCCTGGCCGCCGACTGTCTGGCGGTAGCTCTGAGCGGGGGCGTCTCGGCCGCCGGACGCCTCTGGTGGCCGACGTTACGCGTTTCTTTATCGTTCGGGGCGTTCCAGGCTGCCATGCCCCTGGTGGGCTGGCTGGCAGGCAGGACCGTGGTCGACTACATCGCCGATTATGACCACTGGGTGGCCTTCGCGCTGCTGGCGGTGGTCAGCGGCCGGATGTTCCGCGAGGCCTTACGTCACCGAGGAAAACCGGAAAAACAGGTGGACATTACACGGGGACTGATGCTGCTGACGCTATCCGTCGCTACCAGTATCGACGCCCTGGCTGTCGGGCTGTCATTCGCTTTCCTGGACGTGGATATCGCCCTGGCGAGCCTGACCATCGGCCTGGTGGCTTTCATGGTGACGGCGCTCGGGTTCGTACTGGGGAGGTGGGTTAGTCGACTGGCCGGACGGTGGGCCGAGGTCGTCGGCGGCGTTATCCTGCTGGTCATCGCCTTCCGCATTCTTGTAGCGCACCTGCTGGAACGAGAATGATAACGTCAGGAAAAAGTCGGTAATCTGTTGACAAAGATGAGGTTTTTAGATACTATTCCTGTAATTGTGGAGCATGGAGGTTAGCACTGATGGCTGTATCTAAATACGAGAAATACGTGAAAAAACTGACCTTTAAAGACGGGCCGGGCTACTACCGCCAGGTGGCCACTTTAAACGGGCGGAGCCTGGGGATGGACGCTCATATCCAGCTGGGGGCGTACCGGGCGGCAGGCAACATGGGGGGTGAGCCTTACGGCCCGCACCGGCATGATTTCAACCAGGTCATGCTCTGGCTGGGGGCCGACCCGGCCGACATGGGCGAACTCGGGGCGGAGGTGGAGCTGTGCCTGGGCGAGGAAGGCGAGAAGTACATGATAACCACATCGACAGCGGTGTGGGCGCCGGCGGGCATGCCCCATTTCCCCGCTACGATTACCCGCATGAACAAGCGGTTCATCTTCATGACGGTCTCCTGCGCGCCGGAGTGTACGGAGACGGCCCTTCAGCTGGATAAAAAGAATCTGGAAAGCGCCCCGGTGGCGCCATTTTTCGGGAAATACCGGGAGAACTTCATCAACCTGGCCTTCACGCGGAAAGGGGCCTGGAGCTACGGGCCGAAGAACCGGGACGATTCCGGCGGGCACCTTGCCTTTATCCGCGGCAGCGACTCCGCCTTCGATTTCCTCATCATGTGCGAGAGCATCAAGAAGGCGCCATATCGCTTCGGGCCGGACCCGGACAACCCGCACGTCCACCCGAAACCGGAAATCCTCTTTTTCCTGGGGACGGACCTGAACGACTTGAGGCAATTCGGGGGCGAGGCGGAGATTTACCTGGGCAAGAAAAAAGAAATGGAGAGGTTCGTCATCACCGAGCCGACGGCGGTGGTCGTCCCCGGCGGCCTGGCGCATTGCCCGCTGGTAATCACGCGGGTGGACCGGCCCATTATCCTGACGGACGTGCGGCCCTTCGGCAGCGAGAGACCCGGGGCGGGAAGGCGGTAGGGACTCGGGTTTTGGCTATATAGCGGTTTCTCTTCTCAACCCGTTCTTTCAGTCCCTGCCGCTCGCAGAACTGTAGTTGTAGGTCGAGAGACGGTACCAGGAAAAGAGAAATTACAAATTATACTTTTTCAAGGATTCTTTTTCTTGTTTCCGTCAATAATCTGACAGGCGCAAAATAATTGGCAGGATATAAATAGTCTTCTCCCGATTCATCGATGATTCTCAACTGCCCATGGCGTTCAGCTTCTTTATCAGGTATATTTTCATAAAGCTTGCGCAATTCGAGTGAGGCTTTATAGCCCCTGTGTTCAACGCATAAAAGAAACTTATTTTTCATTGTCTTACTCCAGATACTTTTTAATCTTGATTTCCTTTTTCCCTTTGCCATGCCCTTCATACCAGTGAAGTTCTGCGATTTTCCTTGTCCCATCGGTTAACCTGATTTTAGCGATTCCTTTTCGTTTTCTCCAGTTTGCTTTTCCATAGATGCGGTTGAGTCTTTTTAACTCACGAATACCCCGGGCCGTGGCAATGGTCTCAATCCATCGAATTTTATCCAGGATTTCGAAATCCACGTTATCATTATAACACTGTGGTTTAGGAGGTTAAACTGTGTAGAGTTGAGACAATACTACAGTGGAACCTAGAACCCGAACATCCTGCCCGCAACCTCCGCCAGCCTCATCAGCAGGCCGGGGATGATACCCAGCAGGAGTACACCCAGGCAACAGACGAACAGGGCGAACCTGGGCGCACCGGACGAGGGTACTTTCTCCGCGGAGGCCGCCTCTCCAAACCACATCACCTTGACGACGCGGAGATAGTAGTAGGCGGAGATGACGCTGTTAATAACGGCGATAATCACCAGCCAGAGCAGGTCGTTCTGGACGGCGGCGCTGAAGAGGTAGAACTTGGCCATGAAACCGGCGGCCGGCGGCATCCCGATGAGCGAGATAAGACATAGCGTCAGCCCCAGCGCCAGCAGCGGCGCCCGCTTGCCCATGCCGGAGTAGTCGGCAATCAGGTCGCTGTCAAGTTTGTTGGATATAGCTATCACCGCGATGAAAGCTCCCAGGTTGGTCAGGGCGTAGCTGGCCAGGAAGAAGATCACCCCCGCTTGCCCTTGGAACCGTGAAAACGCAAGCGCGGAGCCGGAAGAAGGCAGCATCGAGACACCCATTACGGCCAGACCTACCATCAGGTAGCCGGCCTGGGCGATGCTCGAATACCCCAGCATCCGTTTGATATTGGCCTGGGGGATGGCCGTGACGTTACCGACGACCATGCTGATGACCGCCAGCCCGGCGAATATCATGCCCCAGTTCTCGCTCAGCCAGAAGGGTGTGCCGAAGGCGGAGAAAAAGATACGCAGGATAATAGCAAAGCCCGCCGCCTTGCTGCCCACGGAAAGGTAGGCTGTGACCGGCGTCGGGGCGCCTTCATAGACGTCCGGGACCCACATCTGGAAGGGGACGGCGGCAATCTTGAAGCCAAAGCCGGCAATCATCAGGACGATGCCGATGATGAGTGCCGGGCTATCTAGGACGGCCACGGGAGCCATCGATCTGATTGAAGAAGCTATTGCTCCCAGCTGCGTCTCGCCGGTGACGCCGAAGACGAGCGCCATGCCATAGAGGAGCACCGCGGAGGCGATGGCCCCCAGCAGCAGGTACTTCAACGAGGCCTCGGTCGATTTTTTATCTTTAAGGAAGCCGACCAGCACGTAGAGTGAAATGCTGGTTAGCTCCAGGGAAACGTACAGCGAGATTAAGTCGGCGGTGGCCGCCATGAGCATCATGCCCAGTGTGGCCAGCAGGATGAGGGCATAGTACTCACCCTGGAAACGCTCGAATTTGTTCACATAGTCGGCGGAGGCCAGGATGACCAGGAAAGCGATACCAGCGAAAAGCAGCTTGAAGAATAGGGCAAACTCGTCCACCGCCAGCATGTTGTTGAAGATGGGGAGATAGTCGCCGCCCCACATCGCCACCGAGACGCCACCGGCGATAATCAGCCCGGCCAGGCTCACCGAGCGCAGTAGCGATTTCTGCCGCACGAACAGGTCGAGCAGGATTACCAGGACGGCGAAGGCCGCCAGGGTTATCTCCGGTATGAACAAGTCCAGGTTCAAGTTTGCTCTCCTCCACTCGGGGTTTTCCCTTGCCCGCTCATGGTGAGCCTGTCGAACCATAGCGCTGAACACAAGCTCCCCTTCGACAAGCTCAGAGCCTGCCCCGTACTTGATACGGGGGTGAGCGGAGATGAATTGTTTTTTCCCATTATCAAACGCACTGTTTCACCTTTACTCTGCATTACCCGCTTATCATGCCCACTATCGGCGAAATGCCGAGCTTAAAAACGTCCGTCAAAATGGCCGGGTAAATGCCCACCAGCATAATCACGGCCACCAGGACAAACATGTAAAACTTCTCCAGGCGGTCGGCGTCCCTCACGCCGGTGTAGATGTCCTTCACCGGCCCGAAGAAGGCCTGCTGGAGCATCCACAGTATATAGCCGGCCGTGAGGACGACGCCGATGATGGCGATAATCGTGTAGACCTGCGCGTAAGGCACCGCCGTGCTGTTGTAGCTGCCGAGGAAGACGAGGAACTCGGCGGCGAACCCGCTGGTAGTGGGCAGCCCCAGCGAGGCCAGCCCAGCGATGGAAAAGACGGCGGCCATCACCGGCACCTGCCGCGCCAGACCGCCCAGCTTGCGCAGGTCGCGCACCTCGACGTTATGGATGACCAGTCCGGCCATGGCGAAGAGTAGACCGGTGACGATACCGTGGCTGAACATCTGCAAAGCCGCGCCGGTCATACTCACCTGCCCCAGGGCGAAGATACCCAGAAGGACGTAGCCCATGTGGCTGACGCTGCTGTAGGCAATCAGCCGCTTGATATCGGTCTGCATCAGGGTCACGGCGGCGCCGTAGAGGATACCTATCAGAGCCAGGATTATCAGGGGCTGGGCGTACTGCTGGGCCGACTCCGGGAACATGCTGACGCAGAGCCGGATCATGCCGTAGCCGCCCATCTTGATGAGGACGCCCGCCAGCATGACGCTGACGGCGGTGGGGGCGTCGGTGTGGGCATCCGGGAGCCAGGTGTGCAGCGGGAACATCGGCAGCTTCACGGCGAAGCCAATGAAGAGCAGCCAGAATATCGCCGCCGCCGGCATGGCCGACTGCAACATCCCCAGTCCGCCGTTGGTGATTTCGATCATGTTCATGGTGCCGGTGGTGAAGTAGAGGCTCAAGATTCCGGCCAGCATGAAGGCGCTGCCGAAAAGCGTGTAGAGGACGTACTTGATAGCCGAGTACTGGCGGCGTCCCGAGCCCCAGATAGAGATGAGGAAGTACATCGGGATAACCTCAATCTCCCACATGATGAAGAAGAGAAGGAGGTCTAAGGATACAAAGACGCCGGTGATGCTCGTTTCCAGTAGCAGCAGCCAGGCGAAGAACTCGCGCGTCCTCTCGTGGACTTTCCAGGAGATGAGCACGGCCAGGAAGCCGAGGAAGGTCGTCAGCAGCAGCAGGGGCATGCTGAGTCCGTCCACGCCCAGGTGGTAGCGGGCGGTGAGCGGGGCTATCCACAGGTAATTTTCCTCGAACTGGATAACGCCGGCCGCCGAAGCCGAGCGGTCGAAGGTGATGAAGAGATAAACGGCAAGGATAAAGGGCACGGCGGTGAAGACAGCGGCGACGCGCCGGATAAGGACATCATTTTTGCCCGATATAAAGGCAATAATGATAGCCCCTACCGCCGGGAAGAAGAGTATCGTTGACAGCCAGTTAAAGTCCAACTACGCTAACTCCGAACATATATACATCTTTGTCATCTGTCATTCCCGCGAAAGCGGGAATCCAGAATGCAAGCGAATCTCAAGAAGCCTGGATTCCCGATCAGGTCGGGATTGACAGATCAAATAACTCTTTAAGCTTTCACCCTCGCCTTACCTCTCCCATTAAGGGAGAGGAACTGATTGCTCTCCTTTATCCGAATACATACACGCAAATACCGATAACTGCCAGCCCGATACCGATGAAAAGTCCGTAAAGTTGCAGCTGCCCTGTCTGGGCGTGGCGGATGGCCCGGCCGCCAGCAGTGACGACCTCCGCCACACCGTTGACCGCGCCGTCGACACCCTTGCTATCGAAAAGCTGGAAGCCGGTAAAAAGTCCCTTGAGCGCCACCAGCTTCACGATGATATTTTCGTAGAGCTCGTCGAAGAAATACTTGCGGTAGACCAGCGTGTAGAGCGGGCCGAAGACCTTGCCCACCGACCCGGCGGTAATCCACTTTTTGTTGTAAATAACGTAGGCCATGAAGATGCCGAACAGGGCTACCAGCAATGATATCAGGGGCAGGGGTATCCCTTCGACCGTGTGGGTGAAAGCCCCGAACAGTCCTCCGGCGACGCTTGCAGCGGCCTCGGCTTCGTGTCCCATGAAATGATTGAAGGCGCCGGTGAGGTTCCACCACCCGGCTACCACGGCCAGCACGGAGAGGAACACCAGCGGGCCGACCATCACCCAGGGCGACTCGTGGGTGTGGTGGTGGTCTTTGCCATCGTCGGTCGCGCCGCCTTTATACTCGCCATGGAAGGTCATATAAATAGCGCGGAACATGTAGAAAGCGGTCAGGAAGACCGTTATCATGGCCAGGTAGAATAATATCTTCTGGCTCTCGAAGGCGGAGACCAGTATCTCGTCCTTGCTCCAAAAACCGGCCAGTGGCCAGATGCCGGCCAGGCTCAGCGAGCCGATGAGGAAGGTGGCGTATGTCCAGGGCATCGTCTTGCGCAGCCCGCCCATCAGCCGCATGTCGAAGGTGCCGGTGGAGTGGTTGACGCTGCCTGAGCCCATGAAAAGGAGCGCCTTGAAGAAGGCGTGGGTGAACAGATGGAACATCCCCACCGCCACCGCCCCCTTAGCGATAATCAGCATTTCCTCGGTGCCCAGGTGCAGCTCGCCGCCGCTGATTTCACCGGCCAGGGCCATGCCGACCGCCCCCAGTCCGAGCATCATGTAGCCTATCTGGCTGATGGTGGAGTAGGCCAGCACCCGCTTGATATCGTTGGCGGCCAGGCCCATGGTAGCGGCGAAAATAGCCGTGAACCCCCCGATGATAGCGACGATGTTGATAGCCTCAGTCGAGTAGATGAACATGGGCATGGTGCGCGCCACCAGGTAGACGCCGGCGCAGACCATCGTGGCGGAATGGATGAGGGCGCTGACGGGGGTGGGGCCTTCCATGGCGTCCGGCAGCCACACGTGCAGCGGGAACTGGGCGCTCTTGCCCATAGCCCCGGCAAAAAGCCCGATAGCCGCCCACATGAGCACCGTGCCCGCCAGGACGCCGGTAATCGCCAGCTCGTGCAGCTCCTTGATATCGAACGTGCCGGTGTTGAAGAACAGGATTAAAATACCAGCCAGGAAACCGAAGTCGCCGATACGGGTGACGATGAAGGCCTTCTTGGCGGCGTCGGCGGCGGACTTCTTATGGAACCAGAAGCCGATGAGGAGATAGGAACAGAGTCCGACCATCTCCCAGAAGACAAAAGTAAAGAGCAGGTTATCGGAGAGGACCAGTCCCAGCATGGAGAAAGTGAAAAGGGACATGTAAGTGTAATAGCGGTAGTAGCCGGCCTCGTCGCCGTGCATGTAGCCCAGCGAGTATATCTGCACCATCAGGCTGACGACGGAGACGACGACGGCCATCATCGTGGAGAGCTGGTCGGCAATCAGGCCGAGGTGGATATTGACGCCGTTATCGATGACCACCCAGGAAACGTCCGGGATGATTATCTCCTCGTTGTTGGCGGCAACCGAGAGCAAAGCCCATATGGAGAATATCGCCGAGACGGCTATGGCGGTGATGGTGACGTAGCCGTAGAGCTTCGACTTCCGGTTGATAAACTGCCGGAGGACCAGGCCGTTGATGATAAAAGAGAACAACGGCAACAGCATGATGAGCCAGATTAGCTGGTACGGTATCATAGCTTCCTTAAAATGTCCTTGATGACGTGCTCTTTGTCCTGGGGCACCAGGACCGTATAGGCCGCTATTTCCTGGCCGATGGGCAAGCCGGAGACAGGCATGATGCGCGCAGGCACGCCTTCGCCCTCGAAGCACTCTTTCCACATCTCGGCGATGGCCAGGCTATTCGCTTTTTTAACCTCAACCCACATGTCTGTTACCTTTTCCCCCGTTGTCATTGCGAGCCATTCCCGATGAGCCCCTTTATACCGGCGAATCGGGAGACTTCAGCCCGAGTTCAGTCCGAGGGCGAAGCAATCCGATTTAAGGGGCGGATTGCTCCGTCGCTTCGCTCCTCGCGATGACTTTTAGCCCCGAACGGTTTTCTCCCCTCTTAAAATCCGACGACGTGATTACCCAGATACCACGGCCAGATAACGATGCCGAGGATGATTTTCCACCATACCAGCTGGGCGAAACCGATGGTGAAGAGCCAGCCAGCGAACCAGATAGCCCCGGCGAAGCCGCCACCTGCTTTATTCATCTTGTCCCCCTTTGTTAATTGCCGACTCCGGCTATTTTCCTCAGCTACCATTTCATGAGATTGATATTGTTCGCGTCGATGTCCGCCAGGCCGCGGTAGATGGCCAGCACGATGGCCAGGCCGACGGCCACCTCGGCGGCGGCCACGACCATCACGAAAATGGCGAAGACCTGGCCGGTCAGCAGGACCGGCACGACATACCTGGAAAACGCCACCAGGCTGATGTTCACGGCGTTGAGCATAAGCTCGATGCACATCAGGATTATCACGGCGTTCCGCTTGGTCAACGCGCCGTACAACCCGATGCAAAAAAGCACCGCCGACAGCACCAGGTAATGCTCCAGCCCGATGGTCATAGCCTGATTATTTCTCCCTCGCGATGACGATAGCTCCCAGGATGGCCGCCAGCAGCAGCACCGCGGCGATTTCCACGGGCAGGACAAAACCGCCCTCGCTGAACAGCTTCGTGGCCAGCGGCACGGTGGTCGGCGTGAGGGGGGCCTCGGCGGAGACCTGCCAGGCGGTCTTCGTCACCGTATATATCATGATTCCCAGCACCACGGCCGCCACGATAAAGGCCGGAAGCTTCAGCCGATTGGCCGGGCTACCCTGCGGCACCTCGCGCGTCATCATGATGGCCAGGATAATCAGCACGGAAATGGCGCCAACATATACGAGAATCTGGACCGCCGCCAGGAAATCGGCGCTCAGGGTGATGTAGAGTCCGGCGACGGCGACGAAACAGAGGACCAGGGTCAGGGCGGCGCGGAAGACGTTGCGCAGGAACACCACGCCCAGAGCCGCCGCGACGATAACCACCGCCATTATCCAGAACGCCGCCGCCAGTCCCATTATTTCCTCTTCTCCACGATCTTTTCCACGAGCAGGGTCTGATCCGGTAATCCTTTGGCTATCTCCGGATGGAAATACCCGCTAACTGGCCTGGCCGGCGACTCCAAAAGCTCGTCGTTGGTCTGGACGAGGTCATTGCGCCGGTATTTCGCCCGCTCGTAGGAGTAGCCCATGAAAACGGCGTCGAAGGGGCAGGCCTCGACGCACAGCCCGCACTGGATGCAGTAACCTGTATCCACGCGGTAGGTCTCAACATTGTATTTATTGTCCTTAAACACGGTAGAGGTCACCAGCTCGATAGCTCCCTGGGGACAGGCCTTGGCGCAGGTGCCGCAGCCGGTACAGCGCTCGCGACTCCAGATGAGCTCGTTGCCCCTTATCCGGCGCGACATGTTGAGTCGCTGCTCCGGGTACTGGTTGACCGTCGGGTGACGGACCAGGTGCACGAGCGTCACCATCAAGCCTTTGATAATGCCGGTGCCGAATCGTTCAAACTTCAAGGCGGCCCCACCCCAGTCTAAATAGTTTCGACCATAATATCACCAGTACCAGCATGACGGCGATATTAAGAAAGATAAGCGCCCAGGGCAGGCCATCCGGCCAGACCAGCACCTGTACCGCCGTAATGAAAAGGTTGATAAGAGCCAGCGGGAACAGGAACTTCCAGGCCAGCGCCATGAGCTGGTCAATGCGAACGCGGGGCAGCGTGGCCCTCGTCCAGACCATGACGAAAAAGACGATAACGATTTTCACGATGAGCCACAGCCAGGGAGGCAGGAGCGGCCCCCTCCAGCCGCCGAGGAACAGGGTGGCGATAATTGCGGAGATAGCGATGGCCTCGGCGTACTCCACCAGGTAAAACATGGCGAACTTCATGCCGGAATACTCGGTGTGAAAGCCGGCCACAAGCTCGGAGTCCGCCTCCATGAGGTCGAAGGGAGCGCGGTTAATCTCGGCGCAGCCGGCAGCGAAGAAGAGGAGGAATCCCAGCGGCTGGAACAGGATGAAGGGGATGTCCTGGGCGAGGACGATATCGTTTAAAGAGAGCGAACCGGCCACCAGCACCACGCCGATGACCGAGAGCACCAGCGGGATTTCATAGCTGACCACGGCGGCCACGTTACGCATGGCGCCGAGCAGGGAATATTTATTACTTGAGCCCCACCCTGCCATGAACACGCCGACGGTCGCTATGGAGCTGACGGCCACGATGTAGAGGATGCCGATATTGAGGTCGGCCAGGAGGGCGCCGTCCTGGAAGGGCACGACGGCGAAAATCATCATCACCGGGGCGAAGGCGATTATCGGGGCCAGCCAGTGGACGATTTTGTCCGCTTTGGCCGGGACGATATTCTCTTTGAGGAGCACCTTGACCGCGTCCGCCACCGCCTGTAGAAGGCCGAAGGGGCCGGTCCGGTTGGGGCCGAGGCGTGACTGCATGCGGCCCATGCCGCGCCGCTCGATGTAGATAGCGCCGAGCACCATCACCAGGACAAAGGCAATCAGAACGACGGTGAAGAACAACCAGTGCCACCAGTAGCCGCCCGGCCAGTCCGGCGGCAGCCCCTTCATGGGTAATAGCCCTTCGATAGAATAATTCAGTGTGACCACTATCTATCGACCTCTCCCATGGTGATATCGATACTGCCGAAGATAATGATAAGATCGGCCACTTTCCAGCCCTTCACCATCTGGCGGAGGGCCGTCAGGTTTATCAGGCTGGTAGGCCGGACGTGACAGCGGTACGGGGCAATGGAGTTGTCCGAGACGATGTAGAAACCGAGCTCGCCCTTGGGCGCCTCGATGTGTGCGTAGGCCTCCCCGGCGGGAGGGCGCACCAGGTGTGGAACGTCGGCCCGGATCGGCCCGGCAGGCACCTGTTTGACGGTCTGCTCGAGGATGCGGAGGCTCTGCTTGATTTCCTCCATCCGGACGCGGTAGCGGTCGTAGCAATCGCCGGTCTCGCAGGTAGGGATATCGAACTCGAAGCGGTCGTAGATGGAGTAGGGGTCGGCCCGACGCAGGTCCCACCTGATGCCGCTGGCGCGGGCCACGGGGCCGCTGATACCGCAGTTAACGGCCAGCTCCCGCGATAGAATACCCACACCCTTGGCGCGGGCGAGCAATATCTCGTTTTGCCTCAGGAAAAACTCGTATTCCTCGATGAAAGGTCTCATCTGCACCAGGAATTTCCGGACCGCTGGCAGGAACTCGTCGGGGATATCCTGGCTCACCCCGCCGATTCTCATGTAGTTATAGGTCAGCCGCTGCCCGGAGAGCATATCGAAAAAGTCCAGGATTTTCTCCCGTTCCCGGAAGAGGTAGAGGAACGGCGTAAAGTAAGCGCCGCAGTCGTTCAGGAAAGCGCCGACGGCGATACAGTGGTTGGCGATACGCTGGAGCTCGGCCAGGATGACGCGGATGTACTCGGCCCGCTCCGGCACCTTTATCCCGGCCAGC
>Ga0154808_120_pt19 | contig 17450 bp, 17 predicted proteins | sample Rifle2008BG16ft_FD_105816 | JGI IMG/M metagenome (GOLD analysis project Ga0154808, IMG submission 105816) | Chloroflexi bacterium RBG_16_56_11 | reverse complement strand
ATCCCTCTGTCACGATGAGGCCTATCTTGGAGCCAGTTTTCTGTATGACGGCGTTGGTGGCGGGGGTGGTCGAATAGCGAATAATGTCGGTGTTGAGCAGTAATTCTTTAAAGGATAAGCCGAAGGCCTCGGCGGCCTGTTTGACGCAATCCGCCAGACACACTGTCAGGTCATGCGGCGTGGTGGGAGTGGTGACTGTCTTCGCTATCCCGTCCCCGGCGATAAAACCGTGCGTGTGGGTGCCGCCGGTATCGACATCAATCGTGAACCTCATGAAATAACCACCTTTCAAATGGATTCGGGTTCGCCAGCATGAATTTCACAGCCAGTAGCAGGTTCTCGTGCTGCAATATCCCGGCAAAAATACTGGCAGCCAAATATATAGATTTTTAAGTAGTGCCCCCTTGAGTGGTAATATTGTCGAGTTAATAAATAATCCTCTGACCTTTTCCTCTTTTCTATTTGGGGTCAGGTCAGGGCTGTGATAAATTTCTGTACCAATCCAAGTGTCGTGTCCTTGACCCCGTCGGGCATCTCGATGCCGAGAAAGTGCATATTGAACTCCATGATGTCAATACCAGTTATCTTGGCCTTCCTTCGGCTGCACTCGTCCGCGATAATACCCGCAACATCCAGCAGGTTTTGTTCACCAATACCGGGTCTATCCATGTAGCGCGCGGCATACGTGCTGGCAAATGAGCCCACATCCAGGTCCAGGCTTATGTAGATATTGGGAGCGTTGATTTTTTCTTGGAGAAAACGTGTGAATTCGCCGGTGTACGGTCTTTCAAATTGATTCCGCGGGAAGAAACTGCACCCTCGCTTTTCGAAGTCGAGATACGTCTTGCGGAACTTACTTCCCGGCGTTTCTTTATGACCTGGATAATCGGCAACTCCGACGAAGACAAGGTTTTCGGGAAGGACAATACCGGCCTCCATCAGATACGCCCAGAAGTTACCGCAGCAGAATTGGTCGCTGTATCCTACCGGAGTTGGAGGGAAAAAAGGTATCCCGGAAGGAAAAACAGTTTTCGCCTGGCAGAGTCCCTCCAGCCTTACGGATAGCGGTATGGCATCAAAGTGTTGGTCGAGCACCACAATGCAGAGTTCCTCGCGAGTGTATCTCTCTACCAATGCTGATACCACACCCGCCGTCGCAGAGTGGTCGATGCCCAGCATGATAGGTATCTCTGGAAATATGTTTTGAGTGACAAATGACTTAAGTTGCTTGACGATTTCGAGCAGGCCGCCGCTATCGATGAAACTCTCCATGTTTTTTGGGGTGACGTACATCGAATCTGAGGAATTCGGCTTCGGCCAGAGCCAGGTGGGAATACTAAACTTCCCGGCCGGTTTGATATAGTGTTGATCAAAAAGAGCCGACATGCTGCCGGTTACGGCGTCATAAGGGTCCAGACATGCACTAAGCCAATCCAGATCAACGTGGTCGCCTGCCATCCATGCCTGTTTAAGTTGCAGGCTCCAGGGATCGTCAGCCGCATCCAGCGCCACGCCGAACAACTTCTTCGTACACTCAGAAATACTCATGAAGGCACTTATTTATTTTTCTCAGTGTATGCCCCGCCCATCTCCATTAAAAAATGGAAAATGGGTCTATCGATTCTTCTGAACACTATGGGACAGTGCTTCATGCCACCGGGAATGAAAAGGAGACAACTTTTTCGGAGCATGTATTTTTCATCTTCTAACCAGAACTCGATTTCTCCCCCCAGGTCGTACACGTTTTTGGTGTCAGTGCCAAAGAAACCTATTATTTCGTTATGTTCGTGCGCATGCTGCGGGAATCCGCCTTTCGGGTTAGCCGCTCCCGGCCAGAGCCAGACGGCTTCTGTATAAGGGCTGCCTTTTAACACCCCATCTCCCAGCCACATCATGAAGTTGGCCCTGTCATTCGGGACACCGGGTTTTCCTCTGAATTCGGGTAATTCCAGGCCGGGCTTGAATTCCGTTATAATATGTTTTTGGTACTTTTTTATTGCCATTATCCGCTTGCCTTTCTTTAAAATTTTAACCGACCTAGCAGCCGGTCTTCAACTTGAGAAGGTCTTACGGGTTTTGCCCGTAATTGGAGGCGGCGGACCAAAACCCCGGGCCGGCGGGTCGCTGACTCCGGTATTGGGCGCCCAGGAAGCCATCTTCAGTTTGGCGATTTTATCACCGCGGAGAAAATAAAGACAGAACATCTTGACGGTAAAAAAATCGCCCGGCTTGAGGCGACCGAAGGGGTAGTCCGGCCTGGCTTTCGAGGCATGGAAGTCCATGTCAATTTCCGCGAAAATGTTTTTTTCGTTCTGTATCAGGACCTGGACTCTCATGATTTCACGCACGCCATTATGGGCGAAGTCCAGGAACTTTAGCCAGCTCTCTTTGTCAGACGCCAGAGCTTGCGCCTGACCACCCCGCGCCGACCATACCTCCAGGTTATCTTCCCAAAATCCGTCCACCATCGCCCTGTCATCGCCGGAGTTAAAGGTCTCAATATATTTATAGAAGTCAAACATAGCAGCCCCTTTGCGTCAGCTCGATGCCTGATTACGTCCGCTCATCAACGAGCTCGGTCATATCTTTAACGCGCGTTTTGTCTTTAGCGGGCATGACTCTTTGGAACTGGTCCTTACAATAAGGGCAGGCGGTTATCAGCAGGTCTGCCCCCGTTACCTCAAACTCTTTTATCCTTTCCCTGGCGGTGTCTTCAGACAGATTAGGCACGTAATCGCCTAAAGTCCTGGCGCCGCAGCAGAAGGAGTTCTCCCGGTTCCTCACCATCTCCACCAGTTCCACCCCTTTCAAGGCACCCACCACCTCCCTGGGGGCGTCAAAAATGCCCAGTCCCCTCCCCAGATAGCATGGGTCATGATAGCTGACTTTAATTTTGCCACTATTTTTACTCTTCAGCCTGCCACCCTTGAAAGCGTCGGCCAAAAGCTGGCTAAAATGCTGGTTTTTAATAGGGCTGAAATCAGGGAGGATTTCGGGGTATCTCTTTACTATAAACTCCTGACAATGAGGATCGAAGAAGACGAATTTCTTGCCTTTCATAGGCTTCATCTTTGCCCAGTTCGCTTTGACCAGCGGTTCCAACTCATCCCAGAAGCCGAAGTCATAGAGAGTCGAACCGCAGCATCCCTTCTCGGCAAACTGTCCCACCGGGCTGCCTATCTTTTCCAGGAGGTTGATGGTGGCCTCGGCGATACCCTTCCGAGATTTGGAATGGGCGCACTCGGTAAAAAAGACCGTATTCGCATTATCACTTCTTATCTTATCAGGAAGTTTGAATCCATTTGCCCGGCCATAGTCTCCGGTTTTTTTTACTTCGTCGTATATTTTCCTGGCGACGCCATCAGGTATGAAGCCTCGCTTGACAGCTTCGCGTCTCATGACGCGGATGGCGTCCAGGATGTATACATGAGATTTATGAGAATGGATCACGTTGCACTTGGTGTCGCAGGCGTTACAGCTGGAACAACTGAAGGCAAAATCGGCTATAGACTGACTGAATTCTATTTTGCCTTCCAGCAGGGCCAGGGCGAGGAAAAGGAAGCCTCCGCCGCTGAAGGTAAAGGACGGGAAACGCGAATAAATCGGGCACAGGGGTAGATTCTCAGGCCAGGGTCCGTAAGCACACCAGGAACACCTGAGACAGGTGGATGATGCAGCTTTAACGTCTTCAAGAGTAGCGGCTAATTTCATTATCTTCCCCCCTTGTACAGGCCTGCCCCTGCAGCTCTGTTAAGAATGTTATTGGGGTCGAGTGCTTTCTTAATTCGACCGAGTACATCCAGATAGGCTTTTTCTCCCTCCGACTCTCCCATGCCCCGTATGGGGACAGCCCGGTACTTTTTCAGCGCCAGGGCACACAGTTCCATCGTCTTTTTACCGATTTTCATTCGCGTTTCGACGTCGTCTGTTTCGGGGAAGCCAGCGTAGCGGAAAAGGAAGGTACGGCCGTAGTCAAACGGATGGGCGTAGTTGTTAATCGGACGGGCTCTCGGTCCTAATTCCGCAAATTCCTTCACCGCTAATTTCTCTACCTCTTTTATGTCTTTAGGCTCAGCGAACACAACGAAGCCGGACCACCTTCCCCTGGCCCAGTGAGTGCCTTCACGGTAGCTATAGTCCTCATACTGCTGCTTCAAGCCAGCCATGGTTTGAGGCCATCGTTTTTCAACCTCTTCTCTGGGGTAAGCTCGGCCGTGGCATTTTAGGGCTATCTTGACGCACATTTTCTCGTAGAATTCCACCTGCTCTTCATAGCCGGACAGGAAGGAAGTGACCATACTGTAGGGCGTCCCTTCCGGCGGTTTCCTGATATCCATCTTTAATATTTCTGGCATCACGGTTTTCATGCCCTCGGAGTCGAGAGGCCAGGTATGATACATATGCCAGTTCCAGATGATGCAGTGCTCGGGGATGTTGTGGTTAACAAGGTCTTTGACATAGTCGACGGCGTCCGAGAAGTTACTGAATCCAGCCACATGCACTCGGGAGACCTCATTAACGGGGTGGAGTCTCACTGCAAACCTGGTGATAACGCCCAGTGTACCATTAGAGCCGGTAAACAGGCCGGCCAGGTCGGCGTACGGGCGGGCCCTCACATGGGGGCCGACTCCAGGGAACATGGAAGAACCGGTATTGAAAATTGTCACGTCGGGGAGGACGACTTCAAGGTCAAGGATTGAACTGAGGTGCCTGTTGGAAAAGCTCTTCGAACCTCCCGTTAGGCCCCCGGCAAGGACAGTGGCGGAACCCGTCATCGTGCCGACTTCGCACTTGAACCCTGTTCCTCTCAGTGTTGAGGTGAGCTTGTCGTGGCTGACGCCGGGCTCGAGAACCGCATACCCGGAGTCGGTGTTTATCTCAATTATCTTGTCCCGGTGCCTTTGGTCTAAAATGATGTCACCCTCTGCAGTCGGAATGGCCATCTGGGCAATACCCACCGGATTAACGGATATTTTGTACTTGTTGGCAATCTTGAGGGTCTCAACTACGTCCTCCCTGGTCTCGGGGAAAACAACCATGCTGGGCATGTGGAAAGGCATGCTGGGATCGAAGCCGTGGTTTATCCTGCCGTGAGTTACCAGGGTTATCTCATCATCTCTTACCTTTTCGGCTCCAATTGCCTTCTTAAGTTCCTGGCAGGCAGCCTGATTTACATTTTGGACTGTTTTGGTTTTCGTCTTTGTTACCATCTAGATTTTCCTCCTTTTCGTAAGAATTGTGTACTATATATCATATTTTTTTTGTAGTCGAATATCGTTTCAGGTATCGGATTTAATTAGTTAGTATATTACTTATTACAAACTATTGCTATTTTGACTATTAGTTGTTATAATATGCGCATTAGTATACTTTATATATATTATTCTGTCAAGATTTGTGCAAATTATTGTGATATATAATCATATCGTGTAGATGTTGACCATAAACAATAATAGAACAATAACATTGCTATGCAAATATATGACGTTCCGGGTATCACGTTTTTTATTGCAGTCACACTCTGCTCCTCATGCACGCACTTACAATATTTGCACTCCGGGCGTAACACTGGATAATTCGCTCTGATACGATGATGTTAGATTCTATTGATAAACAATTGATACTGTTGATGGGGCAAAACGCACGGCAAAGTAGCGAGACGCTTGCCAAACAGCTTAATTTGAGCGCTGCTACCGTTCGGCGCAGAGTAAACAGGCTCATTAAAAACGATCTGCTGCGGATTGTAGGGATTGCGGACCCGGCCGAGTTTGGCTTTTCACTGGGTGTAGTAATTAATCTGGACGTGGAACAAAACAAATCAGAATCCGTGATGGAGTGGCTTATTAACCGGACGGAGGTTAAATGGGCCGCTACTACCACGGGACGGTTCGACATTATTGTCGTAGCAGGGTTCAGGTCTACCGAACATCTCTCTGACTTTTTGACTAAAGAGCTAACGAGCCTGGAAGGTATAAGAGATACTGAAACACTAATATCACTGGATGTAAGGAAAGGACGCTACACGTCATTGCTTTAGAAAGATTGTATGCCAAACAAACATGTCGCGGACCGTCTGGATTAAAATCACCCTTTAGAGACATACAGGTTAAAAATTCTCCGGGCGTACGAGGTTCTGGCAGCCGTCTTATCAGTCCCAGCCGAGTTACACGATTTCATCGTTGTAGAGATGACATGGTCAAGACAAATCAGGGCAGTTACGTTCGTCTGAATGAAGGCTTTCGGATTCCTGTAAGAATATCATGTAAAGAGGCGATTAGTAATGGATAGGAAGAATATTTTTAACCTTTCTGGCAGGGTAGCCCTGGTTACTGGAGGCGGCAGCGGGTTGGGGCGAGCTTTTTGCGGAGCGATGGCTAAATACGGGGCTGATGTTGCCTGTGTCGGTCGAACCGAACAAAAGCTAAAGGACACTGTTGAGCTTATCAGCCATTATGGACATCAGGCAGTGGCCATAAAAGCGGACATCTCCAAGCCGGATGACGTTGAAAATATGGTGAATGAAGCGGTGACCAAGCTCGGCACTATCGATATACTAATTAACAACGCTGGTATCAGCGGTGAATCAACCAGAGTGGGAGAGACCCCCATAGAAAATTGGGATAGAGTGATAGCTACTAACCTGAGAGGGGTATTCATCTGTATGCGAGCGGTACTACCGTTAATGGTAAAGCAAAAACGGGGTAGCATCATCAATGTTTCATCAATTGGCGCCTTTGGAGGTGCCGAACCCGAAGTGTCCCCGGCAGCCTACGGTGCTTCCAAAGCCGGGGTTATCGCTTTAACAAAGTTTGCCGCCGTTGAATATGCCAAAGACGGTATCAGGATTAATAGTATCGCTCCCGGTATGCATCGCACTAATCTTGGGGCTAAATCAGACCCTGAATTGGCGGCGCAGAGAGAGCAGTTTATAAATAAATTGGTTTCAATGAATATCCCGATGGGACGAATAGCGGAGGCAAACGAAATGGAGGGACTGGCGGTATTTTTAGCTTCAGATGCCTCAAGTTTTGTCACCGGTCAGGTATTTGTTCAGGATGGAGGGCAATTAGCCAAAATATAGCCTGAATGAACAGCGAAGGCACCTAAAAATATTATCAAAAGGAATCCTTGTTTAGGAATCTAAGCGGGAGGATAAAAGGTTGAAATAATAATTTTGTATAATTCTGGAGAGTTGTTTGATTTTTTTCAGGAGAAAGTTGATGAACCAGAACTTATTTGAACGCCTGGACCCTGAGCTTAAGGGACCAATAATGATGATGTTGAACCAACCGCTAATGAATTTCGATGATTTACCGGCCGCTCGTGCTGCTTCAAATCAAATGATAGCTACCATGAAAAAGCAGATGCCGGACATACCGGGTGTCATTACCGAAGACAGAACCATACCAGGCCCTGAGGGAGCCTCCGTCTTAACGGTGAGAATCTATCGTTCTGAACAACAATCGGAGTTATTGCCGGCCCTGCTCTGGATTCATGGCGGCGGTTACGTTCTTGGCAGTCTTGATCAGGAGGATTTTACAGGAAAACGATTTACACTGGCGGGAAAATGTATAACTGTATCTGTCGAATACCGGCTAGCTCCGGAGCATCCTTTCCCGGCACCGCTGGAAGACTGCTATGCAGCGTTAAAATGGCTGGCAGGTCATGCTGAAGAATTGGGTGTCGACCGTTCTCGTATCGCTATTGGTGGAGCGAGCGCTGGCGGTGGGCTGGCATCCGGGCTGGCTCTATTGACGCGTGACCGGGCTGAAGTAAATATCATGTACCAGCTCCTGGTGTATCCCATGATAAACGATTGTAATATGGCTCCTGCCAGCGATATCCTGCCGGACACCCTTTTGTGGACAAGAGCAGCCAATCGCATGGGGTGGAAATCCTATCTTGGCTGTGATCCAGGAGGTGAGGGAGTTTCCTGTTATGCAGCGGCCTCAAGAGCCACTAATCTTGAGGGTCTTGCGCCGGCGTATATCACGGTGGGTGACCTCGATCTGTTCGCGCAAGAAGATATTGATTATGCCAGGAGACTTATAGCGGCGGGTGTTCCTATCGAACTTCATGTATATCCGGGAGGATGCCACGCCTTTGACATGATAGGACCCGGCTCCAATATTACCAAAATGTTTATCAATGATATGCACCGGGCATTAAGACGAGTATTCCATAGCTGATATTCTCAATGGAAGAGCCAGAGCATCCTGCATTACTTATACGGTTGGCGGTCCGAAGATTTCGCGACGCTGGCGAGTTGCGTTCGCTGATTTAGCCTGGTCTTTTCGAAAATATTTTTTAGTTCTTCTGGACGATGTAAGGACTCCTATCAAATATTTTGGTAGTTCTTGTTTCCTTACGCTATTTTATCCTTTTTTGAATAGCATTCCATGATTTGGTTATCAGAAAGCTTTCTTCCATATTTCCGACCATACTCACGAATTTGTTAATCGGCACGGAGAATGTAAGCTCATCAGTGGCGACAAAAGGCCGGGCGGAAGTATCGAACATCCCGATCACTGCGCGGGAGTCGGCCGAGTCATTCTCCAGATAGGGATCTTGGATTATGGAGGAACACCCGGAGCCCCAGGGCGCCACTACGGCATTGGGGTCTACAGTATCAAAATTGGCCAGGTTATACAGCTACAAACTCTCTGCTCGAAATGTCGCCGCTGATAATAAACTCGTTAATTTTGCTGTCCCGTCACTCATCTCTGTAAGGACAGAACATCTTCATCTCGTTGTTTATAGTGAGATATTCCGTGATTTAGTTCCTTATCCTTAAGACGAAGACTTGATCATCGCGATATTCTATCTGTAATCTCTTCGAGTTTTTCTTCTATGAACATTTCAGCTTTCAGTAAATCTCTCTCATTAGGCCTGTCCTGGATATCTCCATGATAAGTTCTCGGCGTCGGATGATGAAGAAATCTCCCCGGACAGCAGAATTGCCCGATACATTTGAAACTCAAATGCTCTATTTCCAGAGCCAGCAATTGCATACTGGGTTCAGCCTCTTTCGGGCCAAATTCATAACCGGAATAAGTGGTAAAAACGACCGCTTTTTTCGAGTCAGGCCCAAGAACTATTTTCCTGTGGTGATTGATGATACTTGGATCCTCCCAGGGTGGAGGACGCTCCGGCAAAGGCCCTTTTATATATGGAATGGTTTCATCACGGTTTCGAAGAGCTATTCTCGGGTCAATCCCGAGTCGGAATCTTCGAAGCACATTCAATATTTCGTTATAAGGAAGATGAACCCTGATCCCTGAACCTACACATAAAAAATCATAATCATTGAGTTTAAAGGGCGGATTAAGGATATCCTCCGCTTTCTTTCGAATCTTAAAAGAATCACATTCCCAGCCATTCCTTTCAAATGTACTCTTAAATCTAAACGCGACCTTCTCCGTATTACCCGTGAGCGAAGCGTATATGATCAAACATTTCTTACCCATTCTCACCTCCAGTTGTTCACAAGGCTGATAACCTGGCCTGATAATTGAGTCTTATTTTGAGGAGATATATTCAGCTTGGTAGTATTAGTGTCAGGCTGACACTTTATGGAGCTATTATCGGATGTGATTATAGTGTTTATGAACAGGAAAAACAAGAAAGTCGAACTCCTCTTCAGGAGGAAGCTGTCCTGGGACTGCTTGACCCTGGGAGAGGCGGCAGCACAGATAAAAATGGCTTTTTAAAGAACCTTCGGGGACCGCCGATAGTGCAGCCTGACGGAACCCAAAAATCGGGTAAAGGATGTGGATGAAGCCCGCACCCGTTATCGGGGTTCAGGTTGCTCCGCCAGGTTCCCGGTGTCCCGAAGAGATGCCAGCTTCTTCCGGCGGTCATCCCTTAACTTGACCATGGTTGAAAAAGCCCGGGGAACATCCGCCAGGAGGGATTTCGACTGCTCGGCGGCCTTATCATAGAACCTGGCGGTTTGGCTTTCCATCTCGATGGCTGTGTTTATAGAGTTAGAACCGGCCGGGTGTTGTAAGTCTTCAGGTTTGATTGCGAACTCCTCCGGGTCCAAATCGAACGTAAAACACCCTTCGATGGCGTCGCTGATGACGCCGTAATATGCCCTTTCGACCCTGGTAATATTCTTCTTGTTTTCCCGGGCGAAGCCCAGCAAAATGTCGCTATCCTCCGTGTATCGTTTTGCCATAGATTCGTAAAAATCAATTCCATCTTCCTCGAGTTTCCTGGCGAAACTGATGACCTGGGAGGCGGTGTTAAATTTCATCTAAAACCACCTTTGTATGACGACCTTGCTTTCGGTAAAGAAACGTACGGCGTCTTTACCCTGTCCGTGCAGGACTCCGAAGAAAGAGTCTTTCATGCCGCCAAACGGGAAAAAGGCCATGGGGGCGGTGATGCCGATATTGATACCCACGTTGCCTGATTCGACTCGATACTGGAATTCCCGCGCCGCCTTGCCGCTGGAGGTGAAGATGGCATTCCCGTTGCCGTACCGGCTGCTGTTAATCATTTTTATGGCCTCATCAAGGTCCTTCGCGCGCATTACACTCGAGACCGGGCCGAAGATTTCCTCCCGGCCTATGGTCAGGTCCGGCGTTACGTTTTCGAAGATACTCGGTCCGATAAAGCACGTGTCCGGGTAGTCGCCGTTGATTTTCGGCGTCCGGCCGTCGAGGATAAGCCTGGCTTTTTCCGCGATGCCTTTTTCGATGTACCCCAGCACCCTCTCCTTGCCATCAACCGACTGCATCGGGCCCATCTGAATGGAATCATCCAGCCCGTAGCCGACTCTAATCTTCGATACGGCATCGGCAAACGTGTCCAGGAACTTTCTATAAAAGGCATCTTCACCGATGATGACAAGATTGGCACCCGAAAGACAACGCTGCCCCGTGCAACCGAAAAAAGATGTCAGCAGCGCCGGGATGGTCGCGGCCACATTGGCGTCCGGCATGATTACCATGAAATTTTTGGCGGCGCCCTGGACAATAGCTCTCTTACCGGTCTCACCGCATTTTTTGTAAATGACATCCCGCCCTATCGCCGTCGTCCCGACAAAGGTAACCCCCTTGATATCCGGGTTTTCTAACATCGCTACAGCGGCATCCGCCCCTCCGTGTACAACATTGTAGACACCCGCTGGAATGTCGGCTTCCTCGATAAGCTCAGCGAGCTTTACCTGGCTGATCGGATCACGGGGTGACGGTTTTACCACGAAGGTGTTGCCGGTGGCTAAAGCAAAGGGGGAAAACCACAGCGGCACCATGAAGGGGAAGTTAAAAGGGGCAATGTGGCCAAAAACCCCCAGTGGCTGATAAATGACATACTCGTCGATCCCCGAAGCGATATCCTCCAGGTTATAACCCATCATCAGGGAGGGAATCCCGGCGGCTACCTCGACCATCTCGATGCCCCGCCTCGTCTCGCCCCTCGACTCGTCGATGGTTTTTCCATGTTCCATCGTCTGGACCCGGCTGAGCTCCTCGAAGTGCTCCTCCAGCAACTCACGTAATCGGAAGAGATACCTTGCCCTGACCAGCGGCGGCGTTCTCCGCCACTCCGGGAAAGCCTCCTTGGCCGCGGTTACCGCCGCGTTTACTTCGTCCCGACTGGACATCGGGACCTTGCCTATTGTTTTTTGAGTAGCCGGGTTCTTCACATCGACCGTCTGCCCCGATTCCGATTTTACCCACCTGCCTCCGATGTAGTTTTTTAGTTCCAGGACTTCCTTAATTGGTTCGTTTAACACTGACATGCTCTGGTCGTAACCTCCTGTTTATGATTGCTATCAATAAGCCTGCCGGTAAATCCCGGCCATTTCTTCCCTGGTAGCTATTCTGGGATTATTATCGGGACTGCCGCTGGCTATAGCCGCATCTATCATCTCGGGCATCAACTCGAAAAATCTGGTTTTTTCAATACCCAGGTCGCGCAGTCGCGGTATCTCGAGATATTTAATCAGTCTCCTTACGGCTCGCGCTCCCGCTTCAGCCGCCGCCATATCGTCCAGCCCGGCCACGTTTTCTCCGATAGCGGCGGCGATTTCCGCATAACGCCCGGGATTACCGGAAAGGCTGAATTCCATCACCGGGCCCAGCAGAACCGCGTTGGACATGCCGTGGGCGACATGAAAACAGGCACCGATGGGCCGGGACATCCCATGTACCAGGGCCACCGAGGCGTTCCCGAAAGCTAACCCGGCCTGGTACGAACCGAGCATGGTTTTCTCCCGTGCCTCCAGGTTTTTACCGTCCGCCCAGGCCAGCGGCAGGTTGGCCGACAGCAGTCTCATAGCCGATAGTGACAAGATGTCGGTCATCGGTTGCGCCTTCCGCGATACGTAAGCTTCGATGGCATGGGTCAGGGCGTCCAGCCCTGTTGCCGCTGTCAGCCCCAGGGGCATGGAAACGGTTAGCAGGGGGTCAACAATGGCGAGCGTTGGCATCAAATACGGACTGGAAATCAGCATCTTCACACTTGTTTTGGTGTTAGTAATTATAGTGAAAATAGTCACTTCACTGCCGGTACCGGCAGTAGCCGGTATAGCCACCAGCGGCAGCCCCGGGCCGGGTATTTTGTTGGCTCCAATGTAGTCCTGTATTTTACCTGGGTTCCGCGCCATGACCGAAATCGCCTTGGCGGTGTCGATAGGCGTCCCCCCACCGACGGCTAAAATGATGTTGCAGCCGGACTCTTTAAGCAGCCTGATACCTTCCTCCACGAATTCTACCGTGGGCTCGGTGGGCAGTTTGTCGAAGACCTGGAACTCTAGTTTTTCGGCATTTAAACTGGCAGCTATCTTGGTTAGCGTCCCCATTTTCCAGAGGACTTCATCGGTGACGATGAAGACCTTCTTCGCCCCTAGCGCTTTGAGTTCGGCGCCGGCATTGTCGGAAGAACCGTGTCCGAAGATTGAAACGGGCATCCGGAAGGTTCGCGGGCTGACCATGGTAACACCCCTGCATTAAAGTAATTTAATCTTAATTATAAAGCATACGGGAGATATTGAAAAATTAATACCTGTGCTGAAATGCACGCGATACTGCAGGGTGGGTAAACCTTCAGCAATATCTCTATAGCAAGGGCTGCTGTATTCTTGACTACATACAGGCCGGTTAGCCAGCGTCGTTTCGACTGGCTATCTCTTCAGCGCCCTTTCCAGACGCAGGCCGGCGTCAGCGTGGTAAGGCCTTTCAAACGCCTCCGGGTACTGGCTCCTTAATTCGTCCAGGTTGGCCTTTTTTACTTCAACCAGAAAACTGCTGACGACCATCCCGGTGGCGTTTTTAGAGGTGAGGTTGTGGGGGGTGATGGTATTGATTGCCCCGCCCCGGTCAATCTCCCCGGGGACGATGGGGTCGTAACGCGCGCCGTGGTCCATGTAGACGACGCCGGGCATCATTCTCTCGGTGACGTAAGTCCCGCCCAGCACCATGCCCCTCTCGTTATACACGGCGATGATATCACCGTGCCTGATTTTCCGTCTCGCAGCGTCGGCCGGGTTGAGCCAGAGCGGCTCGTATTTATAGCCGTCCGGTCCCTTCACCTTGCACGTCTCGATTTCCCTCGTCCAGCTGATGTCGTCGCACTGGGCGTGCACCCGCCACCTCCCGTGGTTTGACATTATCAGCAGGGGATATTTTTTAGCCCTCTGGCTAGAAAGCCTTTCGTCGTGGCTTTCGCCTTTTTCGATCCAGTGGGGGACGGGCGGCCTTTCTTTATCGTCCGGGAAATGCCTGGCCAGGTTCTGGGCATAAAATTCTATCTTGCCGGACGGCGTCTTCAGGGGGTTGTTGGCCGGGTCTTCATGGAATTTTCTCAGACCTGGCGGGAATTTCCGCCAATCAGGGTCGGTCGGGACTACCCAGTACCCTTTTTCCTCGAACTCTTCAAGACTGATGTAGTCTTTTAACCCGGAATTCTCGTAAGAAAGCTTTAGCCATTCTTCAACCGTTTTACCGCCGGTGTATTTTCCCAGCAAGCCCAGTTTTTCCGCAATGAGGCAGACTATCTCATAATCGCTCTTCGATTCCCCCATTGGCCAGATGCACTTATCCCCGCCCATCACCGTGGCGAACTGACCGCTTTCGATGTCCGACGTTATATCCTGTTCCTCGAACTTGGTGCTGACCGGCAGGATAATGTCCGCCAGCAGACAGTCGTTTTCCAGCCACTGGTGCTGCGCCAGGACGAACTCTATCTTTGGGCTGCGTAACGCCTTGATAAACGAGTTGCTGTTGTTCCAGCAGGTTATCCAGCACGGCGAGTCCGTCCATACCATGTGTATTTCCGAGCACCCCTTAGCCGGGTAGGTGTACTTGTTGAACTGGTCTTCGACGGTTCCCGGGAAAGTGGAGTTGCCGTACCAGCTGATGGGAGGGTTTAGTATCGCCTCGTGGATGAGGTTCTTGGGGATAAACTGCCTGGGGTTTATCGGCGCCGGCGTCATGAGTTTGGCCAGGCCCGGGTCCTTCGGCCCCCTTTTGTCCGTCGCCGCCGCCTGCTCCGAGCCCACCTCGGTAATGGAGTAGCTGGGTCGTAGTAGTTGCGGGTAGAACTTCGGGATGGGCATCGGGCTTCGCCGCGGCTGCCAGAGCCCGGAGAGTCCCCACTCCAGCATCTTGACCTGGTGGACCCCCCGCCCGCCCAGCCCCCGCATGGCCAGTAGCAGAACTTCAAGCCTGGCCTGCTCCGTCGCATAAGCCGAGCGTATCCCCGGCCCGCCGTTGCCGTGGGCTATCGATGTCCGCTGGCGGGCCCATTCCCTGGCCAGCGCCTTGATGGTCGTCGCCGGAATGCCCGTTTTATCCGCCGCCCACTCCGGCGTCTTGGCTGTGCCGTCCTCTTTCCCCAGCACATATTCTTCAAACTTTTCAAACCCGAACGCGTGGGTGGCGATATATTTCTTATCGTATGTCCCTTCCGTCATCCAGACGTGAGCGATGGCCAACTGCAGGGCGGCGTCGGTGTTGGGCAGGATGGGAATCCACTTATCGGCGTGGACGGCCGCCCCGTAGTTGAGCTCCGGACAGATATACACGCACTTTATGCCGAGCTCAGTGAGCCAGTAGCTGACCCGGCTGGCCATCTGGCCGTTGAACCCCCAGGATGTGGTCTCCGGGTCGCACCCCCAGAACAATACCATTTCCGAGTTCTCGGCGATGTCCGGTATCAGGTTCGCCGCCGTCCCCATCTCTCCCACCGGTTCACCTCCCCAGGCGTGCTTGGCACCCCACGCCCATCCTTCCCAGCTGTCCGGGTTTCTCATCTGCATGGTGCACCCGCCCAGCAGCGCCAGGAGCTTCAGGGCGCTCCCGTGGGCGGCGTGTATCCCTTTTCCCTCGCCATGGCCGTCGGCCTGGGCTAACACGGCTTCAGAACCGTATTTTCCGGTTATCCTTTTCAGCTCTCCGGTGATGGTTTCCGCCGCCTCTTCCCAGGAGATACGTTCGTATTTGCTGTTCCCCCGGCTGCCGGTGTTCCTGTTCCCCCCCGGGTCCCAGTCGACTCTCTTCAGGGGATAGAGGATCCGGTTGGGCGAATAGACGCGTTTTTTATAAGCCAGGCCGAAGGGCGGCGGCAGGGTTTTCATGGCGGGTTCCAGGACTTTACCCCGCGCCTCTATCCTCCACGGATTAAACTGCTGTTTATCGTATTTCCAGTCGTAGTGCAGCGGGCGGATACGGAGGATTTTCCCTCTCCTGACATCGACGACCGTCGGGTTGCCGTCGATGCCGAAGTCCGCAAGGCTCAGTCCTTTGACGATAGATTTTTCTCCGCCGGTGTTTATTTTTACCCCGGTTTTTTCTTTCATACGCTCCCTGGGACTGGAGGCCGGTTAATACCGCACGTAGTTGGGGACGACGTTTTTATACTTCGCCGCGAGTTTGCTCCAGCCCGCCGGCAGTTCTATCTTCTGTATCTCCGCCTTCCCCGGCGTCGGTCCCCCGCCGAAGATATGCGCGATAAAAGCCCCCGGCCCCCCGGCGCAGACCACGCGGACCGTCCTTAAATCTCTGATGACCGGCAGGGTGTCTCCTTCCCGCGAGTTGACTTTTCCCTTGAAAAGCCGGGGGTTGGCCTGCCCTAGTGCCGGCCTCTGCCGCGCTGCCGGGATTCGGGCATATTCGCCGATGAACTCCTTGATGTCCTGCTTCGTCCACCCGAAAGAAGCCAGGGTTTTAGCGTGCACCGGCGGGAAAACGATAGTGTGGGTCATGGCCGGCATGATATAGTCCGCCACGGCGCGCATGATGCCGTCTTCGTCGTTGGCCGGCGGATAATGCTGGACGAAAGACTGGGGATAGGCGATGGTCACGGCGTTGTCCCCCCGGCCCATCCCGAATTCCGTGTGCAGCGGCTCCCACGGGCTAGCCTCTTCGTTTTCCGCCATGACCATGGTATATTTCATCGGGTTGCCCACGACGCCCATGTCCTCGATGCCCTTACGGATACCGCCGAGGTTCTTGATGATAAGCCCCATCGCCCGGCCGATGGCGGCGTTGGCGATGTTGCCGGGACTCAACGTGCCCGACCCGCTGTTGAGGTTGATATCATTCCGGATGGGGCCGTTGACGACCCAGAACGGCGACCATGACCCCGTGCTCACCCCGAAGGTGCAGAATCCCTGGAAACCCATCTCGGAGTTCAGTAGCAGGCTGGTGGCCGCGATGAGGACGGGCATATAGGTCGGTAGGGCGCCGGCCATGGCTGCGTTGACCGCTATCTTTTCGACGGTGACTTTGCCCATGCGGGGCAAAAGCTTCCCGAGCAGCATGTCCGGCGGCAGGTCAGTGCCAGTGAGCATCTCCGCCACTACTTCCTCGGTCGGCGGGATAATGGGGAGCCCGTCTGTCCAGCCGCGCCCGTAGTAGAAACGGTTGACCTCGTTGAGGCTGCCATTAAAAACGATGCGGGCAATCTTTTCCGGCTCTTTAGGCCGGGGAGAGTGTTCGGCGGGGGTCAAAGGGGTTACAACGGCCTTGATGACGGCTTCGACGGCGGCCAGTGTGCCTTTTTCGATTACGTCTTTTAGCGTGGACTCCGGGGGCACGGTGGCGGGGACGTAGCGCACCCCGGGCATGCCGCGGCTTGAAGCGGCGGAGCGGGCGTCTTCAAGAAAGCCGTCGCTGATGATGCCGACGGCCGGAACGTTTTTTACTTCCGCGGAAATGACATCGTACACAAGGTACTTGGTACATGACCCTCAGTCCCCGTAGGCGAAAATCGCCGTGTCCAGGCCCTGAAGCCATGCCTCGTATTTCGCCTGGTTGCGGGACTCCGCTTCCGGGGTGTTCGGCTGGCTCTCGGAATACCAGGAAAACCTGGCCCCGGGGAAGCGGCGCGACAGTTCACGCTCCAGCACTTCCAGTATCGGTTTTGAAGCCCGCTTCCACATGTAAAAAAGTCCGACCGTTTTACCGGCCAGGTCTGCCGGGCGCTCCGCCGTTAGACCG
>Ga0154808_113_pt4 | contig 18148 bp, 17 predicted proteins | sample Rifle2008BG16ft_FD_105816 | JGI IMG/M metagenome (GOLD analysis project Ga0154808, IMG submission 105816) | Chloroflexi bacterium RBG_16_56_11 | reverse complement strand
TCTGGTGATGGCGGGTTTCGTCCTGGTGGTTTTGTTACCCCTCTATCTGGCCTTTTTTTTTCACCGACCGGAGGACCGCGGACTGGCGGTCTATAGTAGTGATAGGCCCTCAGCCACCGGCGATGCCGGGGAGGTACCGGGGTCCCCCGTTGTGGATTGGACGCTCCGCGCCGCCCTGCGGACGCGCGCTCTGTGGCTACTGGTCTTCACCGAGTTCTGTTTCTGGGGAATTGGCAGCTACCTGGTCATTGCCCACCAGATAAAGTACGCCGAGGACATCGGCTACAGCAGCGCCCTGGCCGCTTCGGTCTTCGCTCTCTTCGGTATCGTCTCCATCGGCGGACAGCTCTGCTCGTCCGTATCCGATAAGATAGGCCGGGAGGGGACATTGACCATTGCCGCCGTATTATCCATCGGCGCCCTGATAGCGTTGATGTCGGCCCAGGGCTCCCATCAACCGTGGCTTCTCTACGCGTATGCCATTGGCTCCGGCTTTTCTACCGGGCTTTTTTCGCCCAACATTATCGTGGGCACGGCCGATATCTTCCGCGGCCGGAACATAGGTTTCATCTCGGCCCTGCTGCTCACCGGTGTGGGTATCGGGGGTGCTATCGGCCCCTGGCTGGGGGGATATATTTACGACGTCTCGGGCAGCTATAACACCGCCTTCATCATCGCCATGGCGGCTTATGGAATTGGATGTGTCAGTTTCTGGCTGGCCGCGCCGCGGAACGCTGAGAAGCTCCGGGCGAAAATCCTGCCATTAAGAACCAAATCCTGACGGCGTTGTGAAATTCTACTGGATTAGGGTTGAACAACGACTTCATAAATTTCGACAACGGGCGGCTTGGAAGCGGCAATAGTTTTTGAAGCATTGGCGCGTAACTTGTCGGCGGCCGTAGCACTGGCTTGCAGGTTTTTCTCCGTATCCCACAGAGTGATACTTAAAAACTTGCCGCTATTACGGTCCGTGAGGAGGTAGGCCCCTTTGAACCCGGTTAATTTCCGGGCCGAGGGAACAACCTGCTCCCGGTAGTTGCGGACGCCTGCTTCTAATTGGTCCGGTTTCCCTTGAAGCGCTGATACACGTGCGAACATGATACCCTCCTCTTTCCCTTTCACAATCAACATCTAATATTTTAGGACAATAATCATTGAAAAGTTATAAAGTTGGCCGGAAAATAGTTGAATAGTTGTTACATCACCGGTGTTATTGGCGCCAGGAGCAGACAACTGAAAGGAAAACGATCAGTTGGAAGACGCCGGAGTTCATATTTCCGGCTCCTCATCATGTTTGAATATCACGACTATACAGTTCCACCCAGGCCGGGAAATAGCCCAGGGAAAGAGCCGTACGGCGGGACGCAATGTTCGGGGCAACCGTAGAGTAGTAGGGTAATATGCCTTTGTTAAGAATGGCGGCAGTTACGGCGCTTACCAGGGTCTTACCGATACCGCGTTCCCGGTATTCTGGCAGGATATCCACCCCGATTTGCCACATCACATCGCCGTCGGCGCTGGCGGCCGCCAATCCCGCCACTACGCCTCCGTAGCTGGCCTTACAGGTAACGACCCGGGGTCGCTGCGCATTCGGGGTATAGCCCAGGGCGTTGGGGAACTGACGGCTGGTGTATACAACCGGTATATTTTCACCTTCGGTTAAGACCAGTTCGATTTTTCCGTTCGCGGCGTACGGCCGGAAGCTTGCCGGCGTGCAGATATATTTCAGGTCCGGCCCGGCCATGGACTGCCGGTCATGGGCCACGTATCTTTCCAGGCGGGTAATCGTTGTCGCGGAAAAAATATCATCCCGGGAAAGACCGGCCAGGTTGGCCCTTGCCCAGCGGAGCCGGTTGGCGCTGCAACAGGCGACGACGCCTTTACCCATGGTCACGACCGCCAGAAATTTCGCCGGTCGGGGGAAACGGCGCGCCCCTGCCGACTGCCTGGCAAGGCGTATGAAAACGCCCTCTCCTTCCAGGTCGGCTTCTTCGCAGGAGAAATCGGCCGATAATACGTTCCTGACTATCTCGAGCGAGGGTTCGAGGTCCGATATCATATTTGACCCCTTAGCAGGCTGCTTCGAGAATATCAGAAAAGAGGGCGTCAAGACAAATAGATAACCGGGGAGCGGACAACTCGTTATAAGCGTTCCGGTGTCAATCCGGTATCATATCGGCGGAGACCTATTTCACCTGTCACTGAGTTTAGTCTTTGCCTCAGGGCGCCGGCCCGCCGGAGACGATGAGGACCTGTCCGACGATATCGGCGGCGGCATCGGACGTCAGGAAGACCACGGCATTGGCGACGTCCTGCGTCGTGGTGAGGCGCCTTATCGGTAGCTGCTTCGGAAAGTTGTCGATAAAGCCCGGCGGGGCGTTTTTAGCGAAGCCGGTGTTGGCCGGACCGGGAGAGACGCAGTTGATATTTATCCCGTCGGGCCCCGCCTCCTTGGAGACACCCATGGTGAGCGCGATGACCCCGGCCTTGGCAGAGGCATAGCCGGAGGTGAACATGCCGCCCATGATACCAGCGCCGGAGGTGATGTTCACGATTTTGCCGCTTTTTTGCTTGACCATCTGGGGGAGGACGGCCTTCATCCCGTTCCGGGTGCTCCTGAGGTTGATGTTGATATCGAAGTCCCAGTCCTTATCGGTCATTTGCAGGAAAGGCTTGAACGGACTGCAGCCGCCGGCGTTGTTCACCAGTATGTCTAACCGGCCGAATTTGTCCAGGACCTGCTTGACCATGCTCTCCCACTCGGCGCCGCTGGTGACGTCGGCTTTGACCGCCAGGGACTTGCGCCCCAGCTTCTCAACGGCGGCGGCGGTTTTTTTGGCGCCGTCGAGGTCGATATCGTTGGCGGCGATGTCACACCCTTCGTTAGCCAGCGCCAGCGCGATGGCATGGCCGAAACCTATCTGGCTGCCGGCCCCGGTCACCAGGGCGACCTTTCCCTTTAAGCCAAGCTCCATGTTTCCTCCTTCATTTTAAACCCAGGTCCATTGTCGGTTCCTTATCACGATATTATCGGCCTTTTCACGGAAGATAGCAGCCACGCTGGCGGAGATGCGGTTGGCGCTGTCCCGGAGCTCTTTAAGCGCGTCCTTTACCTTGGGTTGGAGGCGGCTCTCCGGGCCGACAACACAGAGCATGACCGGTAAAATGTAGTTTTTCACGGGCGCCGCCATGCACAGCGTGCCGACCACTCTCTCTCCGTAACTCAGGGCGTAGCCTCTTTGTCTGATTTCTCTAATCTGGGCCATCAGCAGGCCCTTGTCCGTCACGGTCCGCTCTGTTTCCGCGAAGACATCGATGTTCTCCAGGATTATTTTTAGCTTTTCGTCGTTGAACTGCGAAAGTAGCACTTTAACCGTCGCCCCGGCATAGAGGCCAGTAAAGAGAGGGCCTATCTTCTTATTTTCCTGGGTGACCTTGAGGTCGTGCCGGCTGGGGACCTCGTGCAGTGAGTAATACTGGGTCCCCATCATCGTGTCCATGGCGACCGTCTCTTCGGTGACGTGGGACAGGCGTTTCATCTCGTCGATGGCGCACATAATCAGTCTTTTGTGCGCCGTGATGGGATTGGCCGCGAGCTGGCCGACTAATGGGCCCAGGTAATAGCGCCGGTTGATGGTGTCCTCGACGACGAGGGAGGACTCCTCGAGAAGCTTGAGCACCCGGTGCACGGTGGACTTGCTCAGGTTGCTCTGCCGGTGGATGCTGGTTACCGTGTGGATATCGTCATTCAGGCAGAGAAGAATATCCGTGGCGTGGGCAATCGAGCCGGTCGGCTTCTCCGATTTCTGCGGGCTGGCGGACTGAGTGCCGTGTACCATGACTGGCGGATAGTCCTCCCAAAGTGTTATATTAGGTTGCCTGTTTTTCCCGCTCGTGCTGGCCTGTTCCGAATATTAGAACTTGTGTTCCCGGTAAATCAAGTAACTATTATAGCACATTCTGTCAATGATTATTTAGCCGGGATATCCCAAAATATGCTGTTGGTGCCCGTACAATGCAATCTTGACACACTATGATATAATAAATCGGGTTTCGAAGGAACATTAGTTCGAATTACCGGAACAATCTGTGCCGATACGGCGGGAGGGAAATATGGTTGATACGGGCCGGTTAATCGAAGCATTGGGCGCCGACAACGTCATCAGTGACCGGGCGACTCTTGAAGCTTACTCTAAGGATTCGAGTTTCGTAAACTCCGTGAGACCGGATGTGGTGGTCAGACCGACCGACGCCGGCGGGGTCGCCCGGATAGTCAACCTCGCCCGGGAGGCCCGCCTGCCCCTGGTGCCGGTCAGCTCGGGGCCTCCTCACCGGCGGGGCGATACGGTCCCCGGCGTCGGGGGGGCCGTTATCGTGGATTTGAGCGGCCTGAAGAAAATCATCCGGGTCGACCGCTACAACAGGGTAGCCATGTTCGAGCCGGGCGTGACCTTCGGCGAGTTGATTCCCGCCGTGGCCGCGGAGGGCCTCCGGCTGAACATGCCGCTCCTGCCCCGCCGGAACAAGTCGGTCATCGGCAGCATGCTGGAGAGGGAGCCGGTCGTCATGCCAAAGTACCACTGGGACATCGCCGACCCCCTGGCGGACGTGGAAATAGTACTGGGGAGCGGCGCCGCGTTCCGCACCGGGGCGGCCGCCGGCCCGGGCACCCTGGAAGAGCAATGGGCGGCGGGCGGGGCGCAGAAAGAGGCGGCCGGGCCTTCCTCCGCTTCCTGGTACCGGGTTATCCAGGGCTCCCAGGGGAGCATGGGAATCGTTACCTGGGCCTCGGCCCGGTGCGAGCTCCTCCCGAAACTGGAAGAGCCCTTCCTGGTCGGCTCCACAGACCTCGAGAAAATCATGGAAATGGTCCACTGGCTGATACGGCTCAGGCTCCCCAACGAGTGCTTCGTATTGAACAGCACGGGGCTGGCCACAATCGTGGCGAAGGGAAGCCCTGAGGAGTATCGCCGGATAAAGGGGGCACTGCCGACCTGGGTCCTCTTCTATAACGTGGCCGGTTACGACTATTTCCCCGAGGACCGCGTCAGGGGCCAGACGACGGACATCAAAGACCTGTCCCAGAGGGTCGGGCTGGAGCCAGGCCACTCGCTGGGTGGGATATCGGCTTTCGAGCTGCTCAAGGCGGTGCAAGGGCCGCCCGGTGATTTTTCCTGGAAGCAGCCCGGCGGCTGGGCCTGTCATGATATCTTCTTCATAGCCGATTTCCAGAAGGTGGGAGAGCTTATCAAGACGATGTTTGACGAGGCCTCAGCCGTAGGATACGCCACTACCGACATGGGGGTATATGTCCAGCCCATCGTCCAGGGCGTCAACTACCACGTCGAGTTCAACCTGTTCTACCAACCCGCCAGCACGAGCGAAGTCGATAAGGTGAAAAAATTGTCGATAATCGCGGTGAGGAAGCTCATGGACAGGGGGGCGTTCTTTTCCCGACCTTATGGGGAAAGCACCGCCATCATCATGAACCGGGACGCCGCCACCGTGGCCGCCCTGAAAAAGGTGAAGTCGATTCTGGACCCGGATAATATCATGAACCCTGGCAAGTTGTGTTTTTGAAGCCGGTCAAATAATTCTGACAAACGACGACTGATTAACAACCGGACCGGGAGGGATTGAAATGGCCCTGGAAGATTTGAGGAACGAAATGGAGACGTGCCGCCGGTGCTCCGCCTGTAAGTTCATGCCGTTTGAAAAGGTGAGTGGTTACCAGCCGGTCAACGTCTGCCCCAGCATATCGCGGTACAACTTCCATACCTACTCCGGCGGCGGGCGCATGGTCAACGGCGTGGCCCTGCTGGAGGACCGGATAGGTTTCTCGGAGAAGTTCATCGAGGTGATGTACAACTGCCAGGTCTGCGGCGCCTGCGACGTCTCCTGCAAATATGCCATGGACATGGAGGTCATCGAGCCGATATACGAGACCCGGATAAAGGCCGTGAAAGAAGGCCACACCAGCCCCGACCTGGATAAAGTCGTCAACAGCCTGCGGAAACAGGGCACGATGGTGCCCGGCGCCAGAATTAAACGCGGCGACTGGGCGGCGGGGCTGGGACTCAAGGACTGCACCGCGGAAAAGGTGGATGTCATCTATCACGCCGGGTGCCTGACGAGCTTTAACAAAGACATGTGGAAGCAGGCAAAATCGATTGTGAAACTCCTGCAAAAGGCCGACGTCGATTTCGGCATTGCCGGCGAGAAGGAGACATGCTGCGGCGGGCGGGCCTACCAGATGGGCTACCAGGAGGATTTCCTGAACCAGGCCAGGAAGAACATGGCGATGATTACAAAGTCCGGCGCGAAGACCCTGGTGACCGGCTGCGCCGATGGCTATCACGCTTTCAAGGTGCTCTACGATAAGTTCGACCTCAAGGGCGACCTGGAGGTGCTGCATGTCACCGAGTACCTCGACAACCTGATAAAAGCCGGGAAACTGACTCCGAAGAAACGACTTGACATAACGGTGACTTACCACGACCCATGCCATCTCGGCCGGCTGGGGGAGCCGTTCATACACTGGCAGGGCCGGGAGGTCCCGGGGCATATCCGCATCTTCGAGCCGCGTAAAGAGTTCCGCCGGGGCACCTACGGTGTCTACGAGCCGCCGCGCGCTGTCCTGAAAAGCATCCCCGGCCTGAAGCTTGTGGAGATGGGCCGGATAAAGGAGTACGCCTGGTGCTGCGGCGCCGGCGGCGGTGTCAGCGAGTCCAATCCTGACTTCTCCATGTGGACGGCCCTGGAGAGAGTAGCTGAAGCTGAAGCTACGGAGGCGCAGGCCATCACCACCGCCTGTCCCTGGTGCGTCAAGAATTTCAACGGCGCTATCAAGGAAAGAGGCAGTAATCTCAAGGTCTTTGACGTCGTCGAGCTGCTGGCCAGGGCAGTCTGATGGATTGTTTTGATGTCATTCCCGCGCAGGCGGGAATCCAGGTGGAGCGGTGGGGGCGGATTCTTCGCTTTGCTCAGAATGACTTTAATTATCTCTTCTCAAGGAGGGCGTGAAAAATGGCCTTAGCGAGAGATTTTTATTGGTCCTTGGAAGGAATCCTGGGCGCGGAGAACGTTTCCGAAGACCCGGTGGTCACCGAGTCTTATTCATTTCCCATCCGCCGTAAAACGATGCCCGACAAGGTTACGTATCTCCCCAGGTTTGAAGCCGTCGCCCTCCCGGCCAGTACCGCCGAGGTCCAGGCGATAGTGAGACTCTGCAACCGGCACAAGGTGCAGTATAAAGCCTCCAGCACCGGCTGGCTTTACTGCGACCCCGTCGGGCCGAACTGCATCAAGCTGGATCTGCGGCGGATGAACCGCATCCTGGAAATCAACGAAAAGGGCATGTACGCGGCCATCGAGCCGTACGTGGTCGGCGCGCAGCTCCAGGCCGAGCTGATGAAGCGGGGCCTGACCTGCAACCAGTGCGGCGCCGGCGCCAACTGCTCCGTCATGCCGCTGGCGTCCCATGTGGGGCTGGGGCACATGAGCCAGAGCGGCAGCTACACCGAGCGGAACCTGCTGGCCGTCGAGTGGGTCACCGGCGACGGCGAGATTGTCCGGCTGGGCTCGCTCGGCTCGCACGGAGACTGGTTCTGCGGCGACGGCCCGGGCCCCTCTCTAAGGGGCATCATCCGCGGCAATACCACGCCGCTGGCCGGGCTGGGGGTCTTTACCGCCGGCGCCGTGAAGGTGTATCACTGGCCGGGCCCCGCCGCCTGGCGCGTCGACGGCGTCTGCCCGAAATACACCCACCCCGAAATGCCGCCGAACTTCATGATACGCTATCTCTCTTTTAAAGATATTGACGACGCCTTCGAGGCGGTGCGGCGTGTCGGCGAGGCGGAAATTGGCTATACGCTCATGGGATTTAACGCTGCCATGATGGCCTCCAATATCGCCACGGACAACCAGGAAGACCTGGACTATCTCAAGAGGTTCGCCGGCCAGGTGCAGGGCGTGGGCTTCCTGTTGATAATCGTCGGCAACTCGGCCCTGGACTTCGACTACAAGAAACGGACGCTGGAGCAAATTATGGCCGAGACCGGCGCCATGTCGCTCAAGGACGTGGAAGACCCGGTGATGGGCGCCGGCTTCGCCTGGCGGTTTATCCGCATCACCGGCTCCATCCGCGAGACGTCCCGCGCCACCGGCTGGGGCGGGGGCACGGTGGGAGGCTCGGACGTCTTCCCGCTCATGACCCGCTATATCCTGCACACCTCCCATCTCAAGCAGCAGCTTATCGACCAGGGCCTCATCATGGACGATTTCACGCATCCCTTTATCCAGTCAATCGAGCACGGGCATACCGGCCACGGCGAAATCCTGATCCGGTATAATCCGGCCGGCCCGGACCATATTGCCAGGGTACAGGGCATGCTCAGCCGGGAGGCCAATAAGACGGCCATCGAGGGGCGTTTCGGGGTGCCGCACCACGTCTGGAGCGACGCCTTGCACGATATGTACGGGCCGAACGTTGGCAACTACCACCTGCTGCTGCGGAAAATCAAGAAAAACTTCGACCCCGGCCAGGCCTCGGAGTCCTCCAACTATATCACGGCGAAAGAAGAAAAATAATCAGTCAATCGTTTTGAGTGAGCGAAGCGTTTGAAAAATACCATACTCCAGGTGGAGAGAGGCTTGAATGAAAACATTCCTCTCCCTTGATGAGAGAGGCAAAGTGATGGTGAAAATACCCCTCACTCTGGCTCTCTCCCGCAAGGGGAGAGAAGATTCAGGAAATTTTTGTCAGGAGGAGATAAATGCAGCTTAAAAACAGGGTAGCTCTGGTTTTCGGGGGGGCAAGGGGTATGGGGAGGGCTATCGCTCTCCGCTTCGCCGCGGAAGGATGCTCTTCAGCCATCGCCGATGTCCTCGATAAGGAAGGCGAAAAAACCGCGGCCGATATCAAGAAAGCCGGCAAAGACGCTGTCTACTTCCACTGCGACGTCACCAGCAGCGCCGGGGTGAAGGAGACGGTGGCCAAAACCATCGCCAAATTTAAAAAGCTGGATATCATGGTGTATTGCGCCGGAATCGGCAAGCCGCCGAAGCTGATTAACGACATCTCCGAGCAGGAATACGACAGCGTCGTGGCGGTCAACATGAAGGGCATCTTCTTGTGTTTCCAGGCCATCGCGCCCCACATGAAGGCCAACAACTACGGCAAGATTGTCGTCATTTCGTCACTGGCGGGGATATCGCCCAGTCCTGTCGCCATCCACTACGCCGCCGCTAAGGCCGGAGCCCTGCACGTCACCAGCTGTTTCGCCCTGGAGATGGCCAAGTATAACGTCACGGTCAACTCGATTCTCCCGGGGATGATACGGACGGACATGACACGCGATTTCGCCCCGCCTTCCATCAAAGACCTCGACGCGTTCATGGGCGAGCTGGCCAAGGGCATTCCGCTGAAGCGCGAAGGCACGGTGGACGACATCGCCGCCGCGGCCCTGTTCTTCGCCTCGGATGAATCGTCATATATCACCGCGGACAGGCTCTGCGTGGGCGGCGGGATGCCGAACCGGGGCACCCCGTAACGTTTAAGGGCGAGGAAGTTTAGTCTCTGCGGCGGCGGGACGACCCTGCCGCGACGGACCGGTGGCCATTTTTTCCGGGAACGCCTGCAATTTCTGGGAGATGCGGGTGACCGCCGCCCGCAGTGCTTCGAGGACTTCACCGGCCTTCGGATGGAGACGGCTCTCCGGTCCGACGACGCTCAGGGCCACCGGCAAGCTGTAGTTTTTCACCGGCGCGGAGATGCATAATGCCCCGGCGATTTTTTCTCCGTAGGTGATGGCATACTCTTTCACGCGTACCTCTTTAATCTGCGCCATGAGGTGTTCCTTGTTGGTCACCGTGCGGTCCGTATCCGGCGCGACCTCGATATCCTCCAGGGCCGCCCGAAGCTGTTTATCATTGAGCTGAGAGAGGAGCACCTTGGCCGAAGCCCCGCTCCTCACCGGCCCCATTCTGCGTTCCTGGGTCACCCTCAGGTCGTGCCGGCTGGGTATTTCGCGGAGAGAGAATTGGCGTATGCCTATCATGATATCCAGCGCCACCGTGTCCTCGGATAAACGCGAGAGCTGCTTCATCTCCTCCCCGGCGAACATCAGGAGGTACTCGTGCATGGTCACCGGATTGGATGCCAGCCGGGTGACCAGGGGCCCGAGGTAGTAGCGGCGGCTCGAGGTGTCCTGGACCACCAGCCAGGACTGTTCCAGGAGCTTAAGCACACGGTGCACCGTCGATTTGCCGAGGTGGCATTGCCGGGAGATGTCGGTCACCGTGTGAATGTCGTTGCTCAGGCAGACCAGTACATCGCTGGCGTGGGCGATCGAGCCGGTACGTCTCTTCTGGCTGTCGGGGGTATCGTTCCGTATATTAGAACTATTATTCATGTATCTGTATTTTATTGGATTTATTATATCATATACGTCAAGGCCCTGTTTTACTGTCTCCGAACGAGAATTACGATGGTCGCCGGCTTGGATCGCTTAATATTTGCCAAACCGGCCGGGATAATATTTAATATGTTCAGGAACGGTATTTCGAATATTCGGAACATCATGAGACCCTGACGGTATATACCGGTCGATATGGAGGCCGGGTCAGCGGGAGCGGACCGGAAGAGCTTGATTGAAACACAAGGGGGTGGGGGGAGACCGGAGATTCATGGAGCGGGAGACGGGATTCGAACCCGCGACTTTCTGCTTGGGAAGCAGACATTCTACCACTGAATTACTCCCGCGGAAACGATTTCATTTTAGACCAAAAGGACGAGGTTGTAAAGTGAAATTAAAGGGATAATCGGGTGAGATACCGGCGAGGATTGAAGTATTGAGAAAGCTTGAGTCCCGTAAAACAATCTCTAAACACAACATTTGACTTTTAAAGGGAGCATTGATATACTCGCTGAGAGCGAGTCAGCCTCAAAGATAATACGAGCGGACAGCTCTTATTCCCTGTACAAATTAAATTAAGGAGGATCAGGTAATGCCCGAAAGCTATGTGAATCTACTGGCGGATTTGAAGGAAGACGAGGTTCTCAAGCTGACAAAAAAGCGGATTGATTCCGGCGAAGATCCGATGAAAATCCTGGAAGACAGCCGCAAGGGAATGGAAATCGTGGGCAAGCGTTTTGCCGACGGTGAGTACTTCCTGCCGGAGCTCGTCTTTTCCGGCGAGCTCTTAAAGCAGGTCACGGCCATGGTCAAACCCCATATGTCCGGGAAGGCCACCCAGGTGAAGAAAGCGGGTAAGGTCGTCATCGGCACGGTAGCCGGGGATATCCATGATATCGGCCTGAACATCGTTGATTTCATGCTGGACGTCAACGGCTTCGACGTGACCAACCTCGGCGTCGATGTCCCGGCGGACAAATTCGTCAAGGCGATGAAAGATACCAAAGCCCCGGTGCTGGGACTGAGTGGCTTCCTGACCCCGGCCTTCGATGCTATGAAAGAGACCGTCGAAGCACTGGAAAAGGCCGGTATCCGAAAGAATGTCAAGATAATGATCGGCGGCGGCCAGATGGACGATGAGGTGAGGAAGTATGCCAAGGCGGACGCCTTTGGCAAGGATGCCATGGCGGCCGTGTCCCTGGCCAAGAAGTGGATCGGTGTCAACTAATATGGCATGGGCGGGGCTATCTCCGGAAGAAAAGCGGTCGGAACGCTTTAAGCGGTGGCTTTCACCGCCGGCAGTGAAGTTCTCCAGCCCGCAGGCGGGAAAATTATATAAAGACAGGGTGACTAGGTTCGCGAAAGCACTCCAGCTACAGAAGCCGGACCGCGTCCCCTGCATCCTGCCGGCCGGGTTGTACGCTGCCACCTACGCCGGCACCAACCTCCACACCGTTATGTACGATTACGATGAAATGAAGCGTGCCTGGCTCAAACTCCTCCACGATTTCGAGGCGGACACATATATACCCCCGGCCCTGGTCCCCTCGGGGAGAGCCCTCGAGGCGGTCGATTACAAGCTCTACAAGTGGCCGGGGCACGGCCTCTCCACGAACACGCTTTCCTACCAGGCCGTCGAAGCCGAGTGGATGAAGCCAGACGAGTACGACGCCCTTATCAACGACCCCTCGGATTTCTGGCTGCGGACCTACATGCCGCGGGTTTTCGGCGCCTTAAAGGCCTTCGGACAGCTGCCGCCCCTTACCTCTTTCGAGGAGATAGCCACGATGTCCTTCCTGTCCTTCGGTCTCCCGGAGGTCCAGGCCGGTTTCCAGGCCCTGCTCGAGGCGGGGCGCGAGACTCTCAGATGGGCGGCGGTGGTCGGGGAGGTCAGCCAGGTGGCGCTGCAGGCGGGTTATCCCGGCATCATGGGCGGCCTGGCCAAGGCCCCGTTCGATACGCTCGGAGACACGTTACGCGGCACCCAGGGTATCATGATGGACATGTTCCAGCGGCCGGACAAGCTCCACGCGGCGATGGATAGAATCGCGCCACTGGCTATCGCCGGGGCGATAAACGGGGTTAACGCCGCCAACGTACCGGTGATTTTCATGCCGCTGCACAAGGGCGCCGATACCTTCATGTCCAGGAAGCAATATGAGACCTTTTACTGGCCGTCTTTCAAGAAGGTCGTCATGGCCCTGGTCAACGAAGGTATTCTTCCTATCCTGTTCGCCGAGGGCAGCTATAACGACCGTCTTGATATTATCAAGGAACTGCCCCGTGGCGCGGTGGCCTGGTACTTCGACAAAACGGATATCTTCCGGGCAAAAGAGGTTCTGGGCAACACTGCGTGCATCGTTGGCAACGTGCCGACGTCGCTGCTGATGACCGGCACGCCGCGGGAGGTCAAGGAACACTGCCGCAAGCTTATCGAGGTGTGCGGCAAGGGCGGCGGGTATATCCTGGCTGCCGGGGCCAACATCGATGAGGGCAGTCCCGATAATCTGCGCGCCATGATGGAAGCCGTCAAAGAGTACGGCGTCTACAGGTAAGAGAGTTGCCAGTTTACAGTAGATAGCCAGTCCGTTCACCCCCCTGTCCCGAAACTGAAAACTGACAGCCGTTAGTGATGAATCGCTCGAACCGGGGGGTGTATTTCATGGGAAACAGCGAGCCGCGGGCGGGCATGTCGTGGGAGGAAAAACGGGAGGAGCGGTTCCGGCGCTGGCTTTCACCCGATGTCAAATTCGAAAGCCCTGCCGCCGGCGAAGCTTACCGCCGGAGAGTTACCCGCTTCATCAAGGCCATCAGGCTCGAAGAGCCCGACCGCGTTCCCGTCATGCTGCCGGTAGAGTATTACCCGGCCTACTACGCCGGAGGTAACCTCAAGAAGGTTATGTATGACTACGACGAGCTCCGCCGCGCCTGGCTCAAGTTTATCCGCGAGTTCGACATGGACTCGTTCAACGGGCCCAGCCTGGTCTTCCCCGGCCGCGTGCTGGACATGATCGACTATAAAATTCAGAAATGGCCGGGACACGGCCTCCCCGACGATGCCCCGTCCCACCAGTATATCGAAGGCGAATATATGCCCCCGGACGAGTATGACCTTCTCATCCGCGACCCCGCGGACTATCTGCTGAGATATTTCCTGCCCCGTACCGCCGGGGCGCTGCAGGGATTCCGGAAGCTCGGCCCGGTGACACCCATGGTCGGCATACCGGTCTTTTACATCATGCAGTTCGGGGACCCGGATATCCGCGCGGCCTACCAGGCCCTGCTGGACGCCGGGCAGGAGTGCCTGAAGTGGACGGCGGTCGTCGGCGAGGTGAGCCAGGCGGCGCTGGCCGCCGGTTTCCCCACCATCTGGGGCGGCATGGGCCAGGCGCCTTACGACATGGTCGGGGACATGCTCCGGGGAACCCGGGGCATCATGATGGACATGTTCCGGCGTCCGGGCAAGCTGCTGGAAGCCATGGAGAGGCTCATCCCCATCTGCATCGAAGAGACGGTAAGCTCGGCCAACGCTTCGGGGTGCCCGATAATATTCATACCTCTCCATAAAGGCACCGGCGGTTTCATGTCCAATAAACAGTTCGAGACCTTCTACTGGCCGACCCTGAAAAAGGTGATGCTGGGACTCATCGATGAAGGCCTAGTGCCGATGCCGTTCGCCGAGGGTGACTACGGGCCGCGCCTGGAAATCATCCGGGACATGCCCCGTGCCTCGGTAATCTGGTTTTTCGAGCAGATGGACATGGCCAGGGCCAAGAAGGTACTGGGGGACGTCGCCTGCATCGCCGGAAACGTGACGGCCTCGGTCCTCTGCACCGGCGCGCCCCGCGAGGTCAAGGAGACCTGCCGACAGCTCATCCGGACCTGCGCACCCGGGGGCGGCTATATACTCAGCGGCGCGGTCCACATGGACAAAGGCAACCCGGACAACCTGCGAGTGATGATGGAAGCCGCCAGGGAATACGGCGTTTATAAAAGCTAATCGTGAGGAGGACTTCAGCCGTGACGATGCGTGGTTTCGATAACCAAGTGATTCCGGTCCTGGATAAACCTGAAAACTGGGCGGAGATGACCTGGCGGGAGAGGCGGGAGGAACGCTTCAAGCGATGGCTCAATCCGCCCGAAGTCAAATTCGTCAGCCCCGCGGCCAAAAGGCTGTTCAAGGAAAGGGTAACGAGGTTTACCAGGGCCATCAAGATGGAAGAGCCGGACCGCGTCCCGGTGATGCTGCCCACGGGCAACTACCCGGCCTACTGGGCCGGGGCCGATTTCCACACGCTGATGTATGACTACGTTACCATGCGCCGCATCTGGATAAAATACCTGGAGGAGTTCGGTGACATGGACACGTTCAACGGTCCCGCCCTGGTCCCCTCGGGGAGAATCGCCGAGGCGCTGGACTCCCGGCTCCAGAAGCTGCCCGGGCTGGGCCTGCCCCAGGACGCGACGATGAACCAGTTCGTCGAGGGCGAATATATGGCGGCCGATGAGTACGACCGGCTGATAGCCGACCCCTCGGACTATCATATCAGGGTGATGTCGCCCCGCACCACCGGGCTGTTCGAGTCGTTCGCCAAGCTGCCGCCGCTACGCATGTTGCAGGGCGCTTTCTGGGTGGCCGCGCTGGCCGACCCCGATTTGCGCCAGACCTTCCAGATCCTGATGGACCTCGCCGACGAGCACCGGCGGCACCAGCAGGCCAACATGGAAATAAACGCCTACATCAGGTCGCGTGGTTTTCCCTCCCTGTTCGGCGGCGGGCCGATGGCCGGGGCACCCTTCGACCACTTTGCCGACACCCTGCGGGGCACCCGCGGCATCGCCATGGACATGTTCCGCCAGCCCAGGAAGCTGCACGAGGCTATGGAGTTCTGGGCGGACCTCATGATTAGTTCCACCATTAAAAATTTCCCGATGACGGCCGGTCCCGTCTGCATGATGCCACTGCACAAAGGCGACGACACCTTTATGTCCGATAAACAGTTCGAGGAGTTCTACTGGCCGACCCTGAGGAAAATCTTCATGGCCATGATTGAGGAGGGCCTGGTGCCGATGCCCTTCGCTGAGGGCAAGTATAACAACCGGCTGAAGCAGATTGCGGACACGCCGAAGAGCGGGGTTGTCTGGTACTTCGACCAGACGGACATGGCCGCGGCCAAGAAAATACTGGGCAACACGTCGTGTATCGTCGGTAACGTGCCGACGTCGGTGGTCAAGACCGCCACTCCCCGGCAGGTGAGGGAATACTGCCGCAAGCTCATCGCCGACTGCGCCCCGGGCGGCGGCTATATATTGGCCGGTGGCGCTAGCATCGACAAGGGCAAGATAGAGAACCTCCGGGCCATGATGGACGCCGCGAAGGAATACGGGGTTTATAAGAAATAGCTCAAAAATCAAATCCAAAAAATCAAAACCACATATCAAAAGTAAAAATGATTGTTAGCTGATTTGATTTTCTCTCGGTGTCTTTGAGTTTTTGTTTTCAACTTTTAAATTACCGGCGGCCTGTCGCCAGGATGATGCTGGTATTATCGTGGAGGATTTATGAAAAAACCTGAAAACTGGTCGGGCCTGACCTGGCAGGAGAAGCGGGATAAGCGCTTCGAGTGGTGGGGGGCTGCCCGCGGCGTTAAATTCGTCAGCAAAGAGGCCAGGGCCAAACACGACGCCAGCGTCGATAGGACGATCAAGGCCATCAAGCTCGAAATCCCGGACCGCGTCCCCGTCCATATCCCCGCCGGCACTTTCCCGGCCTACTACGCCGGCTACGACCTCAAGACGATAATGTACGACGTCGAGAAAATGCGGGAAGCATGGCTGAAATTCGCCCGCGATTTTGATACCGACGGTATGGCCGGGGCGGGGACCTCTAGCGGGGGTTTCATGGACGCCCTGGGCACCAGAACGATGAAATGGCCCGGTCACGGCCTGCCCGACGATGCTACCCTGGTGCAGTTCGTCGAGGAAGAGTACATGAAGGCCGACGAGTACGACGCCTTCCTCGATAACCCCACCGACTACTATATCCGCTATTTTTTGCCCCGCACCCACGAGGCATTCGCCCCGTTAGCGAAGTTGTCATCCCTCTCGTCCTACATGGGCATCGCCGGGCAGCTGGTGATGGCCGCCGGCGACCCCGATTTTAAAAAGATGGTCAGGGCCCTGGTCAAAGCCAATGAGGCGAACGTGAAGTGGGGCAAAGTCTCCGCCGAGTGCACCCGGGTCTGCCGCGAGATGGGCTTCCCGGCGGGGGGCGGGGGCATGGCCCTGGCCCCTTTCGATACCATCGCCGACATGTTCCGCGGCACCCGCGGCTCGGTGATGGACATGTACCGGCAGCCGGAGAAGCTGCTGGAAGCCTGCGACAGGATAATGCCGCTTTCCCTGGACGCGGCGATAAAAGGGGCCGACATGGGCGATAGTCCCTTCGTGTTCATCCCTATGCACAAGGGCGATGACATGTTCATGTCCGATAAGCAGTTCGAGAAGTTTTACTGGCCGTCGTACAAAAGGCTGCTCCTTGGCTTGATTGATGAGGGTCTTGTCCCTTCGCCCATCGTCGATGGCACCTACAACCGCCGGCTGGAATACATCAAGGACCTGCCACGGACCGGCGTGTTCTGGGTCTTTGAGAAAACAGACATGGCCCTGGCCAAGAAAGTGCTCGGCGGGCACACCTGCATCGGAGGTAACGTGACCGGCTCACTGATTTGCAAGGGGACGCCGGAAGACGTCAGGAAATACTGCCGCTGGCTCATCGATACCTGCGCCCCGGGGGGTGGCTACGTCTTGTCCATGGGCGTCAGCGTCGATAAGGCCGACCCGGCGAACTTCCAGGCTATGATTGAGACCGCGAAGACGTACGGGCAGTACCACTAGATTTTTCAGGACGCGAAAAGACCGGAGAATTTGTTCACCGCGGAGGGCTTGAGGTAGTGTTTAAGAGACCGGATAACTGGGCCGGGCTGACCTGGCAACAAAAGAGAGACCTGCGCCTCGACTGGTGGATAAAGGCGGATGGCGTTAAGTTCGTCAACCGGGAAGCGGAAAAAAGCTATAAGGCGCGGGCCACCCGGCTGGCAAGGGCCGCCAAAATGGAAATACCCGACCGCGTCCCCTGCGCGGTGCCGGCCGGCTGGTTCCCGGCCATGAACGCCGGCCTCAGCTTCAAGGAGGTGCTCTACAGTCCGGAGAAAATGAAGTCGGCCTGGCTCAAGTTCCTCGACGAATACGATACCGATACATTCGACGGTACGCTGTTCTTCCAGGCGCCGGTTAACGATATCCTCGAGGCGAAAACGCAGAAATGGCCGGGTCATGGCCTGCCCGATAACGCCTTTTCTTACCAGTACGTCGAGGGCGAGTACATGAAGGCCGACGAGTACGACCTCTTCATGAAAGACCCGCTCGATTTCCAGTTGCGCCGCCTGCTGCCGCGTACCCTGGGCGTCTTCGAGCCCATGGCGGGTGTCCCCTCCTTTTCTTCCTACCAGGGACTGCCCCAGCGGCTCATGGCCATGTGCCTCGACCCCTCTTTTCAGAAGCTGTTCCGGGCCATCCGGGAGGCCAGCCAGTTCCTGCCGGAATTCATGAAGGCCAGTACCGAGACCACGCGGGAGGCCTTCGGCAAAGGCTTTCCCATGTTCCGCGGCGGCTTGACCGTGGCCCCGTTCGATGTCTTTGCCGATAACCTCCGTGGCACGCACGGCATCGTC
>Ga0154808_154_pt4 | contig 18630 bp, 18 predicted proteins | sample Rifle2008BG16ft_FD_105816 | JGI IMG/M metagenome (GOLD analysis project Ga0154808, IMG submission 105816) | Chloroflexi bacterium RBG_16_56_11 | reverse complement strand
TTGCGAGCGAAGCGTGGCAATCCCAGTGATGGCCGAAATCCAACGGTTGAGATTGCCACGTCGCCCCGACTGCATCGGGGTTACTCGTAATGATAAAACATAAAATATATGGAGGCCGGAGATGTTAAAGTTCAAAAAAGCGGGAGATTTCGAGGACGTTATCTACGAGAGGAGCGGCTATGTCGCCCGTATAACGCTGAACCGTCCCGACACCATGAACACCGGCGTGAAGGATTTCGGAAAGGCACTGGCCACCGTCGAAGCGGCTGACGATATTAAGGTTCTAATAATCAGGGGGGCCGGCCGCGCCCTGGCTGCTGGCGCCCCGCTCAACGAGGTCGGTTTCGTTTACGGTTGGAAAGAGCCGAAACATGGCGAAAAGGCGCCCAAAACCCCGCTCCGCCACCGCCTCAAGTTCGACCGCAGCGTTTTCTGGGAGCAGGCATTAAAAATGCTGTTCTTCCCCAAAATCACCATCGTCCAGGCGCACGGCTACCTGCTGGGGGCATCCATGGACATGTACCTGGGGTGCGACTTCATCGTCGGCGCCGAGGACTGCAAGTTCGGGGAGATAGAAGTCAGGCTGGGTATACCCAACCTCACCATCACCCCGCTGATGATATTGCGCTGCGGGCTGACCCGCGCCATGGACCTGTGCCTGACCGGCCGCATGATCGACGGTAAAGAGGCGGAGCGCATCGGCCTCATCAACCGGGCCGTTCCCGCCGATAAGCTCGAGGAAGAGGTCAACCGGTACGCCGAGGGGTTCGCCAGGTTCCCGCGCGACGGCATTGCCATGGGTAAAGCGTCGAAGCAGGTCGTTTGTGATATCATGGGAATCACCGCCGGCATGACCAATTCCTGGATGATGCACACCATGCAGACCAATATCCACTTCGAAGATGACGAGTTCAATTTCTTTAAGGCGAGACGGGACATGGGCGTCAGGGACGCCATTCACGCGCGCAACAAATTTTATGAGCTCCTCGATAAATAATTGGATCGGGCCGGAGGCTAAACGTGGACGCTGCTTACGCGCTGGCGCAAAATCTAGTTGATGTCAGCTACGCCGACATTCCCCGGGATGTGTCAGAGCACGCCAGGAAACATATCCTGGATATTCTCGGAGTAATGCTGGGCGGCTCTTCCCGGCCCGGTGTGGGAGAGCTCGCCGGACTGATGCGGGAGTGGGGCGGAAAACCGGAAAGCACGGTGCTCTGCTTCGGCTACAAGCTGCCAGCACCCGATGCCGCCCAGGTCAACGCGACCATGGGACATGCCCTCGATTACGATGATACCGGTGACGGCCCCACCCATCCCTCGGTAGTGGTCGTGCCGACGGCCCTGGCCATGGCCGAGTGTACCGGCGGGATGAGCGGCCGCGACTTTATCGCCGCCGTGGTGTTGGGCATGGACATGATGTGCCGGCTGGGGAGGTCTTTCCGGCTGGGGCTAAAAAGCACGCCTGTCGGCGGGCACCCCGGCGCCGGCTGGCACCTGACCACTCTCTACGGCTACCTGGTCGCCGCCGCCGTCGCAGGAAGGATTCTTGGTCTCGATGAAAAAAAGCTGGTCAACGCCCTGGGCATCGCCTATCACCAGTGCAGCGGCAACGGCCAGTGCGTCAACGAAGGCTCACTGACGAAGCGAATGGGACCGGGGTTCGCTGCCAGGGCGGGAATCATGGCGGCTTTCCTGGCCGGCAGAGGTGTTACCGGAGCCGAGAACTGCCTGGAAGGGGAGCTGGGGATATTCAATCTCTATCACGGCGGAAAGTACGACGCTGGTTCCCTGACGGCTGACCTTGGTAAAAGCTTCGCCGGGACTAGCGCTGCCATGAAACCGTATCCCTGCTGCCGCGGCGCCCACGATAGCGTGAGCCTGGCGGAGGCGATGGTCGGCAAGCACGATATCCGGCCGGAAGACATCGAGGAAATAACCATCTTTTGCCCTGACGCCACGTCTTTCCTGCTTTCGCCCCTGGAAAAGAGGAGTCGGCCGGAGAACCCGGTGGACGCCCAGTTCAGTATCCCCTGGGGCGTCGGCGCGGTCTTCGCCCGTCGGCGTGCCTCTATCGGCGACTACACGGAAGAGGCCATCCGGAGTCGGGACATACTGGACGTCACCGCCAGGATACGTATCCGGGAAGACTCGAGCCTGACTAAAGGTCAAGACTCAGCGGTCAGAATCTCGGTAAAAATGAAGGATGGCCGGGCCTTTACCGGACAGCCGGAAACATCCCTCGATATTTCGGGACCGCTGCCCTGGGGCGAATACGAGAGAAAATTCCGCGATTGTGCTTCTTATTCCATTCAACCTCTCTCAGAAAAGCAGTTGGACCTGGTCATCGGTAAAATCAGGCGACTTGACCGGATAGATGATGTCAGGGACATTATCGCGATATTGAGCTGAAAAAACGGAGGAGGGGACTATGGCTTATCCCCTGGAAGGCATTAAAGTTCTTGACCTGAGTATCGCGGTGGCGGCACCCTTCGGCGGGGCGATGCTGGCGGACATGGGGGCGGAAGTTATCAAGGTTGAGAGGGTACAGGGAGAGGCGCAGCGACTCGGTCTTCCCGCCGGGATGGACGACTTGCTCGATACCAGCGTCGTGGCGAAAATGCCCGACACGGCCTCGTGGATGGCCTTCAACCGTGGCAAAAAAGACCTGGCGGTGGATATCAGGACGGAGAAAGGTAAGGAGATTGTCCTGAAGCTGGCTAAAGTAGCTGACGTTATTTTGCAGAGCTTCCGTCCCGGTGTCGCGGAGAGGCTGGGGATAGGCTACGAGGACATATCCAAAATCAATCCGAAAGTCGTCTACTGCTCTTTCTCCGGTTATGGCCAGACCGGCCCGGTCGCCCATCGCGCCGGCGGGGACATGTGGAGCCAGGCCATGTCCGGCATCGTCAGCTTGATGGGCTATCCCGGCGGCGCCCCGCAGATGCTGCCTTTCCCCGCCTGCGACCACGTCGGCGGGATGCTCGTGGCCTATGCCGTCATGACGGCCCTGTTGGTGAGAGAGCGGACGGGGATTGGACAGGCGGTGACCGTGAACAATCTGGACGCGGCGCTCTATCTACAGTTCTCGGGATTTGCCGAGTACCTGACCGACGGGAAAATGCCCTATAAGTCAGGGCGGAGCTACGGTACCCCGCCCTTCGGACCCTTCCGGGCGAAGGACGGTGACGTGCTGACTATTTTCGGGACCGGCCCGATGTGGCCTGCCTTTTGCAAGGTGGTAGGGGTCGAACACCTGGCGCACGACCCCTGCTTCGCGACGGATGACGCCAGGCGTGAAAATCGGGAGGAGATAGGACGTATCCTCGACGAGGCTTTCAGTAAGAGGACTAGGGCTGAATGGGCGCAGCTGTTCCGTGAGGCGAAGATGCGCTGTGACCCTTGTCTGACCTACGAGGAGATATCCGCTCATCCCCAGCTCACGGCTAACGACATGGTTTGCAGCGTGAAGCATCCTACTCGCGGGGAGGTGAAGACGCTGGGACTTCCTGTCAAGCTCGAAAAGACGCCCGGGCACCCGCGGGGGCCGTCACCTTTACTGGGACAGCACACGCGGGAAATCCTGCTCACATTGGGCTATACGCCGGAAGACATCGCCGGGATGGAAGCGGAAGGGATCATCAGGACGGGCCAATAAGGGGGCTGAAGATTAGTTTATATCTCCAGGTCGAGGGCGAAAATAACAGCCTTCGCCACGGCGCCCATTTTTGAAGGTGACAATTCCGTTATTCGTTCAATGAGTTTGGACCTGGGAATTGTCAGGATATTGTCCAGGTTAACCACGCAATTTTCAGGCATCGCATCATCCCGACCGAGCGGTACTTCAACCGGAATACCGCGAACGGTGCGGGTGATTAGAGCAACTGTTACCGATGTTCTGACCTTGTAGGCCGAGTTCCGTGAAAGCAACAGAACGGGACGCCTGCCAGCGGGCAAGGGCATTTCTGCCCACCACACTTCTCCTCTAAGCATCTATCTACCAGGGCTCACCGGGTAATATATCACCGAGAACAACTATCTGTGACTCCCCGATTTCTGGTTTTTCTGGTATTCTAGAATATCCCTGCTGATATAGTGCGTCCAGTTCATCATCCGCCGCCTGCTGTAAATAACGGACGCACGCCTGTCGAATTAACGCTGACCTCGCTTTATGTTGTTTTCTGGACAGGCTGTCCAGATTTTTCAGAAGGTCATCATCGATAGGAACTTGTATGACTTTCTTCGGCACGTTGTTACTCCACACTATTATTACACATTATCTTACCTAAATTATTACATAATGTCAATAAGTTAAGCTGAACACTCACTCATGGTTAGTCTATTTATCTCTAACAACAGCGAGTTAATGGAGACCTTTCACGCCCCACCGTCAATATCGATGGCCTCCCCAGTGATGTACGTGGACTGGTCAGAGACCAGGAAAAATACCAGGTCGGCTATCTCCTCGGGCCGGCCCAGCCGGCCCCACGGCACTTTGGGTCCCGGATTTTTGGCCTCCTGTTCCAGGGCCTCGGCCAGGCTGATGCCTTTAGCCTTCGCCCGTTTGACGATTTCCTCGTCTCGCAGGTTGGTCTCGAATCCGCCTGGGTTGACGATATTGACGTTTATCTTGTATTGCGCCAGCTCGGCGGCCAGCGTCCTCCCCAGTCCCAGAACCCCATGTTTGGAGGCGCAGTAGCCGCTGCTTCCGGCGTAACCTTGCGTCGCCGCCTTCGAGCCGAAAAGCACGATTTTCTTGCCTTCTCCGTCCTTTATCATCGTCCTGGCTACCGCCCGGGCGATGAGAAACGAGCCGGTGAGATTTATATCCAGGATAGCCCGCCATTCTGCCTCGGAGAGCTCGACTATCGGCGTGGTCATCGCGCCGCGGGTGCCGCCGCAGTGCACCAGGATGTCGATTTTACCGAACTTTTTCAGGGTTTTCGTCACGGCTGCGTCGACCGCCTGGCTGTTGCTGACATCCGTCACCAGTGCCAGTGCCTCTCTGCCTAGGGACTTGATTTCCGCGGCCACGCTATCAAGTCCGCCCCAGCCTTCGTCGCCGGGCCAGATGCTCTGCGGTGCCGCGTACTTATCCAGTATGGCGATATCAGCCCCTTCCCCGGCCAGCCGCACAGCAATGGCCCGCCCCATGCCCCGCTTGCTGCCGGCGCCCGTGACCATCGCTACCTTTCCCTTGAGGTTGCTCATAGTTATTACCTCCAGCGATAAAAGAATAATCCGCTTATCCCGGCCGGAGTGGCCAGAGCTCCCCGGCGACATCTTTAAGCCCCAGCTCCAGCAGTTTCCGCCGGCTTGGCCGGGTGGTCACCCTGTCCCAGTCCAGCGCATCCAGGTTATCTAGTGATTGACCGTCGATATCGGTGCTGACGCCGGCTAGCGGGCCCTCCGGCAGAGGCGGTCGTCCGGTTATCCTCCCGTGCACCGGGCGTTCGATGGGATTATCACCCTCGCGCAGGGTGAAAACGTGACGCATCGTCCCTATTCTCTCACCGCATTGCAAAAGCTCTTCCAGGGAGCGGTCCCAGCCGGTCACTGCGCTCATAAACCTGACGAAAAACTCGGGCATGCCGGGCAGCGTGTTACTGTGCAGGCAGACCCCTGACGAATTAAGGGCGTAGCCGAAGAACTGCGTCGGACCGAAGCCGGCCGTGTGCCGTCCGGGGGCGGCGTCCATGGCATACTTGGCGGACGTCGGCGTGCCCCGGAAAAAGGGAAAATCGAACTTGGGGTCGTGCAGGCCGAGCTCCTGTCCTCCGATATGCACCGCAAACGCCTCCGCCCCCCGGCCGATTCTTGCCGCGGCCATTTTCACACCGTCAGCGAGGACGTCGCCGAAGCCCTCCCGCCGGGCGATCTTTTCGAGCAGGGCAATCATGGCCGGCGGGTTCCCCCATCGCAGCTCGATACCGTCAGTATCCCCTCCGGTGATAATACCGTGCTCGTAGCACTCCATGGCGAAGGCGACGATGGTCCCGGCGGATATCGTGTCCAGTCCGTAAAGGTTACAAATATGGTTAGCCATGGCGATTGCCTCGAAGTCGCTGTTCAGGCACATCGCCCCGAAAGCCGCCGCCGTCTCGTATTCCGGGCGGTCCGTGCCCGCCGGATATCTAAACGACCCGGCGCCTTCCTTGAGTATGGCGCGGCAGGCGATGGGACAGCGCCAGCAGCCATGGCGGTTCGCGACCCTGGCGTCCATGACTTCCCTGTCCAGTCCCGAGACATCCGGCAGGTCGATAACCCCCACCCCGCCCCAGTTTTTCACCGGTGTATCGCCGCTGTGGGCCGATTCCGCGGTGTGGACGCTGGTTCCGTAATGGTGAAAGCCTTCCAGTCCCGGTCCTTTTATTTTTGCGAGGTGCTCCCTTTTTATCTCGTTCGTCCGGGCGGCGTCGGCAAGGGCGACTTCCCTGTCACCTATCACCACCACCGCTTTGAGCCTCTTCGAGCCCATGACCGCCCCCAGTCCTGAGCGACCCGCGGCGTTGCCCCCGTGGTTCATCAGGCAGGCGATTCGGGACAGTTTCTCGCCGGCCGGGCCGATGCTGACCACCCGGGCGGCCTTGCCGTGCTCATCCTGGAGTAGTTCGTCGGTCTCGAAAGTGCTCTTGCCCCAGATGCGTGAGGCTGATTTTATCTCGGCACGACCATTATTAACGAGCAAATATACTGGTTTTTCGGATATGCCCGTAAAAAATACCGCGTCGTAACCGGCGGACTTGAGACTGGGGCCGAAATAGCCGCCGGAGTTGGCGTCCCCCCACGAGCCGGTCAGCGGCGACTTCGACACGGCGACAAAACGGCAGCCGGTCGTGGCGGGCGTTCCGGTGAGCGGGCCGGTGACCAGCCCGAGCGTGTTCTCCGGTCCCAGCGGGTCAACTCCGCCTTTCTGCCGGCTGTAAAGAATCCTGGCTCCGGTGCCGTACCCTCCGATGAAATCGCGGTAGAGACCATCTTCCGGCGACTCTTCTCTAATATCCCTCGTGGATAGGTCTACGAACAGGAGTTTTCCTGTATATCCTCCGGCCATTGTTGACTTCTCCTCATATCGGGATTGTTTATATTCGAACTGTCATTGCAAGGGAGCGTCCCGCTCGCCGTTCCTCCCTGAATATAGCGGGCGAGAGCGACCGTGGCAATCCCGTCCTTCTACTTAAACTATCCTGGAGATTGCCACGCCTCCCGATCCACAGGGTAAACAGGGTAGAATCGGAATGGCTCGTAATGACCTGTTAGTATTTCCACACTTTTTTATTCCTGTCCCGAGAGAAACCGGACAATAATCCCGGCCACGTCCTCGATGTCCTGCCTGTAAACGAACTCGTCGCGACCGTGGATGTTGCACTCCGGCCGGATGACCCCCAGGCCGAACTCCTTGCCTCCCCATTCCTTGACGATGTGGGGCAGGTCCCCGGAGCCCATTTCCCCGTACTTGCCGCCCTGGCCGGTCATCTCTCCGATGATGTCCGATAGCTCGTCAATCACGGGGTCTTCGCTGGAGGGAACGGTCGGTATGGTGAAGACCCGTACCATCTCCCAGGCCACGCCCGGCACCGCGGCGAGTGTATCTTCGAGCTCTTTCCGCGCGAACTCGATGTTCTCCTCGGGGATGAGGCGCCGGTCGATGGATATCAGGCACTCGTCAGGTACGATGTTGACCTTGATGCCTCCCTGGATCATGTTGATATTGAGGCGGGCTTGCATCCGGTCGAGGCCGGTCCCCGGGTGGGCGGGGACTTTCGATTTCCTTTTAACCACCTTTTCCTTAAGGTCGAGCAGGGCGTTGACGAGCCGGTTGGCCTGCTCGACGGCATTCTCACCCAGGTGGGACATGGCCGAATGTACGGATTTCCCGGTGACCCTGATGTCCACCTGCAAAGCGCCGAGGCCGGCGATGGATACGTAGCCGAAACTGGAGTCGAGGTCGAAGACCAGGGCGCCCGAGACCGGCTGTAAATATCCGGCCAGGTAACGGAGCTGGCTGGCCTGGCTGTACTCCTCGTCGGTGGTAACCATCACCGAGACGTCGTACTTCAAGGGCTTCTCTTTGAGCTGTTCCAGGGCCAGCAGCAGGGCGACGAGGCTCCCCTTCATATCGGCCGCCCCTCGGCCGTAAATTTTGCCGTTTTCCACCCGGGGGCAGAAGGCATCCCAGCCCTCGGCGGGAACGACGTCGATGTGGCTGTAGAAAATAAGTCGTTTTTTGCCCGGCGACCGCCGGTGGCCAACGAGATTGACCCGGCTTTCCCGCCCCTCGGCGTGCCCGGCGGGGATAGCGATTTTCTGCGTTTGAAATCCCAGGCCCTTGAAAATGGGCTCCAGGTAATCGATTGCTTTTTCGTAGTTCCGGCCGGGAGGCACCGTCGTGTCGATAGAAATAAGTTGTTTGAGAATTTCAATGTAGTCCATCTTGACCTCGGCCGATGTTTTTATGGGGATTAACTAGATTGTAGCACAGATACTGGTGCGGCGTTTCATGTGCATTTGGTCGCTCCGCAATATGTTTCTCCTGTATCCGCCCTTCCCCCAAAAAGGGAGTGCGTAGCGAGAGGGGGCGCCGCCCCCTCTCCATACTTTCCCCCTCTCAAACATTCTTAAAATAAATACAATGCACAAAAGTGTTTGAGAGGGGGATAAAGGGGGTGAGCATCATCGAGCCGCCAGGAATAAACGGAAAATATAAATAAATGGTGTTATAATATTTAAAAGATTCTGTGCACTAAAAATGGAGAGATTATCGTGTGCCCCGAAAAAAAAGACAAGGACTGTGTTTTCTGCAAAATAATCGGCGGGGAGATACCCTCGAAAATTCTTTACCGGGACGAGGATATCGTCGTCTTTCCCGATATCAATCCCATCACCCCGGTGCACTTGCTTGTCGTTACCCGGAAGCACATACCTTCCCTCGCGCAGATGTCCGATGCCGAGACGGCTCTCGTCGGAAAGATGGTGATAGCGGCCAACCGCGTCGCCCGCGAGCAGGGCATCGCCGGGAAAGGCTACCGGCTGACTATCAACAGCGGGGCGGACTCCGGGCAAATCGTGCCTCACCTGCACGCGCACCTCATGGGCGGCCGGCAACTGCGGTGGGACCACTAAAGACGTTTCAGGCGATTCCCTTTAGCCTGAGGGCGTCGTGCAGCAGGGAGTTGCCGTCGCACCGGTAGCAGTGGTTTTCTGTCCCGGACGGTACCCCGGCCTGCTGTATGATATCTGCTGCCTGAGAAACCGTGTCAACGTACCACCGGCTGGAAGGCGCCCGGTGGCCTTCCAGTATCGAGCCCGGATTGGGCGACCAGACGAAGGGGACGATGTTGGCCCCCAGGCCGGCGATTACCTTCACACCTTCCAGGAATGTCTTCGCCGGCTCCAGCCCCATGACGAATACCCCGTAGACATTCCCCGCCCCGAAAATCCTCACCGCCGACTCTATGGAGCGGACGAACTCTTCGTGGCTGGTGCCGCTGGATTTCCCCGGGCAGATGGCCTGGTAAAGCCTTTCGTCCCATATCTCCATGCTGAACCCGATGGCCTTGATACCGGTATCGTGGTACCTTTTCAGCTCTTCCTCTCCCCTGGCCGGGGAGGGAAGGATTGTCCCGGGGACGCGGTCCAGTCCGGTGTAGTCGCGGATGGACTTCAGTATGTCGGCCACCAGCTCAATTTCCTTCTGGTGATTGAAGCAGCCTCCGGTCAGCAGGACGTGCTTGGCCATCCCCTCGGCGAAAGCCGCCCTGGCGACTTCACCGATGTCCCCGGTGTCTTTTTTCTTCAGGACGGAGTCGTAGGTGCTTGAGGTCGAGACGAGATTGCAGAAAAGGCACTGCTCATGATTGGGGAAAAAGCTGCAGTAGTTCTGGTAGCAGAAAAAAAGGCAGTCCGCGCCGCCTATCTGTCCTATCTTGACCATATTATGATGGCTCGTCGTCTTCTCCGTGTAGTAGGCCGGCCGCGGTATCCACTCGACCCCGCAGAGTTCCTCTTCGTTTTTAAATAGGGCCGGGGGCTTCCCGTTCGAGACGACCCGGTATGGCGAATGGCTGTTTTTCCGGAACTGTACCACCGTGCCATCGGGGAGCAGGAAGTCGTCGGGCAGCACCATCCCCACGTGGTCCTCGAAGTCCCAGCCGAACAGGCCGTGGTTTTGCTCTTTATATTTCGTGCCCACCTCTCTCAGGGCTTCCGGGGTGGCCTGGATTCCCTCAACGAGGAGCTCGGCTTTAAGCTCAAGGTACCGGTACGCGTTCATGTTTTCGCCTTCCTTTTTCCGTCGGCGATGAGGAAAATCCCTATCAGGGCAAACAGGTTAGGTAATATTCTTATTCTCCTGTTCCTGCCGACAAATGCCGACTTTTTTATACGGATGTCTCGCTTACTGCAGTATCCGATGAAGTCCGAAATGCTGAGAAAATGGAGGTTGGGTGTGTTGTACCATTCGTAGGGGAGGGAAGGTGTGATGGGGGTCTTGCCCCCCAGGGCTATCTGGAGGCGCGCTGTGTAGTGGGCGAAGTTGGGAAAGCTGACGATCACTTCCGCGCCTACCCGGAGGGCTTCCTTGAGCACCGCGTCCGGTTTTTGCACCTGCTGCAAGCTCTGGCTGAGGATGACGTAGTCGAACGAGGCATCGTCGTATTCCGGCAGGCCGGAGTCGATGTCCCCGTGGAAGACGCTCAGTCCCTTGGCCACGCACTTATATATCGCCGGCTCGTTCAGCTCGATTCCCTGGGCCCTGGCGTTTTTTTCTTTCACCAACCGGGTCATGAGGTCGCCGTCGCCGCAGCCCAGGTCCAGCACGGACGCCCCGGGCTTTACCAGCGTCACGATGATATCGTGCTCCAGGCTGCCGGTGTTAGATTTCATAGTTCTCGACTACCCTTCCGTTATGGACCCTCTCCAGGAAATACTTGATGAGGTGCGTCTCCTCCTCTACCTCGAGTAAAAAGGCGTCGTGCCCGTATGTCGAATCGATTTCGCAGTACGTGGCGTCCAGACCGGCCAACTTGCACGCCTTGACGATTTCCTGCGACTGGTAGGCCGGGTAGAGCCAGTCCGACTTGAAGGCGATGACCAGGACTTTGACATCGCAGCCTTTGAAGACGTCCCGGAGTTTACGGCCGCGGGTGAGGTCGAAGTGGTCCATCGCCTTGGTGATGTAGAGATAGGAGTTGGCGTCGAACCGGTCGACGAAGCTGCTGCCCCGGTACTGCAGATAGCCCTCCACCTCGAAGTCGGGCGTAAACTTGAACGGCTTCCTTTCGTCACGGAAACGCCGCCCGAATTTCTCCTCCATGGACTTATCGCTCATGTAGGTGATGTGCCCTACCATCCTCGCCACGGCCAGCCCCCTGGCCGGGACCAGCCCGCCGTAGTAGTCGCCGTTGTTCCAGTTGGGGTCGGCGATAATCGCCTGACGCCCCACCTCGTCGAACGCAATCTGCTGGGGTGTGTGCCTCATGGCCGTGGAAACCGGTATGGCGCTGCAGATTTTATCGGGATAGGACGCCATCCATTGCAGCGCCTGCATCCCGCCCATCGAGCCGCCGGACACGGAAAGCAGCCGGTCGATGCCCAGGTGGTCCAGCAGGCGCCTCTGGGCATCGACCATGTCGGCGATGGTCACCAGGGGAAAATCGAGGGCGTAGGGCCGGTCGGTCCGGGGATTGATCGAAGACGGCCCCGTCGAGCCTCTGCAGCCCCCGATGATGTTGGCGCAGACAACGTAGTATTTATCGGTATCGAAGCCCTTCCCCGGGCCGACCATGCTGTCCCACCACCCGGGGTTTTTATCCCCCGGGTGATAGCCCGCCACGTGGGCGTCCCCGGACAACGCATGGAGGATGAGAATGGCGTTGGACTTTGCCTCGTTCAGCTCGCCGTAAGTCTCGTAGGCCAGGGTTACCGGTCCCAGCGTTTCGCCGTTTTCCAGGACCATCTCGTCCGGTGGGAGCGCGAAGGTGTGGTACTGCGTTTCCACGGTGCCAACGTTACCGGTTAGTAATTTTTCTGTCGCCATATAAGCCTCCTTGGCCTGAAAGACGAGCTTAAAGGGCTGCCTTTTTCAGGGCCTGGGCTATGTCCTCTTTGATGTCCTCCACGTCCTCCAGCCCTACCGAAAGCCTGATGAAGTCCTCGGTCACGCCGGTCTCGGCCTGTTCCTCCCGGGTGAGTTGCTGGTGGGTGGTCGAGGCCGGGTGGATGACCAGCGATTTAGCATCGCCGATGTTGGCCAGGTGAGAGAGTAACTTGACTGAGTTGATGAACTTCTGCCCCGCCTCCAGGCCGCCCTTGATGCCGAATCCCACTATCGCCCCGTAGTTGCCCTTCAGGTATTTTTTCGCCAGGGCATGGCTGGGATGGTCCGGCAGGCCGGGGTAGTTGACCCAGGTCACGGAAGAGTGCTGCTTGAGGAACTCCGCCACTACCAGGGCGTTCTCCGAGTGCTTCTTCACCCGGAGCGGCAGCGTTTCCAGCCCCTGGAGAAAAAGGAAGGAGTTGAAGGGGCTCAGGGCGGCGCCCAGGTCGCGCTGCCACTGGACCCTGGCCTTGATGATAAAAGCGACGTTGCCCATCCCCGGGAAATTCCCGAACACGTCCCAGAATTTGAGGCCGTGATAGCTGGGGTCCGGCTCGGTGAACTCCGGGAACTTGCCGTTGTTCCATTTGAACTTGCCGGAATCGACGATTACCCCGCCGATGGAGGTGCCGTGCCCGCCGATGAACTTGGTGGCCGAGGTGGCGAGAAGGTCCGCCCCGAAATCAATCGGGCGGATGATGCCCACCCCGACCGTGTTGTCCACCACCAGCGGGACCCCGGCCTCGTGGGCTATCCGGGCGATGGCCTCGAAGTCGGGCACGTCCAGCTTGGGATTGCCGATGGTCTCGATATAGACGGCCCGGGTGCGAGGGGTAACGGCCTTCCTGAATGCCTCGACCTTCGTTGACTCCACGAAAACGACCTTTCTGCCCAGCCTGGGGAATGTGTAGTGAAACTGCTGGTACGTGCCGCCGTAGAGATTGTTGGCCGAGATAATTTCGTCACCGACCCGGGTGATGTTCAGCAGCGCGATGGCCTGCGCCGCCTGCCCCGAAGATACCCCCAGTGCCCCGGTGCCCCCCTCGAGGGCGGCGACCCTCTTTTCGAACACATCGTTGGTGGGATTCATTATCCGGGTGTAGATATTGCCGAACTCCTTGAGGGCGAAGAGGTTGGCAGCGTGGTCGGTGCTTTTGAAGACGTAGGAAGTGGTCTGGTAAATAGGCACGGCCCGGGCGCCGGTGGCGGGATCGGGGCTTTCCTGGCCGGCATGTAAAGCGATTGTTTCCGGTTTGAGCGACATTATTTGTTTCTCCTTATTAATAATAGTTTCATTCCGACTGAATTACTTGAATACATCCGCGTAGCAAGGCATGACGTCAGGCGGATTTGGTGTACTGGAGCGCCGACCGGGCAAATGGCTTGTAATTTGAGGGTTTTTTAGCTGGAGGAAAGGAGGAGTATGTCAGCCTGGTTTAAGATGTCACGCAGTTCGCCTCAGTCAGCGCCGCACATGATCCATAAAGGGCACATGCTGTCCATGAGGGGCAGGGGACGGAGGTCGGCGTCACGGCCGGGAAGAGAAATGTCGGTATTAAAAGAGCGCGTGCCTACCAGCGATTTCCTACCGCCGTGGTTAACGATAAATTGTATTACGATACCGTTATATTCTTTCATTTTAATGTTGACTGGTTTAATTATTTTAGTATACTATCCCCGGAACGGTTTGTCAAGGCCTTTCTTCAACCGGCGGTCAGCGATTCTTACGGTATTCCAGGTAATAGAGCAGTCCGGCGATGGTCTTGGCGTCCTCGATTTTTCCGGAGGCCACCAGGGCCGCGGCGCGTGAGGCGGGTATCTTGACCACCTCGATTCCGGGAGTGTCCTCGGCGTGGAGGCGGCCCGGCACGAGTTCCGTGGCCAGGTAGAGGTGCAGAAACTCGTCGCTGAAGCCCGGCGTCGAATAGAACCCGCTTATCCGCGCCACCCGCCCCGGCCGGAAACCGGTCTCCTCCTGCATCTCCCGGACGACCGCTTGCTCCGGCGTCTCCCCGGCGTCGATGCCCCCCGCCGGTATCTCCAGCAGGTCTTTCCCCGGCGCCTGGCGGTACTGTTTGACGAGCAGGACGTTATCGTCGGCATCGACGGCGATGACGGCCACGCAGGCGGCATGCTCGATTATTTCGCGGGTACTTGGCCGTCCGTCGGCCGTCCGTACCGTGTCCACCCGCAGCGTGAGGATACGGCCCTCGAAAATCGTCCGGCTGGAAAGGACTTCTTCAGGCAATTTTGGACTCCTTCCGGGCGCGATACACCAGGGCGGTCTCGTCGCAGTTGGGGAACTTGGCGCAGCGGAAGCAGTCCGTCCAGACCTTGCGCGGCAGCTCCATCTTATCGATGTCGGCGAACCTGAAGCGTTTAAAAAATTCCGGGCGGTAGGTGAAGCAGAAGACCGTTTCGATACCCAGGCTTTCCGCCTCCCGGAGACAGGCAGTCACCAGCCGCGAGCCCAGGCCCTGTCCCTGGTTATCCTCGGCCACGGCCACCGACCTTATCTCGGCGAGGTCGGACCAGCAGACGTGCAGCGCCGCGCTGGCGATCACCCGCTCGCCGTCGCGGATGACGAAAAAGTCGCGGATGCTTTCGTAGATTTCGCTCAGCGGCCGCGGCAACATCTGCCCCTTGTCGGCGAAGAGATTAATGAGTTTATGGATTTGAGTTATGTCCGGTATTCTGGCTTTTTCTACCTGGTACACCATGTTTTCCTCTCAGTTTTTCCTCCAGGCTGGTGTAAAAAGACCCGCGGGGATGCACCCTCCAGAAACGGGCGGTATGCGGGCTGCGTTTCACGGTAACCACATCCCCGTCCGCGATAGCTAGGTTGACGTGCCCGTCGATGCTCAGCGTTCCCGGCTGGTAGGTCTGCAGTCGCAGCGTGACCGTAGCGGTCTCCGGCAGGACCAGGGCATATCCGGGACTGAGGTGGGGGGCTACCGCGACGAGGAGGATGTCCGGCGACTGCGGATAAAGGATGGGACCGCCGACAGCCAGGGCGTAGCCGGTGCTGCCGGTGGCCGTCGCCGCGATGACCCCGTCGGCCTTGTAGGTGGTCAGACGCTCCCCGTCGATATCGACCTCGACCCGGATAAGCCGGGCTATCTCGCCCCTCGCCACGACGATATCGTTGAGGGCGTGGAAGGTTTGAGACCGGCCGGAGATAGTCGCTTCCGCCTGGAGCATTGACCGCTCGTCTATCCAGCCGCTAGCGCCGATTATTTCGGGCAGCTTTTGCGGGACCTCCCCGGCGTCCATCTCCGTCATGAAACCGAGCTTGCCCAAGTTAATTCCGGCTATCGGGATATTCCCCGGGACGGCGATCTGGACGGCCCGGAGGACGGTGCCGTCGCCGCCGACGGTCAACAGCAGGTCCGTGCCGTCCAGGCGGCCGGCGGCGCCGGTTTTATCCCAGGCGGAACACACCCACGCGGTGATGCCTCTGGCCCTGAGAATTCCTTCTATTTCCGAGGCTTTCCGCTGCGTCGCCTCGACCCTGGGGTGATAGAGTATGCCGATTTTTTTCAAGACGCCGGCCCGGTACTTTCCATAAAATTCTTCGCTAAGGAACAAGAGAATTGTAGCAATTCCGGGTTCTTGGCGTCAAGCTCAAGAGCGTAAAGTCAAGCCTCGCGGTGCTACTCAATTTTGGACGCCAGCTTTGATATTTTTATAGGTTTCATTCTCGCCGCTATGGTTCGACCGGCTCACCACGAGCGGCGGCAAGTTCCGCTCGCCCCCGTATCAAGTACGGGGCAGGCTCTGAGCCTGTCGAAGGGCGTTAACGGCCGTTATTTACACCAACCGAGAATGAGTAAAGGCACCCGGTTCGCTGGAGTTATTTGTTACTCTCTGAATTGACTCCTTACACGGCATCGTGTAGAATCTGGGGCGTGGGCACCCGTAAAAGCGAGCGAGGGGCAACCTGGGACGGCCGGAGCATCCAGGCGCTGCGCCGGCACCTGGGGCTCACCCAGCAGGAGCTATCGGAGAGACTGGGCACGCGCCAGCAGACTATCAGCGAGTGGGAGACCGGCATGTACCGGCCGCGGGGCGCCTCGGCTACCCTGCTTTCGATGGTGGCCGAGCAGGCCAGGTTCCGGTACGAGACCGCGACCCGTAAAAAGAAGGCTTGACAAAATACACGTTAACGTGTAAAATAGTCCCGATGGGATGGTAGCGGGCGGTGACATCGTTATCGAGGACACATCCGCAGGAATAGCTCATGGACGGCAGAGACGGTAGAGAAAGTTTGAGAATGTTTTTCGAGCCGGGCAGCGTGGCGGTCATCGGCGCCTCGCGCACCCCGGGCAAGGGCGGCTACAACATCATCGAAAACCTGCTGCGGCTGGGTTACCCCGGGAAAATCTACCCGGTGAACCCGCAGGCGGCCAGCATTATGGGTCTGGCCGCCTATCCCGACGTGGCCGGTCTGCCGGAGGTGCCGGAGCTGGCTATCATCGTCCTGCCGCCGGCCGCGGTGTTCGGTTCTTTGCAGGAATGCGCCGCGAAGGGCGTCAAAGCGGTCATTATCGAGTCCGCCGGCTTCGGCGAAATGAACGAGGCCGGGGCGCGCCTCGAGGGGCAGATGAAAACGCTGGCGGCGCGGGCGGGGATGAGGTTCATGGGGCCGAACAGCGTCGGCACCCTGAATCCGTACACGCGGTTCGATTCAAGCCTCGGCCGGCTTAATGAGATATTCCTGCCCCGGGGCGACATCCGGCCGGGGAGGGTCGGTTTCATCGGGCAGACCGGCCTGTTCACCGGGGTCTACCTGCCGCTGATAAACGAGGAATTCGGCATCAGCAAGATAGCCTGCCTGGGCAACAAATGCGACGTGGACGAGAGCGATATGCTGGCCTATATCGGCGAGGACGACCGGACGAAGATCATCGCCATGTACCTGGAGAGCATCAAGGACGGCCGGCGGTTCCTCGGGTTGGGTCGCGATATCGTCAGGAAAAAGCCCCTTATTGTCCTGAAGTCAGCGGTCACCGGCGGCGGCGCCAGGGCCTCGTCCACGCACACCGGCTCCATCGCGGGAGATGACCGCCTCTACGACGCCGCCTTCCGGCAGGCCGGTATTGTCCGGGTCGCCAGTTTCCCCCAGCTCTGGGATGTCCTCCGTGCCTTCGTCCACGGGCCGCTGCCCCGCGGGGACCGGGTCGCCATCATCAACCTGGCCGGTTCCGGCTGCGTCACCGCCGTCGACGCCTGTGTCCGCCATGGCCTGGAAATCGCGGTATTGTCGCCGGCGACCGCGGCCAGGATCAAGGAGGTTTACCCTGGCTGGTGGCAGGTGAGGAGCCCCATCGATGTCTGGACGGCCATCGAGACCCGCGGTTTCGAGACGACCTATACCACCGTGGTCCGGGCGGCCCTGGAGGACGACGGCGTCGACGCCGCCGTGATGGTCATGGGCGCTATCGACTGGGTGCCGGGTGAGGACGTCGCTGCCCTCTTCGCCGGCATAAAAAAGGACTTTCCCGGTAAGACCCTCATCGCCGTTAGCCCCCTCGGTGACCGGGAAATCTACCTCAAAATGCACCGCGGCTTCCAGGCTATTGGCATTCCGAGCTACTCCGGCGAACAGGAAGCCATCGGAGCCCTGGCGGCGCTATGCCGCTACCGCCAGTTCCTCGATAACGCGGGCTGATTCCCTTCACGCCAGAATCGGACCGTTTCGTGCCGGCACGGGCATCCAGGTACCAGCTAGACTCGAAACAACAGGGGACGCTTTTCAAGCTGAGGTTATATGCCCGGTGTGATGCTGGAAAGCCGAATCGTGAGGGCCTGGAAACAGCTCTGGGGAAGGCCGGACCTGGTGACGGAAGAGGACGGACCGGTCCGGGTGGTCTATCCGGGGCGCATCAACGACGACCGCGGTGCCGACCTACGCGATGCGGTTATTCTCACCCGCCGGGGCCTCGCCAGGGGCGATATCGAGGTCCACGTGAAATCCAGCAGCTGGCGGGAGCACGGGCACCACCTCGACCCGAGCTATAACCGGGTCGTCCTGCATGTCGTCTATCGCCACGATGCGGTCAGCCCGGCCGTCCTGGAAAACGGCCACGCCGTGCCGACGCTGTCACTGCAAAAATACCTGCCGGTTACGAAATCGGCGGCCCCTCCGGGCGAATGCCTGCCCTGCCGGCGGCCGGGGGCCGGGGATATCATTGAAATCCTGGATACGGCCGGCGAGGCGCGGTTTCGCCGGCAGGTGGCAGGCTTCCGGGAGGAGCTTGGCCGGGCGGCGGCGGGGGAGGTCCTCTACCGCGGCATCATGGGGGCGCTGGGTTACTCCCGGAACAAGCAGCCCATGTTCGAACTTGCCCGGCGCCTGCCTCTCCAGACCCTGGAAAAAGTCGACAACGCCGGTATATCTGACGACGATTACCTGGCGGGCTGCCAGTCCCGGCTGCTGGGCGCGGCCGGCTGGCTGCATTCGCCTTCCCGGGCCGGCGATACGACCGGCGTTCGTGGCGCCTGGATGTCCAGGCTCGCGCGGCTATGGGCGG
>Ga0154808_153_pt24 | contig 19205 bp, 22 predicted proteins | sample Rifle2008BG16ft_FD_105816 | JGI IMG/M metagenome (GOLD analysis project Ga0154808, IMG submission 105816) | Chloroflexi bacterium RBG_16_56_11 | reverse complement strand
TTGGGGTTCTCCGCCCTGATTTTCTTGAGCCGCGCGGCAATCTCATCCAGGGCTTCATCCCAGGATATCCTCTTCCATTGAGGGTCCTCGAAAAGCCCCTTCTTGGGATTGGTCCGCCGCATCGGGTAGTTGAAGCGGTTGGGGTCGTAGAGGGCCTGTATCATAGCCTCCCCCTTGGCGCACAGCCCTCCCCGCGAGCCGAAGTCGTTATCCGGCTCCCCTTCGATTTTCACGATGACCCCGTTTACCCGGTGGGCGCGGATGGTGCAGGTGCCATAGCACCCGCCGCAAGTCGATTTAACCCAGGTATCGTCCCAGATTTCCGGATTGCCCTTTACCGAGAGGCCTCTTACCGGTTTTTCCTTCACTGGCTTTCCTTTTTCTTGTATTGCCATGTACTCAGTCCACCTCCTGATTATTATTGCTATTTCGGGCCGATTTCACTGTTCCGATATGGCCAGACCGGGCACTAAAACCTACGGTTCGTGACATCCTTACTTGTTACCGTCGCAGAGTTTCTTCAGCAGGTCATACCTATCATTGAGTGTTTGTTGTAACTCGGCGATTCCATCCTCCTTCAGGTGCGAGAACTTGCGCATCAGCTTCGTAAACTCGGTGATTGGCTTGGGACTGGCTACTTCCACCGTCAGGTGCGGCTTGCCATTCTCCGCCTCCCACAGTGGAAAGTAGTTGGTCCTCACTGCCGTGCGGCATACCTCGATGACCAGGTTGGAATCGATGCGCCAGCCCACCGGGCACGGGGAAAACACGTGGAGATAAACGAACCCCTCCTTGGCCATCTCTTTGGCCTTCACCAGCTTTTTGGCAAAGTCTTCCAGGTGGCTCAATGTAGCCGTCGCCAGGTATCTCGGCTGGTGCATGAGCATCACCAGCGGCATGTTCTTGGCCGTGGTCGGTTTGCCCCGTCCCACTTTGCCGACAGGCGTCGTCGTGGTGGAGGCGCCCTTGGGAGTGGCGCTGCTCCGCTGGTTGCCGGTGTTCATGTAGCCTTCATTATCATAGGTGAGGTAAATGATATGCTCGTTCCGCTCGGCTGCTCCGCTGAGCGGCTGAAACCCGATGTCCGTAGCGCAGCCGTCGCCGGTAAAGCACACGACGGTCGCGTCCTGCCCCGTCCGGCGGTAGTAGCGGGAGAGACCGGTGGCGCTCGAGGCGACCCCCGTCATCACGCACGCCAGGTAGGATAGCTTGTGCCAGGCGCCTATGTTCTGACCATGAAGCACCGGCGCCGAGCAGGACGGCGTGCCGACAAAGACCATGTTTTTCCCCAAAATCTTCGGCACGAACCTGGCCGTCAGCTCCAGCGGGCAGCCGGCGCACCAGGCCACGCCGCCGGAAAACTGCTCTTCCTCGCAGAAATAGTCGAAAATTTTCGATTTTTTCTTCGTTGCTTCTGTCATTTACAGTTCCTCCATCGGTATCCAGGTCACGTCCTGGAATGACTTGCCGCTGGCGGCGGCCTGGACTTCGTCCACCACCCTCGATATGTGAGGTATCGTAATATCCAGGTTGGCCAGTCCGTCGATATAGCTTAATATGGGTATCGAGCCGATGCTCGGGGCGAGGGCCTTGAGCTCCGTGCACATCGGGCCGTATTTCCAGCCGAAACACACGCTGCGGTCGATGACTCCCACCGCCTTTTTCCCCTTCAGCGCCTGGATAAGGCGTTCTTCCGGGAAGGGCCGGAACAGTCTCAGTTTTACCAGTCCGGCCTTGATACCCTGCTCCCGCTTGGCGTCGATGACCGTCCGGGCTGTACCAGCGGCGCTGCCCGAGGCCAGCACGATGATATCGGCGTCAGCGGTGCGGTACTCCTCTATCTGGCCGCCGTAGCTGCGGCCGAAATATTCGCCGAAAGCCTTATCAATCTCATCCACCTTATTCTTGACTCTTTCGAGGGCCAGCCAGTGCTTGTAGCGCGCCTCGACGTACCCCATCTCCATGCCGTGGGTGCCGCAGCCGGTGGACTCCCCGGGAATGACGCGCGGGCGCCCCGGCTGTTTCTTCAGCGGCTCCAGGAAGGCATCCACGTCCGACTGCTCCGGGAGCTCCACGGCCTCGGCGAGATAAGACAGGTAGTATCCGTCATAGTTCACCATGACCGGTAGCTGGATATCGAAGTCCTCGGCCAGGCGGTAGGACATGATAATCTGGTCCATGATTTCCTGGTTGTTTTCCACGATTATCTGTGCCCAGCCGGAGTCCCGCGTGGCAATCATATCCTGCTGCCCGGAGGAAACGGCGTGTATCCCGGGCGTCTCGCGGTTGACATTCACCATGACCACCGGCGCCCGGAACCCGGCCGTCTGCAGAAGCGTATCATACATGAAGACGAGGCCGTAGGAAGACGTGGCCGTGAAAACGCGCGCCCCGGCCACGCTGGCGGCGCAGACGACATTCATCGCCGAGTTTTCGCCTTCCACCTCGACTATTTCGGAGTCCAGCATGCCGTCGGCCACGAAGGCCGATAGCTGCTCGGCCACCTCGCTCTGCGGGGTGATGGGATAGGCTGCGATAACCTCGGGCCGGCAGAGCCTCGCCGCGTTGGCCGCCACGATATTACCCGTCAAGACCCTTCTCTGTCCCTGTTTAGCCTTCATTGGCGAACTCTCCTTCCGGTACCATCTTGTAAGCCCCCCGGGGGCACTCCTTGGCGCAGATGCCGCACCCCTTGCAGAAGGCCAGGTTGGCCTCGAAATGGTCGCCCCGGTCAAACATGCACTGCGGTGGGCAGTAGAGGGCGCAAAGGCCGCAGTAGTTGCATTTGGACACGTCCAGGACAGGCCGCTCCGTCCGCCAGCTTCCCGTGTCCAGCTTGAGGAGGACCCCCTTACCGTTCGACCAGGGGCTCTCTGTTTTGAATATCGCTTTATGTTTTACTACCATTTGATGACCTCCACTTCTCGGTAACCCCTTTCGGCGCTTTTTAAATTTCTCTGGAGGATGTCTCCGCTGAGATAGTCTTTCAGGCAGGACAGAATAGACTCCAGTTTGAGCCAGCCGGAAGCCGCGGCGAAGGCGCCGAGCAGGCAGGTATTGGGGATGTCCCGGCCTATCTCTGCGACGGCTATTTTGGTGGCGTTGATGAGACCACCTATCCTTAAGTTGGTATTGGGCTGCATCTCCAGCTTCTGCGGGCTGTTGAGAATTAATATCGCTTCCGGCCGGAGACCGTTAAAAAGAGTTGGCAACTTCATAAGGCCGGGATCTATCACCACCAGGCAATCCGGGTTGTAAATCTGGGTCTTTTCGCGAATGGGTTTGTCATCGACGCGGGTAAAGGCGACCACCGGGGCGCCGCGTCTTTCGAACCCGTACATGGGGAAGCTGGCGACATACTTTCCCTCGACCACAAAGGCGCTGGCCAGCATCCTGGCGGCCAGGACCGCCCCCTGCCCGCCACGTCCGTGAATCCTGATTTCTTTCACAGCTGCATAGTCCCCTCTTTATTCGTATTCAGCGCCGGTTCGTTACGGTTGCGCTGTCAAACCGCGGGTATGCGTTCTATTGCTGGCGCCGTCCGTTGGTTGCGGTCTTGGTGACTTTGGGCAGCAGGTTTTCTCTCACCTGCCTCATGATTTCCACCAGGTCTTCGACGCGTCCTTTTTCCAGGCAGGACAAGGTCTCCCGGCATATTTCCTGGGCTACCGGGTTCAGCCGGTTGGCCTCTTTCCAGCCTTTGTCGGTGATAAGAACCTTGACTGACCGGCGGTCATCAGAGGACGGCTCCCGGCGGACGACCCCCTGTCTTTCCATGGTATTGATTACCGCCGTCACGGAGTTCTTCTCGCGGAAGACGCTCTCTGCGATTTCTGAAGGAGTCATCTCGCCGCCGTTCTTGAACAGGTTGCTCATGATGTGGAAGCGTATCAGGCTGGCATCATGTTGCTTCAGCTGGATTTCCAGGTGCCTGGCCAGCACCTCGAAGGACATCAGGATGGAAAGCAGCGTGCCCAGCGGGGTCTTATCGGGGCTTCTGCCCGTGTTATTAGTGGTCATGTGTTTTCCGGTGGTTGTTACAGAAGTATAACATGTTCCAACCGGAATTAATATTATAACGTTTTCTCACCATTGTCAATAGCTGAACAGGTACAATCGTTCATTAATTCCGTTATAACTCGGTGTATATAACGGTGCAGGTTAGTTCCATATAGAATAATACCGCGGGGACCGTCGCAGCGTTACTTATTTGCCAATGCCGCTTGATTTTAAGTATATTTATAGGTGGCCGCCGTCCCCGAATATGCCCGTAGCTAGAGAGGAACGTCAGATGAACAATGGCGAATACTGGAATCCCATCCTGGAGACTCTGCCCCGCGAAAAATTGCAGGTGCTCCAGCTGAAGAAGTTCAAGGAGATATTCACCTGGGCTTATGAGCATTCCAGGTTTTACCACAAGCTATACAGTGACGCCGGTATCGAGCCCGGCGATATCCGGAAGTTCGATGACATCCGCAAGGTGCCCAAGATAGAAAAATCGATGATGCGGGGCATCCAGGGGCCGGGTAAAGAGCCTTTTCCTTACGGTGATATTCTTTGCGTCCCCCTGGAGCAGGTGACGGACTACCGGCAGACCAGCGGCACCACCGGCCAGCCCGTTTACCAGGCGGATACCTGGCAGGACTGGGAGCTCGGCACCGAGGCGTACGCCTACGCCCTCTGGGCACAGGGCTACCGGGCGTCCGACCGCCTTTTCCTGCCGTTCGGCTACAACATTTTCATCGCCTTCTGGGCTTACCATTACGCCGGCGAGAAGCTGGGCTGCGAGGTCATCCCCGGCGGCGTTCTCAACACCGAGGCACGGATACTTAAAATCCAGGAGCTCAAGGCCACCGCCATGGGGGCCACCCCCACTTACGTGCTGGGCATGGCCGAGACCGCCCGGAAAATGGGGATTAATCCCCCTTCCGACCTCTGCATCCGGAAAATAACCGTCGCCGGTGAGCCGGGGGGCAGTGTCCCGGCCACCCGTAAAAGGATGGAGGAGGCCTGGGGGGCCAAGGTCTACGACCAGGTGGGCAGCACGGAAATCGGCCACTGGGGCTGGGAATGCCGTCACCAGTCCGGCCTGCACGTCAACGAGGCCTTTTACCTGGTGGAAATCGAGGACGTGAAAACCGGCGAGTCAATCACCGGGCCCGGCAAGCGGGGTAAAATGGTGGTGACGACGTTCAGTCGCATGGCCCAGACCTGCATCCGTTTCGATGTTAAAGACATGATAGAGTGGAATGCCCGCCAATGCGACTGCGGGCGGACCTTCCGCCTGCTCGAGGGCGGCCTCAAGGGCCGCGCCGACGACATCACCAAGGTCAAGGGCGTGCTCCTTTCGCCACTGGCCATCGAGGAAGTGGTCAGGGAGACGCCGCAGCTCAGCCCCGAGTACCAGGTGGTGGTCACCAAGAAGGGCGACATCGACGATATCACCCTGAAAGTGGAAATCCTCCCCGGGTACAAAAAGGACGAAGCCGCTATCCGGGCGGCGCTGACGGACCAGCTCCGGCTGAAGACCAACCTGGGCTACAACATCGAGTTCCACGAGTACGAGAGCCTGCCCCGCTCCCAGGCCAAGTCACGCCGGTTCCAGGACCTGAGGCCACATTGAAATATTTTATCTTCTCCCCCCACGGGAGAGGACTAAGGTGAGGGGGCATCGAGAAAGCACGAGACTTCACCCTCACCTCACCTCTCCCATCGAGGGAGAGGAATGAGCGAGGAGAAAACAATGACACAGGAATATGATGTCCAAGGAATGGTAGCGAAAATCCGGGCCCTGCGCCGCAACGCCGAGGCGCTAAAAGAGGTCTCCGGCGGTATTCCGGCTGTCGATAAGAACGCCGACCGTATCCTGGCCAACGTGAAAATGCTGGAAATCAATATCAGCGACGCGGCCGGCATCTTGCAGAAATAAGGTCGCTACCGGTTACCCGTCGGTAATATGGGAGGAAAATATGGTATTCGCATTAATGTTGATAGCCGTCGGTATTATCGCCCTTCTGGTGAAGCTGGATGTACTCTCGGGCTCTATCTGGAGCTATACCTGGCCGGCCATCCTGATAATTTTAGGGCTGTCCTTCCTGTTCGGCAGGATAAACCGGCGCCGGTCCTGGCGCTGGTTCGGCTGCTGCACGCCGTGGGGAGACAGGGACATGGAAAGGAAGGAATAGTCCGGAACTTTTTTCCGTAATTATACTACCATACCAAGACGTTTTCATTCCACATATGCGCCGTGATTGCCTGTATTGTCGCCTATATTCCGATATGTTATGATATATCTTTTTTATAATTCCGCCATGAGAATTAATCCTCTGTTTTCCGGCGCCGTGTACTCAACGTAAACGCGCACATCCCGAAAGGGTACATCATAGAATGCAGAAATATACCGAGCGTCTGGGCTACGCGCCACTGAGCAGACTGCTGGTCGCTTTAAGTCTGCCCGGCATAGCCTCGGCGATAACGACAACTCTTTATAATGTCGTCGACACCATCTGGGTCGGCAGGCTCGGTCACGAGGCCATCGCCGCGCTGACGATTATCTTTCCCTACCAGATATTGTTTTACGCTGTCGGTGGTGGCACCGGCATCGGCATCAGCGCCCTGGTCTCGCGCCGGTTCGGTGAGCGCAACATCGAGGGCACCAATCACATCGCCGGTCAGATATTCTTTATTAGCGCCTTCTGGGGTTTTCTCTTTATGATTGTAGCGGTGCTTTTCGCGGATAGCATTCTTCCCCTCATCGGCGCCACGCCGGACATCATGGAATACAGCAGGCAGTACTTCGTCATTACCTCTTACGGCGCTCCCCTGATGATACTCGCAATGGTCATCAGCAGCCTTATCCGCGGCTCCGGCGACGCCGTTAAACCGATGGTTGTCATGATTTTAGGCACCGTTATCAACATCATCCTCGACCCGCTGATGATTCTCGGCATCGGGCCTTTCCCGGTAATGGGGGTGCGGGGCGCCGCCTGGGCGACGGTTATCGCCCAGGCATTTGCCACTTTGCTGGGCCTGTATTTTTTCTTCGCCCATAAAACCGCCTACCGGATTAAAGTCGTCCACCTCCGGCCGGATTTATCCATCCTGGGCGACATCTACCGTGTCGGCGCGCCATCCTCGATTCTTCAAATCACCGAAAGCCTGGTTTTCATACTGTTTAACATAGTTGTATCATCATTCGGCTCAGTCGCCATCGCCGCGGTGGGCATCGTGATACGGATTTCTGATTTCGCCTTTATGCCGGTGATGGGTGTTTCGCACGGCCTGCTGCCCGTTATCGGCTTCTGTTTCGGCGCCCGCAACTTCAAACGACTCTGGGAGGCGGTAAAAAAGGCCTCTCTGGGGATTATAGCTCTTCTCGCGGTACTGACCGCCGCCGGAGAGGTTTTTACACCACAAGTCATCAGAATCTTCACCAAAGACCCGGAGTTGTTAGCGGTCGGCGTGCCGGCGATGCGTATCATGCTGTCCACGATAGTGCTTATCGGGCCAAGCATGATGATTATCACAGCGTTCCAGGGCTTATCAAAAGGCAAAACCGCCCTGGTCCTGTCGTTGATACGGCAGTTTATCGTGTTCGTCCCGCTGCTTTTCCTCTTCCGCTATCTGTGGGGGCTGACTGGGGTATGGTTGAGCTCCCCCGCTTCAGATATTGTGGGCATAACTATTTCACTGGCTTTCATCTGGCGGGAATACCGTATCCACCAGCAGGAGATGAAAACCTGATGCAATCCCTATATCATGCCAAATAGCTTCCTCGCGTTCTCCGTCGTCGCCTCAGCCATTTCCGCCTCACCCATGCCCTTCAAGGCCGCCGCCCCTCGCAGAGACCTCTGAACGTCCGCCGGACTTGATGTAAACTCGTTTTCTCTCCCCCGGGCGTAGATGACCGGGCAGTCCGTCTCCAGGAGCAGCCTCTCTAACGGCGTCTCTTTCACCGCCCGCCGGTGCTCCTCATGATACGCCACGGCGGGCGTTACTGAGATGTAGTAGCCCCGAGCGATAACGTCCCGCAGCACGCCAGACGTCCCGGTATACCAGTGGAACACCGCCTTCTCCACCCCCGACTCTTTGACTAATTCAAAAGCGTCCCGCCAGGCGTACCGCGAGTGTATTAACGCCAGCTTATCGTGCTTTCTGGCAATACCCAGGATTTCCTTGAGCACCCGCTTTTGCAGGTCTTTATCCGCTACTGCCCTGACCCGCTTGTGGTAGTCCAGCCCCACCTCCCCTACCGCCGCCGCTTCATCTATGTGGGATTCAATAAATTCAAGATTCGTGCTGATATCTGCTTCTTTGATATTCCACGGGTGCCAACCCAGCGCCGGGTAGACGAAGTTTTCATAAAGGGCGGCTATATCCAGAGTCTTCTTGTTCGAGGCCATGTCCGAGCCGACCGCCACTATCGCACTAACCCCGGCCTTTTTTGCCTCCGCCAGGACCGCTTCAAGGTTTTCCATCTCGTCGAGATGGGCATGGGTGTCAATCAGCCGGAGCACAGGACTTATCATAGCATAACCGCCGGAAGCGGGCTAAAGCCGCCTTGCGCTCGCGTATGAAATTGTTGTTCAATAGAGTATGTGACCAGGGTCATGATGTTCACCGGCAAGGGAGGCGTCGGCAAGACCACCTGTTCCGCCGCCACGGCCCTGCATTACGCCGCCGGCGGCCGCACCCTGGCCATCTCCACCGACGCCACGCCCTCCCTGTCACATATCTTTGAAATTGACGGCGAAAGGCCCGCGGCCCTGCCCCCGCGACTCTGCATCACGGAAATCGGCGGAGCGGAAATCAGGGAGATGTGGGACCGGAAATTCGGCCGGGAAGTCTACGAGGTCTTCTCCTCCTTCGTGGATATCGATTATGACAGCTTCGTCGAGTTCATGACCTCTATCCTGCCCGGCCTGGGAGAAGAGTTCATGGTCGACTACATCCGCGAGCTGAGCCGGGAAAACGGTTATGAAAATATCGTCTGGGACACCGCCCCGCTGGGCCAGACGCTGGGCCTGCTGGAGACCCCCGCCATGCTCGGCGAGCACCTCAAGATGGCCCCCCGTATCTACTCCAGGCTGAAAGTAGGCCGGTACACCCGCGAGCCGGTGCTGGACATCCTCAGGCGATGGGAGCGCATATCCGCCGAGGACATGGCTTTCCTCCGCGACGGCGTCGATTTTTCCCTGGTCACTGTCCCCGAGGCTCTGTCCGTGGCCCAGCTCAAGGGGACCTTCCGGGAACTGGACAAATACGGGCTCGCCGTCAGAAGGATTATCATCAATAACGTGGTCAGGGAAACCGACTCCCAGTTTCTCCGGACGAGGGCCCGCCAGCAGGCACCTTACCTCGAGCACATTCGCGCCGCCTACTCACATCTCGAAATCGTGGAGCTGCCCATGTTTCCTCAGGAGGTTAAAGGGCCGGAGCGCTTAAGGGCCGTAGAGAACTACCTGTTCGCGTAATTGCGCAAATGCGCAGGTGCTCAGCTGCGCCTGTGATTATGCCAGGCCAGTGTCATGAAGGGAGGTATGCGATGGTTCCCGCAAAATACGATAAATACGTGCTTACGTATCCGTTAGCGAGTGGAGGATTTGGACCCGAACTGATTTACACCGGGGAAAAGGACTATAAATCCGATTTCACCATCATGTTCCTGCGTATCACCAAGCCGGTGCTGATGGAGGAAGCCGCCCATTCCCACGTCTTCGACATGTACTTATATTTTCTTTCATTCGACCCCGACAACATGGGAGAGCTGGGGGCCTACATCGAAATCGGACTGGGGCAGGAACAGGAGATACATACCATCACCGCCCCCACCAGTGTCTACATCCCCAGGGGGATGGTCCACTGCCCGCTCGAATTCAAAATAGTCGATAAGCCTATCCTGTTCGTGCACTGCACGCTCGCTCCGAAATATTACAAATCGCCGGCATCGTAGCCAGCAGAACTCGCCCGGAGACATCATGAGCAGCGATTATCTAAAGCACAGGCTGGTGCGCAAATGCGCAACTACTCATATCGCCAAGGGAGTACGATAGCTCCGGTTTACCCTTTCACCACCGCTATCGGCCTCGTCCGGGCCACTTTTTTCGATATACCGGCGTTGTGGGCAACATTCACCACGGCGTTGACATCTTTGTACGCTTCGGACGCCTCCTCGGCCAGGCCGGAGAGACTGCCCGCCCGTACCGTGATGCCGCGGGCTTCCAGCGCCGCCAGAACATCCCGGCCGCTGAGCTGCTTCTTGGCCGCCGTCCGGCTCTGCGCCCGGCCGGCCCCGTGGCAGGTGGAGCCGAAGGTCTCTTTCATGGCCCGCTCCGTTCCGACTAATATGTAAGAAAAACGGCCCATGTCCCCGGGTATCAGTATCGGCTGTCCTACTTTGGCGTACTTCGCCGGTACCTCCGGGTGCCCCGCGGGAAAGGCGCGCGTCGCCCCTTTGCGGTGCACGCACACCCTTACCTTTTTACCATCGACCTCGTGTTCCTCTATCTTGGCGATATTGTGGGCGACGTCATAGATAAGCTCCAGTCCGGCGTCCTCCTGGCATTTCTGGAGCACGTCGCAGAAGGCCTCGCGCACCCAGTGGGTGATGCACTGGCGGTTGGCCCAGGCGTAGTTGGCGGCGCAGCGCATGGCGGCGAGGTAGGCCTGTCCTTCCGGCGAGCCCACCGGGGCGCAGGCAAGCTGCCGGTCCGGCACGTCGATATTATATTTCTGCATCGCCCGTACCATCTCCCGGATATAGTCGTCAGCCACCTGGTGACCCAGCCCGCGCGACCCGCAGTGGATGTAGAGCATTACCTGGCCGAGATGGTCTATACCCATGGCCGCGGCGACCTTCGCCTCGTATATCTCGTCGACCACCGCCACCTCGAGGAAATGGTTGCCTGAGCCCAGCGTCCCGAGTTGCGGGACTCCCCGCTCCTTAGCCCGGTCGCTGACGCGGTCGGGGTCGGTGCCGGCCATCTCGCCCCCCTCCTCGGTCGTCTCCAGGTCTTCTTTGCGCCCATACCCCTGCTGCACCGCCCAGCGGGAGCCTTTGACCAAGACGTCGTCGATTTCTCCGGAACGCAGCCGTATCCTCCCTTTCGAGCCCAGTCCGGAAGGGACGCCGTTGAAAAGGGCATCGGTCAGCTCTCTAATCCGGGGCCTGACTTCCCCTTCGTCCAGGTTGGTGCGCATGACCCGCACGCCGCAGTTAATATCGAAGCCGACGCCCCCCGGCGAGACCACGCCGTCGCTGACCCGCATCGCCGCCACCCCGCCGATAGCGAACCCGTAGCCCCAGTGGATATCCGGCATGGCCAGCGAGTAGCCGACGATGCCCGGCAAAAAGGCCACGTTGGCCACCTGCTCCGGGGCCTGGTCACCGATGATTTGCTCGAGCATGCCCCTGTCGGCGTATATCAGGCCGGGCACGCGCATGCCTGTTTTATAGCTCTTCGGGATGAGCCAGCGGTAATCATCCATTTTTTCCAGTTTGCCTGTCCACTTCGGCATCGCCGCACCTCCTTTGAATCGTCATTGCGAGACCATCCCGACAGAGTCGGGAGGCGAAGCAATCCGTTATCCTCTTTTCCTGTCATTCTGGCGAAGTCCAGAATCCATCATCCCGTCCCCCTGGATTCCAGCCTACGCTGGAATGACAACAGAGCGAATTGCCACGGTCGCTAACGCTCCCTCGCAATGACAGAATAAAATTAAATATCGAAGATTATCCGCACCTTGTTCTGCTGCCGGTCCACCTCGAGCTGGTGATACGTGGCCGATTTCACCCCGGTCTTTAGATGGTGGCGGGAGGGGTCGTATTTCTCTCCGTAGCAGACTGAAACCAGGTGATGGTCGTCAAGCCCGGTTATATCGAACCTCTTGAAAAGCAGAGTTTCTACGTCAAGGTAATAAAGCAGGCTGTTCAGCCATTCGAAAAGGACCCCCTCGATGTCCTCTTCGTTTACCTCGACACGCCTCGATTCGACCTCCCTGACGTCGTCCAGCTCGGCGATAATGGAGAACATCCCGTAGGCGGCGTTGGCGAAGGCCTCGGCCAGGGTCCCACCGTAGGCCACCAGGCCGATGTCCGCCGTATGCTCGATCAGCTCGTACCTTTTCATGTTACGTTACTACGCAATTACGCAGTTACTCTTTTGAGCAATTGCGCCCGCCTATACCGATTGCGGGTTTTAATGATAGTCCTGTCGACCGGAGATGTCAAAGGATGTCGATGCTTTTGCGCAAGAGCGCATTTGCGCAATTGCTGACAAGCCGCTAGCTGCGCGACGGCAGCGTGACCACTGCCGTGCCCGTGACCGTCTTTTCGCCCTGGGGATTCTCCACCCAGATTTCCACCCGGGCGAGATTCTTCCCGTCCTCGGCATACTTTTTAGTCACCTTGCCCCGGCAAAATAAGTCCTCGTTGACCTTATTCATGCCGCGGTAGCTGCCGTTGAGTTTTACCATGGTTCCGCCCTCGCCGAGCCAGTCGGTTATCATCTGCCCCAGGAAGGACAGCGCCAGCCACCCGTGCACGATGACTCCGGGTAGTCCGCTCGCCACGGCGAAGTCCTTATCGTAATGAATCTGGTAGTAGTCGCCAGAAGCCGCGGCGTATTTCACCAACTGCATGGTCGTCGGATACTTTACCAGCGCCGGTATCTCCGTTCCCGCGCCGATATCTTCATAATAAATTTGTCCGGCCATCTCATCCGCCTAGTATTTGATGTAGGTGTTCTTCCCCTTCACCGCCACCTCGCCCCGCTGGTTGGTGTAGGTCGCCTCGGTGAACATGAACAGGGTCGTGCCCTCCTTACCCTCCATCTGCCGCAGCCGCGTGAGTTTCGCCGTGACCGAGATGACGTCACCGACCCTGATGGGATAAAAATACTCGAGCTCGCTGGCGCCGTTGAGCAGCCTGGTCAGCCGCGACTTTGCGTTAAAGAGTCGGTGAATCAGGCTGGTAGGCACTAGCGCGGCAGGAAACGTCGGCGGGGCTACCTCCCGCCAGCGCGGATTGGAATCGTCGATGGCCTCGACGAACCTCCGGACCATCCCCTTCTCTATCTCGTAGACGTCCGGCCCCAGCTCGACGTTAAGCAGGCATTCCAGCTCCGGGCTGATCACCGACTCTTCATTCACCGTGGTACCTCGTTTTCCATTATAGGATAGGAACGCGGCCGGTGACCAGCCAGGTTTTAAGGGCCACGGCCGGCTCCTGATATGCCGCCAAAAGCGTTGTAGTTAATAAATTGGCCATTGTACCGGTGCGTCGATATCTTTTATTATCCCCTGAGCTTTTTCGCTACCCTGGCGACGTTCTTGCCGAAGTGCCAGGCGATGTTCATCCCCTCCTGGTCGTTCTGGACCTCCCCCTTTTCCCTCCCGAACGCCACGTTCCAGTATATCGACCCCGGATTGACTATCTGCATGATGTGGAACCAGAGGAGGAGCTCCGTGAAGGTATAGTTTTGACCCGCCCTCCGGGCCACCACCAGCGGGCCGCCGACCTTGCCGGCGAAGACACCCTTGCGGCCCGACATGAATCCGACCCTCTCCAGGAGGCCTTTGACCATGGCCGGTGCCGAGCTGAAGTAGACCGGCGAACCGATGATAAGAACGTCCGCCCCGGCCATCTTTTCGTAGATGGCCGGAAAATCGTCCTCGATATTGCACCCCTCATTTTCGAAGCAGTAGCCGCAGGCGGTACAGCCGGCGATGCTCAGTCCCGCCAGCTTTACCAGTTCCGTGGCCAGGCCCTCTTCGGCGATCGCTTTCAGGCAGTGGGCCGTGAGAATTTCGGTGTTGCCGCCCTTTCGCGGGCTCCCGACGATGCCGACCGCTTTTAGCATGGTTCCTCCTTAACGGTACAGTTTGTGTTTTTTGATATATTCGGCGACCGGTCCGGGCACGAGGTGATCGATGGCTTCGCCCCTCGACACTTTTTCCCTGATTTCCATGGCGCTGATATCGAGCCGCGGCTCTTCCAGGAAAATCACGCGCCTTTTGATACCCGGTACGTCAGCTTCCAGCTTATCAAGGTCGGGGCGGGTATATCCCGGCCGCGGGATCGCCGCGAGCGAACACATCTCGATGATTCGCGATGGCTCCCGCCACTGCGCTATCTGCGCCAGGCTGTCCCACCCCAGGATGAAGTATAGTTCGTCCCCGCTGCCGAACTGTCGCCTCAGCGCGTCTATCGTTTCCACCGTGTACGACGGACCGGGCCTATCTATTTCTATGGTGGACACGACCAGGTGCGGGTTCGCCGCCAGTGCCAGCCGCAGCATCTCCAGGCGTTGCGCGGCGGGCGTCAACCCCCGCTGTGTCCGTGTCATCGGCTGGCCGGCCGGTACCAGGATGACCCCCCGGAGACCGAGCGCCACCCTGGCTTCCTCGGCCATCTTGATATGCCCCAGGTGCACGGGGTCGAACGTCCCTCCGAGCACGCCGTGCTTCACGCCTTCCCTCCCGTCGCCGTCCATTCCCACGTCAGCTCTCCACAGCGTACTTTATCGCCTGGCTTGGCCCCGGCCTTCTTCAGAATTTTGTTTACCCCCATGCCCGTCAGTTGGTAGTTGAGCTGCCACCGCAGTTCGCCGGGTCCCACCCCCGTCCCGACCATAATCCGGTCAAGCCCCGGCGCCGTTATGACAAACTCGTCGCCAACCCGGCTGACGTTGATACCACCCTCCCTGGGCCGGGGACGGAAGACCTTCTCCACCACGGGAACCCTCTCAACTCTGGTGGTCTCGGTCCGCAACACCTTTAGGGCCGCTTCCATGAGTCCGCCTATCCCCTCCCCCGTGGCCGCCGATATATAATGTGCCCTGACGCCGGCGCCCTCCATCTCTCTCCTTATTTCTTTCAAGCGCTCCCGCACCCCTTCCATGTCTATCTTGTTCAGAGCTACTATCTGCTCTTTTCTGGCCAATGCCGGGTCGAACCGGTTGAGCTCATCGTTGATGTTGAGCATGTTTTTCACGGGTGACCCCGAGCTCCCATCGATTATATGTATCAGTACCTTGGTGCGCATGGCATGTCGCAGAAAATCGTGTCCCAGGCCCCGTCCCTGGTGCGCCCCCTCTATCAAGCCCGGTATCTCGGCCATAACGAAGCTCTCTTCCCCCGCCTCGACCACCCCGAGTACCGGTTCGAGCGTGGTGAACGGATAGCTGGCAACCTTCGGCCGGGCGGCCGATGCCGCCGCCAGCAATGTCGACTTCCCGGCGTTGGGATATCCAATGATACCGACATCCGCGATCAGCCTCATCTCCAGGAAGATGTTCCTCTCTTCTCCTGGCTCGCCTCTCTGGGCGATACGCGGTGCCTGGTTGGTCGCCGAGGTATAGTGGGTGTTCCCCCACCCGCCCCTACCGCCCCGGGCCACGACCACGGCGTCGCCCGGTTTTTCCAGGTCGGCGATGGCCTCGACGGTACCGTCTTCGTTCCCGGCCGTCACGATGGTTCCCGTAGGCACCTCCAGGAAAAGGTCGGCTCCGTTCCGGCCATGCTTACGACTACCCTGCCCGTGGCTGCCCTTCCCGGCGCGGTAGTACTTTTTCCCCCGGTAGCCGCGCAGGCTGTCGATGGCGCCGCTGGCCCTGATTATCACATCCCCACCCCTACCTCCGTCGCCGCCGTCCGGCCCCCCGTAAGGTATGTACTTCTCCCTCCGGAAGGCAATAACGCCGTTCCCTCCATCGCCGCCTTTCGCCTTTATTTCCGCTTTATCGTACATGATACAACAGGATATCAACAAAAAATATAATGGTATTTTGATTATACAACATTGATTATCGGATGTATTGGTATAATAAACACTAATAATAACAGGTGAATTAATATAGAGTATTAGCTATTTTGAATTCGTGCCGAGCGGTTGGAATTAGAAAAAATCAACAAAAGATAAGCAAGATAATCCCAAAAAGCGACCAATGAAAATCCCGGGAAAAAAGAGGAAACAAAAGATTGTAATGCTCTTTACGGGTCAGGGGTTGGCGGTCGCGGGTTGCAGGTTCTGCCGGATGTCGCGGAGCTTGCGGGTCAGGAACGGGCTTTTGTCGATGTCCACAGTCATTTTCTGGCAGGCTGTCGTCACCGCGGCGGCGTCTCTGTTCCCGAGTTCGCGGCCTATCTGGGCCAGCGAGTAGTTGGTCTCCTTGCGCAGCAGGTACATCGCCAGCCGGCGCGCCAGTATGGTATCCTTGTCCCGTTTTCGTCCCATGAGGTCTTCGAGCGTCATCTGAAAGCTCGCGGCGACGGCCTTGATAATCGTCGCCGGGGTGATGACATCCGCCGTGTATTCCTTTTTGCCGACATCCTCGAGGGCTTGCGTCGCGATATCGGCCGTGGGAATGACATGTAGTAGTTTGGCGAAAGCGACAACCCGGTTAAGGGAACCTTCCAGTGTCCTGATGTTTCCCGTGTTTCGCCGCGCAATGAGTTCGAGTACATCCGGCGGGACTTCGGCTGCCGTGTTCCGGGCCTTGGACCGGAGTATCGCCAGGCGCGTCTCGTAGTCCGGCGGCTGTATATCGACGAGCAGGCCCCATTCGAAGCGCGACCTCAGCCGTTCTTCTACCAGGGGCATGGACTTCGGGGGGCAATCGCTCGTGATGACTATCTGCCGGTTATTGTTGTGCAGTTCATTGAACGTGTGGAAGAAAGACTCTTCGGTCTGTTCTTTGCCGCTGATGAACTGGATGTCGTCGATAAGCAACATCCCGATGTTGCGGTACTTGTTGCGGAACTCCTCGGTGTTTTTTTCCCGCAGCGCGATGATGAACTCGTTGGTGAACTGTTCAGCGCTGGTGCAGATGACATTGTTGTGGTTCGCCGCCGCGGCGTGCCCGATGGCATGGAGCAGGTGCGTTTTACCCAGCCCCGCCCCACCGTAAATAAACAGAGGATTGTACGTGCAGCCCGGATTCTGCGCTACAGAGAGGGCCGCGGCGCGCGCCAAGCGGTTGCCGTTACCTTCTATGAACGTGTCGAAAACGTAGTTCGGGTTCATGTGGCTGGACACCGTACCTGCTGGTGTGTTGGGCGCGCCGGCCCGGGTTTCTTGGTGAAGGGACTTTCCGTTCACCTGGAAGGCAATCTGCACGCCCGGACACGTCAGGGCACCGACCGCCTTTTCGATGAGCGAGCGCTGGTTCTTTTCCAGGTATTCCGCGGCGAAGGTGTTCGGCACCCCGATGACGAATTGTCCGTTTTGATAGCCCAGGCCGGTAGTCTTGCTGAACCATGTCCTGTAGTTGGGTTTGCTCACCTGGACTTGGAGTTCGCCGAGAGCTATGTCCCATATTTCCTGGGCACTCCGGTTTTTAGTCGTTTCCATAGTGGATTTTCACGATCCAGCTTTCACCCCTCCCGCCCCCAAAAAGGCACATGTTTACCCCATAGAAAAAAACTTGGATTTCCTGCCTGTCGCGGCGGGTCAAAGGGAACAAAAGTAAGGAATGTTTAAGTTTTTAACATGAACTAGCATACTCCCGTCCCCGTCACCATGCAAATCATTTTTTAACCAACAGACAGCCATTTTTTTGAAGTGCCGACCTTCTCAAACTCTTAAAAACTGTGTTTTTTGCTGGTTTTCAGGGGTTGCCCGTCTATAATGTCCGGTTGTGTAAAAATTTAATAAATGCTAGAATTTTTCATCCGGAGGCCATCATTGCGTATCGTATTTATGGGCTCACCCGAGTCCGCCGTCCCTTCCCTGGAATACCTCGTCCTGAACGGGTTTCCGGTCGTGGCCGTCTATACCCGGCCGGACCGCCCCGCCGGAAGAGGCCGCACCCTGCTCCCGCCGCCCGTTAAACTGGCCGCCGCCCGGTTAGGATTGACGGTTCTACAGCCGCCCGGTCTGAAATCAGGGGAGGATTTACAACGGCTGGCTGACTTTAAACCCGATGTCATCGTGGTCTGCGCGTTCGGGCAGATTTTAACACACGCGGTCCTGGATATTCCCTCCCGGCAGTGCCTCAACGTTCACTTTTCGCTGCTTCCCCGGCACCGGGGTGCGGCCCCGGTCGCGGCGGCCATCCTGGCCGGGGACGAGTTTACCGGCGTAAGTACGCAACTCGTCCTTCAGAAGCTGGACACCGGTCCCGTGCTATCGACGGCGGCCGTCCCGATTTCACCGCGGGACAATACCGGGACCCTCACCGCCCGGCTCTCCCTCATTGGCGCTAACCTGCTCGGGGACTCGTTAACCGGCTGGTTGCGCGGGGAAATTATCCTGCGGCCACAGGACGAGTCCGCGGCCACTTATTCCGGGCGTATCAAGAAGGATGACGGGTATATCGTCTGGCATTCGCCCGCCGTGGATATCTGGCGGAGGGTCCGGGCTTTCTACCCCTGGCCGGGATGCTACACAACCTGGCGCGGCAAACAGCTTAAAATAAACGAGTCCGCGGTCCTTCCCGGCAGCGCCCCGGCCGGTCACGTCCTCGAGCTTCCCGGTGAGCTGGCGGTCGGCGTCGGCACTGGCGAAGGTATACTGGGCGTGAAAACGCTCCAGCTCGAAGGCCGGAAGGCGATGTCGGCCGAAGATTTTTTAAGGGGGCAGCGCGACTTCATCGGGGCCCGGCTGCCCGATTGACCGTTATTTATATGAGTCCTCCGGTTGCCTCGGATTACCGCCGACAGTATAATCAATGTTAAGGAGGCCGCTTGTCTTCAAACAGCGATATGAGCCAGTTCGAGTCCCTGGTGAAGATAATCGCCCGGCTGCGAGCGCCGGACGGTTGTCCCTGGGACCGCCAGCAGACCCACCAATCTCTGCGGGAAAACCTGCTCACCGAGTGCTACGAGGTCCTCGAGACGCTCGACCGGGGAGATGCGGAGAAACTATGCGAGGAGCTGGGAGACCTGCTCTTACAGATAGTCCTCCATGCCCAGATTGCCCGGGACTCGGGAGAGTTCGGAATGGACGATGTTATCAGGGGCATTGCGAATAAAATAGTGCGCCGCCATCCCCATGTCTTCGGTGCCGGCCGGGCCGCGGACGCCGAGGAAGTCATGCATAACTGGGAGCTCCTGAAGCGGGAAGAAAGAGACAGTGAGACGTCTATGCTCGAAGGTGTGCCGAAGTCCATGCCTTCCCTGGGCTACGCCCACGAGATTCAGCGTCGCGTGGCCAGGGTCGGGTTCGATTGGCGGGATACCGGCGACGTTGTCGATAAACTGGCGGA
>Ga0154808_124_pt6 | contig 19389 bp, 20 predicted proteins | sample Rifle2008BG16ft_FD_105816 | JGI IMG/M metagenome (GOLD analysis project Ga0154808, IMG submission 105816) | Chloroflexi bacterium RBG_16_56_11 | reverse complement strand
AATGTTGAAATCATACTGACCAGTAGCAGCAGGCCGATGGCGGCGTAAATATTAATGAGTTCGAAAATGGCGAATGCGGAAAAAAAAGAAAGATATATGATGGCGATGCCACCGCCGCTGAGGACCCGGGTGAGTACCGGGTATTTCTGACGCCAGTAGTGGCCCAGGGTTAGCAGGGCCAGTCCCCCGATAGTCCCCAGAATAACCCGTCCGGCCGGGCCGATCCAGTAGTTATCAAAGGCGAACTTCAGGAAAAAGCCGACCCCGATGATAAGGGCAAGAACGCCTATTCTCGCCAGCCAGCTACCCCCTAAAATCTGCTCCCATTCCCTTTCGCTTTCTCTGGCCTGTACCGGCCTCTCTTCTGGCTCGGGTCCCCGGATAACCGGAGGGGGTTCGGGAAAAACAGGCAGTGCCGGTGCCGCCACCTCACCAGATGAAGGAGGCGACACGAATTGGCCGCGTTCCAGGGAGTCAAGCCGCTCGTTTATCGAGGCGACCAGGCCGCGTAAACGGCGAATTTCCGCTTCAACTGTCCGGGATGGCTCCTCGTGGTGCTTCTCTCCCGTCTTTATTAGTGGAGAGCCGCAGTAAATGCAAAAGCGGGCATCGTCCCTGTTCTCTCTGTGGCAGTTAGGACAAAGCATGGTGCCTCCTCGTTGGCCATCTCGGAATTAACTACCATTCTACTACTATGGCATTTTTTGTCAAGGAGGCCGGTGTTATCAGGGGATGTCTGATGATAATCCGTGATTATCATTTCATGTCCGGTTATTGACAGACGTAGTGTTTTGTTATATATTTTATTCCAGAACGGATGTTCGCTATTGGCCGCCTGTTGGAGGAGAGACGATGAAAAAACTAACGGATAAACAGCGCCGCATGCTCGAGTTTATTGACCGTTTCCTCGATGAAAGGGGCTACCCGCCTACTATCCGGGATATCCAGTCGGGCTGCGGCATCAGTTCGACATCTGTGGTAGACTATAATCTCGATATCCTGGAAAGCCGGGGGGTCATCGAGCGGCACGCCGAGGTCTCCCGGGGCATCCGCCTGCGGGCGCGCACGGCTACTGATGCCATGGTGCCGGTGCCTATCGTCGGTGTCATCGCTGCCGGCGAGCCGATTCCCGTGCCCGGCCCGGATACCTGGGATGTCGCGGCGGTATCGGAGACCATGGCGGTCTCGCCGGAGCTTACCCGCGGTCGCGAGGGGGTCTACGCCTTGAGAGTAAAAGGCACGTCCATGGTGGACGCCCTAATCAATGACGGCGACATCGTCTTGATGCAGAATGTGGGGACTATTGAGAACGGGGAAATGGCGGCTGTCTGGCTCAAGGCGGAGAAAGAGGTCACGCTGAAGAAGGTGTATGTGGAGCCCGGGCGCGTCCGCCTCCAGCCTGCCAACTCCCAGATGAAGCCCATCTACGCCAGGCCGGATAATGTCGAGGTACAGGGCCGTGTCATCGCCGTTGTCCGGCAGGTCGCCTGACGGGAATTAAAATGTTAAGCTCAGGCCTCAGCGGAGCCTACTTTATATTTTTAACCTGCGTTTTTGACCTCTGGTTTTTCAGTCCTGAGTTATACACGGGCGTGCACCAGTGCATGTACCCCGGGTGCTCGCCCCGGATTACCCGCGCGTAAATTTCCTGGAGCTTCCGCGTGATTTCGCCTATCTCCCCATTGCCTATAGGCCGGTGGTCGACTTCTGCTACCGGGGTGACGTGGGCGGCGGTCCCGGTGAGAAAGCACTCGTCGGCGGTGTACAGCTCGCTGCGGTCGATGGCCCGGTGCACCGTCTCGATTCCCAGTTCTTTCTCGGCCAGTTCGATGACCGTATTGCGGGTGATGCCGATGAGGATGTTGTTCTGGCTGGCGGGCGTCACCAGCTTACCGTCTATCACCAGGAAAATGTTCTCGCCGCTCCCCTCCGAGACATGCCCGTCCGGCGATAGCATAATGGCCTCATCGAAGCCGTTGCTGATGGCCTCCGTCTTGGCCAGCGCGTTGTTGATATAGATGCCGGCCGCCTTTATCTGGGGGGGAATGACGTTATCCTCCGGGCGGTGCCAGGAGGACACGCAACACCGCGCCTTGTCGCAGTCGAGATAAGGTCCCCAGGGTATCACGAAAGCGAAAAAATCGTCGTCCAGGTTGTGCAGCCGTACCCCCAGCGCCTGGGAGCTCTTGAAGGCTACCGGCCTGATGTAGATGTCTTCCTGGAAGCCGCATTTAGCCACCAGCTCCACGGTCAACTGACACAGTTCGTCGACGGAGGAGGCGAGGTTGATCTTAAGGACGCGGCAGCCCCTCGCCAGCCTCTCGTAATGCTCTTTCAAGCGGAAAATATAGGTCTGTTTCTTCTGGCTGTTCCAGTTGCCCCGGATACCTTCGAAGATGGCGGTGCCGTAATGAAGGGCGTGGGTCATTATTCCGATTTTCGCCTCTTCCAGGGGAACGAACTTCTTCTGAAAATAGGCGTAAGAAGGCATATGGGTCTCCTTTCCGATACCGTCCATTATAGCTGCTGGTGCTCGGAAAGACAAGTATGGTTATCAGCGTTCCTGACCTCATGGTATAATGCCCAAGGTATGGACACAATGGATTCGTCGCAGGCCGGGGGCACCGGTTCGACTAGCTGGCTCAAGAAAAGGCTCCTGCCTATCACCGGCCTGGTCATCGTTCTGGCTGTTATAGCCAGCCTGGGTTACGTCTATTTCAGGTATCCCGGTATCCTCGATAGACTCGAGGGCTACGGTTACCTGGGGGCTTTCATCATCAGCGTCATTTTAAACGCCACCGTCATCGTGCCCGTGAGCAATATGGCAGTCATCATATCCCTTGGGGCTGCCCTGCCCTCTCCGGTATTAGTTGGATTAGCCGGAGGCCTCGGGGCGGGTATCGGGGAGATGACCGGCTATCTGGCCGGTCGCAGCAGCCGAAGCCTTTTAATCCGCAGCAACATATACACTCGTATGGAACACTGGGTGAAGAAGTGGGGCTGGATAGCGATTTTTGTCCTTTCGATTGTACCGTTCGCCTTCGATGTCGTCGGTATCATTGCCGGGGCATTGCGCATGCCGATATGGCGCTTCTTTCTCGCCTGCTGGCTGGGCAGGACGATATCCTATGTGATTGTCGCCAATCTGGCTTCTATATCATGGCCGGTGCTGGTCGCCCTTATCGCTGTGGTGCTGGCGGCCATGGTCTACATCGGGCTCAAGGTCAGGAAGAAGGACGTTTAATTTTCAGGACCAGCGCTGAGCCGATGACAAAGTAAGCCACGCAGACCAGCAGCATGACGTCGTAGCCAAGCCCCGGTTCCCGGCGGTTGAAATAGTCGATCACCGGCCCGATACCCCGCGCCAGGGCGGCCCCGCCGGCCGTGGCTATGTTGGCGATACCCAGGTGCCGGGCTTCTTCTCCCCTCGCTACCAGGTCGGTCGCCAGTGCCCAGTTGGCCGTATTGAAGGCTCCCATGGCCAGACCGATTATTCCGGCCGCCCAGAGTATCGTGCCGTATTCGCGCGACAGGGCGATGATACCGACCCCCAGGGCGCCTATCAGACCGGAACTGATGGTTACCGGCCTTCGGCCAATCCTGTCGCTGAGAAAACCGGCCGGCCATACGGCAAGTAGCATCCCGGCCACAGCGGAGATGAGGAAATTACGCGTCGCCGCGGCAGGATCAGCCACGCCGACGACATCCCGGAGAAAGTACAGGGCGAACTGTTGTATCGTCGTGAAGGCCATGTACACCAGCATGCGCGAGGCCAGGAACCACCTGATTTCCCGCCTGGATAGCACCTCTCTGGCCGTCGTGAACAATGTACCGAGAAGCGTCGCCTTCAGGCGGCCCGCTGCCGGTGCTGCCTCTTTTACCACTATTACCGTGGCCAGAGTCGTGATGAGCATTATCAGTCCCAACAAACCCAACGTCAACCACAGCCAGTTGCCGCTCCCTGTGGCGGAATACTTGCCCATGAAAAGGCTGGTAACACCTAACAGGGATACGCCGCCGACGATTTCCAGCAGGGCTTTCACCCCGGAGGCCAGCCCCCGCTTGTCGCCGGGCACCATGTCCGGGATGAACGCCTGGTAAGGCCCCTGGGCAACGTTGGTAGATACCTGAAGAAGACTATAGATAATAAACACGGCGATAAAGCTGCCGGCCAGCCCGAAACCAGGGATGATGAAGATAGCGGCGATACCGCCTATCAAGATAAAAGGCCGCCGCCGGCCCCATTGAAAACCGGAGCGGTCGCTGATGGCCCCGGCCACCGGCTGCACGAACATCGCGAGCAGCAAGCCGGCCAGGGTCATGAGGCCCAGGTAGGTATTTTTCTGCGCTTCCGCCACGAAGTCGAGCAGGCGTAAAGGCAAGATGATGGTATGCAGGCTCTGCCAGACCGCCGTTAGAGCAAAACCGAAAATGGTTATTTTGAGATAGTCACGGCGGCGGAAGGGCACGTTTTCGTTTAACATAGACGTTGTTTGTCACAGCATAGCAGAAAAAGATGAAAACTCAAAGCATCAATATCAAAAACACAAAGATAGAATTAAAGCGTTATGGGAGATGTCATGGCGAGGGGGACCTGCTCGCCGACCCTCCGGACCGAAGTAGGCGAGAGCCCGTAGTAATCTCGATGGCCGGGTCGGACCTCTCACCGGGATTGCCCCCCTTCCGACCGGGTACCGAGACGGTTCACGTGACATTCTCCGAATTCAATTTTTTATAAATTTATATTTACGGTATATAATTAACGGTAGTATGTCAGCAAATAATCCTTTAGTTGAAGAGATAAAAACCCCCTTTACGGCATCACAGTGCTTCGAGGCTTTCGCCCGGCGGCCTTTCAGCTTCTTTCTCGATAGCGGCATGGACCCACGGAAGCTGGGACGCTACTCCTTCATGGGTAGCGACCCCTTCCTCGTACTTAGAAGTCGTGGTGATTGTATATCCATCATCAGGGATAAGGTAGAGGAGGTCAGGCGCGGCAATCCGTTCGATGTCCTCGGCGGGTTGCTGGAAATGTACGCTCTGGACAATACGGGAGCGCCAGTGCCGTTCGTAGGCGGAGCGGTAGGCTATTTCAGCTACGACCTTTGCCACTTCATCGAGCGTCTGCCGGCCAGGGCTGTCGATGATTTGAAGCTCCCCGAGTGTTACCTGGCTTTTTACGATGCCATAATCGCCTTCGACCACCTGGAAAATAGAGCCTATCTCGTCTCCACCGGCTTCCCTGAGCTTGAAGATGGCCGCCGGAAGCGGCTGGCCGGAGAAAGGCTCAAGGAATTAAAAAGTATCGTCATGGAGAGCCCGCGGGCTGCCGGTGTCGCGGAAGAACAACCCGGATATAATCTGGCCTTAAAGGCCAATTTCACCCATGATAACTATCTCAAGGCGGTGGCTAGCGCCCGCGAGTACATTTGCGCCGGGGATATCTTCCAGGTCAACCTCTCCCAGCGTTTCGAGGTTGAGATGAACACCACGCCTTATAACCTCTATAATCGGTTGCGCCGGCTAAATCCGGCGCCCTTCGCCAGCTATTTTAACTTCGATGGTGTTAGTATCGTCGGCGCCTCGCCGGAGAGGTTTTTGAAGGTCCGGGGCGACCTCGTAGAGACGCGTCCTATCAAGGGAACAAAACCCCGCGGCCGGACCCCGGAAGAAGACCGCGCGCTGGCAGAAAGTCTTGTAAGCAGCGTTAAAGACCGCGCTGAAAATATGATGATCGTCGACCTGGAGCGTAATGACCTCGGCCGCGTTTGCCGTTACGGGACGGTGAAGGTCACCGAGCTGGCCATCCTGGAGACTTATCCCACCGTTTTCCACCTCACCTCCACAGTGATGGGGCGGTTGTGCGAGGGTAAAAACCGTATCGACCTCCTTAAGGCCACTTTCCCCGGCGGCTCCATCACCGGCGCTCCCAAGGTGCGGGCGATGGAAATTATCGATGAGCTGGAGCCGACCCGCCGCGGTGTTTACACCGGCTCGCTGGGGTATCTCAGTTTCGGCGGGGACATGGACCTTGATATCGTCATCCGCACGATTATCGTCAAGGACGGCCGGGCTTACTTCCAGGTAGGCGGAGCCGTGGTCTACGACTCCGAGCCGGAGTCCGAATATATCGAGACCCTGGATAAAGGCCGCGCCCTGGTGCGGGCGCTGAATCCGGCAGAAAGCCAGGTGGAAATTACCTCATGATTCTGGTAATCGATAACTACGATTCCTTCACCTATAACCTGGTGCAATACCTGGGGGAGCTGGGGCAGGAGCCGGTGGCCTGCCGTAACGATGCTATTACCCTGGAACAGGTTGAGGCTATGGCACCCGGCCACATTATCATTTCGCCCGGACCGTGCACGCCTCTGGAAGCCGGCATCTCGAATGACCTCATCCGAACTTTCCGCGGCCGGATTCCCATCTTGGGAGTGTGCCTTGGCCACCAGTGCATCGGCTATGTCTACGGCGGGCTCATCGTCAGGGCGGTACTCCCTGTGCACGGCAAGGAGTCGCTCGTTTACCACGATGGCCAGACCATATTCCGGGGGTTGGAATCGCCGCTAGCCGGGGGGCGCTATCACTCCCTGGTCATCGCCGCCGACTCCCTTCCGGCCTCACTGGAAGTCTCGGCCAAGACGGCCGACGGCGTCGTTATGGGGGTGCGGAGCCGGCTGGATGTTGTCGAAGGCGTCCAGTTCCACCCGGAGTCCATCATGACGCCGCGGGGGCATGATATCCTGAATAATTTCCTGGGACTTGCTGCGCCGGCAAGGAGATGACGATGGATGAGATTGTTTACCTGAACGGTTCGCTCGTGCCGCGCTCCGGGGCGTGCCTCTCAGTCGATGACCACGGATTTCTCTACGGCTATGCTTTGTTCGAGACGATGCGCGCTTATAACGGCCGGATTTTTCTCCTCGACAGGCACTTAACACGCCTGGTCGACACCGCGGAGACAATCGGTCTGACGCCTGGCCTGGCCGGTATCGACCTCGCTCAGGCGTGCGATGAGACGATAAAGGCCAATCATCTCAGGGAGGCCCGGGTACGCCTGACCGTTACCAACGGTGACGCCGAGGTGCTGCCCTGGGCGGAGTCGCGCGGCCGGTGTACCGTGGTTGTCACGGCCCGGCCGTATACCCCTTTCCCGGCGGATGTCTATCGCCAGGGTTTCAAGGTCGGCGTGGCTTCTTTACGCCGCAGCGCCGGGTCGCCGATGTCCCGGATAAAGTCCACGAACTACCTCGTCAACGTCCTGGCCAGGACTGAAGCCGCGCGGCGCGGGTTGGACGAGGCGCTACTTTTGAACGACCGTGGTTTCATCGCCGAGGGAGGCAACAGCAACATCTTTTTCGTGGTAGGCCCCCGCCTGGTGACACCTTCTCTGGAAAACGGCATCTTGCCGGGTGTCACCCGCCAGGTGGTGATGGAACTGGCGGAAAAACTTGACATAAAGGTTATCGAGGGCAATATCAGGCTGTCCGACCTGGCCCGCTTCCGGGAGGCTTTCATCACCAGCTCCGTGGTTGAAATAATGCCCCTCGTGGGAGTGGAGATGGAGACGAAACGCCTTATGACTATCGGCGATGGCAAGCCGGGCAACCTGACGATGAAGTTGCAGGAGGCCTACCGGGCGAAGGTAAGGGAAGAGACCGGCTACTAGTGGTATCGTTTACCAGAATTCCGTCTGTCGCACGTGCTCGGTATCCCGGATGATTTTTCTTATTTTGTCCCGGTCTTGCCCGTCGCTAACCGGATCGACGACTGATTCCGGGTTGCCGTCCTTGTTTCTTTCCGACCGCCACTTGACGATAAATCCCGGTACCAGCGCTGAGGCAAAGTCGGACACGCCGCAGCAGGATGAGTCTATGACGGTCTGGTTGACGACGTAGAGGACATCCCGCCCGTCATATCTCAGCCTAACCTCCCGGGTAGGGGTATAGTATCCGGCCGGAGCGGGGACGTCGCGGTTCAATTCCAGATGGGTGTATTTAATCACGCGCTTACTCCGGCTCACGGAAAGATGGCCGCCTCCTCCAGTCCCTGTGTCTCCGGCAGCCCGAGCACCAGGTTCATGTCCTGGATGGCCGCGCCCGAAGCCCCTTTTCCCAGGTTATCGAAGCGCCCGGAAAGTAAAATCCTGTCCTCGTTCCCGAAGACAAAAATATCAAGGTTATTCGTGCCATTGCAGTCCGTAAATGTCATGAATCCGTTTTTCAAGTAATCGTCCGGAGGATATGGTATCACTCTGACAAACCGTTCCCCCGCGTAGTACCGGGCCAGGACTTCTCTGATATCTGCGGCGGATAGCCGCTTCTTAAGATGCCCCGTTAGCAACGGGATGGAGATGATTTCGCCGTTGTATACATTGACAACCGTAGGGGCGAATACCGGCGGCCGGGTCAGCCCTGCAATTCTGGTCATCTCGGGGAGATGTTTATGATTTAGCCCCAGCGAATACGGGCGCGGATTTTTTATGAAGTCCGGCGCGTTCCCGTTCTCATAGTCGCTGATCATCGCCTTGCCGCCCCCGCTGTATCCGGCCACCGCATGACTGGAGACTGGATAATCCGGCGGGACAATCCCTTCAGCTATCAGCGGATAGAGCATCAGGACAAAACCGGTAGCGTGACAGCCCGGCACGGCGATTCTCCTCGACTTCTTTATCAGGGTTCTCTGTTCCTTTTTAAGCTCGGGGAGACCGTAGACCCATCCTTCCGCCAGCCGGTGAGCGGTTGACCCGTCAATGACCCTAACCGAGCTGTTTTTTATCAGGCTGACAGACTCACGCGCGGCGTCGTCGGGGAGGCAGAGAAAAACGATGTCCGCTTCATTCATCAGTTTTTTCCTGGTCTCGGGGTCTTTTCGCTTTTCTTCGGCTATCTCGATAACATCGATATCGGTTCTTCCGTGCAATCGCTCACGGATTTTCAGGCCGGTGGTGCCGTGCTGGCCGTCAACAAACACCGTGTTTTTCTTCATTGTATGACCGCCTCAAGTATGAGTATAGCATAAAACACGGGGTTTCTTGTACGCGCGGGACAGGTAGAAAAAGCGGATTAATGCCGGGTGAAAGCCTGTTTCAAGCGTAAAATTGGCGATTTACGCATAAAAAAGTGCCTTTTATTCGTATTTTCCTCTTGACACGAGCCTGACAATAGTATATTGTGAATAGCAAATACCCTGAAGGAAGGAGGAAAAATGCAAGCATATTGTGTGAAATGCCGAACGAAGAGGGAGATGAAAAATCCAAAAGCCATCACCATGAAGAATGGCAAACCGGCTACTCAGGGCACCTGCCCTGTCTGTGGCACCAAGATGTTCAGAATCGGCAAGAGCTAGCCGAATACATCTGAGGATTAGTTATAACTGGGGCTGGATATCCTCTAACGAGAGTATCCAGCCCTCTCATTTTACAGTATCGGTTTTCCTCTGGAGTTATTTTACGTATTTTCTTACCAGGCTGACCGAGTTGACCACGTTCAGCTTGTGAAATATCAGTGAGAAACGGTCTTCCAGTTCCTGCATTATCCGGCGGAGGTTTTTCTCCGGCAGGTGCCACAGCTCTTTCTTGTAGTCGCCGAAGGCCCTCTTCCGGGTCTTGTAGACGAACTGTTCTTCGGTTTCCCCCTGTTTTCTCTCGCCGGCGTACCTGATGCCGAGGTGTTTATTTATAGCCGTCAGGGTTTCCCGGGGGAAATACGCGCTATCGAAGATAATATTCTGGAAACCGGTGGCCAGATGCACCTCCACGGTTTTGACCTTGGTGAACATGTCGAAGGCGTCGTCGGGCAGGGTAGACGCCCCGTGCTGGACTGCCCCGCCCAGCCCGTACCGCTTTCGCGCCATCGCTGACAGCTCTTTCAGCGTCTCGAAATCGATGCTGACCTGGGCGATTGAGCCGTCAGGCAGGACGACGCCGCCGTGCGTGGTCCCGGTCTGCACACTGATTTTAGAAATCCCTTTGGTGCCTTTATCCAGTCGGCCAAGATAGACTTCCATGAATGCCTCGAGGTCTCCCACGGTGCTGTTGCCCTTGCCGATTTCGCCGATTTCGCCGCCGATGGATACCGTGACGCCGTCGGGCTGGATTCCCCGGATAAAGCGGGTCAGTTCGGCGGTTACCCGGGAGTTATTGGTCTGCTGTTCCCTGAGGTCCGGGCTATCGATATTAACGAGGGTCGAGGCGTCGATATCGATATTCCAGAACCCCGCCTCGACAGAGTCTTTTATCAGCTTCTTGATGTCATTGAGCTCGCCTTCCGGGTCCTGCCGGAACATGGCCCGCCGGACCTGGTAGTGGTCGCCCTGGATGAACACCGGCCCCCGGTAGCCCTCCTTCACGGCGCCGGCGAGCACGCTGGCCGCGTATTCTTGCGGCGTCTGGGCGGTGTAGTCTATCTCCGAGCGCGCTATCTCGAAAATGAACGCCCCTACGTTGTGTTTCATCGCCGCACGGAAGACCGCCCGGGCTACGTGGTAGGTGATGCCGCGGATGTTTATCGCCGGGACAGTGACGCCGTCATATAAACCTTTGCCGGTGGCTTCGTAGAGTCCCTGGATGCTCGCCGGTAGGATTCCGAGTCCGGCGGCGGTTTCCCGGATGGCGCGGCATTGCTCCTGCCTGACGTGCGCGTCAGCTCCGAAGACAGCCTGTTCGATGGTCGCGTCGATACTTTTCTCAGGATTGATTTTTGTTGACATTTTTCTTCCTGCCATTATTGAGCATTGAGCGTCGTCCGTTGTATCTATCAGCATCGTATTGCGTGGCCACGTCCACCAACCTGAGCTTGCCGTAGATATTCTCCAGGGGAGAATAGGAGATTTTGCCGTTGCGGAAGCTTACCATGTTGCCGTATTTCTCCCGCACTACGAGGTCGACGGCGGCGATGCCGAAATACCTCCCCATCCGGCGGTCGTAGGCGCAGGGCGCGCCGCCACGCTGCAGGTGGCTCAACACGACGCTGCGCGTCTCGAGTCCTGTCGCTTCTTCAATCTGCCGGGCGATAACGGCGCCGACGCCCCCGAGGGCCTTGTGCCCGAAGCTGTCCATCCCCTCTTTCTTCACGACCTCGTTGCCGCCGACTGTCCTGGCGCCCTCTGCCGCCAGGATAATCTCGTACCTGGTCCCGGAACGCCTCCCCTCCATCACCAGTTCGTTCACCCTGTCGATGGAGAATTCGCACTCCGGGATTAAGATGATATAAGCGCCGCAGGCCTCCCCGCCTTCCAGGGCCAGCCATCCGGCGGTGCGTCCCATCGTCTCGACGACGAATATTCTCTTGTGGGAGCCGGCCGTGGTCCTTAATCTATCGACCTCTTCCACGATAACGTTGAGGGCGGTCTCGTACCCGAGGGTGTAGTCGGTCTCGGGGAGGTCTTTATCGATTGTCTTGGGTATGCCGATGACGTTGACGCCCTCGCGTGACAGCCGCGTCGTGATGGCCAGCGTACCGTCCCCGCCGATGGCGATGACCGCCTCCAGGCCGAGCCTTTCGATATTTTCCCGGACCAGCCCGTGGCAGGCGTTTTTGGGATCATAGGGACTGAACCGTGACGTCCCCAGCATCGTCCCGCCGTACCTGTCCCACGTCCTGACGATATCCGGGTTAAGCGGGACGATTGATCCCTGCGTGTCCGGGCTGGACAGGTCTATCCCCACCAGCCCCTTCCACCCGTCCCGGATGCCCAGCACTTCGTAGCGGACACCCCTTTCCCATTCGAGCCTCTCGTCCATGGCCGTCTTGACCACCCATTTCAGGGCTGGATTGAGTCCGGCACAGTCCCCACCCCCTGTTAACACCCCGATTCTTACTTTTTTCATATCAGTTTCATTATAAAATGATGAGTCCGTGCTGTCAAAAAGCCAGGAATGTACTCATAATAATAAGTGAGACTACATGGAGGAACAAGGGAGTGCGCACTGATAAGAGTTCGGGGACAGCGTGTAAATACTCGGGTGATGTCACCGGGACAAATATTGTAAAATCAGAAGAAACCGGGGAGGACGGTCCATGATTATTGACATTTTTTCGCATCATATTTCCCGGGCGGTCGGGGAGATGGTAGCCAGGGGCAGGTACTACGGGCCGGGCAAGCAGTACCCTTACCCCGCCCGGAACGCCGATGTCGAGGTACGCCTGGGCCTCATGGATAAGTACGGTATCGGTGTCCAGGCGCTCAGCCAGACCACCCCTGTCCTCCTCGGATTCAGGGCGGCTGAGGCCGCCGCGATATGCCGCGTCTCTAACGACGATAACTATACCCTCTGCCGGGCCTACCCGAAAAGGTTCGTGAACATCTGCATGATTTCCCTTTTCGATATGAAAAGTGCGATGAAAGAGCTGGACCGCTGTATCGCCGGGCTGGACTGCCGCGGCGTCACGGTATCCTCCAATCAGAACGGCCGTGGCCTCGATTCCCCGGACTATTTCCCCTTCTATGAAAAGCTCGTTAAACATGATTTACCAATTCTTATCCATCCCATCCACTGGGAATCCTACCCGCTGGTGGATATGGACAAAGGCTGGCGGATGATGCACGTTTTCGGCTGGCCGTTCGATACCACGCAGGCGCTGTGGCGGTTTATCCTGGGGGGCGTCTTCGAGCGTTTCCCGGAGTTGAAGGTCGTGGCACACCACATGGGGGCTATGTTTCCCTACTTCGTCAAGCGGATGGAATCGACCTTCAACCGGCATTTGAAAGATAAGCTGCCCCACCATCTCTCCCATTATTACGGCAATATTTACGGTGATACGGCCGTGGATGGCACCCTGGCGGCCTATCCCTGCGGTTACGCTTTTTTCGGGCCGGACCGCCTGATGTATGGCTCGGACTATCCTTTCGGCGTGGAAGAAGGCGAGGCCTATATCCGGGATAATCTGGCCGGCGTCAGGTCTATGGATATCCCCGCTCGGGACATGGAAAAAATACTCGGGGGCAACGCCCGGAAACTGCTGAAAATTAAATAAATATTTTATATGTTCGTTACCGGATATTCGGGGTATACGGCTGGACTTAGCGGGGGAAATATTGTAGAATTTAAAAGCTGTGAAGAATTACCAGAAGGGAAAACGAGAGTGAGCCGCCGGGTAGTGGACGGCAGTGACATTAAGAGCACTGGACTGTAAAAAGCCAGTGCTCTTTTAGTTAAGGAGGCAGCCATGATGCAGTCGAGTCTTATCGGCAAAATCGAAAAAGCCAAGCGCTATGCCCAGGAACCTGACCGCGTCACCTTCTACGAGCTGGCGGTAAAATTCCGCGGTGAAAACAGCGATTATAAGACCAGCTATAAAGACGGGAAATGGAACTGCACCTGCAGCTTTTTCTCCAAGTGGGGACTTTGCAGCCATACCATGGCCATGGAAAAAATCCTGGCCAGCATGCTACCCCAGGAAGCGCTCACCACGCCGCAAAACGGGACGTTGCGCTAGGCTCTCCAGTCGCCACGTTTCCGGCGACCGGTAACTTAGCTACGCTTCCTGTCACCGTAAATCTATTTATTCCGGGAGACCCGTGCGTTTCTTAGAAAAGCTCGCCCAGGCAATCGATAAAAACCGGAGCCTCCTTTGCGTGGGCCTTGACCCCGACCCCGGATTAATGCCACCGGGTCTGGGTGTCTTCGAGTTCAACAGGGCGATTATTGATGCCACCGCCGACCTCGTCTGCGCGTATAAACCGAATATCGCTTTTTACGAGGCGCTGGGCCGGGACGGCTGGGACACCCTCAAGCTCACGCGCGATTATATAGCGGCGGATATCCCGGTCATTGTCGATGCCAAGCGCGGGGATATCGGCAACACAGCCAGGGCCTATGCCCGCGGGCTTTTCGACTATTTCCGGTTCGATGCGACTACGGCCAGTCCCTATCTCGGGCTCGATTCCCTGGAGCCGTTCATCGCCTACCACGACCGCGGTGTCTTCATCCTCTGCCGAACCTCCAATGCCGGCGCCGCGGATTTCCAGTCGCTCTCCTGTGAAACGGAAACCGGCGTAAAAGCTCTTTTCGAAGTCGTTGCCGGGAAAGTAGCGCTCTGGAATAAACACGGCAACCTGGGACTGGTGGTGGGCGCCACCTACCCCGAAGAGCTCAGGTTAATCCGGCAGGGATACCCGGAAATGCCCCTGTTGATACCCGGAGTGGGTACGCAGGGCGGCGAGCTTGCCGATACGGTACGTTTCGGCGTCGATGCCGGACGCTGTAAAACAATCATCAATTCGTCCCGGCAGGTCCTTTATGCGTCGAAAGGCAAGGATTTTGCCGCCGCCGCCCGGATTGCCGCCGGGGAACTGAGGGGCCGGATTAACGAAATCCTGGCAGGGTCGCCGTCCTGAAGGGTGACCGGGCATGGTCTTAGAGGTCAATCTCGGCGATGTCGTCAGGCTGAGGAAAGTGCATCCCTGCGGCAATCGCGAATGGCAGGTAGTGCGGCTCGGTGCCGATATCGGTCTCAAATGCCTCAAGTGCGGGCGCCGTGTCCTCCTCGACCGGAGCGTCTTCGAGCGCCGGGTCAAGGAGTTCGTTTCGCGGCAGGGCTAACCGGCCCGCCACCTATCCCCCCGCGCCGTGCATCTTCGGTCTTCCAGGCTCTCTGTGGATATCCCGCCGCCGCTCTGTGCCCCGTCTCCCTCAGGATGTTGGTCACCGTCTGGCTGAGCAGGCGGGCGCTAAGTGGCTTGATGAGATAGCTTGCCGCACCCATGCGTAGCGTTTTCCGCCGCTGCATCGCCTCGGCCAGAGCCGTGAAGACGATTACCGGTATTCGCGAATAGTCGGGATGGTGTTTTATCTCCCGAAGTATCGACCACCCGTCGAGGTCGGGCAGGCGCAGGTCCAGCAGCACGAGGTCAATGGACTTTTCCTTCAACATTTGCATCCCGGAGCTGGCGTCGGCGGCCTTGATGACGTCGTAGTCCTCCAGCTCGAGCACTCGCGCCGCGAAGTTGCGGATGTCCTCCTCGTCCTCGATAACAAGTACCGTGGCGGCCTTGACTCTCTTGGCGGCGACCCTCCGGTCCGGCGTGTTCACTCTGGTCTGGGGTGTACTCATGGCTCTTTCTATAGCCTAACAGCCGATTGTAAAGGAGCGCGTAAATTTAATTAACGAATCATAAAATTGGCATAAAATCTCCATAAATAATATGTCTAAATGTCCATATATGTGATATAATAGTGCTTTTTGGCACGACGGAGTGATGATCGACAACGGACGGTTTTCGGCAGGGATTTCTGGTTTGTCCGCTACACCGTCAATCTTGTCAGGCTGATACCCGGGGTGCTATTATGACAATAGCTTTCCGATTATATCTTTTTCTATTTGCCAGCGTAGCTCAGTGGTAGAGCGGCGCTTTCGTAAAGCGCGGGTCGGGGGTTCGAATCCCTTCGCTGGCTCCAGGTTCAGAGGTTCCATCTTCAGAAGCCGCGGTTTTTGAAAACCGCTTACTCTCCCACTCCCGAATAGATTTCTCCTGTGCGCCAACCAGAAAACGCCCGTACCTGTCCTTGGTCATAGTTGCGCTGGAATGTCCGACTCTCTCTTGGATTTGTTTGTCAGGTACGCCGTCATTGAGTAATTCGGTGATATGCCCATGCCTCAAATCGTAAAGTCTAATCTTACGCAATCCCAACTTCCTTAAGCTTAGGGTGAAGCGGTGGTTTACAAGGGACTCGTTGAGAGGGCCGCCGGACCTATTAGGCCAGATAAAATCATCCGGTTTGGTGAACTTGCTTCTTTTATAATGCTCCATGAGAACGACATGATTCAGTTCCACAAGAGGTATATATCTATTCTCATGGGTCTTGGCTCTGTTTTCCAGGGCACTACCATCCGATTGTCTTACCGAATGCCTGGCCAACTGCTTTTATCAAAGCGAACAAACCGATCACCGCGGTCAGGAGCACAAGGACAGATCGCTCCCTTCTCTTAACGATACCGACGAGACCGGTTACCAAGGCAGCCCCGGATATGCCCGCGAAACCTATTGCTGAAGCCCGACCAAGAGCTGTGGCTTCCGCACCAGGAGCCTCAGGGACGACCGCGAATAAAACAATCAGAGCGATGACTATGCCGACTGACCATCGGCCTAAAGGGGTCTTTGGTAGAATAGTAATCCGCGTGTTCGCCACCTCCTTCAACACCTGACAATTGTGCTTATGCTAACATCACTTTGCCTTACAATTCAATAATTCGTACTTTATGAGTCGTGGATGCCAGACAAGTAAGTGTTGAAGCTCTGGAATCAGATTTGCTTCTCACACGCCAGTTCGGTGCCTGTCTTCTTACCTCACTGTCACAAAATGAGTTTTTGTGACACAAAAGTGAACAAGTAAAGAATTCGCAATATACAATACGAAAATGAAAAAGGGGAGTCCCCCTGGGACTCCCCTTCATGGCTTGAACCTATGGGTCAAAGTGTAATTTACCAAAATATCTGCCGGCGTAACTGCCGTCTGACTGTGGATTGACGGTGTAAGTTATGGTGCCGCGTAGCTTTTCCAGGTCGCCTGTGCCCGAGATGATGGTCTGTTCGCCCTTGGCGTAACCATCTGTCCCACCTTTACCCATACGCCAGAACTCAGCCGTGAAAGTTCCCGTCTTCCCCATCAGAGACCCTTCAAACACTACGGTACCCATGCTGAAAAACATCCCGGTGTATGTACCATAGTTTGTATCGTTAATATTACCCCAGGATGTTTCATTGGCTGTGCCTATAAGCCTGCCTATATAGGTATCAGTAAACCCTATGGAAGAGAACATGATGCCTCTTTCGCCAATCGAATTGTGCATTTCAAAAAAGCCATTCCATTCCATTTTAATCTCTCCGAACACCACGGTCCGCGGAGACCCGGCCTGGACAGCTCCCACCGGCACAATCATGGCCAGTACCAGAACCAGTGCGAGAAAGGTAACATATAGTTTTTTCATTTTATTTCTCCTTTATTTTTCTTGCTTTTATTCCCGTTGCCAACCAGGTTATGAGTTCTTTCTTTTCTCCCTCAATCACCTCCTCCATTGCGTCCCCGGTTAGGGATTCGCGACCCGCGGTGAAGTGTCCAGGGAAACCAGCTCAAGGCCCAGGTCAGCCAGCTTTGACAGTATGCCCCGGAGCTCCGCCTGGTCGCGGACAGAGCCGACCAGAATAGATTCGCCCTCCGGGTTATGCATAATGTTAAAACCGTCGAACCAGTCCGACCAGCCCCGGTCTATCTGTCCCCTGACCTTAATCTCGACGCTCTGCATGATACTGCTAAGCTCCTTGAATTAACCTGATAATTCAATGCTAGCAACAGGACGTCTGGAAAATAATCGGTCGGGGATTGATTTCGGGGTTGATCCGGAGATTGATTCCAGGGTGGATGAAGCGGTTTTTGGCAGGACCGATTCAAGGGCGCGCGGAGGAGTCTGAGATATTCTGAAGAGGAAACGTTATGAAAGAAAAATAGCGATGGCTACAGCAGCTTCAGTTCCTTGGCGAGGTAGATTGCCTGGCTGCGGTCTCTGGCATTGAGCTTCTCCAAGATATGATGGACGTGGGTCTTGACCGTGCTCAGGCCGATGGTCAACCTGCCGGCGATATCCTGGTTGGAGGCCCCGGAGGCGAGGAGGCGCAGTATCTCGAGCTCACGCTCACTCAAGAGTATTTTTCCGCCGACCTTGAGGCACATCCGCTCTTCTGCCTCGATGATATTCAGGAGTTTTCTCGTGTGTTCCGGCGTGATTCCTTGAGACAGGGCTTTCTCCAGCAGCGGTTTCAGCAGTTCGCCTTCATCGACGAATGTACGGATGTAGCCCTCGGGCTCCCCCTTGACTAGAGCGTCAGCCAGGAAGGTAATCGCCTCCTCCGGGGTGGCCGCCGCCAGGGCCTGGTAGACACGCAGGCGAATCGCCAGACCGGGAACACCAAATTGGACAAACCGCTCGTACAAGTCCTTTAGAAGCCTCGCGGCCGCTGTTTTCTCGCCCCGGGCTAGCAGCAGGCGCGCCGGAACGTGCTGGTCGATAATCAACAAACCAGTTAACTCGGGAAGCTGCCTGCCCCAGCTGGTAGCCTCTCCAAGATTCTCCTGCCGGATAGCATACATTACCCGGCAGGCCACATGCCGCGCACGCCAGTGTGGTGAAACAGTTGAATGACTACTGGCTTGGTCCATTCTCTTCATCAACGCATCCGCGCTGGCTGTATCGCCCCGGGCCAGACAGATCTGGGCCTGATAAAAACAAGCGGACATCGCCGCCTCCATCTGTCCGCCGAGCTCTCCCCACTCAACCGACAACCTCGCGTTTTCAACCGCCGCTTCCATGTCGTTCAATTCATACAGGACCTGGCATAAATAGTTTTGAGTTATACCTGCCGGCGGCGTCCGCCCGGCAACCTCGATTGACCTTTGGTATGTTTCCCCCGCGCGATGCAGCTTGCCTTGCCAGGCAGCAATAGCGCCCATGAGGCACAGGGCATTGGAAGCGACCCAAATATCACCAGCCTGCTGACCCAGTTCATACGCCTCGTTCAGCCATTTTTCAGCTTCCTGGAATGGGCCATGATAAAATCGAGCGTACCCTATGTTCCAGGTCGCCCGGCTGCGCATCGCAATATTATCCGGGGTCAGAAGTGAGAGCGCCTTCTCTGATAGCTCGACAAGGCGCTTATTATCCCCCCGGCGCCGGTAGATGACCGCCAGTGAAAAAGCCACCTCTCCCTGCAAGACAGTGTCATTCTGAACTGTGGATTCCAGATAATTTAAGGCGGCTTCGGCGGTATCAAACTGACCTATGGCAGAGAGGAGGGCGGCATACTGGCTGTACAGCCGGTGGTGCTCACGCAATGCTTCATGTGGAATCGCCTGGAACCAGCCGAGCAGGGTATTAAACTCTCCCCGTTTCCTTCGTTCCTCGCAATGGGTATATATCAGCCTCATCGCCGTTTCCCAGTCCCGGGCCGCCAGGGCATGATGTATAGCCTCGTCAGGCAAATTATTATCTTCATACCACCGGCTCGCCTGCTGATGAAAAGCGGCAACCTGTTCTGTGCCGAAATTCGCTTGGCACTGGTGCCGCAGCAGGTCGGCGAAGAGGTGCTCGTAGCGGTACCACTGCCGCGACTCATCCAGCGGGACGATGAACAGGTGACCCCGCTCAAGATTAAGGAGTATATCCTGGCTGTCTTGCCGCCCGGTGACGGCATCGCACAGGGGAGCGGTCAGCCGCTCCAGCACCGAAGTCTGCATCAGGAAATCGCGCATCTCCGGTGTCTGCTTCTGGAGCACTTCCTCCATCAGGTAGTCCATGACATAGCGCTGACTGCCAGTGAAGGCGGCCAGGAACTCCGGTACATCTTTCTGGTGGCGCAGGGAAAGGGCCGCCATTTTCAACCCGACCGCCCAGC
>Ga0154808_155_pt25 | contig 20093 bp, 18 predicted proteins | sample Rifle2008BG16ft_FD_105816 | JGI IMG/M metagenome (GOLD analysis project Ga0154808, IMG submission 105816) | Chloroflexi bacterium RBG_16_56_11 | reverse complement strand
GAGTGCTGCCGGAGAGCCTGCGCAAAGTCTACTACGAGGCGGTAGGCGTCATCATTACCCTCATTATGCTGGGACGGCTCCTGGAGGCGATTGCCAAAGGCGGTACCTCTGAAGCCATCCGCAAGCTCATCGGCCTTCAAGCCAAGACGGCTCGGGTAGTAAGAAACGATGCTGAGATTGACATTCCGATAGAGCAGGTGCAGATGGGTGATATCGTGATCGTTCGTCCCGGTGAAAAAGTGCCTGTGGACGGCGAAATAATCGGGGGCCGCTCCACACTGGACGAGTCTATGGTTACCGGTGAAAGCCTGCCGGTAACCAAAAGTGGAGGAGATACCGTCATTGGCGCCACTATTAACCAAACGGGGGCCTTTCGTTTCAAGGCTACTAAAGTAGGCAAAGATACCATGCTGGCCCAGATAATCCAATTAGTCGAGCAGGCACAGGGGTCCAAGGCGCCCATTCAGCGCCTGGCTGATCTTATTGCCAGCCGTTTTGTTCCGATAGTGGTCTTCATTGCCATCGCTACTTTTATTGTCTGGTTCGACTTTGGGCCGACACCGGCTCTCATTTTCGCCCTGGTCAACGCGGTGGCGGTACTCATTATCGCCTGCCCCTGCGCACTCGGGCTAGCCACGCCGCTCTCCATTATGGTGGGCACCGGCAAGGGAGCCCAGAACGGCATCCTCATCCGCTCGGCGGAGGCGCTGGAAATAGCGCATAAGCTGGATACCCTGGTGCTGGATAAAACCGGCACGATAACCAGGGGGAAGCCATCTCTCACGGACGTAGCCCCCGTTGACGGCAACGATGCCGACGAACTGCTGCGGCTGGTAGCTTCGGCGGAACGCTCCTCAGAACACCCACTGGGGCAGGCCATCGTACGGGGCGCCGAAGATAAAAGCATAGCATTAACCGAGCCCGGTGATTTTGAATCGGTCACCGGCAAGGGAATCAGAGTATCTGTCGACGGTAAGAAGCTATTGGTAGGCAACCGGCGGCTGTTGGACGATGCCGGTATAGCGACTGCTACTCTGGAAAAGGAGGCGGAGAGACTGGCAGCCGATGGTAAGACTTCCATGTTTATTGCTCTGGATGGCAAACCCGCGGGCGTAGTCGCCGTGGCGGACACGGTGAAAGAAGATTCTGCAACTGCTATCGCCACGCTGCGTCGCCTTGGCATCGATGTAGTCATGATTACAGGAGACAACCGACACACTGCCGAGGCCATCGCTAAGCAGGTGGGTATCGAGCGAGTACTGGCCGAGGTATTGCCTCAGGATAAGGCGCTGGAGGTAAAAAGGTTGCAGGAGAATAAATTGGTCGGCATGGTCGGCGATGGCATCAATGACGCCCCGGCTCTGGCTCAGGCAGATGTCGGTATCGCCATCGGCACCGGCACCGATGTGGCTATCGAATCTTCGGATATCACCCTCATCTCCGGGGAACTGAGGGGTGTCATCACCGCGATTACGCTCAGCCGGGCCACCATGCGGAACATACGCCAGAACCTATTATTCGCCTTTCTCTATAATACGATAGGCATCCCGATAGCAGCAGGGGTGCTGTATCCTCCTTTCGGAATACTATTAAGCCCCATGATCGCCGCCGCGGCGATGGCGTTAAGCTCTCTTTCCGTAGTCACCAACGCCAACCGCCTGCGTGGCTACAAACCGATGGCAATGGCAAAACCAACAGATATTTTTGCGGGTAAACCCGGGGTTGAGATAAGCGAACGTAGAGTGGAAAAGGAGGAAGAAATGGCAAAAGTGAAGGACCCGGTATGCGGAATGGAGATTGACCCGAAGCAAGCGGTTGCCAGCGAGAAATATCAGGGAAAGACGTATCACTTCTGCTCAACTGCCTGTCACGATAAGTTCAAAGCAGAGCCGAAAAAGTACGCATCTTGATTATTTCATCTTAAATGCCAGATTAAGTATAGAGTTATTATTGTTTCATTTTACTTCTGGTTTTACCAAGGCGATTCACCTTTTTCGTATTGTTCCTTCAATTCGCTCAATAGGATACTCGGAGTGCAGCTCTAAATAAGTAGTGTGTTTTATTACGAAAAATCTGACTTAAAATCACCTGTGGTTATCTGAAGGTCAAAATGAAAAACCGGTCTCTTTATGTTTCTAACTGTCAATGGACAGTGTCTGAGTCCAGATGGGACATACACCAGGAAGGAGTTTGTCAGAACGTACTTTTCATCATCCATCCATATCTCGGCTTCCGCTCCAAGATCATGTAAGTCATCGGGATTGGTACCCACAAAACCAATAATTTCGGGGTAAGGATGGGTGTGACCATCCATCTTACCAGCGTCTTCCCCGGCTAACATCCAGGAGCAATTCATGGTGATAGCTCCCTCTATTTTCCTTCGGTTTATGCCCAATATGTGATGCAATTTGGGAACCTGAACCTTGTTACCGAATGGGCGTTCACCATCTCTCAATGGCTTAAAACCAGTGTCTTTTATGAAATATTTTTCATACTTTAATTCAGCCATTTTCCTCTCCATTTAGAAAATATCCCGGTGAAGGAACTCCGGATTATCGGCCTTCCTCGATTCCATGCCTTTTCGACCACGATGGAAAAAGTTCCGGATTTTTTCCTTTCCATGATGATCGCCCGCCGCTACAATCAGAGACGTGTCCGACCCGTCAGCGAAACAGGGCAAAGACTGGGTCAGGACTAAGTCGCCCAGGTAAATCCCTGGTTGCTATAGACGTTGCTCCGCTGTTAAAGCATCAGGACGCCGCCATCGACGCTGAAGGTCTGTCCGACGATATCGCTGGAAATATCCGAAGCCAGATAAGCAATAATATTACCGATATCCTGGGGCGTCGTCGCCCTTCCCAGCGGTACCGTCTTCACCACGCGTTCTATGAAGTCCGGCGGCATCTGGCTGATTCGTAGTAGACCGGTGTCCCCGACGCCGGGCGCCACATTATTAAAATATATCCCTTGAGATATCATCGCTTTTGCCATCGACTTGGTAAAGGCGATGATTCCCGCCTTCGCTGCGGCGTAAACAGGTTCCATAGGCATACCTGTCACACCGACGCCCGATGATATGCTGATAACTTTTCCGTATTTTCGCGAAATCATGTGGGGCAATATCGCTTTAGTGCAGTTCAGGACACCCCTTAAATTTACGTTGATATCTAAGTCCCATTCTGCTTCTGTCATCTCGAGAAAGGGCTTCGGCTTGGCGCTGGTCCCGGCATTATTCACCAGGATATCCACCTTGCCGAATTTGTCCAGGGATATTTTTACCATATCATTCACTTCGGGTAGCTTGGAGATATCGACTTTGACAGCGATTGCCTGATGTTTTAGAGCCACAATTTCCGCCGCTGTTTTTTTTGCCCCTTCAAGGTTCAGATCGGCTATGACCAAATCGCACCCTTCTGCCGCCAATGCCAGGGCGATGCCCTTGCCGAACCCTATCTGGCTTCCGGAACCGGTCACAATGGCCACTTTGTTTTTCAAACCCAGGTCCATCTTTTACTCCTTACGTATTATATTCATTTTATTTTAATATTTCACACTAAATAGTTGCCACTCGCCGGTAGAATGAAAGTGAATACACCGGGTAAGAGATCCCCACTTGAGCAACGATTCATATAACTGTGGCGGGCCATGAGTTCCGTCTATGTGAACCCATTTTACTCCTTTTCCTGTCATTGCTTCAAATATTTATCTTTGGTATCTCCAAAACAAGTTGACAAAGCGTATGGACAAGTATATTATAATAAGCTAACAATGCTGGGTATTGTTCTGATTTTAACGTCCTTCTCACGATAAAACCACGTATTGTTTTTCAATGGTACCATGCCAGCGGTCGAATATTGTATCAAAAAAGGAGGATGACATCATGAAAGTCAGGCACTGGTCAATCGCAATGGTAGCCCTGGTTTTACTGGTAGTGTTGTTGTTACCCGCTTGTGGCGGTACAACGACGACAGTAACCCCGCCAGCTACAACAGCCACTGCAACAGCCACTCCAACAGCCACAACAACAACCGCGCCCACCACCCCTGCTGCGGATACCCCGCAGAAGGGCGGTACCCTCCGGATAATCTGGAGTACCGGTCCCGGGCCCGGCTGGGGAACACCCGTGGCAATCTTCGGAGGCGAGGCCGCCTATGGGGAACCGGCTATGGAATCACTCATGGAAGCGAAATTCATAGGCGGGGATTACGTATACAGACTGGGTACTTCCTATAATATCTCCACTGACGGAAAAACGATCACCTTCCAATTACGAAAAGGCGTGAAATTCCATGACGGTACAACCTTCAACGCGGCTGCGGTCAAGTATAACTTCGACAAGTGGGCAGCCGCCGGGCGGGCATCTAAGACCTATTTAGGCTGCGATGTTATCGATGACTCTTCGGTCAAATTCAATTTTGCAGAAGCTTTGAATGTCAACTTAAGTTCCGTGGCCGGTGTGATGATAGCATCGCCGACGTATTGGGAAGCGAACGGCGATACCGATGCCGCCTTCCATGCCGTTGGAACGGGCCCGTATAAACAGGTCTCCTATGAGGAGGGGACCAAGATAAGACTGGAAAGGTTCGATGACTATTGGGGCCAAAAGGGTTATCTGGATGCTATCGAGGGCATTTTTATTACCGATCCGGTGACCCAGGTCTTGGCCATGCAGGCGGGACAGGGTGATACTACCCACTCCAGAGATGCCAAAACGATGAATAGCCTAAAACAGGCCGGCTTTAACGTCCTGCAGAACTACATGGGCATGGAAGCCATGAACTTCAATAGCCGTGATGTTAATTCTCCCTTCCACGACGCCAGAGTACGTCAGGCTTTCGAATATGCTGTTAACAAGCAAGCCATCATAGATGCTCTGGGATACGGCTACTGGGAAGTCGCTTATCAGTTCCCCATTCCGGGGCTGTCCGGATATCTCTCGGATATAGTCCCCCGCAAGTATGACCCCGCGAAAGCCAAGCAGCTGCTGACCGAGGCTGGATATGCCAACGGGTTTAGTACTACACTCGTCTCTGGTGTCTGGGACTTCCAAGATGGCCTCCAGTCCGTTCAGGCCGATCTGGCAGACGTCGGTATCAAGGCCGAAATAAAAGGAGTCCAATTTGGCCAGTGGGCTACCATGCGGCAAGAGGGCTGGGACGGCGTCTTTGTTGCCGGGTCCGGGATAATTTCCGACTTTAACGCTCTCCTGTGGACGTTTTTCCGCCCGGGCAATACCGAGATGTACAGCATAGATAGAACGCCTGAATTGACTGAGCTTGTTTTAGCCGCGGTCAGGGCCATCCCGGCGGATCCTGTCAAGACAAACGCAGCCGCCAGATATATATACGACCAGGCCTTGTGGGCTCCCATCGAGCATCACGGCGACAACTATGCCTACACCAGTAAAGTCCATGGCATCAACTTTGGTACTTATGCCCAGTGGGGCGCTTTCGATGCCGAAAAAGCCTGGATGAGCAAGTAAATTAATGTGAGTTAAGGTTCATGCATTCCGGCGATGGCTTTTAAGCCATCGCCGGAATGTAACGGTCCTCGGACAATCCGGCTATTCCGGCATGACGCAAGGTTGTAGGTATATACGTATGTTGTGATCGCCGGGCAGAATTTCCTTGAAGTAGAAGTATTCTATTGTTAAGCTATATTATTCGCAGGTTAGTTCAGTCAGCCATCGTCTTTTTTATGATTACTCTCTTTGTCTTCTTGGTAATGCGCCTGCTGCCCGGGGACCCGATCTACATGATAATGTCCAGGGCAGCGTCAGAGACGGCCACGGAAATGCAGCTGGACAAACTCAGGCACCAGTACGGCCTGGACAGGCCCATGATGGTGCAATATTTCAGCTGGTTGAATGGGGTCTTCCACGGAGATCTCGGGGTTTCAATCCTTACTAACACGGATATACGCCAGAGTCTAATGAAGCGCTTGCCCATCACGCTTCATCTTGGTGTTCTGGCACTGATCATCAGCTTCGTTCTCGGCATCCCGGCGGGTGTCATCTGCGCGGTGAGGCGCGGGACATGGATCGATACGGTGGTGACCTCGCTGGCAAACATCGGCATAACCATTCCCGTTTTCTGGCTCGCGCTCGTGCTAATGTATTTTTTTGCGCTCAAATTGCACTGGCTGCCCGTCTTTGGCTATACCTCCCCTTTTACCGATTTCTGGATGAACCTTAAACAGATTATCTTGCCCGTCTTTTGCCTGGCGGTCACCAGTATCGCGGTGATTGCACGGCAGGCCCGGTCCAGTATGCTTGAGGTCATGCATCAGGACTATATTCGCACGGCCTGGTCCAAGGGGCTGAAAGAGAGGGGCGTGGTAATAAAACATGCATTAAAAAACGGCCTGATACCGGTTGTGGTTATTATAGGCCTGGGGCTAAGCGGGATTATCGGCGGCTCAGTTTTGATAGAGACGGTATTTGCGATTCCCGGCATGGGGAGAATGGCAGTCGAGGCCATGGGTAACTCGGACTACCCGGTAATCCAGGGTGTTATTCTCGTTTTCGCGGTCATGGTGCTGGTGACCAACCTGCTTGTAGACCTGTCTTACGGCTGGCTCGATCCCAGGGTTCAGTACAAATAAGAGAGTGCTTACAATATGGCGCAGGGAATCGGTATTTCGTCGGCAAAGGAAGCGCCTCCTCGTGTCAACGAGTGGAGGCGCTTTTTCAGGGTGTTCCTGGGCCGCGGCCTGGTCGTGTTCGGCATGGTCGTTATCCTGGCGTTCCTGGTTGCCGCGATTTTCGCGCCTCAAATCGCGCCCTATGACCCCCTCAAGAGAAACCTGAGCGAAGCCCTGCAACAACCCAACGCACAGCACCTGTTAGGTACCGACGCGATCGGCAGAGATACCCTGAGCCGCCTTATTTACGGCGCACAGATATCCCTGATTGTCGGTGTGCTGGTGGTTTGTATTGCCGGCGGGATAGGAGTAATACTGGGAGCAATTGCCGGTTATTTCGGCGGTATCATCGGAGCCGTCATCATGAGGTCGATGGATACACTCATGACTATTCCCCTGATGATATTGGCATTGGCCATTGCAGCGCTGCTCGGGGGAGGCCTGAAAAATGTCGTCATCGCCCTCGGTTTCGGACTGATACCCGGCTACGCCAGGCTGATGAGTGCCCAGGTGCTGGTTGCCAAGGAGACCGATTATGTTATGGCCGGACATGCCATGGGCGCCAGTAACTGGCGTATCATCTTTCGTCACATTGTTCCCAATTGCTTTTCGCCGATTCTGGTGGTCATCACGATGATGATGGGCACGACTATCCTGGCTGAAGCCGGCCTGAGCTTTATCGGTATCGGGATAACACCACCAACCCCTGCCTGGGGCAGCATGGTCAGCGACGGGCGTAATTACCTGCTCACCAACCCGATGCTTTCCATCGCCCCCGGCGTGGCCATCATGCTGCTGGTGTTCAGCTTTAACATGGTCGGGGACGGACTGAGAGATGCTCTTGATCCCAGGCTAAGAGGCATAATATAGGTAAATCGAGGCTAAAAGCGCCTCGAAACACACACTCATGGAACCGTTTGTCTGATCTCGGATCCCCGGCAGGGGTATCAAAATTCTTAACTTTTGACACACTTTTACCGCCTCTCCAGTATATTTCGTGGGAAACTGAGAAAAGCGTATCTTGACGATAGGGATCGGTCTAATATTGTGTGAAATATGAACCTCATTAAGTCTCAAACTTCTTAGTTATCGCTAGAAAAGGTATTTGACATTATTGATATTAGGTTTGTACACTCAACCCGGTTTCAGAAATGACATGTATAAATATTTTCAATGAACACGTATCATTGTGGTTAATAAAAATAAAAGAGAGGAGAATATGACGCCTAGCAAATCTGCCGGGATAAAAATACTGATGTGTGAGCCTGTCCCTGAAAGACCGGAGGTTCCCGCTCATCGCGCCTGGTGGCAAAAAACCGCCGAACGTGTGGCCAGACCGGGGGTAACCCTCGATTTTAAAGGCCTCAAGAAAGGGTATTTTGGAATAACCACATATGAACAGGCGTATAATGGTGTAGAAATGGCCCAGAGAGCTTTCGAGGCTGAAAAGAAGGGCTACGATGCCTTTATTATAGGGTGTGCTTCGGACATGGGCTTGAAGGAGTGCCGGGCGTTGACCGGTATTCCTGTAGTGGCACCGACCGAAGCCTCATGTTTGGTGGCTTCCACTCTGGGTGACAAGTTTTCTGTGATCGATTTACAGGGCTTCACCAGGCCCGTTATCGAAGGTGCGATAAGGAACGCCGGGTTATCGAGTAAACTTGCCAGCATCAGGTATCCCGACGGACTGACCGCCGGTAAGGCCTTCCAGATGACCTACGGCGGCAAACAGGACCAGCTTATCGAAATGTTGACTTCGGAGATGGCCAAGGCTGTCAAAGAGGACGGAGCGGAAGCGCTTTTTGTCTCATGCATCGTAACCAGCGCGTTGCTCAATATGAAAGAGGTCCGGGAGGTAGCCGGAGTCCCTGTAATCGATATACTGGCGGCCTCGATAAAGATGGCTGAGGCAATGGTCGACCTGAAGAGGGCCTATGGAATCAGCGTGTGCCGGAAGAGTCTATACTTGTCTCCGTCGTCCGGATGGGACAAGCAGCTTCCGATTACATTTGACTAGTCCGCTCTAAAATAATAAATTACTAATTAACGAAGGAAGAGGCATTCGCCCGAAGATGGCTGATGCCTCTCTTCATTTTAGCAGACTTCTATGATCGGGCCTTCGTTATCGCCTATACGGTTCCTGATACCCGGATGGTCTGCCCGATGATGTCGTTGGAGAGGTTGGATGCTAGGAAGACCACTATATTGGCTATATCCTGCACATCGGTGAGTCTGCCGATAGGTATCGTCTTGAGGACTCTCTCAATCAATCCTGGTGGTGCTGAACGCGCAAAACCGGTGTCTGCGAAACCCGGCGCAATGGCGTTCACGTTTATTCCCAGAGCCGCCATTTCAACTGCTATCGATTTGGTAAATATGATAACTGCCCCTTTTGCCGCGGCATATGTAACACCTCTCGCCCCTCCGTCCAGTCCACCGCCGGATGATATATTAATGATTTTGCCGTACTTGCGCTCTATCATGCCGGGTAGAACGGCCATGGTACAGTTCATCACTCCCTTGAAGTTGACGCCAATGTCCAGGTCCCAGTCCGCTTCGGTCGTTTCCATGAACGGTTTTAACCCGGAGCATACACCGGCGTTATTCACCAGTATATCTATCCTCCCGAGTTCCGCTGTGGCTGCCTGGGCGGCTTTTTTCGCTTCATTGTGATTGGCCACGTCCAGTTTCATCGCCATCGCTTTCCGGCCCAGAGCCTTGGCTTCACGCGCGGTCTGTTCTGCTCCCTTGAGGTCTATGTCGGTGACAATGACATGGCAGCCTTCTCTGGCCAAAGCCAGGGTAATAGCTTTGCCGAACCCTATTTGACTGCCGGCTCCGGTAATCAGGGCCACTTTTTCTTTCAAACCTGAATCCATCATTCCCTCCATCCTATACTTATTTAGGATTCTTCTAGAGATTTCCTTCGTATGTATGACTATGCCAAGGATGTTAGGCTATTGAAATTGAAACGATCTCTGTGTGTCACACAATTAACCTCTGCCCTGCCCATGCAATCTATAATACAGAAGTAAAGTTACCTGGTAAAAACCTCTGATTCGATTCTTCCTGTCTTCCTCTAAGGTTACTCAGGGACGTGACACGGGAGTCAATATAAAATCACCCACTTTGGGCACGACAACACCCATCATGATTGGAGTCTTAACATTCCTGAAATATAACGGGAAATGGCCGACGCCTGCGGGCATATAAATGCTGCAGGATTTATCGAATTTAATTATTTCCATGTCATCTCCTTCACCCATCCAAAACTCACCATCGCCCCCTAAATAGCTCGTGTCGTATGGATCGTTACCGAAGAAAATAAAAATCTCCGGATAATCATGTTTATGCGCCCCGAAATTCTTGCTGCTGTTGAGCAGAACCATATCGCTAAATATCCAACCATACTCGATTTTAGATGTGGCTTCTTTCATGACGTCGTTCGAAAATATTAACCGCGGCCCGGTAGTGGTATTATTTTGGGGAGAAATTTTATATGTTTTGGGAACCCCAAATTTCAAACCTCCATCAGGCTTAGGCCCGAGAATGATCTCCGCTTTTCGGGTGACATATTTCTCGTATTTTGATACTGCCATTGGCTTCCTCCTTCGCTTTCCGATTATTTAGCAGGTCATTTTTATATCAGAATAACAATGACATGCCATATGTAAGCGTGAAAAGGTGCTTTTACCCGAGGTCTCAACTACATACGCCGCTCAAAATTATCTCCACCGGGCAGGATTTTGCCTGACCGATAAGACCAACCAAATTGTTTTAAGGCGGTGGCAGCGGGTTACCATCGGCATCAACAGGCCTGGGTTCTTCAGGTAAGGTCGCGTACTTGCCTGTGGCCAGATATACAAAAAACATGAAAGGTCTGTCAACTCTCCTGAAATTGATCGGACAATGAAGTATTCCCGGAGGTAAGATTACCATACACGTGCTGTTAATAAGGTGTCTTTCTCCATCAATATCCAAATCAACTTCCCCTCCAAAGTCACGGATATTCAGCGGATTGCCGCCGATGAAACCCAGGATCTCATAACTAGGATGGGCATGTGGCTTTGTGACCATTAACAAGGGTTTGGTCATACAATGATAATTAAAGTGCATATCAAGTTTTAAGTTATCATATGATGAAAAGATAGAATCGACAAAATGCCCTTTTCTTACCAATTTGTCCTCTTTAATGATTAAGTTTCCGTATTTGGTCTTGGCCATAATATCTCCTTTCTTACCCTTTACTGTCGAGTATATTATATCTGATATTGTTTTAACGGTAATGTAGTAACGGCTGGTAACTTCTTTTTCTCGCTAATCTCCTCTGGTTCATTTCCCGGTAACGGGATTTTTATAGTGAAAAGGCGCAAGGAAACCGGACGGGTAAAACGTGTCCTCTGAAGGTCCGTCAGGTCGCACGGAACTGAAGTCCGGTTCCATTTGTATATCGACTCGTTTTTTCGGGTCTACCCAACTGAGTGTGTATGGAGCATGGAAGAACATGCACCAGCGGAGTTTAAGGATCTTCCACTTGCCGTTCTCTTTGATATATTCATTCTCGTAAACGCCGTCCATCCATCCCGGGGCGATGCCACCCGGAACAGGGAAGGAATTAGCCCCGAACCCGTACCATCTCCCCCAGGCCCTCTTACCGCCGGGAGCTATATCGATGATGGGGGAGAGCTGCATCACCTGGTGCAGGAACTCCGGAGGATGGGCCACCTTTTCAGGCTTGACATCCTTGCCATGGAGAAAAAACCTTCTGATGCTCTCTATACCGCGGAACTCTCCGGCATGCACCTTTACATTGACTTCGGGGTTCTCTGAAAACAACGAGATTATGTCCGCGACGTTCCAGTGTTCGAGATAATAACCATAAGCCCTTTGTAGTTTTTTTATCTCCTCGATGTCCTCCACCGTCCTGCTCTGGTCTTCCAGACTCTTGATCCTTGCCTCCAATTTCTCTACAATTTTTTCGACATTCATGGCGACTCCTTTTTCGAATCAATATTTAATGTCAAACCAATCTTTAAATCATTATTTTGGTGGTTGTATTTAGAGCTTCATCAAATCGTTTAGCCGCTGCTTCTTGAAGCCCCTTCGCTACCTGACTATAAGTATCAAGAGTAATCTGTATACTTGAGTGCCAATCTTTTTTAGACTATCTCGGGGTGGATTCCCTGTAATTTCGCTCCTTTCTTCCCGTTCGATTATCAGACGTTACGACTCGCCGGGAGTTTCGAAAGTGTCCCGTTTGCAGAACGGTTAGGCCTGGACCTTGAAACAAGCAACCTGATGACCGTTGCCGGTGTCTCTCAATTCCGGGCTGCTCTCCGCGCAATCCGGGGTGGCCAGGTTGCACCTGGGATTGAAATGACATCCGGGGGGCGGCGCGGCTGGGCTAGGTACCTCGCCTTTCAGTACGGTGCGTGTGCGCTTCCTTTCTATCACCGGGTTAGGCACCGGTACGGCGGAAAGCAGGGCTTTGGTATAAGGGTGGAGCGGATTTTCATAGAGCTCCCGAGAATTAGCGATTTCAATAATACGCCCAAGGTACATCACCGCCACCCGGTTACTGATGTGCTGGACAACGGAAAGGTCATGAGCGATAAAAAGGTATGTCAGACCGAGTTTTTCCTGCAACTCTTCCAGCAGATTGATAATCTGCGCCTGGATGGAGACATCGAGAGCGGACACGGGCTCATCGCAGATTATCAAAGCGGGCTGACAGGCCAGGGCACGCGCGATGCCGAGACGCTGACGCTGCCCGCCGCTGAATTCATGAGGGACGCGTGTCATCATGGATGCGTCCAGCCCGACCAGTTTAAAGAGCTCTTCAACCCTATTATTTTGCTGCCTTTTGTCGTTCATCCCGTGAACGATCAACGGCATTCCGACGATGGTACGCGCCGTTTGCCTGGGGTTAAGAGAACCATACGGATCCTGGAAAATGGCCCCCATATTGGAGCGAAACAGACGAAGCCTGTTTTCATTCATACCGGAAATATCGGTACCGTTAAACCGTATTTCACCGGCCGTAGGTTTATACAGGCGCAGGATACATCGCCCGGTCGTCGTCTTACCGCAGCCGCTTTCGCCCACCAGACCGAGCGTTTCGTTTTTCTTTATGGCAAAGCTCACATCGTCGACGGCTTTTATCTCGCCGACCCTGCGGCGCAGCAGCCCTCGGGTTATCGGGAAATACATCCTCAGGTTTTTTATCTCGATAACGTTTCCAGGATTTTCCTGGTTCATGGTGTCTCCGGTCCGTCTCTGAAACAGGCCACGTAATGCTGTCCCTCGATAAGCTCGAGCGATGGCCAGGGTTTTTGCCGGCAGATGTCCCGGGCACGATCGCACCTCGGCAGGAAGGCGCAGCTGGAAGGCATATTTATCAGGTTAGGGGGCAGGCCTTGAATAGGCACCAGTTTTCTTTCCTTCCGTGTTTCACCGAGCTGGGGTACGCATTTCAACAGGCCGATGGTATAGGGGTGAAGGGGATTAAGAAAGATATCATCGGCCAGCCCGGATTCCACGATACGGCCTGAATACATCACATAGATTCTCTCGGCATAGCGGGCTACCACGCCGAGATTATGGGTCACGATAACGAGGGAAGTTTTAAACCTGACAACCATGTCCTGCATCAATTCCAGTAACTGCGCCTGGGTGGTGACATCAACCGCCGTCGTCGGTTCGTCGGCAATCAATATCCGGGGATTACAGGAAAGCGCCATCGCGATCATTACCCGCTGGCGCATGCCTCCGCTGAACTGGTGCGGATAAGCATCGAGGCGGCCTTTCGCATCCGGGATGCCGACCAGTCGGAGCAACTCTACCACCCTTTCCCTGGCCGACTGCGGATTCATGCTGAGATGGACTTCAAGACCTTCGGTCAGTTGCCGGCCGATGGTAAGGACCGGATTGAGCGAGGTCATCGGTTCCTGGAAAATCATGGCTATCCTGGCGCCGCGTATGGAACTCATCGTTTCACCCTTGGGCTGGTATTGAAGCAAGTCCTGGCCTTCAAAGATTACTTTGCCATCGACTATCTCTCCCGGAGGGCTGGAAATCAACTGCAGGACCGAAAGCATGCTGACCGATTTGCCGCAGCCGCTTTCCCCCACCACGCCTACTATTTCCTTTTCATTAATATCAAAAGAGACCCCGTCCACGGCTTTAACAAGACCGCGATAAGTGTGGAAATAGGTCTTCAGGTTGTAGACGCTCAACAAGGGCGGCATAGCATATTCCTCGAAAAGTCCAGGGACAGTAAACTACTCAAAAACTCCCTCATTGGACTAAATCACGCCTCTCAGTTTCGGGTCCAGTGCGTCCCTTAAGCCGTCACCCAGCATATTAAAGCCGAAGACAACGAGCATGATGGCAATACCCGGGGAGATAGCCAGGACGGGGCTGGTCATGACGAATTTATAGCCGTCATTGACCATGCCCCCCCAGGTCGCGGTAGGCGGTGTAATTCCGATGCCCAGGAAGCTCAAGCCGGCCTCCGCGAGAATCACGGCACCCAGACCGATGGTAATCATTACCAGCAGCGGCGGGAAAGCGTTGGGCAGGATTTCCTGGAGCATCAGCCGCAGGTTACTCATACCCATCGCCCGGGCGGACATCACATAATCATTTTGTTTGACGGATAAAACTACGCCGCACATCAAGCGGCACGGCGCCGCGATCATGCCGATGCCGAGGGCGATGATAATATTCTTCATGCCGGCGCCTAGCAGTGAAGCAACCAGGAGGGCCAGGAGCAGCATCGGAAAGGCCATCAGGGCATCCATAAACCTCATGATCACGTGGTAAATGACGCCTCCGAAATAAGCCGCGAACAAGCCTAGTGCAATCCCCACCGCTGAAGATATCGCGATAACCGAGATGCCGATAATCAACGAGGTGCGGGAACCGTAAATAATCCGGCTCAAAGTATCCCTGCCCAGCGAGTCCGTCCCCAGGAGATGCGTGGTGTTGGGCGGCTGTAATTTATTGATAATGTCCATCTGGTTAGGTGGATAGGGGGCGAGGAAAGGGGCAAAAATCGCTACCAGTATCAGCAACGCAATGATGACAAACCCGATGACCGGCAGCGGGCGACCGGCGAAAACGGAAATCATACGTTTTGTTTCGCTGTAGCGAGGGGCTGTTTCCGACCATTTCGCAAGATCAACTGGCTTAGCGTCACGGCCTGTCTTTTCCAGCATCAGAAAGCTCCCTAATCATATCTAATCCTGGGGTCGAGCCATCCGTAGGAAATATCCACGGTTAGGTTTGATAATACCACCATGATGGCAATAATAAGTGTACCGGCCTGGACTATCAGATAGTCCTGATTCTGTACAGCCTGGGTCATCAGCCTGCCGATCCCGTTAATGTTAAAAACCGTTTCTATAAGCACCGAGCCGCCGAAAATAAAGGCTACCTGCAGGCCGATTACCGTAACGACAGGTATCAGCGCGTTTTTGATGGTGTGCCGGCTGATAATAAGCCTTTCTCTTAATCCCTTGGACCAGGCCGTGCGGATGTAATCCTGCTGGATCACCTCGAGCATAGAAGAGCGGGTCAGGCGGGTTAGAGAAGCGATGGGAAAAAGTGCCAGGCAGGTCACCGGCATGATAATCTGCCTGGTGCTCTTCCAGAAATCTGTAAATGGCGATGTGAAGCCGCTTACCGGCAGCCAGCCAGCCTTTACTGCTAGTAAATAAATCAGGATGATACCTACCCAGAACGAAGGCATGGTTATCCCGATATTGGCCAGGAGGGTCACCAGCGTATCTATCCAGGTGCCGCGCCGGAGAGCGCATATGACGCCGAAAGAGAGCCCCAGAACACCGGAGATGATGAACGCCAGCGCACCGAGGTAAAGTGTCACTGGCAAACGTTCTCGCACGAGAAGCCCGACATCAATATCGTAATATATCGACCTCCCGAAGTCGCCGGTGAAGAGTCCCCCCAACCAGTCGATATATTGCGCCGGCAGGGTTTTTTCCAGGCCGAACTTTACCCTCAATTCGAAAAGCTGCTCTTCGGTCAATTGCTGCATGTCGGTCTTGTTGAGGTATATCGTCAGGGGGTCGCCGGGTAACAGGCGTATAAATAAAAAGACCATTACGGTAACAAGAAAGATGATGATTACGCCCATTAATATACGGCGAATGATATAAGATGTCATACAAAGCCTCGGCCGGTTAACACGGGTTTGGCCGGTGCCACATATCAGGATTCCCTTGCGCCTGATACAATAATGTACCGTTGACGATTTTTTACCGGGGCTGGCTGAAAACCTGCGAGCGGTTGTTTCCGACAGGAGGCTTCAGCCAGCCCTCTTTTTTTGTTTATGTTCCTGTTAGTCTACTTCTTTTCCAGCCAAACCTCACCAGGAGCCCAGAAGCTGGTGACATGGAAGGCATGATGTGCAAACCCGTGTAGCTCCGGAACCATAGCCACCAGGGGTGCATCACCCTGGTAAGGGATACCGATAGCTTCATCGTATATCGTCTTCAGTATGTCTTTTAGTATTGCGGTTCGCTTAACGGTATCCAGCTCGGCAAAAAGAGCATCCCATTTTTCCCGGTATCCTGGCGGCTGGTAAATGCTGATGTAGGTCGTCGCGTCGCCCCAGCGTCCCTGTATTCCCAGGAGCGTGCCGACATTAGGGAAGCCGGGGAAGTAGACGCCTTCCCAGCCCTGTCTTGGCAAGCCGAAGGCCGCCCCGAAATCAAGGATTTCCAGCTCGGTTTTTATGCCGGCTTCGTTCAAGTAGGTTTGTATTGCTGTTAGCGTGTCCCTGCGGGCCATCACGTCGGAGGTGAGCTTGGTGGTAAACCCGTTCGAATACCCGGCCTGGGCCAGTAATTCTTTGGCTTTAGCAGGATTGTACTCGCGGAAGGGTAGGGCAGCATTATACCAGGGGTCTTTACTGGTACCAAGCTGGTTCAGGGCTTCGTAATAGCCCATGCCAACACCCTGTGCAATTGTCCTCTTGTCGATTGCATATTCAAGGGCTAACCTGACATCCTTTTTTGCAAAGGGCGAATCAGGATTGTTTCCGGAAGGAACGACGCTATGGAGGAAATACAGGTTCGGTTGATATATCGTATAGCCGAGATCCTTAAGCTGTTTGGCATCGACAGGATCGACGTTCTCGACAGCTTGGACCTCCCCCGCCTTGAGCGACATGATGCTGACGGTCAGGTCGGCTGTGTTGCGGAGTACGATAGCGTCCAGATAAGGTACACCTGGTTTGCGGTATCCAGTCCATTTCTTATATCTTACAAAAGAGTCTCTCTCCCAGCTATCGAACAGGAAAGGACCGGTACCTACCGAGTGCACCTGGGCTATTGTTTCCGGGGTTGTGGGTTTTTGTAACGCCGTGGGAGATGCCATCAGGCCGAGAACGCCCTGTGCCAGGCGCAATAAAAACGTCGAGTCAACTTTTGTCAGGTTAATTCTTAGGGTATATTTATCGGGGATTTCATATGATGAGACGTTTTTAAGGAAAGCGGTGCCGCCGATATTCGCTGCCAGACATGCTTCCAGGTTATACTGTACCGCTGCGGCGTCAAAATCGGTGCCGTCGTGGAATTTGACGTTTTCCTCCAGACGAAAGACGATCGTTTTGCCTTCAGCAGAAACGTCCCATGATTTGACCAGCCACGGCCGGATATTATCCTGCTCGTCGGTCATCAAAAGCCCTTCGAACATAGGATATGTGTTTCGTTGCGCAGCGATTCCCAGGTTATCCGCGATGGCGCCAATCTGGGAGATACCTCCGTTGTGGACCCAGGTAAAAGTACCGCCGTACTGGGGCTGTTTTACCGGAGGGGTCGTGGCTGTAGCCGTCGGCGCAGGTGGCGCCGATGTAGTGGTTGTTGGCGTAGTCGCAGAAGTAGTCTTATCCTCCCCACAGGCGCTTAAAAATAAACCGGTCAAGAGGATAACCATCAGCGCTATAAAAAATACCCTTTTCACTTCACTTTACCTCCTTCAAGAACGCTTCAGACCTGGAACGATTGAGCTTTTGCTTTCCGTACCTCCTTTCATCTTTGATGAATATTAACACAGCTAAAACACTGTCTTGCTCTGGTTTGACCTCATTCCGTCCCACTTGTTTAAAACGGAGAAAATTTTCATTTTCAAGTAACTCAGTCTAGCTAAATCCGGTATAAATGTCAAATGATCTGCTCCCAGTTGTTGACGTGCTCCCCGGAAGCTGGGCCAAAGATGAGGAAATTTTTTCGGAATACTAAAATACGCTGGAAGGAGTATTGGCTTCATGAATAAGTCTCATTTATAGTTCTCATGTAACCCGCCTCCACCATTTCCCTGGCGATATAACCGCTATCATTTTGACGGACAAGGTGACATTTTGCATAATTTGAGAATAAGGGCACCGGTATAGTTGCCGGGATGGAACGTCTTTGAAAAATTATATCGTATATGATATAAAATAATATATCCGGGAAGACAACTCCTGTTTTCCCGATTTCCAGTTTGATTCGATTTGAACAATCAGAATCTTATGGTTGATAGCTGGAGGTGAAGGAATTGGAAAGGTTTAAAGAAATCCTGGAGGACCGCCATGAATATGCCCGTGCCTGGAAGAAACGTACCGGCGGTAAGGTCCTGGGCTATTACGAACCTTACATGCCGGAGGAGATCGTCTACGCGGCCGGCATCCTGCCCGTTCGGCTTTTAAGTCAACATGAGCCGGATGATACCACTGACCGGCAGATGTACGGTAACTGCGCCTGTTCGCGGGACTTGCTTAACCAGTTCATCAAAGGCAGGTATGATTATGTCGACGGCCTGGTCAACGCCGAGGGCTGCCAGTGGATGCTTAACGCCTTCCAGACTACCTTGAATTTCAAAACGGCGCTGTTCAACCATTATGTATTCGTTCCGGATTACGTGGATGGAAAAACCTCCAAGGATGTCATGCGCTCCGAGCTTGAGGTCTTTAAAAAGGCTTTAGAAAAATGGACGGGTAAAGCCATCACCGGAAGCGCCCTCGACCATGCCATAGAGGTATATAATACCAACCGCCGCCTGATGCGTCAGGTGTATGAACTACGCCGGGCGGATAGTCCCGTCGTTCTCGGGTCGGAGGCCATGGAGATGGTGCTGGCCAGCCAGGTAATGGACAAGGCAGAGATGAACGATATGCTCCGGGATGCCATCGCTAAACTGGCGGAGCGAAAGCCCCGGAGCGATACGGGCGTCCGCCTGATGCTCGTCGGCAGCCCGACTTCCGATGTCGAACTTGAAAAGCTCGTTGAATCGCTCGGCGCGAACGTCGTTATCGACGAGATTTGCACCGGGAGCTGCTATTTCTGGAACGAAGTTATCCCTCAACCCGACCGCCTCATGGCTATCTCTCTACGATATCTTGGCCGGCCTCACTGCGCCCTGAAAGACAATAACTGGCGGCGCCGTCCGGCCCATATTTACCAGCTCTACGAGGATTTCCAGGCCCACGGCGTCATCATCGCCAAGCAGATTTACTGTCATCCCCACGGGACGGATAACCCGCTTATCTGGAAAGTCCTCCGGGAGCGGAATATTCCTTTCCACTACTTTGAACGGGATACCACCCTGCCTTATGAGGAAACCCGGCTGCGCATGGAGGCTTTTATCAATATGCTGAAACCGGAACTGGTATTGAAATAATTTTTGTTCCCTCTTTATCGAGGGGAGAAGGACAGGGTGAGGGTGAAGCCTAATGATTTCCCCTCACTCTTATCTCTCCCACAAGGGGAGAGAAGAATATAAGTAAGGCCTTTATTGGAGGCAAATATGAGCAAACAAAGGTGGGAAACAAAGCCCCTGGAGGTCTGGAACAAGGCTAAAGAGATGAGGGCGAAGTGGCAGAAATCCATAGATACCGCTTCGTCAGAGCGTGTCCTTCTGGCTCAGGGTAACGTCCAGTGGAGCATCGGCTTTCCGGCCTTGCGCGTTATTGAAGATAACCCCGTGGGCGCGATGATGGCGAACAAGAGTGATGAGTTCGCCCGTATCTGCCGGCTGGCCGGCGAAGTGCTGGGGTGGGGGCGGGAAATCTGCGGATACCAGCTCAACTGCTGGGGTGCCATGTACCTGGGACACCAGATGGACGGCAGTCCTTTTCCGTTCCGCGATTTAGTCATTCCTTTCTCGGACCCGTGCGACCAGCATACCAAGCGAGGCCAGGCGCCCATGGACTATTCTCCCATCCCCCGTTTCCAGGAGAACTACCCCCTTTACACCGGCCCCCGCGACCCCGACAGGGAAAAAGCGATGTTGGAAGATAAAGTCTACACCACCCTCTACATTCTTGAAGAAATAGAGAGGATTTTCGGGCAAAAGTTCGACGATGAAAAGTTTATTGAAAGCGTCAGGGTAAGCGGGGGCATTCGTCCGTATGCGCAGGACGTCTCCCGTTTTATGCAGCATATCCC
>Ga0154808_148_pt5 | contig 20221 bp, 24 predicted proteins | sample Rifle2008BG16ft_FD_105816 | JGI IMG/M metagenome (GOLD analysis project Ga0154808, IMG submission 105816) | Chloroflexi bacterium RBG_16_56_11 | reverse complement strand
TGGCTGAAATACGCCGGGTATGACGGGCTGGTGGTGCGGGGCCATGCCGAACGCCCTGTCTACCTCTACATCCACGATGGCACGGCGGAAATCAGGAACGCCGCGGCTCTCTGGGGCAAGCCCACCTTTGAAGTCGCCGATAGTCTCAAGGCGGAGCTCGGCCAGGGAGTCAGCGTGCTGACCATCGGGCCGGCTGCCGAAAACCGGGTCATCTTCGCCACCATGATTACCGACGATGGCGCCTCCGGGGCCTCCGGCCTGGGCAGCGTCATGGGGTCGAAGAACCTCAAGGCGATCGTCGTCGCGGGTGATAAGAAGCCCGTGGCTGCTGATCCGGCGCGACTTGACAAGCTGGCCGGCCGTGTTCTCCAGCTGAGGAAGGATACCTGGAAAAACTGGCTGAATGACTTGCCGGGCCGGACCAGTCTCCGCGCCTGCTACGGCTGCGGTATCGGCTGTTTCCGCAAGGCCTACCAGCACCAGGGTCGGCGTTACAAGTTCTTCTGCCAGGCGGTTCATGTCTACTGGGGGGCGGCCGAGCAGTACGGGGGCGACAGCACCGAGGTGGGACTGGAGGCAGTGAGGTTGTGCGACCGCTACGGGCTGGACACGACCGTCATGCAGCCGCTCATCGAGTGGCTGGGCAACTGCTACCGTGAAGGCGTCCTCACAGAGAAAGAGAGCGGACTCCCCCTCTCGAAAATAGGCAGCCTGGAGTTCATCGACGGTCTGACCCGGAAGATAGCTTACCGGGAGGGCTTCGGGGGGCAGCTGGCGCAGGGCACCGCCCGGGCCGCCGCGGGACTGGGGAAGCGGGCCCAGGAGCTGCTTAACGCCTCTATCCTCACCCGCGCCAACGAGTCCCGGGACTACGACCCCAGGCTCGTTATCACCAATTCGCTCCTCTACGCCACCGAGCAGCGGAGGCCTATCAACCAGGTGCACGAACTCACCCACGCTCTGTGGATGTGGCGCAACTGGACGAGAGGAGAAGAGCACGGTTTTATTTCCACCGACGACTTTATTAACATTGGCAGGCTTTTCTGGGGCGGCGAGGCGGCCGCCGACTTTTCCACCTACGAGGGTAAAGCCCTGGCGGCCAAGAAAATCCAGGACCGCGCCCTCGCCAAGGAGAGCCTTATCCTCTGCGACTTCCTCTGGCCGATTATCTGGGTGAGGTTTGCCGACAGCCATACCGGCGACCCCACCCTCGAGAGCCAGGTCCTCTCGGCCATCACCGGCCGGGAAATCGACCGCGCCGGGCTGGACGCCATCGGCGAGAGGGTTTTCAACCTGCAAAGGGCGATATTTCTCCGCCAGGGATGGGGCGGCAGGCGTGGCGACAGGCTCCTGGACTACCTGCATAACGAGCCGCTGGAGTTCACCTTTTTCAATCCGGACTGCATCGTCCCCGGGAAGAATGGCGAGGTAGTCACCCGGAAAGGCGCCCGGATTGAAAGGAAAGACTTCGAGGACCTCAAAAGCGAGTATTACACCCTGCGCGGCTGGGACGTCCCGAGCGGCCTGCTCACGGAGAAAAAGCTGCATGACCTCGGCCTGGCCGATATCGCCCCCGATTTAAAGGCCAGGGACCTTTTAAAATAGGCCTGCGGTTGCAGTCCACGCACCGAGTTGCTAAAATTACTCTTGGCTTTACCCCCGGTTACCGAGCCCCTGTAGCTCAGACGGACAGAGCAGCGGTTTCCTAATCTGTTTGCCATACTCCCAGACAGTGATTTTACGTTCCAATTAGAACTCCAGTGTTACTACTGAAGAATCTGATTTGTTCGTAAAATACCAAACAATAACATCATGTCTCTTTTAATCCATTAGCAAATTATTAGCAAGAAATTCGCTGTGGTTTTTGCCTGATGCAGACTTAGAGAAATAATTCCATTATTATCGAAAAAGAAAGATCTAACGGCATTCAAGACCGTTGGAATCCACGAAGAATGAACAGCCCAGATTCGGCCTACCCTAGCCACAGAACATAATTGACAAATGTTACCCGGTGAAAATAATCCGCTTGTTTGCTTAACTAAGTTATCTCTAGCCAAAATTACAGAAAATCAACGTTATCCAGTAGTGTTGGAGCAGGATTGGATTCAACCATGAGTAATAACCCGATACTAACGATAAACCTATAACTAAATCACATCCAGCCTCTGGAATACGCTTTCGACCGGTTTCTTTTTCCGGTTTACCGGGGTTGTTTCCGCAGCGAGAGTATTTTTATCCTTTGTAACCTTTAGCCCGGTTTCCGCGTCTTTCAGGCGGTCCCGGTGATTCCATTAAACAGCCAGGTCGAAAGCTAGCGCTCCCCGGTATCGGGTGCCTCAAAAACTTGTCAAGGCCGGCTGAAATACCAGGGTGGTAGGAGGGACGGTCGACTCCCGGAGTATATAATCCCTCCGCCGGTTATTCTCCTGACGAAGGGTGCGACCTAGTGTCCGCCGGAGCTCTTGAGGTACTTTTCCGGGCTGGCATTAAATGATCTTTTGCAACCTGGAGAGCAGAAGTAGTGGGTCTTACCCTGATACTGAGATGTAGTTGCCGGTTTTTTCTCGTCAACGGTCATCCCGCAAACAGGATCCTAGGCCATTATTTCCTCCGTATTCCAATTATTGACTGACTAGTAACGCATCATGGGGCTGCTGTCCCCCGCGTAACCGCCCATCATGCCGCCCTGCATATGCCCTCCCATACCACTCCAGCGGCCAGGAAACGATTGGTCGCCGGCAACATCAGCCTGGTTGTCATCGCCGTGGCAAGGGGCATAATCCAGACCCTGGTGTGCCTCCTCGGCGGCCTCCGCCATCGCCTCCCAATCGCCGTCCGCGCAAGCCTGGTGCATTTTTTCCCACGTTTCCTGACCGACTTGTGGAGGCACCGGGTCATCCGGACCCTCGGCCAGCGCCGGTACGGCCCACAGCCCTATCAGCAGACCTAAAACGACTATTATCCCGGTGATCAACAGAATTTTTCTCAACTCCAACTCCTTTCATAGGTCAGATTAGATATTCGTATTATGCCGGAAAATTTCACATTTGGACGGCCTCCTTCGACCGGTTACCGGGTATAAAAAATACCAGGAAAACGATGAAATAAGCGGCGGCACCTGCCAAGAGCGCCTCGGTGAAACCGGAAGTGATGGCGATAACTATGGTTGCCGCCGAGCCTGCCACCGAGGCCACCCCGTTTAGGCCCCACATCCAGGGCACAAATTCTTCCATCCCCGCGTGTTTCAACAGTTTTATTCCGGAAGGGAAGAAGAAGCCCATAAAAAACCCCGGAGGCAACAGCATGACAACCGTTGCCAGAAGCCGGACGGCCAGAGGCAGTCCCAGCAGCCGCTCGAGGATGACCGAAAGGGAAAAGGCGTAGGCGACCAGCAGGGAGACGACCAGCAACGCCGTAAACGCTAATACGCGGGGTAATCTTTCCGTGTTAAAGCGGGCGCTGTAGATGCTGCCCAGTCCGGCACCGACCATCAAGGAGAACAGTAATACGGCCACTGACAGCACCGGCTGGCCCAGAAAGAGGATGAATTTCTGAATGGTCGAGATTTCCACCAGCATAAAACCGACGCCCAGCATAGAAAAGAGCGAAACAAAACGAATTAGTCGTTCGTCGAGGCCAGCCTTATCTTTAGGCTTAGATTCACTAATCTGTCTTTTTTTCAGATAGATTATCGGCGCCATGATGACAAGGAACAGCACCACCACCGAGGCCCAGAAAACCAGGGAAACAGATTGCGGTATCCCGGCCTCGAACTTGTAGAAGAAGGGACTATCGTCGGTCACGGGGCTGATGTCAAGTCTCTCTTCCTGGAGGGCGCTCCGGATGTCGCCCAGCCCTATCTCCCCCAGGCTTAAGGCTATCGCCGGCGGAAAAAACATGGCGCATTCATTGAATTTAGCTTCTGCAACGTGTGCCGTACCACCGCCCAGCTTTATCGTCGGCAGGTAAGATAGGCCCGGCTCGTACCCGAGCTCGTGTATCGACTGATGAATCGAAACCATCTCCGCAGTTTCAAGCGGCGTCTTTTTCAAAACAAAAACGGGGAAGTGATGCGAACCCACGATGTAAACCTGCTCCATGGCTGTTTTTTCAGCAACGCCTTTCCGGTTCAAAGCCGACGTTGAAAGGGAAAGCAGTCTCATTATCTCAATGGGGTCATGGCCGACAACTATCAGCCGTCCCTCATCCGTTAGATGTTCCAGGTAATCGTTGATGGAGTCAGACGTGAAAAGGAAGTTCTCGGTCAAAGAAAACCCTTCGACGCTGCGGCTGGTCTTGGTAATAGGAAGACTTAACATGATGATGTCGTACTTTTCCGACCGGCTCTTCAGGAAGTTGCGGCCTTCGTCAACGTAAACCGTAACGTTCTCCAGGTCGGTATAGATACCACCGTTATACCAGGCGTATTCGCGCACGATATCCACCAGGTCCTGGTTCACTTCGACAGCGGTGATTTTACCGACATCTCCCATCAACGCCAGAAGGACATCCCGGCCACCCCCCGGCCCGATGATAAGGGCGTTATCTTTCTCACCTTCTTTCAGGAAAGATAAGGCGAGATAGCCTGGAAAACCTGTCTTCAGGCGATTGACCGCGCCTTCCGACCGGCTGATATCACCGCCAAAACGGTACATCGACGTGCCGGAGGTACCGTCGATAAAAAGGTTCATCTGCTCCGGGTTACTACCTGAAGACACCAGGTCGGTGCGCCCGAAAGCGCTCCACCTGGTTTCAAGGATTGTTCCCGTGGCTCCGTTAGACTTCAAGGCGTTGGTAAGCTCCTTGGTCGGATTATTACCTACCGGAATGTCTATGATCGATGAGCCGAAAAAGTTTATCCCTAACAAGCTCGCCGCCACGAGAAAGGTGCCGACCGGCATGAGAAGTTTTTTTAGAGCAAATTGGGTTGTCCCGATTACATAGAAGAGAGCCGCTATCGAAGTGATAATACCCAGAGCTAGAACAGTGTTCATGTCGCCGAGCATGTTTAGGGCCAGGACCACGCCAAGGGAGCCGAGGGCGGCCCCGATTAGGTCAACTCCGTAAATCACGGAGCTCAATGCCGGGAAGGCTCGAAAGACTCCGGCGAGAAAAACCCCGGCAAAGAAGAACGGCATGAACAGGAAAAAGCCGTAGAACCAAAGACTCCCTGTCACGAGCCTGGACATGGCTATCACCGACAGGGGAATGGACAGCGAAAAAAGGCTGATAGATAGGGACAGCGAGCGGAACCGATTCTGCCCGACGGGCACATGACGCCGGAAAAGGTAGACGTAGATACCTCCCGCGCCCAGTCCCAGCAAAGCCAGGGAAATGACCATGAACACGTAGTGGTAATAGAGCATCACGGACAGGACCCTGGCCAAGCTGATTTCGAAGCTCAGCAGGCTGAACGATACCAGAAAGACGCCGGCCAGCAGGAGCCACTTATTTTTTCCCCGAGGCCGGTCATCCTCTTCTACTTGCGGTCTCAACGGTATGACTTTCCGGCTGGCACCTTTTTTCATTCCAGGGCTACCTTCGTGGTGAATCGATTTTTTACCATAATGAACGCTATCGCCAGTAATGAGACGGCCATCGCTAATAGAGCTATTATCTGGGCCTGCTGCAAACCGCCAAGAGTCAAATTTTCCTGCCTCACAAAAGTAAGAATGAAGCGCCCGAGAGAATATAGCGCCAGGTAGCCCAGGAACGTCACGCCGCTGGTGGTGAATCGCCGTTCCAGCTTGAGCACGCCCAGCAAGACCAGGCCGTTCCAGATGATTTCATATACCGGGTAAGGATGCGTCGGCAGACCGAAGAGGTCGGGGGGTATCGAGGCACCTGGATTCACGTAAATAAATCCCCAAGGCAGTCCGGTGACGCCCCCGTAAGCGTCGCCGTTAACGATGCAGCCGAACCTGCCGATTATCTGAGCGACAAGTAGGCCGGGAGTTACGGCATCAACAAGGCGGCCTAGCGGCAGCTGTTTAATGCGGGCGTAGACCAGTAGCGCCAGCCCGCCACCGGCAAGCGCGCCCCAAATCGCCAGGCCGCCCTGCTGAAGCTGGATTATTTGAAGCGGATTGCCCGCATAATATTCCCACCGGTCGATAACGTGGAACAGGCGTGCTCCGAGCAGACCGCCCAGTACCACCCAAAGGGCCAGGGAGAAAATCTGCTCCCCGGGTATGCCCCTTTTTCCGGCCCGGCGCATCGTTATCAGCACCGCCGCCACCACCGCCAGCATAATAGCCACGCTGTACCAGCGGACTTCAAAGTGCCCGAGCTGAAAAATTACCGGGTCGATGTTAATGGTAATTCCGTTCACCGAAATATATCCTGTCTCGTAAGTGTTGTTAACAGGTTCGTAGCCGCGTTTTTAGTATCACCTTTTATCAACCGCTTTATTAAATTCACGGCCTTGCACCAGGCCTCTTTTTTACCAGCGGGGTGACCACCGGCATCAGAATAATCATCGAGAGGAGAAAACCCCAACCTGTCCCGCCGACCCTTTCGATTGCGGTATATTTACCAACCAGAGTACTGACAAGAAAAAGGCCGGCGGTAAAAACCGATATTCCGGTATAGATAAGCGCGCTGACTGGACCTGCTTTTTTCATGAGGTACCCCCCGGTGATAGCTGTTCGTGTCTTGTGTGTGAAGGCTGGTATGTAATCAACGAGTCGCGCTTGGAACGACGCCTCATTCCTCCAATAGAGAGAGTGGCTTTTTTCAACCTTATTTCAGCCATTCTTCAACCTTCACCTTAATGGCAACCGGCCCTCTTCCCGGCACCCGGCTGCTCATTATGCCCGCTTTCATGGCTGTGCTGCCCGCCGCCGCAACATCCCGTTCCCTGCCCGCGAACACTCCGCCACACCATGAAAGAGAAGAACAGCCCGAAGACTATCCAGATTCCGTATGTCTGTAGAAACTCAGCCATCTTACTCCTGCTATCATAGCTTCTATACCTATCTTACCCGCTAAACCTTAGACTGCGATTAGAACACCCTTATATCGGAATTAGAATTATCAGGCAATCAGTCGCCTCCTGCCATTGTTCAACCGCGGAAAGAACATGGGCACTTTCCGTTTGTATTCAATATAATCTTCATTGAAGATGTTCACCATTTCCTTTTCCTCTCTCAACGCCAGCCGGTAGTACATGAAAATCAAGACCGGCCACATGGCCGCTGTCACGAGTGTCGGCCACTGGATGAACATGCCTACGGTAATGAGGAAAAGCCCCGAATACTGGGGATGCCTTATCCAGCTGTAAAGACCGTCAGTGACCAGTCCGCCTCCAGCCCGGTGAATCTGCCGGAAGGCTTTTCCCATCAACACCAGTCCCGTAATCATCGCCACGCTGCCGAGCAACATGAAAAGACCGGACACAAACCCGGAGCCTCCCAGGAAGACCGCCCAGAGATTGCCATTAGTGTGGGTGAAGGGATTTGTTACCGGATACCGGTTCCCGAGGACCGAGGTAAGGACGTAGACGCTCAAGGGAAATCCGTACATCTCGGTAAACAGGGCTACCGTAAAAGCGCCGAAAGTCCCCATTGAGCGCCACTCCCAACGTCTTTTCGGCTTTAAAAAGCCGAACGTAAAAAAGATGAAAACGCCGGTATTGATCGCCACGGCCAGCCACATCCCGTAAGCATACGAATCCGTCACCGTTTCGCCTCCCATTCTGACACGTGTAATAGCTCCAGGGGCATGGCGTAATCGACCCTCCAAACCTCCACCTGTACCATATCCCCCTCCGGACAGGCCATCATCATGCCCAGCAAAGACACGTCTTCACCGAGTCTCGTGCCGTTGAAACTGAGGATAACATCGCCGGTTTCCACGCCGGCCAGGCAGGCGGGACTACCCGGGACAACCTCGGTGACCAGCGCCCCGTACTGGACCCCCAGGCGGTAATAGGCCGAAACCGCCGGCGTCACGTTCAGATAGGTGATTCCCAGTCCAGGGGAAGCCTGGTCGGTTTGGCCCGTCCCGTTTGGTGCCGCCTCGCTGGTTTGGCCCCGTAAAACGAAAAGGCCGAATAGTACCAACGCAGCAAAGACCGGCCCGATGACAGCCGCGAAGATTTTAGTCTTCGTTCGTGAAGTACGGAAAAAAGAAGACACCATAGATATTGATTCTCCTACTATCCATGGTGACACACGCGGATTATAAGAAAATGAAGGGAAGCTTAGAAAAATATTAGAGTTTTAAAATGACCGTGAAGGTGCTACCTTTACCCGGCTGGCTGGTGACCGTGATATCGCCACCGTGCTGGTCGACGATTCCTCTGACGATGGCCAGCCCCAGGCCGGTGCCGCCACTCGCCCGGGACCTGGCCTTATCGACCCGGTAAAAGCGGTCGAAGATATGCGGAAGGTGCTCGGGGGCTATCCCGATGCCGTTGTCTGCCACTTCCAGGCGCGCCCCGTCGCCGTCCCGGTACAGCGAAAGCGTTACAGTGCCGTCTTCCGGGGTGTACTTTATCGCGTTATCCACGAGGTTGGCCAGGAGCTGCTTTAAGCGTAAAGTGTCACCAATTACGTTCAGGTCCTCCTGCCGGCCGACAACAATTTTACGTTCTCTCGCGATGCTATTGGCCCTCGCGACCTCTTCATTGAGAATCGCCTTCAGGGACACTTCCTCTTTTTTTATCGGTCCGCCTGATTCGACCTCCGCCAGGAAGAGAAGGTCCTCCACTATCTTGGCCATCCTGACCGTTTCCCGCTCGATGGCCGCCAGTGACTCGCGTCGTTCCGTTTCCTTCAGCTTGCGTTTGAGCAGGTGAAGATTTCCCCGGACGACGGTCAACGGGCCTCTCAGCTCGTGAGATGCGTCGGCTATAAAATTCTGTTGAGACTGGAATACACGTTCCAGGTGTTCAATCATGTGATCAAAAGTGTTAGCCAGCTTACCGATTTCATCGGCCGGGCCCCGGTAAGCTACCCGCCGTTTAAGGTCGGCCCCGGCTTCGATGTCCCCGGCGGTCCGGGTAATTTTTCTCACCGGGACCAGGGCGCCGCCGACAATAGCTCCCCCCGAGGCTGTCGCCAGGACGAGGGCCAGGAGGATACTTGCCAGCAAAGCCCACCTGACCTGGGCCATGGTGGCATCAATATGAATTAAAGACCGGGCGACCTCCAGGACGAGGACCTGTTCCTTCAAGTACAGGGGGGAGACCATGATACGAACGCGAGAACCTCCCCCGGCCGCCACCGTCCCGATGACGGTCTTTCCCGATAAGCCTTCGGACAAGAGAGCGGGGTCGACCGGCAGTTCCTGCTCGGCGAGGTTGCTACTTTTGACCAGCACGTTACCGTCGGCATCAGTCAACTGGATGTAAGTGCCAGGTGAAACGAACTCGTTTATCGGCGGCAGCCGGGAATGGATGACCTCGTAGTCGGGTGGCTCGGGCATTTCCTGAGGGTTCAGGGTGCCGTGCACCTGCGCCGAGTATATTTTAAGGTCATCGTCAACCTGATTATTCAGGTAGCGTTGCAGTAGTATGTAGAGCACAACTCCCGAAAGCACCAGGATGATAAACAGGATGAGGGCAAACCACAGGGTCAGTCGCCAGCGTATCGGCATATGGTCACTCCCGGAGCACGTAACCAACGCCTCTTACCGTATGAATCAGGCGGGGCCGTCCGCCCGCTTCGAGCTTGGACCTCAGGTAGCGAATATAGACCTCAATAACGTTGGAAAGACCTTCGAAGTCGTATCCCCAGATTCTCTCATAGATAACGTTCCTCTTCAGGACCTGGCGCGGGTGGCGCAGGAATAGCTCCAGCAGGTTGAACTCCTGCGTGGTCAGTTCGATGGGACAGTTACTGCGCTTGACCTCCCGGGTGGTCGTATCGAGGGAGATGTCGCTGAAGCTCAGCACTTCTCCTCCCCTCGGCTGATGACGGCGCAGCAAAGCCTTTACCCGGGCCAAAAGCTCATCGAAGGCAAAAGGCTTGACCAGATAGTCATCGGCGCCGCTCTCCAGCCCGGCCACCTTATCCGCTACCGTGCCTTTGGCCGTCAACATGAGGATAGGTACGTCGCCACCCTGGCGCAGGCGCCTGGCGACTTCGATACCGTCCATCCCGGGCATCATGACATCCAGCAAGACGAGGTCGGGTTCTTTTTCGCGGGACTTGCTCAGGGCCTCGGCGCCATCGGTAGCGGTATCAACGGTATACCCCTCGTACGCCAGCCCCCGCCGGACGACGCTTAATATCTCGGGGTCATCATCAACTACCAGAATGCGCATAAAATACGACCTTGCCGGCAATCATCTCAACTCGTTTAATCATAGGCGGAGATACCGGACCGGTCAAGTCCTTGAACTAAATGTGAGCCAAGCGTGCCCGAGGAATAGCGCGTCGGTTATTTCTGAACGCGCGCTTCAATCAGCTTGAAGATGCCCACGGAAAGGTCGGTGACTTTTTCTATCGTCAGGCCGCTTTTCACCACGTTCTCCACGGTCTTCCGGTTGATATTCGGGCCCATTAATCCCGCGACAAGCGGGTTCGCCAGATTCATGAAAAAAGCCAGGATACCGTTGGCGCTCAGCACGTGTTCCAGGAGCAGGACCTTGCCTCCGGGTTTACAGACTCGCATTATTTCCGTCAGACCTTTAACGGGGTCAGGCACCGAGCAAAACACAAACGTCGCCACCACTGTATCGAACGTATTATCATCGAAACGGAGGTCCTGCACGTCCATCTGTTGCAAGTCTACCCTTGTTTCAAGTCTTTTGGCCTTCTCCCGGGCGCGGCCAAGCATCTTCTCACTGAAGTCGATAGCGGTGATTTCGATGTTCCCGGGATAGAAGGTAATATTTTTCCCGGTTCCTACTCCGACCTCGAGGATTTTCTTTCCTTCGACTTTGCTCCACAGGAGTTTACGCCATGATTGGTGGCGCCTCTCCATCAGGACTTCCATCAGATCGTAAACCGGAGCAATCCGGTTGTACCGTCGCCTCGCTAACTGAGTAGCTTTGTTTTCCATCATCATCACTACCTGGACAGATTTTTCTTTAATTCTTCAAACTCTTCTTTCTTGATTTCACCCCGGGCGTAGCGCTCCCTGGCAATATCGAGGGGGTCACGCCTGGGTGGAGCTTCGGACGTAGAAATACCGCGTCTCGCCAGAGAGACAACTCCCCAGATTACTAATGCCACGATTACTACCCAGAATATAATCATCCATCCGCCGAAAAACATCATATGAATCCCCCCTCATGTGCCGGCAACTGATATCTAGTGATATAGTATCTCTTTATTAGGCAATAATGATGTGACAAAGATAACAGAACGGCATTGTTTAGAAGCCAACGAAACTGACGGGGTCTCCGGAATTTACTTTTATTTATTTAGGAATGCGCTTGTCCGTACCACTTTTCAGAGCTTCGGCGAGGCGCGACTTTAAGGAGTTCCGCCGCCGGCGGTAAACTTCCTCGGCGATACGGCCGCCGGCAAAATCGTCGTCCAGCCGGACGATTTCATCAATCAGTCTCAGCTTGAGCTGCTCCCCGTTTACCACCACCGCCGGCTGCCGCTTCTTCCGCTTGAGGATATAGCCGGCCCCGGCCGTCGCCATGAGCGCCCCGACCGTCAGGACGACCCAGCGCTCAGGTCCCCCGGCTGTCCGGGGCAGGGCGGAGAGCCGGGCGGTTACCAGGTCCCCGGCTACAAAATCCGCGCCGGAAAGACGCCGGAACGCTGTCTCCTGGACGTCAATTGTCTCCTGCGGCGCGAGTCGGTCGCTGTCGATTATCGTGCTTTCTCCCTGCACCAGGAGATCATAAGCCGAGGTGGGATAGTTGAATGTCCGTGTAAATCCATAAGAGTCGGCTTTATATGGGATTTCATAGGAGTAGACCATCTGTTTTTCTCCCGGCAGAACAGGCATCGTATCGATAAATCCCTGGTCATTATTATAAATGCAGCATCCCATCAGGCCGTCGCCGGCCTGCAGTTCCGTGGCGCTTTCAGGCAAAGAAAAGTCCAGCGTGGGTTTTTGCCCGTTCGGGGCCGGTTCTCCGGAACCGATATAGGTACGGTCGGCCCCATTACTAATACGGACCAATTCCTTTACCAGAAGCTTGCCCGGCTCGATATAGATAACGGTATGGGCTGATGTTACCACGATAGCCTCACTACTATCGGTGCTGTCGTAAACCGTGATATCGGCTATCTGTTTTGTTTCCCCCGCTCCGAATTTGACTTCGTCGCTGGTATAGTCGGCTTCCTGAAAGGTTATGTTCGCCTGGTACCCGTATTCCGACCCGGTCGCCAGCCCTTCGAACGTGAAGCGCCCCTCACTATCCGTCCTGGCGGTTGCCGAGGTCATCTCGGCACCGTTCAGGAAGGTCTTCAGGGTGACTTCCTGGTCCGCCACGCTGCCGCCGCCCGCGGTGCCGTTGACCAGAGTGCCGGAGATAACACCCGAGTCCGCCGCGGCCGCGGGGATTCCGGCAATCAGACTCAGGAAAATTACTCCGGTGAGAATCATAAAGTAACGTTTCATGGTTACCTTCCTCCCAGGGAAGCACCGCAATAGTAGCAGAAGCGGTCCGTCTCCCGTATTTTTTTTCGGCAATGCGGGCAAAACCTTGTTTCTCCGCCACGCCTGGCGGCTACCAGCCGCTCTATCTCCTCATCCTCGATACCGCCAGCAGCCGTGTCGCCGTTGCCACCCGGAATAGCCGCGGTTTTGCCGCGGTGTCTGGACACACGGGAGCGTTCGGCGACCAGCCTCTCAATTTCATCGGTATCATTTACAACACCCCGGTTAGCCAGGCCGTCCATACTCTTGAGGATACCGATGGCTTTGCCCTTGTACCGGGACTCCAGGGTGCGGTAGTCCTCCTCGGTGAGAATTCCCGCCTGATAATCGAATTCCAGTTCCTTAAGCATGGAATAGGTGGTGTTCCTCCGGGAGCGAAGTTCTTCAATACCGGCATCTGCCGCAAAGTCCCCCGATAAGACCGGCTTCCTGCGGAACAGCGGATAGATAACGAAGGCAAAGGTCGCCACGGTGATAACTAAAGCCGCGATGACTATCATCGAAAGCCTCCATGGGTGAATCCGCTTAGCTCATTTTCCACCCGTCTTTCATATTCTTTATCAGTCTCATTAACAGGGACGACGCCTTCAGGCTGGTGAGTCCCGCGCTTGACCCATTTTTTCAGGGCGAAATAAATAACCGCTCCACCAGCCATGATGGCAGCGAACGGTAACAACCAGGCGGTGAGGTTAAAACCTTTCTTGGGTGGCGACGAAAGCACCTGCTCCCCGTACTGGGCGACAAAATATTGTATTATCGCTGCCGCCGATTCCCCCTGGTCGACCTTTTGTCTAATCAAATTGGTCATAGACTCGCGGGAATGGCACTCGGCGTGGGTGCAGTTGTTCAGCACCGAGGTACAGCCGCACTGGCAGATGAGCTGACCGGATATATAGTCCACCGTCATGGCATCCGCTTTTACCGGTACCACCGGAGCGAGGAAAAGGACGAGCAACAGGACAGCCAACAAACAGACCTTCGATTTTATCAAGTGCTTCTCCCGCTTTCATCGTTCGGTGAGGCCGGTCGCCGGCGCTCCGGCCAGAAGGCCAGGAGGCCCCCAAGCACGAAGACGATGCCTCCCAGCCATATCCAGCTCACGAGCGGATTAATGATAACCTTGAAGGACGTCGCCCCGGTATCTTCCCAGCCGACCAGTATTACGTACAGGTCTTCCAACAGGGTGGAACGTATGGCCACTTCGCTGACGGCCTGGTCGTAGTTATGATGGAAATATTTTTCCGGCGTCAGCTGACCGAGCAGGTGGCCGCTGTTATAAACCGAGAGACTGGTGCTGACTACCTGCTTGCTCTCTGTCTCGTACTGGTCGATGTTGTCATAGGTAAGGATATATCTCTGGAGTCTCACGGACTCACCCGGCTGCAAAGTCGCTTCCACGCTGGCGTCATACAGCGACGAACCGATGACACCGGCCGCCATGAGAATAACCGCCAGGTGCACAATATAGCCCCCGTAGCGGGGCCGGTTAGACCCGATGAGACCCCAGAACGCCCGGAAATAGTTGTCTCCTTTCATCTGGTGACGGGCGCGCGTACCACGGAACCACTCGTAGATGATGGTGGCCAGCACGAACGCGCAAATTGCGAAAGCGATCAGGGCATACCATTGCCGAATTCCTATGATGAAAAGGAACACCTCTATGGCCAGCACGGTGACCAGCGGCCAGAAAAAGTTATGCCAGAGGTTCCTTACAGAGGCTTTCCGCCAGCCGATAAGGGTGCAGATGCCCGCCAGCAGGATGATGGCCAGGAAAATTGGGGCATTCACCTGGTTGAAAAACGGCGGCCCGACGCTGACTTTAACCCCACGGACCGCCTCCGAAATAATCGGGAAGAAAGTCCCCAGCAGCACGGCGAAAGCGGCGCCGACCAGCAGCAGGTTGTTTAACAGGAACGTGCTCTCCCGGGAGACCACCGACTCCATCTCCGCGTCACTCTTGAGGTTATCGCTCCGGTAAAAAAGCAGCCCCAGGGAGCCTAAAAGCGAAATGCCGATAAACACCAGGAAAAGAGTCCCCAGCAAAGGCGTCTCGGCAAAGGTATGCACCGAGGCGATTACCCCGCTCCGGGTAAGAAAAGTGCCGAGAATCGACAGCGAAAAGGCCAGAATAATTAGTACCATGTTCCAGATTTTCAGCATGCCCCGCCTTCTCTGCATCATGATGGAGTGGAGGAAAGCGGTGATTACCAGCCAGGGCATCAGGCTGGCGTTTTCCACGGGATCCCAGGCCCAGTAGCCGCCCCATCCGAGCTCAACGTAAGCCCACCAGGCCCCGAAAAGATTGCCGATACCGAGAAGCAGCCAGGCCATCAGGGCCCACCTTCTCACCGCGATAATCCAATCATCGCCGAGGCGGCGGGTAATCATGGCAGCCACGGCAAATCCGAAGGGGATGGTAAAGCCGACGTAACCGGCCAGCAGGAACGGGGGGTGAAAGAACATGCCCGGGTTCTCCAGCAACGGATTAAGCCCACGCCCATCCGGAGGGACGAAGGAGAGCCTCTGGAACGGACTTGCGACAAAGAGCAACAGGATGAAAAAGAACGCTGCGGTTATCATGGTTACCGAACCGGCATAGGGCACCAGTTCCCGGCCGGTGTCGCGTCTCTGGAACACCATCACCGCCGAAAATATCGAAAGTAACCACGCCCAAAAAAGCAGCGAACCGGCATTGCCGGCCCACAGGGTGCTGAGAAGATAAACGAGAGACAGGTCGCGGCTGGTGTAGGAAGCCACATATTCCAGCTGAAAATCATGGGTGACAATGGCGTAGACGAGACTGGCTGTAGCGATGGTGGCTAAACCGCATACGGCCAGGACACCGTTTCGCGCGCTTCGAACCAGTCCCGGGTGACCCCTTTTCGCCCCGATAAAAAAGCCGGCTGCCGAGTAGACGGCAGCGAATAGCGCCAGCAGGAGGGAAATACGGCCGATATCCGCCATGAATACAGTCTCCTATCCAGTTAAGAATTAGCTCTCGGGTTCGTACTTTGAAGGGCACTTGGGTAACAATGTATTTGCCTGAAAAATACCGTCGGTGAGGAGCTGACCTTCGGCCACCAGGAGGGCACCTTCTTTGAAAGTGTCCGGCGCCACACCGCGAAAGACGACGGGCAGGCTGACATTACCGCTGGTATCCACCATGGTAAAGGCCAGGAGGCGTCCGGCCTCTTCTCGTTGCAGGGAACCGGTCACCACCTGACCGTTAATCTTGACATTTTCACCGTAGGCAGCGCTGCCTTTCGCCAGGAGCTCACCGACCTCGTAGTAATACGTCGCCGCGTTCGAAAGGCCGGTATAGCCCAGATAAGCCACGGCCAGGGCCAATACCACCCCGCCGATGATGAATTTCTTTTTCTTCAACATGTGGTCCTACCTATCCGTTTTAGTGGTAATGGTCCTCCCGATTGTCCCGGCTTTTGAACATGTCTTTCATCAACACGACGTGCAGCAGGGGGCATAAAAGCAATAGCCCCAGCGTGAGATAATTTTTAGAAACGCCGACCGCCCACAGTACCGCCAGCACCGCCAGCGGTATCAGGCAGCACAATACCATGATCAGGGAATGTCTGATGGGTGGCGATAACCGGCGTCTATCCGTGCTATTTGTCATCTCATTCCCACCTGCCTAATGGCATACGCTGCACCAGGAAGCTGGTTTGCCGAAGTCCGTCGCCTGAAAGGCATCACCCGTGTCATACCGTCCGGTCACGACCAGTTCGGTTCCCGGAGTGAATTCATCAGGTACAACGCCGTTATAAACGACATCCAGGTTTTCCTGCCCGTCAGTCAAGACGAAGTCCAGTGTTTTTGATTCGCCATTCCACTTAATTGACCCCGGGGCTACTTTACCCTCAACTTTTATTTGCAAATCGCCCAGCGTACCCGTTATTTGTTTCACTCCACTTACGGTCAGGGCACCGGAGCCGGCATGCGTCATGAGGGAGTATGCCAGGTAAACTAATCCCGCAAATAATATCACTCCCACCAACAGCACCCATCTTTTTGTTCTACTCAAACGTTGCGTCCCCCGAATATATTTCTGTATTAAAAGTGCTCAGGCAGCAACTAAAAAAGCGGTAACCGTTACAAACGCCCCCGCCACCATCGTCACTTTTTTGACACGGCTGATATTCCACCGCCACGTTGCCACAACCGGGCAAAGGTTATGGCGTTGTATCGTCTCCAGCATGATGGTGATACCCACGATGTTGGAAAATATACCAATGATGATAAAGGGCACCTGATAAGTGGCCAGAAAAACAGCCACCCCTGTGAGTCCGAGGAGCGGCAATATATCAGCTGCGTGGTGGGCGCAACATGCCAGCATGGAACCAGCGGAAAGGCCGCCCGAGGCAGCCATAGACGCGGAGGCACTGGCACGACGCTCCTTTAAAGCCTGCCTGATGAAAGAGAACAGGCCGGCCTGTATCCCGAAGCCGATGTCCAGAGGCAGCAACCAGTACCAGAGCTCAGAGCTACGCTCCAGGGCATGGTCCCAGCCCTGCGCCAGACTTATTATCCCGATGGAAAAACCCATCAGCGATACGGCGGCTATGATCCCCACCAGAATAGGCTTTTTTAAAGCTGCCATCGCAACACTCTTTCGCTCACACCAGCGACATCGCGAATTACCATTTCTATTGATTTCTGCCCGCTTCGCTCGGGAGAATAAGCCAGAGAAAAAGTCAGTATGCCCTCGCGGTGGTGTCCCCCGGGGCCCGATTCCCAGGAGGCAGGGGTATATTCATTCCCCTTATCATCACGCAACACCGCCAACTCCTTCAGGTCATATCCATCCAGGTTTATCGAGTGAGTGTCCATGGCCACCTGAAAGACCGCGTTATTGTTTTCCGCGGCATCCTGTGAACGCACCCACTCCACCTCGATGGTCACGCCCCCTTGAACGCTGGTTCGCTTGTTTCCCACCGCTGGTTGAGAGGTATACTCACGGGTTGATGCACTGTCTTCCCCGACTGCCCTGAACTGCGAAGAGCATCCCACTATAAAGGCCGGTATAAGTATCGCTACCAGGAATATCGATATTTTCAATAGTCTAGACATCCGAAATATCCTTGAAAGAAAAACCCTTCGCCACGGTAGCGGTTGGCTACAAAGGCAGTAATGAATGATTTTTCTCCTTCGAGTTTAGCAGCCGACCCTTAGACCAGGCTTAGAATTTACTTATAAATGGCTTATATGTGCGTGATTCCAGGATTGCGGGATGACAGCTGGATGGCGTATGAAGCGCAATCCGGTGGTTGTTTTCTGGATACAAAATACTTCATACTATATTCATTTGAATGATTGTTTGAGAATCCCGTCGGAGGAGTTCAGAGTGTGTAAAAATATCAGGACTTTGTATAATTTTGAACCGCCGGCAACCCCGGAAGAAATCCGGGCGGCGGCAACACAATTCATCAGGAAAATAACTGGATTCCACAAACCGTCCACCGCGAACCAGGAGGCGTTTGACTACGCCGTTGGCGAGATTACGCGAGTTGTCTTTGCTCTACTCGATTCGCTTGTTACCTCTGCGCCTCCCAGGAACCGCGAGATTGAAGCCGCTAAAGCCCGTGCCCGGGCAGTCCGGAGATTTGGAGGATAGAATGGTTCGTAGCAACACATTTTACCAGGTTACACATAAGTAGGAACGTATCACCTGGTTCACATTTAACTGTCAACTGTCAGTTTCAACAAACAAATCCTGGTGCATTAATTTTTTTCTAAACAAGAATTCCCCGTGGTAACGCTGGAAATTTTTATCCCGACGCTAAGCAAGAGTGAACGTGAATATGGCTTGCGTTTGTCCGGCATGTTTATTAATATTAAGCCAACCAAATATTTTTATCTGTTGAATGAACCGGGAATATCAACATAAGAGTTGTTATTCTTTGAGGAACTTATGATGGACATTCGAAATCTACTGAGGACTCGTTATTTCTGGTACGTAGCGATAATGGCTTTTCTCGCCGGTATTTTCTCTTATGCGCCACAATTTACTTCGTTAATGCGATTCCCTATTCAAACGGACTGGCAAATTGCTTATTATTTAGCCGCTTATCGCCTTTTGTTTCCACTATCGGTGCTTCTGGCTGCCTGGCGGTTTGGGGTAAAAGGAGGGTTGGTCGTCTGTCTATTAATAGGGCCAGTCATAATATCGAGTGTTTTGGTGAATTCTCGGCTTCCGAATGCCTGGATAGACTTCGGCGATATTGCGGTTGGCGTTTTATTGAGCTGGCTCGTCGGCAACCAGGGGGAAATGAAACAACGCCTCGAGGAAACTGCCGCCGAACTCAGGCATCAATCGGCGATGCTAATGTCAGAGATGGCTGAGCGGAAACAGGCAGAAGAACAGTACCGGCTCATTGCCGAACACTCCGCGGACATTATTTACAAATTAACCATAAAAGAAGAGAAATTCGCTTATGTCAGCCCTTCTGCTGAACGATTACTGGGTTACACAAATCAGGAAGCACTGGCGGTAGAACTGAGAGAATTACTTACCCCTCAATCATACGAGAGACAGCATAGCGAGATGCTAAAAGACCTACAGAATCATGCATCTTCCAGCACCCTCCAGCTAGAATTATTTCATAAAAATGGACGGATAATACCTTTTGAGGTTCATTCTAGTTTCGTGTACAACGAAAAAGGAGAACCGGAAGGAATCGTCGGAGTTGCCCGTGACATAACAGAGCGCAAGAAGATGGAAGAACAGCTTATTGTGCAGGACCGGCTGGCATCGATCGGACAGTTGACTTCAGGTCTGGCCCACGAGCTTAATAATCCTCTCACGAGTATCATCAGCTTTTCGTCTCTCCTGCTAAAGAGAAAATTCGGTGAAGATACTAAACAGGACTTAAAAATAATCAATGACGAGGCGCAGAGGATAGCCGGGATCGTGAAAAACTTGCTGACTTTCGCCCGAGCGCAGCCGCAGGAGAAACAGCCGACCAATATAAATGAATGTATACGGAAAGTTTTGGAAATGCGTACCTACGAGCAAAAGGTAAACAATATTCAGGTAAACGTCCACTTTGACCCCGACCTGCCGCTAGTCAACGGGAATAGCCCCCAGCTCGAGCAGGTATTTTTCAACATCGTTATCAATGCCGAATTCTTCATGCTCAAAGCCCACCGCAAGGGCACTCTAACCATTACCACGGAAAAAGCGGGCAGTTCCGTCCGGGCTTTATTCGCCGACAACGGACCGGGTATTTCCGGCGAGAATATGAGACGCCTTTTCACGCCTTTTTTCACTACCAAGGGGGTAGGAAATGGCACGGGGCTCAGTCTGAGCATTTGTCTGGGGATGATAACCGAGCATGGCGGCAGGATATACGCTAATAGTGAACCAGATAAGGGAGCCACATTTATTATAGAACTACCGGTTAATAGACAATAACTAAAACAAGGGGCTCATTAATTACCATTTAACTAAGGCCAATACACTGTGTTAAGCTGTCATTTTTCTAGCTAAAGTATCCTACTGTATCCCTTCGAATCTACTGGTCGTGTTATTAGCCTGGACCTGTCAGCTTTATGTGGACTCTATAAATGCTTTTTATGTGCTAAGAATTTCGGGATTAGGCTCTTAAGAAACGCTAATGACTTGTGAATCTTATAT
>Ga0154808_104_pt1 | contig 20673 bp, 22 predicted proteins | sample Rifle2008BG16ft_FD_105816 | JGI IMG/M metagenome (GOLD analysis project Ga0154808, IMG submission 105816) | Chloroflexi bacterium RBG_16_56_11 | reverse complement strand
TCGCCGCGGGTGTCTCAGCCGGCAGAGGCTCAATAACCTCCTCGGGCTGCGGTTGGAGCAGCTCCTCACCTATCTGCTTGACCTTTCTTTCCACGCGTTTAATCTTACGCCGGGCCTCTTTGCCGCTGAGCCCGCGCAGGTAGTAAAGGCGTGACCGGCGGACCTTTCCCTGCCGGACAACCTCCACCTTCTCCACCAAGGGGGAGTTGAAGGGGAAGGTACGCTCGACGCCGATGCCGAAAGCGACATGGCGGACGGTAAAGCCGGCGCCGTTACCGCCGCGCTTTATCTTGAGGACCACGCCCTGGAAGACCTGGATACGCTCCTTGCCGCCTTCCACGATTTTGGCGCTGACCTTGACGGTATCGCCCGGGCTGATGTCAGGAATTTTGGTATTCTTCTTGATTTCAACCAGTGAAGAAACATCCATGTTACGACTCCCTGTCCGATTGGGCCTGATGTCCCGCTTTTGTCGGGCTGGTCAGGCGTTCGACGATTTTTTTATCTTCTAGGCCGAGGTCGGCCTTATCGAGCAGCTCAGGACGGCGTTCCAGCGTCCGCCGGATAATCTGTTCACGGCGCCAGCGCGCGATTTCACCATGATTGCCGGAGAGCAAGACCTCCGGGACTCTCCAGCCCCGGTACTCCTCCGGGCGGGTGTACTGGGGATACTCCAGCAGGCCGGAGGCATGAGAATCGTGCCGGGAGGATTCCTCCGAGCCCAGGACTCCGGGAAGCAGTCGGATGACCGCATCGATGACGACCATGGCCGGGATTTCCCCTCCGGTCAGAACGTAATCGCCGATGCTGATTTCGTCGGTGGCCAGGTGTTCCCGGACGCGCTCGTCGACTCCTTCGTAGTGACCGCAAATAAAGACCAGGTGTCGCTCCCGGGCAAGCTCCCGGGCTACCGACTGGGAAAAGGGCCGGCCCTGAGGCGTCAGCAAGACAATCCGCGGTTCGCCTCTGTCGCTACTGGCATTGGCCTTGATAGCTTCCCATGCTTCAAAAATAGGCTCCGGCTTAAGCACCATGCCGGCGCCGCCGCCGTAAGGATAGTCATCCGCGGTGTGGTGTTTATCATGGGTATAATCCCGTATATTATACGTTTTCATTGCCACCAGGCCGTTATCAAGGGCGCGCTTAAAAATGCCGAAGCTGAATGGCGCCTCGAACATGCGCGGAAATAGGGTAAGAATATCAATACGCATTATCCCACCTGCCCCGGCATGCCGACGGTATGCTCCGTCACCTCTCCCCTGATGATTTTCACGGCGTGGGGGACCGCCGGCAGGATAATCTCCAGGCATTCCCGCACCGCCTGAGGGCTGCCGGGGAGGTTGATGATGAGGCACCGTCCGCGCAGGCCGGATACCGCCCGGCTCAGCATGGCCAGCGGCGTTTTTTCCCGCGACTTCGCCCGCACCGCTTCGACGATGCCAGGCACTTCACGGTCGATGACCGCGAGGGTGGCCTCCGGGGTAACGTCCCGTGTTGCCAGGCCGGTACCTCCGGTGGTGAAAAGGACATCGACTTCACCACCGTCAGCCCAATCGTTGAGCTTCGCGGCGATAATCTCGATTTCGTCGGGGACTATCTCGTACCTGACAACGGCCACATCCAGCCGGGAAACAATCTCCCGAACGGCCGGGCCGCTCTTATCGACGCGCTCCCCCCGGGCACCTTTGTCACTAACCGTAAGAATTCCTACTTTTATCATGATGTCACCTGACAAAACAAATACCATTTTACCACAGGTGAGGCCGGAGTTGAAAGTCGGCCCGTTGCAGCAAGACTGGAGGCGGTCACCGTTACTAAAAAATATATCCCGAAACGGGGAAAAACTATTGACAAGAGGGGGTAAAACTGATGTAAAATGGTGAAATGTGGGAAACTGTGGGGAAAAAGGGTAAATAATGGCGTTACCGTTTTTCGGCGAGTACGACTACAAGATAGACGAGAAGGGCAGGGTGCCCATCCCGCCGCGTTTCCGAAATTACTTGAGGGACGGCGTGGTCCTGACGCCCGGCCCGGAAAAGTGCATCACCGCTTATACACTCACCGAGTGGAAAAAGATGGCCACATCGCTCACCAGCACGGCCCTGACGCGCAGCAAGATGAGAAGACTGAGCCGGGCCATGTTCGCCATGGCCTTCAGCACCCGCATCGATAACCAGGGACGCGTGGCCATACCGGCGCCGCTCCGCGAGTACGCCCAGATTGTCGACGAGGTGGTGGTCGCCGGCGCCAACAACTACCTGGAAATCTGGAACAAGGCGCTCTGGGAAGAAGAAAAAGATATAAGCCAGCAGCAGGTCTGGCAGATAATCGAGAGCCTGGAAAAAAGCTGATGGTGAAAAAAGGTCTGAAGTCCGGTCATACCCCGGTCCTTCTGGCGGAGACTCTCAAGGCACTGGGAGTGCAGCCGGGCGGCCGCTACATCGACTGCACCATCGGCGGGGGCGGGCACGCCGGGGCCATCCTGCAACAGAGCTCGCCAGGCGGGCAGTTGCTGGGTATCGACGCCGATCCCAACGCCATAGAAATCGCCAGGGAAAGATTACAGCCCTACGGGGGCTCCGTCCTGCTGGTGAACGATAACTTCGTGAACTTGCAGTCCATCTGCATCAAGTACGATTTCTTCCCGGTACATGGTATCCTTTTCGACCTGGGACTATCGTCACTGCAGCTCAACGGCAGCGGGCGCGGTTTCAGTTTCCAGCATGACGCCCCCCTCGACATGCGCTTCAACCCGGGTCAAAAGATAACCGCGGCGGACATCGTGAATACCACGCCGGAGACGAGACTGGCCCATATCATCAGGACCTACGGAGAAGAATTACAAAGTCAGCGTATCGCCCGGATAATCGTCCGGGAACGTCCGGTCAAGACCACGCTCCAGCTGGCCGGGGTGATTGAAAAGGCGATCGGGCGGAGGGGCAGGATTCACCCGGCGACGCGGACGTTCCAGGCGCTGCGTATTGCCGTAAACCACGAGCTGGAAAACCTCGAAATGGCACTGAGACAGGCGGTCGACGTCCTGGGCTACGAGGGCAGGCTGGTCGTCATTACCTATCATTCCCTGGAAGACCGAATCGTGAAACAGTTTATGCAAAAAGAGTCGCGTACCTGCATCTGTCCTCCCGAAACCCCTGTCTGCGTGTGCGGCCACGTGCCGGCGCTGAGGATAATTAATAAAAAGGTCATCAGGCCTACTCCCGTGGAGACGGGACTCAATCCGCGGAGCCGTAGCGCCAAGTTAAGAGCAGCCGAACGTATATTGAATCGGGACGACGCGGAACTTGCCGGTGCGGACGAGGGCGTTATTGACGTTACCAGGTCTCCCGGTTGGCGCCGGCCGGTATTACTAAAGAAAATCAGGATGGCTTTTCTAGCGGCCTAATATTTAAGCAAGTTTTGAAGGAGGTCTCCTGTATGTGATGACCGGGCAGCCAGAAGACAGATTGAAAGAGTTGTTAAGGAGGGCAGATGAAGAAAAGAAACGTTATCACGGCTATTGATGTTGGGACCACGAAGATATGCACAATTATCGCGGATATCAGCGATGACAGTGGCCCGCGGGTGGTGGGCGTGGGAATTTCACCCTCCAAGGGCTTGCATAAAGGCCTGGTGGTCAACATCAATGAAGCGAGAGAATCAATACGTGATTCGGTGAGAAAGGCAGAACGGACAAGCAACTTCAAAGTGGAATCGGCCTACGTTGGCGTTACCGGCCGGCATGTCACCTCCATGAACAACCGTGGCGTGGTGTCCATCACCCGCAACGATAGAGTGGTGCGCCCGGACGACCTGAAGCGCGTCCTTTCTGCCGCTCAAAGCATCAAAACTGCCGACGATCGAAGGCTGCTACATGTCATTCCGCGCGGTTATGCCGTTGACGGCCAGGAGGGGGTGAAAAATCCGGTAGGTATGCACGGTTTCCGACTCGACGTCGAGACACACGTCATCACCGCGGCGGTGACCTCCATACAGAACCTCGTCAAGTGCATCCGCAGCCTGGGGATGGATATCGAGGACCTGGTCCTGGAACCCCTGGCCAGCAGCGAAGCAATCCTCACCGAGGACGAAAAGCAGGTCGGCGTCGTCATGGCGGATATTGGCGGCGGCACTACAGATGTCGCTGTTTTCCGGGATGGCAGTATCTATCATACCTCAATTCTGCCCGTAGCCGGATATCAGCTTACGAGAGACGTCGCCATCGGGCTGGGACTGCCGTTTGAAATAGCTGAAGAAATGAAGAAGAAATACGGCAGCGTCATGCCCGTTTACGAAGGCAAATCCGACGATACTCCGCAGCCGGTTGTTTCCAAGGACGGACACGGCGTCTCCTATCAGGACCTGTGCGATATTATCAGGGCCAGGGTAGAGGAAATAATGAAGCTCATCCTCCTGGAAATGCCCAGCTCTGACTACGAAGCGTTGATACCCGCCGGCCTCGTGCTGACGGGGGGCAGCTCCAATCTCTCCGGTATCGCCGCCATGGGGCGGGACATCCTGCACATCCCGGTAAGGGTGGGGACTCCCAGCGACCTTAATGGTATCGCCGATGTTCTCCGGGACCCGGCCTACGCCACCAGCGTCGGACTGCTGCTGTGGGGCTCCAAATACGAAGGTAAAAAGCAGTGGAAGACCGGGGCATTCACGGGCGCCCTTACCCGGCTGGCCACCCAGTTCAGGAAACTGTTCCAGTAAAATCCAAATAAAATACCTCATACATAACAAAAGGAGGAGGAGATGGCAAGAACAAGCTTTGTTTCCAATCCAGCAAAAATAAAAGTTATCGGTCTGGGTGGCGGCGGTAGTAACGCCGTAACCCGTATGGTCAGGGAAAACATCCAGGGCGTGGAGTTCATTGCGATGAATACCGACGCTCAGGCCCTGGCTATTTGCGAAGCCCCGGTGATCGTACAGCTCGGGCCCAAGCTCACCCGAGGGCTGGGCGCAGGCGGCGACCATCATGTGGGACAGAAGGCCGCCGAGGAAAACCGCGACGAGCTCAGGGAGGTCGTCTCCGGGTCGGACATGGTGTTCCTCACCGCGGGCATGGGCGGCGGCACGGGCACCGGCTCTATCCCCGTGGTGGCGGAAATCTCCAAGGCCAGCGGCGCCCTGACCATCGCCGTGGTCACGAAGCCGTTCAGCTTCGAGGGCGCTCACCGGCTGCAGACGGCCGATGAAGGAATCAACAACCTCATCGATAAGGTCGATACGCTCATCATTATCCCCAACGACCGGCTGCTGACACTGGTCGACCACAAGACGGGCGTGGACAGTGCCTTTAAACTGGCCGACGATGTGCTGCGACACGGCGTCCAGGCAATCGCCGAGGTTATCACCACCCCCGGCATGATCAATCTTGATTTTGCGGATGTCAAGGCCATCATGAAAGACGCCGGCCCGGCCTGGATGTCCATCGGGAAAGGCTCCGGGCAGAACCGGGCGATAGACGCAGCCAAGCAGGCGCTGGCCAGCCCGCTGCTGGAGGTCTCGATCGAGGGCTCCAAGGGCGTCCTGTTCAACGTCGTCGGCGGCAACAGCCTTTCATTGTTCGAGGTAAACCAGGCGGCCGATATCATCAAACAGGCGGTCGACCCCGAAGCCAATATCATCTTCGGCGTCGCCACGAACCCGTCAATGGAGAACGACTTGACGATAACCCTTATCGCCACCGGATTCCATGCCAAGATGGGCATGGGGAAGCACAATGCCGAGGAGGAAGAGATTAATAAAATACTCCGTGACATGAAGACGGAGGAGGAACTGGACATGCCTTCGTTCTTGCGGCGCCCGCTTTTCAGTCACCGGAGGGCCACGCCGCCGGCGCAGAACGAAATAGCCAAGAAGGAACAGACGAGACCGCAGCGGCATTTCACGTAAGGCGTCGCTTAGCGGTGAATGGCAAGATAAGAAGTCAGCCTGAAGCGGCTGATGGCACGGAGTGCACGGTACAAGAGCGCTATACCGGTGAAACAGTCCGGTATCGGGGAGGCTGCGGGTCCACATCCGCAGCCTCTTTGTTTTTTGAAGCGTGCCGTTTGACAAAATCCTCATTCTCCGGTTATCCTATTATTTAGCAATCTCAGCCGGATTGCGCTCAATACCAGATATACATCAAAAACGATATGCGAGTGATTACAGGCACGGCCAAAGGACGCCGTTTGAAGTTCCCCGAAGGCACGAAGACCCGCCCGGCCACCGACCTGGTGCGGGGAGCGATTTTCTCGATGCTGGAGAACCTGACGGAGGACTGGTCGGAGGTGCTCGACCTGTTCTCGGGAAGCGGCGCGCTGGGTATCGAAGCCCTCAGCCGGGGCGCCGGCCATGTCGACTTTGTCGAGAGAGAGCCGAAATGCTGCGCCGTCATCAAAGAAAACCTGGAAAAGACCGGATTATCGGGGCAAGCCCGCGTGTACTGCCGTGATGTCGCCGGGGCGCTTTCTTTCCTCAATAAGGAGTATAATATCGTGCTGATGGACCCGCCCTACGCTGATACTTCCATTGGCAGCGTCATCAGCCAGGTAGCTAGCTCGAAGCTGGTAGGTAACCGTAGCATCGTCGTGGTGACCCATTCGTCCCGCCTGCCGCTGGCGCCGGAGTATCCACCGTTACGCCAGGTTAAAGAGCACCGGCACGGCGATAGCTGCATCTCGATATATCGGAAGGAGGCCATCCCTTGATAATCGCTCTCTATCCCGGCAGTTTCGACCCGGTAACCAACGGGCACATCGACATAGCGACGCGGGCCTCCAAGCTCTTCGATAAAATAATTGTCGGTATTTTCGCCACGCCGGAAAAGAACCTCATGTTCTCGCTCGATGAGCGGGTGGACATGGCCCGGCGGGCCCTGGGTCATCTGCCTAAAATCGAGGTAAAGCCTTACAGCAACATTACCGTCGAGTTCGCCAGGGAGGTCAACGCTGATGTTCTGGTGCGCGGATTGAGAATGATAGGAGACTTTGAATGGGAGTTCGAGATGGCCATGATGAACCAGATGCTATCCCCCGGGCTGGAGACCGTCTGCTTCATGGCCAGCCAGGAGTACCAGTTCCTCAGCGCCAGCCTGATAAAGGAAGTCGCCAGCCTGGGTGGAGATATCAGCAAGCTCGTCCCCAGGCACGTCGCTGAGGCCCTTAAGAAAAAGGGCATCGCGAAAATCAGAAAATAATCACGACCCCGCTCAGCGTTATTCGAGGAAAAATCAGGAGGTAAACCGGATGGCCTACAAGATTACGGACGAGTGCATCAGCTGCGGAGCCTGTGAGCCCGAGTGCCCGGTACACGCCATCACCGAGGGAGAAACGAAGTACATCATCGACCCCAGCAAGTGCGTGGAGTGTGTGGGATATTTCGATTCGTCCAAGTGCGCCGAAATCTGCCCGGTCGATGCGCCCCAGCCTGACCCGGCCCACCCCAGGAAAAAATAACGCCGAAAAGGACAACCCAAAGACCCAACCGTTTAAAATGACGCCGGTACACCTGCCCGGAAATCCACACTGGCGTTGTTGTCTTTCAAGAGCGACCTTCATCCAGAGATCGGCTGCTGGCGTTTTTCTCTTGACCGTGTCCAGCGTGAATACGGTTTCTTCTAGTCCCGGAAAAAGGAGCGGACCGAATCGAATTCGGCGGGCAACAGGCCGAGGACGATGGGAAATTTGTCCAACAGGAAACGGGCCAGGAAGGACCCGGAAACGGCATTACCGGCACCCAGGTAGTTGACCCACATCGTCAGCAGGGCAGCGCAGAAGAGGAACCCCAGAATAAGACCGAGGACGCCGCCCCCGATACGGTTCACCCAGCCGAGCAAAATCGCCGAGACAATTTTACTCAGCACCGCCGCCAGTATGGCCGATATCAGCAGGACGATTATCAGGATAATCGCAAAGGCGATGGCCCTGGCGGTTTCGGGATCAGAGATGAAGGACATTGCGTCTCCCAACCTCCCGGAAAACCGACCGGCCAGGACAATGCCGACGACTATCCCGACCACGGTGAAAAGGACCTTGATTATCCCTATTTTGATGCCGATAACGGCGGCAACGGCGATGACCACGAGAACAACGATATCCAGCCAGTTCATATCAACCTCCCAGCTCTTTAGCCCTTTCTAAAGCCGCTTTGACGGCGGCGTCAACGATATGGTTGAACCCCCCTGCTTCAAATACCTGGATCGCCCGCTCCGTGGTGCCGCTTTTCGAGGTAACGTTGCGGCGCAGCTCAGCGGGTGGTTTAGCGGACTTTTCCAGCAGGCGGGCGGCGCCCAGCATCGTCTGCAAGATCAGCTCACCGGCATCTTCGGGTGACAATCCGATATTCACCGCCGCGGCGGTTAAAGCCTCAGCAAAGAAAAAGAAATAAGCCGGACCGCTGCCGCTAATAGCAGTGACCATATCCAGCGACTCTTCTTTTTGAAAGTATATCTCTTTACCCATAGCGGTGAGGACAGTCCGAGTGTGTTCTTTCTGGAGGTCAGTGACGCCAGGGGTGGCCGTCCAGCCGGTAATGCCCTGGCCGATTTGCGCCGGGGTGTTAGGCATGGCACGCACCACCCGCGAATGGCCCAGGCCACGCGTCATGGTCTGAATCCTTATCCCGGCGGCGATGGAGATAACGACCTGGGAGGATAGCAGGCTGCCTTTGAGGTCGCTCAGTACATCTCCGAACTGCTGCGGCTTGATGGCCAGGACGATGACATCTTTACCCTCTGTAGCTTTTTTATTGTCATCCGTCACGAGTACTCCGTACCGCCCGGAGATATAGTCGCGGCGCTCTTTACTAACATCGCTGATACAGACGCTGGAAGGTATGATACGTTTCTTCTCCAGCAGCGCTGCCAGGATGGCCTCGCCCATAGTCCCGCCGCCAATGAAGGCTATTTTCATGGTTTGACCTCTCCCCCTTTATCCCCCTCTCCTTGGGAAGGAGAGGGGGAATGAGGTGAAGAGGGGCTGTGCCCCTCTTGGACTCCCGGTTTACTTAGCACGAAATTGACGAGCTTACCTGGCACGTATATTCTTTTAGAGATTTCTCTCCCGGCCAAGTATGACTGTACCTGCGTAGACCCAGCAGCCATCTGCATGGCCTGAACCTCGGTGGTAGATGCAGGCACTAGCAGGCGATCGCGCACTTTGCCATTGACCTGCACAACCAGAGTAAACTCATCGCGCGTCACCAGTGCCTCATCCCACTGCGGCCACGGCTGGTTATGGATGCTGTACTGGTATCCATACCGGTGCCAGAGCTCTTCGGCCAGGTGAGGGGCAGTGGGTGCCAGGAGCAGGAGCAACGTCTTCAAGGAGGACTGCCAGGCGACCGCGGAAACGCTGCCGGCTTTTTTCATCCGGGACAGGTGATTGGAAAACTCCATCAGCGCCGCCACCATGGTGTTGAAACGGATTTTTTCAATATCTTCGGTGACTTTTTTCACCGTCTGGTGGGTCAGTCGTATAAGCTCTTGATCCTCCTGATTATTCAAGGAATGATAGTTTTCGACTGCCAGGTCCCAGACCCGGTGCAGCCACCGACTGATGCCGCTGATGCCGCTATCGTCCCACTCCCCACCCTGCTCCCAGGGGGCGATGAACATCATGTAGGCGCGCACTGTATCCACCCCCAGCTCGGCGACATATTCGTCCGGATTGACTACGTTGCCTCTGGACTTGCTCATCTTCTGATGGCCGGAGATGATGATGCCCTGATTGAAGAGGCGGGTAAACGGCTCACTAAAGTCAACCAGTCCCATGTCTTGAATGGCCTTGGTAAAAAACCGGGCATAGAGGAGGTGCATGACGGCGTGCTCCGCGCCGCCGGTATAGAAATCCACCGGCAGCCAGCGTTTGACCTTCGCGGGGTCGAAGGCGGCCTTTTCATATTGCGGGCTGGCGTAGCGCAGGAAATACCAGCAGGAGCACATAAAACCGTCGATGGTGTCCGTCTCCCGCCTGGCCGGTCCGCCGCACTTCGGGCAGTTCGTGTTCACGAAGCTATCATTGTATTTCAGCGGTGATTCCCCGGTGGGCCGGAACTCGGCGGTTTCCGGCAAGAGCACGGGCAGGTCTTTCTCCGGCACCGGCACGATACCGCATTTCTCGCAGTAAATCATGGGTATAGGAGCGCCCCAGTAGCGCTGGCGGGAGATAAGCCAATCGCGGATGCGGTAGCTGACCGTCCGCCTGCCCCACCCCTTTTCCTCCAGGTAGGCGGAGACGGCATTGACGCCGTCCCGGTTGCCGGTGAACCGTCCGGAGTGTATCATCCGGCCGTATTCGGCATGAAAGAGCCTGTCGCGGTAGAATTCGCAATTATTCAGCATCTCGACGGCGGTCCGGCAGTTGCGCACGTTCGGTTCTATCGCTTTGCAGCGTTTTAGAATCTCGGCTTCTGACTCTATAGAGTCCAGCGCTATCGTTTCGATACCGGTCTTGCCGGAAAAGAAAAAGAGCCAGGGAGAGCCGATGATGTCGTTCCAGTTATCCGGCTTGAGATAAGCCTTCATGAGCTGGATATACTTTTTTACCTGGGCCTCGTCGTGCAGGGTAACGAACTGTCCGCCGATTTCCGCCGCTTTATACTCGAAACCGGACATTTTCAGCTCTTCCTCGAACCCCTCCTTCATGGTGTCCGGGAAAGCAAAACTTTTAACAATTCCGTCAGGGGGTTCGATGACCGGGATGATGGGGATGCCGTACTTTAGCGCGAAAGCAAAGTCTCGCTCATCATGGGCAGGCACGGCCATGACCGCCCCGGTGCCGTAGCTCTGGAGGACATAGTCGGCAATCCAGATGGGCACCTTCGTGTCGTTGAGGCGGTTGACACAATAGGCCCCGGTGAAAACGCCGTCCTTCTCCTTCTCGGTGGAGAGGCGTTCGATATCGGTCAGCCGTTGCGACCGGGCGACGTAAGCCCCGACCTCTTTTTTCTTCTCCGGGGCGGTGATTTTCGATACCAGCGGGTGCTCCGGCGCCAGCACCATGAAGGTGACGCCAAAGACGGTATCCGGGCGGGTGGTGAAGACCTTTATCTCTTTTTCCGCCACGCCGGGATGGTCCAGCCCGAAAGATATCTCCATGCCAGAGCTTTTACCAATCCAGTTTCGCTGCATTATCTTGATGCGCTCCGGCCAGTCGATGCCGTTGAAATCCAGGAGTTCATCGGCGTACTTCGTGATACGGAAAAGCCACTGCTCAAGTTCGCGACGGACGACATCGGACTCGCAGCGCCAGCACCGGCCGCTCTCGACCTGCTCGTTGGCGAGGACGACCTGGCACCGGGGACACCAGTTGACCGGGGCGAGGCCGCGGTAGGCCAGGCCGTTTTCGAACAGCTTAATGAAGAACCACTGGGTCCATTTATAGTAATCCGGCAGGCAGGTGATAACCTCGCGGTCCCAGTCGTAAATGGCGCCGATGCTCTTGAGCTGCCGGCGCATGTTCTCGATGTTCTGCATCGTCCAGGTGAAGGGATGGACGCCACGATTGATGGCGGCATTCTCGGCCGGCAGCCCGAAGGCGTCGAAGCCCATGGGGTGAAGGACGTTGAAGCCCCTCATCCGCTTGTAGCGGGCGTGGACATCCGCCGGGGCGTAGTTATACCAGTGCCCGATGTGAAGGTCGCCGGAGGTATAGGGGAACATGGTCAGGGCGTACCACTTGGGCCGGGGTTCTTCGTCCCTGACCTGATACAACCTGTCTTCGTCCCAACGGGCCTGCCACTTCTTTTCTATCGCCGGGGGTTCGTATCTTTCTACCATACCATCTACCCATTTACCCTGTCGGGCATACCTTCACCGCCTCGCAGTCCATTTTAGCAATAATAGCTACTTATGTAAAAGGCGCGAGAAAAGCCCAATATTGTTTTGGGAAACGATTCGAAGCTAAGCAAGCGTGATTCGTATTTAGAGTTATGTTAAGTTTTCGGCGGCGGGGGCGGAGGGGGCGGCGCGATGCCTTTGATGATACCCCGGATATAACCTATCTGGCCCGAGTGCTCGGCGACCTCGGTCACGAGGTGTGAAAGCGCTGTGCCGGTCGTGCCTTTCCGCCAGCCGAAGTCTCTCTCGGTATCGAGCATTCCGGCGGTGACTGATTTCAGGTATGATAACGTTTTTTCACGGACAGCGGCAGCGTAGGCCAATAACAAATCGAGCCCGGGGACACGCCAGGTAGTCAGCTTATCCACGTCGTAGCCGAAACCGGTATCACCGGGCGGGGTGCCGAACTTCTTATACCAGCAGCCGGTCTCGTAAATATCCTTCTCCGCCAGGAGCACCCGGTTAATCCACAGGTCTTCGACGCGGGCCACGTGCCAGAGAAGGAAGGCGATGCTGTTGCTATGGGGCCGAGGTTTCCAGGCCAACTCTTCTCCGGTCAGGCCCTTGATGGCCTCACCGATATAATCCCGGCTTTCTTCCAGGGATTTAGCTATGAGGTCGTTGACTTTCATGAAGGTAACCTCCTCGAATGGTAAGGATGGCAATCCATTTGAAGTTTATAATAATGACCGCGGTTACGCAACCCAAAAACTTACCGGGTTCTACTCAATCTTGGGTTGCCAGCTTTGATATCTAAATAGTCTTCATTCCTGCCGCCATGGTTCGACCGGCGTTCGACCGAGCTCACGCCGAGGTCCCACCATGAGCGGCGGCAAGTTCCGCTCTCCCTGAGCCTGTCGCAGGGCGTTAACGGCCGTTTTTACACCAGCCGGGAATAAGTAAAAGGTCTTCTTGCGCTCACCACTCTTTTCTCATAGAATAGGGTAGCGTGCCGAAGTGGCGGAATGGCAGACGCGGCAGTCTCAAAAACTGTTGAGGGGCAACTCTCGTGTCGGTTCGACTCCGACCTTCGGCACCAGGCCCGCCTTTCGCCCCCGGGCAACATAGATGGATATTTTCGTAATCGTTCTGCAATCGGTGCTGGTGCTCCTGGGCATCGGCGTCATCGGGTTCTGGATATCACGGCGTAACGCGATGCCGGAGAACGTCCTGGGATTCCTTTCAACCCTGGCGATAGATATCGCCCTGCCCTGCATCGTCTTCGCCAGTATCCTGGTGAACTTCACGCCGGCGGAGTTCCCCAACTGGTGGCAGCTCCCGCTATGGTGGCTGCTTTTTACGGCCATCGCCTTCGCGCTGATGCTGCTGGCGCGCCTCATCTCAAACAAGGATCCCCGCGCTGAGTTCGGCATCAGCCTGTTCTACCAGAACGGTATCTTTTTCCCGCTGATTATCCTGAGCGGTATCTTCGGCCGGGACACCCCGTTCATCGCCCAGCTTTTCATCTTCATCATGTTCCACCCAACACTGCTTTTCAGCACCTACCAGCTGTTTTTCAGGAAAGCAGCCGGTAGCTTGAGATGGCAACGCATTATCAATCCGATTCTCATCGCCACGATTATCGCCATCGTAATACAGATGATGAAATGGCAGGACTATCTCCCGGACTTCCTCATCGACATCTTTCAAATCCTGGGGGCCATGGCCCTGCCCCTGGTCATGATAATACTGGGCGGCAGCCTCTATCTGGACTTCCAGCAAAGGGGTAAAATCTACCTCTCGGAAATAACCAAATTCATCATCATGAAAAATATCGTGTTCCCGCTGGCATTCATCGGGGTGGCGGCGCTCCTCAAACCGAGCTATAACATCGCCCTGCTGTTCCTGCTCCAGGCGGCGGTGCCTCCGGTGACCGGCGTGCCGATCCTCACCGAGCGGGCCGGAGGGAAGAAGTCCATTACCACGCAGTTCGTTTTTGCCAGCTTCGTGGCCTCGATGCTGACCATCCCGGCTGTTTTTTTCCTCTTTAACATCTACTTCCCCCGCCCGTCCTAGGACGAGCACGGGAATATTTGGCAGCAGACGATTCCGGATGTTATAATCAAGTCGAATGAAGACGGGGGAGACAGGATGTCGAAAGGAATGCGACCATGATGACGATGAAGTGTCCCAAGTGCAACGCGGAAAGCAAGCTCTCCTTCGTGGGTAATAGCTATGAGGGTCCCCGCCGGTGCTGGAGCTGTCATGAGCTTTTCACGATGGTAATCAGGAACAACCTGCTGATATCCTGCGAACCGCTCAGCCAGGAAGAATTCGAAAAGCAGCAGAGCGTCAAAGCCCTCCAGGATAAATTCAAAAACCAGTAGCCGGCCATTACAGCCGGCTACTCTATCAGACCTGAAAAATCCTTTCCGGATACGCGGCGCTATTTTTTAGTATTCTGCTTTTTCTCTTTCCTGGCGGCTTCTTCACGCTTGGCTTTCATCTCGATGAGGCGGAAGACTGTCTTGGCTTTCCCGGCGATAACGAAGTTTTGCATTTTGTTTACCTCCCTTTTATGCAGTCGGCGCCACTCAAATTCACTTTTCTTTTCTTATCCTCACCAAGCTTATCAGCACCGCATAAAAATCCACATAAATTATATAAACACCGGATAAAGTTATCCTTAATATTTCATAAAGAATAATTAGGGAATAATAAGTGAAGCTATCATCCAGATACAAACCGAACCGGAACGGAAGACAAACCAGGAGGACCGCGGACGAAAAGACCCGGGAACCGCCCGAATGATAAAGCGGTGGGCGGCTAACGATGAAAACAGCTTAACAGCGGGGGACAACGGGTGAAAGTTAATGATGGGAAGGACAGGAGCTATACATCGGTGACCAGGACTGTTTCGACCGGCTCAGATTCAGTTTCGAGGTCCGGCTCCCGGGACGGTGACTCTTTTTTACCCAGGTTGTTCAGGGCATCGTGCCAGTCGTTGGAAAACTCATTAGAGACACCGCAATATTTACATTTACCAACGCTGGTGCGGCCGTCCGGTGATTCCAGTATCCAGTAGTGTATGCATTTTTTTTGCTTGGAACCGTTGTCTGTCATTTTTACCGCCTTGAAAAGTCAAATTCAGCCAAAATTATAATGGGGAACAAGGCACGGGGACAAGATTACTTTCCGGTAAGTCGAGGGGGGAAGAAAGTACTAAGCCGGATGACAAACATTTCAAAAGGAAACTACGTAATCAACGACGCGAGATACTAACCAAAAAGAAGGAAAAACGTTAATAAATACGAAAGTACTATTTCAGGGGAGACCATCTAGCTATTCCAGCCGGTAACGGCGGGGGGTTAGAATATGATTCGGCGCACCAGCAGGAAAGAAGTATTCAGGCGGTCAAGAACCATGGTAAGTGAAAAGAAAACCAAGGAATTCACCATGCCGGAGCTCAAAACCGGTGACTGGGCTAAAAATGTGAGGGAGAGCCGGAAAATATCGCAATCGGACCTTGCCCGGAAATGCGGTGTTTCTTTACACGAAGTAAACTCGTTTGAGAACAACCATCCCGTCAAACTCGAGGTGAAACTCAGGCTCCTCCACGAGCTCTGGGCCAACCGCAAGCCCTGAGGCGTTATCGCCGACCGTGCGCTCCGGGAAATAAAAGATGAACCTTATTTTAAATATTGTCTTCAACCTGATGGATATCATGGCCTACCGGATATGCTTCCGGTAGATATTATGATAATCCACGCCGCCCGCCGGTGCTCAGCCCGCCTTCCCACCTTAACCCCCCATAAACATCTTTGCCACCGCTATATACAGATGCTATAATCCAGCGTGTAAGCACTGGCGAGTTGTGTAGCGGTAGCACAGAGGACTTTGGATCCTTTAGCCCAGGTTCGAATCCTGGCTCGCCAGCCAGCTCATTCAGGTAATAGCATTACTTCTTTTCAGCTTCAAGCGGTCGACCGACTCTAAAGTGCCAGATTTAAGTTTATCACCATATTTTGACCAAAATACACATTTCTTGTTAAGATTAAGGCATGCCTTTAGTTTGGGTAGAAGAATATATATGACACGACTGCCCCAAATCAAAGGTGACCGGTTGGTCAAAGCTCTACAGAAAAAAGATTGGTATATTGACCGGAGCCATGGTAGTCATGTGATAATGAGAAATGATAATAAGCCGGGATCTAAGGTTGTGATCCCTGTCCATAATAAGCCGATCAAACCAGGAATATTAAGCAACATTCTAAAGACAACGGAACTGACCATAGAAGAGATCAAGGGACTTCTTTAGGAGGTGGAGGTATGCTAAGATATACAGTTATATTAGTCCCTGAAGCGGAAGGCGGGTACTCGGTTGATGTACCAGCTCTTCCAGGATGTTTCACCCAGGGAGAAACCAAAGAAGAAGCCATCGCAATGGCTAAGGAAGCGATCGAACTTTATCTTGAATCATGCAAAGCGCATGGAGAAACTATACCTCAGGAAGCCGGAATAGAATCTTTAACGGTAGCGGTTAAAGAGCCAGTTGCTTAAACTATTATTCAGTCGCCTTTTTTACCAACTCACGCAGTCTTGGAATTAAATCAGGACGTAAAAAGTTCGATATGTGTCCTGGGTGGCCAGCCAGTTCATTTTGGTAATATCATTACCTCTTTTCAGCTTCAAGCTTTCTAACACTCATTAAACCCTGATTGCAGTTTATCCCCATACTGTGACCAATTTGCACATTTCTTGTTAAGATTGAGTTTTACCCAATAGGTTGAAGAAAAGGTGACACGACTACCCCAAGTCTGGTAGTACCGGTTATTTTAAGCACCCCAGAACAAAGATTGGCATATTGACCGGACTCAGGGCAACAAACGATCACGAGAAATTTAGTTTTTTTATTCGTTTTTCCATGTACAGATAACACATTTTTAGGTGATTTGTTTATATGACCCAGGTTGGGTAAACAATACCTAAAATGGGTATTAGCTTACCCTTTCTTGGCTTGACATATCGTATCAATAATGATACGCTTAAATTCGATGGGCAGAAAAAGACTTGGCGGCTTCATCTTCGTTACGTATAAAGGTGACCATCGTCCTTACCACGTTCACATCAGGAAAGGGAATAGAGAAATAGGACGTTGGGACATCGAGAATCAAGTGCCGCTGGATAGCTTTGAGCTCACCGACAAACTTAGAAGGGCTTTGGTGAAGTTGGGTTACGCGGCCAGGAGGTAACAAATGACAGTGACTAATGTTCTGGAACAAAAAAGAAAGAGTGAAGCACAGCCTAAAGCTTGTCTCGTGACCGGGCAGAAGACGCTTGAGAATATCCAAAGCTTCTTCACCGATACTAACTTGGTGATTCTGTTTAAAGAACACCTCCTAGACTTGCTGAAGGAACACGACTGTAATCTCTTTATTGTTGATACCGAGGTGAAAGATCTAGATACATGGCCTGTGCCATTGTTGACTATACCCAACGCACAATCTAAAGATTGGCTATTTCTTGTATCGAGGCTATCGGACGCCTCTCGTTTGCAGCCTCTACCTCAAAATGCCGAGTTAGTTGACCGGAGAACACTATCGGTTGAGGATATCGCTTCGCTAATAAAGAAGCGCTTAGACCCGGAATCAAGAAAGAGGTTCGACAGAGTGAAGTTCTTGGAAGATACGAGAACATTTTTGATCTGGATGGAGAATGGAAAGACGTATGCTTTGAATATGTTGGATCTACCAGAGGCCGATTCAACAGGAGTTACAAAGTGGTCTTTGGGCAGAAACCGGGACTACATTAGGGTGATTCAAGAGTCAGGTAACCAGTTTGAGATTCCCTGGGATGACGTTCTTTACCACTGTGAACCTCAATATGAGTTCTACAAAGAGAAACGATTTGAAGACAAAATTACAGCCGTGAGCCCGATAGGCGAAAGGGTACGACAGCTTAGGCAAGAGAAGGGCTATTCTATTCAGACACTCGCAGCTAAGAGTGGAATGAAGCGTCCGAATCTCAGCAGATTGGAGCATGGACATCACCGGCCTTCGTTGGAAACGCTGGAAAGAATTGCTAAAGCACTAGAGGTCCCTGTGGTCAATCTGGTGGCAAAGCGCAGAGATTCAAATGACTTCCAACAATGAGAACGAATTAGGGCGACTACGGCAAGAACTACAGAAAGTAACCGCCGAGCGCGACTGGCTACTGGCAGAGAATCGCCGCCTCACCAGAGGTTCTGCATCTAAAGAGACGCTAATCCAGGAACAGGAACCGAATAGAGTTTCTGTTCAGCCCACGGCAGCCACAAGAAAAACGCTCGACCTGTCCTTGCTCAATAATGACTCGCTTCCGCCCGATAAGATATGGCTTTTCCGTTCATTGTTCAAAGGACGTGATGATGTGTACGCACGGTTCTGGCAGAACAGGCAGAGTAGCAAATCCGGCTATAGCCCGGTCTGCAAGCACGAATGGGACCGTAAGCTGTGCCAAAAGCCATATGCACGATGCAGCGATTGTCCTAACCGAGAACTAGCGGCGCTTACCGATTCGGTTATTCAGAACCATCTGGACGGGAAAATTACCATCGGTGTGTATCCCCTTCTGAAAGATGAATCTTGTCGTTTCTTGGCCATCGATTTTGACAAACGTTCCTGGCAGGAAGACAGTGCTGCTTTCCTGGAGACGTGCCGAATGACGGACGTTCCTGCCGCCCTTGAACGTTCCAGGTCCGGTAACGGCGGTCACGTCTGGATATTCTTTAAAGAGTCCGTTGCCGCTTCGGAAGCGCGCAAACTCGGTTGCTACCTACTCACTGAAACCATGTCCCGAAGGCACGAATTAGGTATGGACTCCTACGATCGACTGTTTCCTAATCAGGATACCGTTCCCAAGGCCGGGTTTGGAAATCTGATCGCTCTCCCATTTCAAAAAGCGCCCGTCGAGAAGGGGAATACCCTCTTCATTGATAATAGCTTCAATCCTTATTCAGACCAGTGGGCTTTCCTGGCATCACTCAGTTTACTAAGGACATCTATGTTGGAAAGAATTGTCCGCCAGGCGGTCCTAACCGGAGAGGTGCTCGGCGTACGCCCCGGCTCTGTTGAAGAAGACAACCAACCGTGGAATATGCCGCCCTCGAAACGACTGTCTGACCGACTGCCGATTGGCCCTTTTCCCGCCAATGTCAAGTTGGTCACCAGCAATATGGTCTTCGTAGAGAAATCCGGATTGTCGTCTTCATTATTAAGTAGGATCAAGCGTCTGGCGGCTTTTCAAAATCCTGAATTTTACAAAAAGCAGAAAATGCGCCTATCTACGGCCATGACTCCCAGGGTTATCTGTTGCGCGGAAGAGTTTCCTCAGTATTATGGCATTCCTCGTGGCTGTCTTGGCGAATTGCAGGATTTATTCGAAAAAGTTGGCATCAAGGTAGCAATATCAGACAAGCGTTTTCAAGGCATCCCACTTCAAGTCGAGTTTCACGGTCAGCTTTCTTCTACACAGCAGGCAGCAACTACAGGACTTCTTGCTCACGACGATGGAATCTTGGTTGCGCCCGCCGGCTCAGGGAAAACCGTCGTGGGCATCTCGATGATTGCCGCTAGAAAGACAAATACTCTGGTCTTAGTGCACCGCCGCCCCTTGCTGGAACAATGGCGAACACAGTTGGCAAATTTCCTCGAAGTCGACCTCAAAGAAATAGGCCAAATAGGCGGCGGCAAAGACAAACGAAATGGTCTTCTCGACGTAGCTATGATTCAAAGTCTTATTAGAAAGGGCGAGGTCGGTGACCTTGTCGCGGAATACGGGCAGGTAATCGTGGATGAGTGCCATCATCTGCCCGCGGTTACTTTTGAGCAAGTGCTGCGACAGATCAAAGCCCGCTATGTTCTTGGTCTCACGGCAACACCGTATCGCCGTGATGGTCATCAACCGATCATCCAAATGCAGTGTGGTCCCCTACGCCATGAGATTCAACAAGAAGACAACCACTCTCAAGTTCCAATACGGCATAGCCTCATTTGCCGGGATACCGACTTTGTGCTCACACCATTTGAGATTGAACCATCAATCCAAGACATCTACGGCAGACTAATGGACAATGAAGCGCGGAACAGGCTAATTCTGGAGGATATTCTCCACTCCCTTGACGAGGGGCGATCTCCTATCTTGTTGACCGAGCGCCGCGAGCATCTGGATTTCTTTACCAACCAATTAGCCAAATGTCTGAAGAATGTTATTGTACTTCGTGGTGGAATGGGCATCAAGCAGCGTCGTGCAATAGCACACCAATTAAGTGCCATTCCCGACGATGAAAAGCGGGTTCTGTTGGCTACCGGACGATACATCGGTGAAGGTTTTGACGACGCACGGCTCGATACGCTTTTCCTAGCTTTACCAGTCTCGTGGAAAGGTACCCTTATGCAATATGCCGGGCGTCTACATCGCGTGCACGCCGGGAAAAGGGAGGTTCGTATCTACGACTACGTAGACAGGAACGTACCAATGCTGATGAAAATGTTCCAAAGACGACTTCGCGTGTACCGGGCCATGAGCTACGAAGTGAATGGCGCCGAAAGATCCCTAGTAAACAATGCGGATACGACAGAAATACCAACACTAACTCTTTGGGATAGACTCGTTTCTATGAGTGAAGAAAACTAAACTGAAGGCGGGAGTTCTACCTGTTGATATCCAAAGCTCCCCCTAATAGGACTAAGACTAGGTCGCGGAATAAAAGCGTGAAGGTTTTCACGAAAGTTTTGCCGTTTAAACATAATGGTAAACTGAAAGGAACTCGAACTGCGCATTGCGCTCCCCTACTTCCTTAATAACTCACGTAACTTTGGAATCAAATCAGGCCGTAAAAAGTTCGATATGAGTCCTCGGTGGCCAGC
>Ga0154808_151_pt1 | contig 21878 bp, 34 predicted proteins | sample Rifle2008BG16ft_FD_105816 | JGI IMG/M metagenome (GOLD analysis project Ga0154808, IMG submission 105816) | Chloroflexi bacterium RBG_16_56_11 | reverse complement strand
CGACGGCGACGGTCACGGCCGCATCACTCTGGTAACCTTTATAGACCACGCCGAAATCGAGCGATACGATGTCCCCGGCTTTAAGGGCCCTTTCTCCCGGAATCCCGTGCACAATCTCTTCGTTTACGGAGACGCAGATAGTGGCCGGGAAACCGCGGTAGCCCTTGAAAGAGGATTCCGCTCCCAGCCTTTTCAGCTCCCTGATGGCGATGGTGTCCAGCTCCTTCGTTTTCATCCCTGTCGTTACGCTTTTAGTTAAAATATTCAGCACTTCCGCGACGATGCCGCCAGCCTGGCGCATTATCGCTATCTCTTTTTCAGATTTGATGACGATACCCATCCGGCTGCCGTTTCCCGCTAGCGTAAGGCGGCCACTATTCTCCCGTTCACATCGGCCGCGTTTCCGTCGCCGTTTATCTCCAGTAGCTTCCCGGACTTTTTATAGTAATCAATCAAGGGCGAGGTCTCCGCGAAATAGACCTCCAGCCGCTTTTTTACGGTCGCGACGTTATCGTCGGCCCGCTGGTAAAGCTCCCCGCCGCAGCGGTCGCACTCTCCCTTCACCTTCGGTGGCGATTCCACCTCGTGGTAAGGCACCTGGCATTTACGGCAAATCCAGCGTCCGCCCAGCCTCTTTAAAAGCTCCGCCTCCCCGACTTTAATGTAAACGACTTTGTCGATTTTCTTTTTCGGCGGGGCCAGGGCCTTGTCCAGGGCCTGGGCCTGCTTGATGTTCCTGGGGAATCCATCGAGGATGGCCCCGTTTTTTACGTCCGGGGCGGCCAGCCTCTCCAGGACCATCTGTATCGTTATCTCGTCAGGGACGAGCTGCCCTTTTTCCATGTAAGCCTTCGCCTTCTTGCCTAGCTCCGTCTCCTTTTGCAGGGCCTGGCGGAAAAGGTCGCCCGAGGCTACCTGCGCCAGCTTTAGTTTTTCAGAGAGCATCACGGCCTGGGTTCCTTTTCCCGCGCCGGGCGCTCCCAGGAGAATAATATACACCTTAGCTCCTATTTAATAAAGCCTTCGTAGCGCCGCATGACCAGCTGCGCCTCGAGTTGTTTCATCGTGTCCAGCACCACGCCGACGACGATGAGCATGCCCAGGCTGGAGAGCTGTATTTGCGAGACATCCGTAACCGCTCGCGCCAGGAAGGGCATTACCGCCACGAAGGCCAGGAAAAGCGCGCCCGCCCAGGTGATACGGTTGATAACGCTGCTAAGATACGTGGCCGTATTCTTCCCGGGTCGGATGCCGGGGATGAAGCCTCCCTGCTTTTGGAGCGTACCGGGCAGGTCCTGCTGCTGATACGTTACCATCGTATAGAAGAAGGTAAATGCCACCGACAGCACGAAATATAAAATCCAGTAAAAAGCCCCCACCGGCAGGGCCGTATTCGGGCTGAACCACCTCACGATGCCTGCGGCGAAACCCGTGTCCCCCCTGGCGAAATAGCTGGCGACGACACCCGGGAACAGGACCACGGACATCGAGAAAATGAGGGGTATCATGCCGGCGCTATTGACCCTCATGGGTATATGGGTCGAGCCTGACTGGCGGTACATGCGTCCGCCCCGGAAGACGCTGCGGGCATACTGCACCGGAATGCGGCGGTGTGCCTCGGTAAAAATGACGATCAGCACTATTGTAGCCAGCATAATAAGAGCATAAAAGGCCAGTCCCAAGGGATTGCTCTTGGCTAAAAATGCTTCCTGTATCAGTTGCGGGTAGCCGGCTACGATACCGCCGAAGATAATTATCGAGATACCGTTGCCGATGCCATACTCGGTGATGAGCTCGCCGAGCCATACCAGGAAGACGGTGCCGGCAATCAGGGAAATGACGATAGTGGCGGTGGGGAGTAGCCCGCTGCCCCCCACGACGCCGGCCCGCTGCAGTATCACCAGTTGCCCGTAACCGGAAAGCCCGGCCAGTGGCACGGTCAGCCAGTGGGTGATGAGATTAATCCTGTTCCGGCCGGATTCCCCCTCCTGCGATAGCGCCTGCAACCTGGGGATGACCGGCACCAGCAACACCATGATAATCGAGGCGGTGATATAAGGATAGACGCCCATAGACGCCACGCTGAACTGCCGCATGGCGCCGCCGCTGAATAGGTTGAGCATGCCCAGCAGGGCGTTGTTCTCGAAGAGGGTCTTCAGCGCCTCCAGGTCCACGCCCGGGAGGGGCACATGAGCGATGAAGCGGAAAACTACCAGGATGCCGAGGGTTACCAGGATGCGCCGCCGGAGGTCGGGCAGGCTGAAGGCATCCGACATGGCCTGGATTAACCGGGGTCTAGCCTGCCGCTGCCGCATGCCCTACCTCCTCGGCCGAACCGCCGGCAGCCTCTATCTTGGCCCTCGCCGAAGCAGAAAATTTATCGGCCTTGACTGTCAGGGCGCGGTCGACATCGCCGTCGGCCAGGATCTTGACAGGTTTCCCCGGATTTTTAAGGAGACCGGCGGCGACCAGCTTCTCCACTGTTACTTCGGTGCCGGCCTCGAAGCTGTTGAGCGCGCCGACGCTTACGGTCGCGTATTCTGTCCGGAAAATATTCTTGAAGCCGCGCTTCTTGGGCAGGCGCTTGATCAGCGGCAGCTGTCCCCCCTCGAAGCCGGGGCGCACCTTGTTGTTGCCGGCGCGCGCTTTCTGCCCCTTGCAACCGCGCCCGGAGTAGGTCCCGTGACCGCTCCCGTTGCCGCGTCCCACCCGTTTGCTGGCTTTCCGCGACCCCGGCGCCGGGACTATCTTATTCTGACTGACCACTCTCTTCCTCCACTTTGACCAGGTGTCTGACCTTGTTTATCATACCCCGTACCGGGGCCGAATCGTCACGGACAACGCTCTGGTGTAGCCGGTGAAAACCGAGCGTCTTGAGCGTCCTTCTCTGGCTCCTCTCGTAGCCGATGGCGCTTTTAATCCAGGTGACCTTTATCTTACCCACCGGCCTTTACCTCCCCGCCCACCGCCGCTTTGCGCCGGGCCAGCTCTTCCTTGGGGACCTTGAGCTGGCTGAGGGCGAGCATGGTCGCTTTGGCCACGTTGATGTGGTTGTTCCTGCCGAGCGATTTCGTCAGGATGTCTTTGACGCCGCAGGCCTCCAGCACGGCCCGAATGCTGCCCCCGGCGATAACTCCCGTGCCCGGCGCCGCCGGCTTCAACAGCACTTTGGCCGCCCCTAACTTTACCAGAATTTCGTGGGGTATAGTCGTCCCGGCCAGCGGTACGTTGATTAAATTTTTCCGCGCCTGGGCGCCGCCCTTGCTGATGGCGGAAGGGACCTCGTTGGCTTTGCCGATGCCCAGGCCTACGTGACCGACGCCATCGCCCGTTACCACCAGGGCACTGAAACGCAGGCGTTTACCGCCCTTCATCACCTTGGCGACGCGGTTGACGTTGATAAGCTTATCGTTAAGGTTCAAATCGACCGGGTCAATCCGACTAATTGGTTCTTTCATCCTTCCTGCCGTGCCCTCTCTTAGAACTTGAGTCCGCCCTTGCGGGCTGCTTCCGCCAGCGCCTTTACCCGGCCGTGGTACCTGAAACCGCCGCGGTCGAAAGCTACCTGGCTGATTCCTTTTTCGGCGGCCCGCCTGGCCAAAAGTGAACCCACCAGCTCGGCGCGTCCGGTCTTGGACTTTTCCGACTTGCCGTCGTTAACTTCCGCATCCAGGGTGGAGGCCGCGACCAGGGTGTGTCCCTGTAAATCGTCAATGACCTGGGCATAGATGTGGTTCAGGCTCCGATAGACGCAAAGTCGCGGTCTGTCCGCAATGCCAGTTACCTTCTCGCGGACCCGCTGGTGTCTTCTTAAGCGCGCTTCTCTGGTCTCCGAACTTTTCATGTCTACTTTCCGCCGACCACCTTACCGGCCTTACCCGGTTTCAGGCGTATAACTTCCCCGGCATACTTAATACCTTTGCCTTTATAAGCGTCCGGCGGGCGCAGGGCGCGGATTTCCGCGGCCATCTCGCCGACGTTTTCCTTGTTAATGCCGCTGACTTTTATCTTGGTGTTGCCTTCCACGGACAGGGCCGTGCCGGGCAACGGGACTACTTCTATCTGGTGGGAGCGCCCGATACGTATCGACAGCTTATCGCCCGCCTTCTCGGCGCGGAAGCCCACGCCCATAATTTCCAGGTTTTTTTCGAATCCTTTCGATACGCCTTCGACCATGTTAGCCAGGAGCGTACGCGTCAGGCCATGGTAGGCCCGATGTTTTTTGCTATCACTGGGCCGGGCTACGGTCAGACGGTTGCCTTCCATCTTGACCAGCATCTCTTCGGGGAGAGACCGGGTAAGTTCTCCCTTCGGGCCTTTGACGGACACGGTTTCGCCTTTTATATTCACCGTCACCCCGGACGGTATCGTTATCGGCATTTTACCTATTCTTGACATCAAGCTCACTCCCGTAGGGGTCTACCATATGTAGCACAAGATTTCGCCGCCGGCGCCCTGACGCCAGGCCTGCTGCCCCGTTTTCAGTCCGGCCGAGGTAGACAGGATAGCCACGCCCAGGCCGCCGTAGACGCGCGGTATTTCCTTTTTCCCGGAATATACCCTCAGTCCCGGCTTGCTGACCCGCTTCATTCCCGAGATGGCTGACCTTTTATCGTCAAAATACCTGAGGTGTATCTTGATCAGCCGGTGAGGCTTGCCCTTGACCACTTCGTAATCGGTGATGAAGCCTTCCTCTTTGAGTATCTTGGCAATAGCCATCTTAATCCTGGAGGCGGGAACCAGCACATTGTCATGCCTTACCATGATGGCGTTCCTCATCCGGGTCAACATATCGGCAATTGGGTCGGTAACTATCATCGGCTCTTTCCCTCTTTAGTCTACCAGCTTGACTTTCTTACCCCGGGTAGCTGCGCTCCGAGCGCCAGGGAGCGGAAACATATCCGGCAAATGTGGAACTTGCGAATATAGGCGCGCGGCCGCCCGCATATCTGGCACCGGTTATGTTTTTGCACCGGGTACTTGGGCGGGCGCATCGATTTTAATATCAGAGACTTTTTAGCCATATTAACTCGCTCCATCCTTGGTGAAGGGCATGCCCAGCAGCTCCAGCAGGTGTTTGCCGTCTTCGTCTTTCCCTGCGTTGGTGATAATGCTTATCTCTAAGCCGCGCACCTTGTCGATTTTGTCATATTCTATTTCCGGGAACAGTATTTGCTCCTTAAAGCCGAGGGAGTAGTTGCCCCGCCCGTCGAACGAGCTCGTGGGCACGCCCTGGAAATCGTGCATGCGGGGCAATACCGCGTTGACCAGCTTATCGAAGAACTCGTACATGCGTTCGCCGCGCAGGGTAACTTTCAGTCCTATCGGCATGCCCACTCTCAGCCGGAAATTCGCTATCGATTTTCTCGAGCGGGTGGTCACCGGGTGCTGGCCGGATATGGCGACCAGGTCCTGCTGGGCGGCTTCCATAGCTTTAGCGTTGGAGATGGCTTCCCCCAGCCCGATATTCAGGACAATCTTCTCCAGCCGCGGTACCTGCATGATATTATCGTACCCTCTGATTTCCATGAGCCGGGGTACTATCTCTTTCCGGTATCTGTCCTTGAGCCTGGCCATTATTCTATCACCTCGCCGCAAGCCCGGCAGAACCTGGCTTTCCGTCCGTCCTCCAGCTTTTTCATCCCGATACGCCCGGGCTTGCTGCATTTATTGCAGAGCAACATCACGTTGGAGATATCCAGCGGCGCTTCCAGGTCGATAATGCCGGCCTGCCGGGCCGCCCCGCGGGCCTTGGAATGTTTTTTCACGAAGTTGACGCCCTCGACGATCACCTGTTGCTTCCGTGGATAGGCGAAACGCACCTTGCCTTTTTTCCCTCTGTCCTTGCCGGCAATCACCAGCACCGTATCATCTTTCCTTATTTTCATCGTCCTGCTGCCTTTTATAATACCTCCGGCGCCAGTGACACAATCTTGGTGTACATCTTGTCCCGTAACTCCCTGGCCACCGGTCCGAAAATACGCGTCCCCTTGGGATTGTTCTTGTCCGAGAGAATGACCGCCGCGTTCTCGTCGAATTTAATATAGGAGCCGTCAAGGCGCCGGTAGGGGTTGGCCGTGCGCACGATAACGGCCCGCACCACGTCGCCCTTCTTGGTGGCGGAGTTGGGTATGGCCTTTTTCACCGAGGCGACGATGGTGTCGCCGATATAGGCGTATCTCCGCTTCGAGCCGCCCAGCACATTGATGCACATTATTTCGCGGGCGCCGGTGTTATCGGCAACTTTGAGTCTGCTGTTCATCTGGATCATGTACGTTTACCCGTTCTAATTCGTTATTTCTTCCGGCTTGACCTCGGCCACCTCGCCCTTGGTGACCACCTCCAGGACGCGCCAGCGCTTGAGATGGGAGAGGGGGCGGGTCTCTTCTATCTTCACCGTGTCGCCCAGTTTACTGAGCTTTTTCTCGTCATGGGCGTAGTATTTTACCACTCTGCGGATGGTCTTTTTATACAGCGGGTGGTGCCGGGGCGTGTCCACCGCCACGACCACCGTCTTGTCCATCTTATCGCTGATGACCTTGCCTTGCCGGGTCTTCCGTTTCTTCTCCATCTCGTCCGAACCTACCTTATGCCCAGTTCCCTTTCCGCCAGCAGGGTCTTGAGCCGGGCTATCTTCTTTCTGACTCTCCGTACCTCGCGGTGGTTGACCAGCTGCTTGGTGGAGAGCCGGAAACGCAGGTTAAACAGCTCCTGGTGACTCTCTTCCACCTGCTTTTTCAGGTCGTCCGTGCTCAGGTCCCTGAATTCCTTCAGTTTCACTGCCATCGCTCCCTATTTAGCCGTTTCGCCGCCCACTGCCAGTGCCTCTTTGAAAACAAAACGCGTCCTCAGTGGCAGTTTATGCGCGGCCAGCCTTATGGCTTCCTTGGCCACGTCTTCCCCAACACCGGCCATTTCGAACATGATTTTTCCGGCATGTATTACCGCCACCCAGTGGTCCGGCAGTCCTTTACCGCTGCCCATGCGCGTCTCAGCCGGTTTCTTGGTTGCCGGCTTGTCCGGGAAGACGCGTATCCAGACCTGGCCGCCGCGCCGGATATAGCGGGTGATGGCGCGCCGTGCCGCTTCTATCTGGGCGGCCGTCACCCAGGCGGACTCCATGGCCTGCATCCCGTACTCACCAAAGTTGACGACGTTGCCGGAATGGGCCTGGCCGCGTCGGCGTCCTCTCTGGGATTTTCTATATTTAACACGCTTTGGCTGCTGCATCTCTTACCCTTCCTTTTTCCTGGCCGCGCCGGGCGCGGTCTCAGCAGCTTGGTCTTCGGTGGCGGCGGCCGCTTTCCGTCGCTTTTTAGGCTGGGCCGCCGGCTCTTCCGTGGTGGAGGCTTTCGGCGCCGCTGCCCTCGTCCTTGGCGTTTTAGGCTCGGCTGGTTTAGCCTCGGTTGCTTTAGCTTCGGTGGCCTTGGTCTCGGGAGTTTTAGCCTCGGCCGTCTTGGTCGTGCGCCTCACCCTGGGTTTGGCCGGTTTTTCTTCGGCGACGGGCACGGGGGCCAGGGCCACTGCTTCAACCGTGACGGCGGGCTTCGCCTCGACCGGCTTTTCCTCGACGGTCGGAGCGGGGACGGTGGCGGGGGCAGCCTCGGCCGCCGGTTTCGGTGGTGCCTCCGGTGTCTTCTCAGGAACCACCTGACCTTTATAAATCCACACTTTCACACCGATGCGCCCCAGCGTCGTGTGCGCCTCGGTAAAGCCGTAATCGATATCCGCCCGCAGGGTGTGTAGCGGGACCTGCCCCTGGTGCGATGTCTGCCGCCGGGCGATTTCCGCGTTTCCCAGCCGGCCGGCGCAGCTTATTTTTATCCCCCGCGCCCCGGACTGGATAGTGCGGAAAATGGCCTGTTTAATGGCGCGCCGGTAGGCCACACGCCGCTCAATCTGCTCGGCGACCGACCGGGCGACCAGGTAGGCGTCCAGCTCCGGCTGGCGGATTTCCTGTATATTCAAACGCACTTTCTTCCCGATGAGCTTCTCAAGGTGCTGTCTCATCTCGTCAACCCGCTGGCCTCCCCGGCCGATGACGATACCGGGTCGGGCGGTATGCAGTGTCACCGTCACGTCTTTGGCCTGGCGGTCTATCTCGATAAGCGATATGGCGGCCTCGGCGTATTTGCTCTTGATATCTCCCCGGAGCTTGTTATCTTCCAGCACGAACTCCGCGTAGTGGGCGTCGCTGTACCATTTCGACTGCCAGTCCTTGATGATTCCGAGCCTGAAACCTATCGGGTGAACTTTATGGCCCAACTAAACCTCCTGCTCAGCCACGACCACGGTAATATGGCTGGAGTTCTTCCGGATGGGGCTGACCCGCCCCCTCGACCTTGCCTTGAACCGCCGCATGGCCCGCGCGTCGTCGACATATATCCGGACGATTTTCAAATCGGCGGGGTCCATCTGGTAGTTGTTCTCGGCGTTAGCCGCGGCGGACCTCACCAGCTTGGAAATTACCCTGGCCTTGGGGGTCGGCGTAAATCTTAATAAGTTTAGCGCCTCCTCCACCTTCTTGCCCCGCACCATATTTACCAGCGGGCGGACCTTGACGGCGGATAGGCCGGTGTCCTTGGCTATGGCTTTTACTTCCACTTTCGTTTACACCTGTCTCATTATTAAGTTTTTTCCGACTTCGTGCCGTGGCCGCGGAAAGTCCGCGTCGGGGCGAACTCGCCCAGCTTGTGTCCCACCATGTTCTCGTTAATATAGACCGGCACGTGTCGGCGCCCGTCGTGCACGCCGATGGTCAGCCCGACCATTTGCGGTAAAATCGTCGACCGGCGTGACCATGTCTTGATGACGGTCTTTTTGCCGGAACGGATGGTCGCGTCCACCTTTTTCACCAGTTTGGCGTCAATCGCCGGGCCTTTTTTGGTTGATCTCGACATTTTGCCTCGCTAAACGCTTATTTGCCCCTGCGTTTTACTATCATCCGGTCGGAGGCCTTGGGCTGACGCGTCTTGTAACCCAGGGCCGGTTTGCCCCAGGGCGTCTTCGGCCCGGGCATGCCCACGGGGGAACGGCCCTCGCCGCCGCCATGCGGATGGTCGCGCGGGGTCATGGCGGAGCCGCGTACCGTCGGCCGCCACCCCATGTGCCGCTTACGCCCGGCTTTGCCCAGGCTGATGTTCTGGTGCTCCAGGTTCCCCAGCTTGCCGATGCTCGCCACGCACTCGCTGCGGATGCGGCGTATCTCGCCGGAAGGCAGCCGGATGAGGGCGTATTCGCCTTCCTTCACCATGAGCTGTGCCGATGCCCCGGCGCTGCGCACCAGCTGGCCGCCCCGGCCCTTTTGCAGCTCGATGTTATGTATCTCGATACCGGTCGGCATCGATTTCATGGGCATGGCGTTCCCCGGTTTTATCTCGGCATTGGGGCCCGACATCACATTATCCCCGACGATCAGTCCCAGGGGAGCCAGGATATAGCGCTTTTCGCCGTCGGCGTAGAAGATAAGCGCGATGCGGGCAGTGCGGTTGGGGTCGTACTCGATGGCCGCCACGCGACCCGGGACATCTATCTTGTCCCGCCGGAAATCGATGATTCGCTGTTTCCGTTTCGCCCCGCCGCCACGGTGCCGCACGGTTATCGTACCGCGGAAGTTGCGCCCCGCCTTCTTGTTCTTGGCGAGGAGCAGTGACTTCTCCGGCTTTTCCTTCGTTATCTCGTCGAAGGTGTAGCCGCTCATGCCCCGCCGCCCCGGCGAGGTGGGACGATATTTTTTTATAGCCACCTGGCTTCTCCCTTCATGCTAGACACCTTCAAAAAACTCTATCTTGTCCCCCGCCTGGAGGGTGACGATAGCCTTTTTCCAGGGGCTGGTCTGCACCTGCCGCCGCCCGACGCGCCGCGTCTTGGACGGCATGGTGATGACGTTCACCCCGGTCACCTTCACCTTGAAGGCCTTTTCCACCGCCTGCTTTATCATGGGCTTGTTGGCACCAACGGCTATTTCGAAGGCGTACTTGTTGCCCGCCTGGAGTTGCGTGCTTTTTTCCGTTATCAGCGGCCGGCGCAGCACCTCATACAGATGCATCATCTCCCCCTTAAGATACCCCGTTACCCCACAATTTTTCCGCGAGGCGCACCGAGGCCTCGGTCATTACTAGCATTTTATAAGACAGGATATCGCGTACGTTCAGGACATTCACGGGGAGCGTCTTGATCCCCGGTAAATTGCGCGCCGATTTTATGACGTTTTCTTCCGGCTCCGGCGTCACGATGAGGGCCGTCGCGGTGACCCCCAGCGCCGTCAGGGCCGCGTCCATCTGTTTTGTCTTCGGCTCGGTGAAATCGAATCCGTCCAGCACCTTGAGCTCGCCTTCCCCGGCCTTGGCGGAGAGGACGCAGCGCAGGGCCAGGCGTCGCATCTTGCGGGGTATCTCCTGCCGGTAGTCTCGCGGGTGCGGCCCGAAGGTAATGGCGCCATGACGCCGCAGGGCCGATTTCTTGCTCCCGGCGCGCGCGTAGCCCGTCCCTTTTTGCCGGTAAAGCTTGCGAGTGCTGCCGGCGACCGTGCTACGGGTCTTTGTCGATGAGGTACCCTGGCGGGCGTTGGCCAGCAGGCTTACCATCACCTGGTGGACGACCGCTTCATTGAACGGCACGCCGAATAGGGCATCGCTTACTTCTATCTGCCGGACCTCTTCGCCGGCCAGGTTGTAAACCGGGACCTGCACTTTACTTCTTCCCCTTTTTGGATTTTCTTATCAATAGCAGGCCGTTGGTCATCCCGGGTACCGCGCCTTTAACCAGCAGCAGGTTGCGGGCCGGATCGGCCTGGACAACTTTCAAATTGAGGGTCGTGACACGCTCGGCGCCCATGTGCCCGGCCATGCGTAGCCCTTTGAAGGTCCGTCCGGGGTTAGTGTTCGAGCCGACCGACCCCGGGGCGCGCAACCTGTCCGATTGTCCGTGGGTCTTGGGGCCGCCGCGGAAGTGGTAGCGCTTGACGCCGCCGGCGAAGCCCTTGCCCCGCGAGACTCCGGTGATATCGACGGCGTCACCGGACTTGAACACGCTCACGTCGATTTTCTGTCCGACCTCCGCTTTCTGGTCAGCGTCCAGCGGGAACTCCCGGACGTACCGGGGGGCCGGGGCTTTCTTTTCTTTAGCCTTCGCCTTCTTGCCGGCTCTCGCCTTCTTCTCGCCGAAGCCCAGCCTGGCGGCGCTATACCCGTCTTTCGCCACGGTCTTCACCTGCATCACGGTGCACGGGCCGGCCTCGATGGCGGTGACGGCTTCGGCCTTGCCCGCCGCGCCGAACACCTGGGTCATTCCCAGCTTCTTGCCTAAAATACCTTCAGTCATATTTTCACCGGCTAAGTTTTTAATGAGGTTGTTTAGTGGACGCTCAGGGTGAGCGGCGTACGGTTTATTCTTGTAACTAAACAACCTCCTTTATTATAGTTTGATATCTATTTCCACTCCGGACGGCAGGTTGAGCTTCGTCAGGGCGTCAATGGTCTTGGAGGTCGTCTCCACGATATCAATCAGCCGCTTGTGGGTCCGGATCTCGAACTGCTCCTGGGAGTCCTTATCGATAAAGGGAGAACGGATGACGCTGAACTTCTGGATGCGCGTCGGTAGCGGTACCGGTCCCACGGCCACCGCCCCGGTGCTTTCCACCGCCTCCAGAATTTGCCGGGCCGATAGGTCGACGACCCGGTGGTCGAATCCCTTTAGCTTGATGCGTATTTTTTGCTTAGCCATATTTCTTGCCTACAGTCTTTTCTATAATCTCGTCGGTCATCTCGGCCGGGAGCGGCTCGTAGCTGTGGAACTCCAGGGAATGCGTCGCGCGGCCCTGGGTCAGCGACCTCAGCCCCGTGGCGTAGCCGAATGTCTCGGCGAGCGGTATCACGGCATGGATGACATACATATCTCCCTGGGTATCCACCTTCCCGATGCGTCCCCGCTTGGAGTTGAGGTCCCCGATGACGTCGCCGAGGAACTGCTCCGGCGCCACGACCTCCAGTTTCATGATAGGTTCCAGGAGAATCGGCTTCGCTTTCTTCACGCCGTCCCGCAGGGCGATAGAGCCGGCCATCTTGAAGGCGAGTTCCGAGGAATCGACCTCGTGGTAGCTGCCGTCGTAGAGCGTAGCCCTGATGTCCACCACCGGATAGCCGGCCAGAATGCCAGTCTCCATGGCCTCCCGGACGCCCACCCTCACCGGCGGGATGAACTGCCGCGGTATATTGCCGCCTCTCACGGCATCGACGAACTCGAAACCTTTGCCGCGTTCCAGAGGCTCCAGCTCAATTTTGACATGCCCGAACTGCCCGCGCCCGCCGCTCTGCCGCACGAACCGGCCTTCAACTTTAACCGGAACAGTGATGGTCTCTTTATAAGCGACCCGCGGACGGCCGACTTTGACGCCTACGTTGAATTCCCTGATTAACCGGCTGACGATAACTTCCAGGTGTAGCTCGCCCATGCCGGAGATGACGGTCTGCCCGGTCTCTTCGTTATAGGTTACTTTAAAGGTGGGGTCTTCTTCGGTGAGTTTCTGCAGGGACTCGCCCAGCCTGTCCTGGTCGGCCCGGGTCTTCGGCTCGATGGCTACCGAAATAACCGGCTCCGGGAAGCGTATCGATTCCAGCAGGATGGGTTTCGAGGAGTCGCACAGCGTGTCGCCGGTGAAGGTGTTTTTCAGTCCCAGCGTAGCGACGATGGAACCGGTGTCCGCCAGTTCGATGTCCTCCCGGCGGTTGGCGTGCATCAGCAGCAAACGGCCGATACGCTCCGGCCTCTCCCGTGTGGCGTTGGACACCTGGGCGCCTACCTTGACCTTTCCCGAATACACTCTGAAATAGACCAGCCGCCCCACGAAGGGGTCGGTGACTACTTTAAATGCCAGGGCGGAGAAAGGAGCTTCGTCGCTGGCTTCCCGGGTGGCCTTCTGCCCCGTCTTGGTATCGACGCCTTTGACCGGCGGGACGTCCAGCGGGGAGGGGAGATATTCTACAATAGCGTCGAGCAGAGGCTGCACGCCTATGTTCCTGAGGGCGCTGCCGCAGATGACGGGAACGCCGCAGTTTTTCAGGGTCACCCGCCTCAGGGCTTGCCTCAGCTCGTCGGGTCTGATTTCATGGCCCTCGATAAACGCTATCATGATTTTATCATCGTGCTCGGCTACCCTGGTAATGAGTGTCTGCCGCATTTCGGCAACCCGGCTCTTTTCCGAATCCGGGATTGGCACCTCTTCCGGGGGTGTATCGGGGTCGTTGGTGAAACGCCAGGCCTTGTTCTCGATAAGGTCGATAATCCCCTGGAACTGCTCCTCGGTGCCCAGCGGGGCCTGTATAGGTAAGGGGACGGCCTGGAGCCTTGACTCTATCATGGAAATGGTCCGGTTGAAGTTGGCCCCCACCCGGTCCATCTTGTTGATGAAGCATATCCGGGGCACTTTGTACCTGTCCGCCTGCCGCCAGACCGTTTCCGATTGCGCTTCGACTCCCGAGACGGCATCGAACACGACGATGCCTCCGTCGAGGACGCGCAAGCTCCGCTCCACCTCGGCGGTGAAGTCGACATGTCCCGGCGTATCGATGATATTGACGCGGTGCTCCTGCCAGTAGCAGGTCGTCGCCGCGGCCGTTATCGTGATGCCCCGTTCCCTCTCCTGGTCCATCCAGTCCATGACGGCCGTACCCTCGTGCACCTCGCCTATCTTGTAGGTCTTCCCGGTGTAGTAGAGTATCCTCTCGGTGACGGTCGTCTTGCCGGCATCGATGTGGGCGATGATGCCTATATTACGGATGTCCTCCAGAGGAAAGTCTCGGGGCACTTTTTTCTCTCTCGCTTCCGCCGGTTTTTTTATTTTTACACTATTGTTAATTACCAAACCCCTTACCACCTGTAATGGGCGAAAGCCCGGTTGGCTTCGGCCATTTTATGCGTATCTTCACGTTTTTTAATCGTGATTCCCTGCCCCTGGAAGGCCTCGGACAGTTCGTCCGCGAGCTTGTCCGTCATGGCCTTGCCCTTGCGGGCCCGGGCTGAGGTTATCAGCCAGGTAAGCGCCAGGAACAGACCGCGGTCGGCCTGGACCTCGACCGGCACCTGGTAGGTCGCGCCGCCGACGCGCCTGGCCTTGACCTGGAGCAGCGGTGTGGCGTTTTTCACGGCCTGTTCCAGCGCCGCTACCGGGTCTTTGGACACCTGCTGCCCCAGCCTTTCCAGGGCGCCGTAGACGATGCTTTCGGCCGTCCTCTTCTTACCGCGCTCCATGATTTTAGATATCAACCTGGCTACTGTTACGCTGCGGTATTTAGCGTCCGGACTGATTTCTCTTTTTCCCGCTCTGGCTCTTCTCGGCATAATCTCCCCCCGAACTAGGTGGTCGCCTCGGGTGCCTTTTTGCCTCTCTTGGCGCCGTATTTGCTGCGGCCCTGCTGGCGGTTGGCCACGCCGCTGCTGTCCAGCGCCCCGCGGATGATGTGGTAGCGGACCCCGGGCAGGTCTTTAACGCGGCCGCCGCGTATCAGGACCACCGAGTGCTCCTGCAGCTCGTGACCTTCGCCGGGGATGTAGGCGGTGACTTCCATGTGGTTGGTTAGCCGCACCCTGGCGATTTTCCGCAGCGCCGAGTTGGGCTTCTTGGGGGTCGTCGTTTTCACCTGAATGCACACGCCGCGCTTCTGCGGGCAGCTCTTCCCGAGCTTCACCCGGTTTTTCAGGGCGTTATAGGCGTAACCCAGCGCCGGTGTCCTGTCTTTTTTGGCGGCCTTCCGCCGCCCCTTGCGAACGAGCTGATTTATGGTCGGCATGGCTTCTTCCTTCTCCCCCCTACAATTACAATGGATGAGCGTTAGCCCATCCATTCTAAAATCCTAGCGATAAACCGAGGGTCTTTAGCTCAATTTATCCGCTATTACCGAATTCTGAGCACCAAACAAAAAATATATCACATTACTATACCCCCTGTCAACATTTTTCCGGGCATTCTGAAAACAAATGCCAAAATCACGCACTCTAAAAAGGCGTCAGCTTCGATTATAATATTAAAATATCATGCTTTTTCGTATTTCTATATCAACGTCGATATTGCATCGGACGATTCGTCAGGGTAAAATGACATAAATGCGGACTATTAAGGTCGAGCTGGCCGAGCGCAGCTATGAAATCCGTGTCGGGGCGGGCCTCCTGTCCCGGGTGGGGCCGTGGATTAACGGCCTCGGATTTTCCGGAAAGGCCGTCGTCATCACCGATACTACCGTAAAAAAGCTGTACGCCGCCAGCCTGCTGGCCGGCCTGGAACGCGCCGGTTTCACCCCGACCGTCCTGGAAGTACCGCCCGGCGAAGCATACAAATCGCTGGAGACCGCGGGCCGACTTTACGGGGAGATGACCGCGGCCCGTGCGGAAAGGTTGACGCCGGTCATCGCCCTGGGCGGCGGCGTCATCGGTGACCTCACCGGGTTCGTCGCGGCTACTTATCTGCGCGGCGTGCCGCTGGTACAGGTGCCGACGACCCTCCTTGCCCAGGTCGATAGCAGCATCGGCGGCAAAACGGCCATCGACCACGGCCGGTTGAAAAATATTGTCGGCGCGTTCTATCAACCGGTACAGGTGGTCGCCGACATCGATACACTGAAGACCCTCTCGGAAGCCGAGGTGGCTAACGGGCTGGCGGAGGTCATCAAGAGTGCCGCGGTGGGGGACCGCGACCTCTTTGACTACCTTTATTTAAATATCGAACAGGCGAAAGAACTCCGGCCCGCGGCGCTGGAAAACGTCGTCGTGGCCTCGGCCGGGATAAAGGCGGATATCGTCGCCGCCGACGAAAGGGACGAAGGCCCGCGCGAGGTCCTCAACTACGGCCATACCGTTGGCCACGCGGTGGAGGCGGCCTCCGGCTTCAGTCTGAAACACGGCCAGGCGGTGTCCATCGGCATGGTGGCCGCGGCCAGGATTTCACAGCGGATGGGTCTCCTCAAAGAAAGCGAGGTCGCCAGGCTCGTGGCCGTTTTGCGGAAAGCCGGACTGCCCGTGGCGGTGCCCTCCCTCGCTAGCGCGGATATTTTCGAGGCCATGAGTCGCGATAAGAAAGTCCGGCGGGACCGGGTGCGGTTCGTCCTGTTGCGGTCGATTGGCGACGCTTTTATCAGCGACGACGTTGACATGGCGCTGGTCGAGGAGGTTGTTTCTGAACAGGGATAGGCCGCGGATATGCGCCACGATTACCGATGCCGACGCTGGGTCGCTAAGAAAAATCGAGCGCCTCGTCGACCTCTATGAGGTACGCATCGACCTCATCGGCACCGACTGGCGTAAGGTGGTGGGGCATCTGAAAAAACTCTGGATTGCCTGTAATCGCCGCCGGGAGGAAGGGGGGAGGTGGTCGGGGAGCGAACCCAGGAGGATTAAAGAGCTCCTTGACGCTATAGAGATGGGGGCCGGAATCATAGACATAGAACTGGAAACGCCGGGAGTTGAAAAGATAATCGGGAAGATAAAGGGACGGGCGGAGTGCCTGGTCTCTTACCACGATTCCCAGGGGACGCCTTCCCCGGGGAAATTACGCGAAATCATCCGGAATGAGTTGGCCGCCGGTGGGGATATTTGTAAGGCGGCGACCACCGCGTACACCGTCCAGGATAATCTTAACGTCTTGCGGTTGATGGCGGAATTTCCCGATAATAAGATAGTGGCCTTCGCCATGGGGGAGGCGGGGCAAATTTCCCGGATTCTCTGTCCGCTGGTCGGGGGCTACTTTACTTACGCGTCGGTAGGAGAAGGCCGGGAGTCCGCCGCTGGGCAGATGACCGTAAAGGATTTGAGGAAGATTTACGGATTACTAAAAGGTTAGACATATGTTAAAAGACCATCAGGATGCCTTCGGACACGAAATGTTTGATTGTTTAACGGACGAAAAACGACGTAATTACATAGTTGAAATCGTGGAAAGAGACGATGGAAATATTGAACCTACAGGCGGGCCGGTAAGGTATTTGAGCGAATACAAGAAATGGCCTTCGTATTATAAAAAAGCCATAAAATACGCCAGGGGCAGGGTGCTGGATATAGGCTGCGGCGCGGGTAGACACGCTGTTTATCTCCAAGAGAAAGGGCTGGATGTGGTAGCGATAGATAACTCACCCCTGGCAATTGAGGTCTGTAAACAAAGGGGACTAAAAGATGCCCGGGTGTTATCTATAAATCAAATTAGTTCGAAACTGGGAGTTTTTGACGCCGTTCTTATGATGGGCAGCAACTTCGGATTATTCGGCAGTTTCGATGGCGCCAGACGGCTGCTGAAAAAGCTCGACAAAGTAACATCACGAAAAGGCCGAATCATCGCCGAGACCCTCGATATATATCAGACGGATAATCCCGACCACCTCAGCTATCATGAGCTAAACCGGAAAAGGGGGAGGATGGGCGGTCAGGTAAGAATGAGGGTCAGGTATAAAAAATACGCTACCCCCTGGTTCGATTATCTCATGGTATCGAAGGAGGAAATGGAGATTATTCTCAGGGGGACGGATTGGTGTGTCAGTAAATATATCGAATCTGGTGGCCCAGTGTATATCGCTGTAATCGAAAAAAAGAAAAAATGATGCTGGTGTTGGAAAAAGAAACCGATGAACATTTCCGGCAAAACGCAGGTATGCGCCTTGATCGGCGACCCCGTCGAGCACACGATGTCGCCGGCGATGCACAATGCCGCCTTTGAAAAACTGGGGCTGGACTATATCTACATCCCGTTCCGGGTCAGTCCCCGGCATTTGAAGGGGGCTGTGGACGGCCTCCGCGCCCTGAACGTCCGCGGTTTTAACGTAACAATACCCCACAAGGTCGCGATTTTACCTATGATGGGCGGGCTCGACCCCCTGGCGGAAAAAATCGGGGCGGTCAATACCGTGGTGAACAACAGCGGCAAGCTCCGGGGGTTTAATACGGACGCCGAGGGTTTCCTCCGGGCATTGACGGAGCGCGGGGTAGAGCCCGCAGGCAAAAATATTGTCATTATCGGCGCCGGTGGGGCCTCGAGGGCTATCTCCTATATCCTGTCCACACAAGGCACTCACCTGACTATCCTCAACCGGCGGCAGGAGCTGGACTGGGCGGAGGAAATCGCCCGGCTCATCCGTGATGAGTCCGGCAGGATGGTCAGGGTGCTGGAGCTCCGGGATGAATATCTTAAAGTTGCGCTGGCTGGGGCGAATATTCTTATCAACGCCACCAGCGTGGGCATGATCCCGGCCGCCGGACAAACTCCCGTGCCGGCGTCCCTGCTCCGCCCGGACCTGGTCGTGTACGATGTTGTCTACAACCCTCTGAAAACAAGGCTGCTCCGGGAAGCCGAAACCGCCGGCGCCCGCACGCTCGGCGGCATCGATATGCTCGTCTGGCAGGGCGCCCTGGCCTTCGAGAAATGGACCGGGCAGCCGGCCCCGGTCGACCTGATGCGGCGGGAAGCGATAAAATTGCTTGGTCAAGATGAAAACTAGCGTCGCGCTCATCGGTTTCATGGGCACGGGAAAGACAGTCGTCGGTAAAGCGCTGGCGCACCGACTCGGCAAGGAGTTCGTCGAGCTGGACGCATTGATTGAAAAAAAAGCCGGCCGCTCCATCCCCGAAATATTCCGGGACAGCGGGGAGACGGCCTTCCGCGCCCTCGAGATTGAGGTCACCGGGGAGGTCGCCGGTAGAAAAAACGCCGTTATCGCTTGCGGCGGAGGGCTGGTTCTTAATAGAATAAATATTGACCGTTTGCGGACGGAATGCATTATTATTTATCTGACGGCGTCTGCGGAGGTGATTCTGAAACGTACTTCCAGAGAGGCCAGTTCCCGGCCCCTTCTCTCCGTGCCCGACCGGTTAGGGCAGATTAAGGACTTACTGCGTTTCCGCCGGCCGTTTTACGAACGGGCGGCTGATATGACGGTGAATACGTCGCGGCGGAGTATTGACTCCGTGGTGGCAAGGATTATCGGCGAGCTGCAAGAAAATGAAAATTACCGTTGAAAAAAGCCGCGTTATCGGCAGGGTGAGTGTTCCTTCCTCGAAGAGCATGACTCTTCGGGGGCTGATGTGTGCCGCCCTGGCGAAAGGTGAAAGCGAAATAGTCCATCCTCTGGTGAGCGACGATACCGCCGCCGCGGCTGACGTCCTGGGCAAGGTCGGCATCACCATCCGGAAAGAGCCCGGTGTCTGGCGGGTCAGCGGCGGTACCCTGCGCGCTTCCGACCAGGAGCTCCATTGTGGGGAATCGGCCACCACGCTGCGGTTCATGACGGCTATCTGTTCCCTTATCCCCGGCCGGCACCGTCTGGTCGGCGGCCCTTCCCTGTCCAAGAGACCGGTAAAATCTCTGGTCGAGGCCCTGAAAAAGGTAGGCGTCGACGCTTCTATCGAGGGAAAGACTACCCCTCCGGTAACCGTCGTGGGTAGCACCCTAAAGGGGGGCATCGCCGAGCTGCCCGGGAATATCAGCTCGCAGTTTATCTCGGCCCTGCTTTTTATTGCTCCTTTCGCCGGGAAAGAGATGAGTGTCCGGCTGACCACGCCGCTGACGTCCCGGCCGTACGTCCTCATGACACTGTGGTGTCTCCGCAAGTTCGGCATCAATGTCCACAGCGAGATGGACAAGTTCGTCGTCAGGCGGCAAAGCTATACGCCGGCCCGGCTGGAGGTGGAGGGCGACTGGTCGTCGGCCTCCTATTTCCTGGCCCTGGGGGCCGTTTCTCAAGGCATCGAGGTCGACAACCTGAGTACCGCCAGTCTCCAGGGCGACCGCATTATTCTGGACTTTTTACGCGGCATGGGGGCCGGTGTCACCGTGGTGGGGAATTCCATTACCGTGCGCCAGGAGCGACTGCGCGGCATTGTGGTTGACCTGTCCGACTGCATCGACCTGTTGCCGACAATGGCGGTCCTGGCGGCCCTGGCGGACGGTAAGAGTGAGTTCACCGGCATTGAGCGGGCCCGCATCAAGGAGTCGAACCGCGTCGCCGCCGTGAAAGAAGGCCTGCTGAAGCTGGGCGTCGCGGTGACCGAAGACCGGGACCGCCTGACCATCGTCGGACTGAAAACGCCCAAGAAGGCTGCGGATGGTGATGAGCCGAAAAAGGATGACAACAAGAAAGACGACCAGGAAAAGGTCGAGGATGAGGCCCGGGCACCGGTGACGGTCGATAGTCACGGCGACCACCGTATCGCCATGGCCTTCGCTGTCCTCGGGGCGGCTGTCGGCGGCGTCACTATCGACAGCGCTGAATGCGTCGCCAAGACCTTCCCCGGTTTCTGGGATGCCATGAAAGGTCTCGGAGGTGACATAAAAACAGGTGGGTAACACTTTCGGTAAATTGTTTACGATGACCGTTTTCGGTGAAAGCCACGGGCAATGCATCGGCGTCATCGTTGACGGTTGCCCGGCCGGGCTGCCCCTCGTTGTGGCGGACATCCAGGCGGATGTGGAAAAAAGGCGGGCCGGCCCGGGCCCTGCGGCGACGGCGCGGCGGGAGCGGGACAGGGTAGAAATTTTATCCGGCATCCGTGACGGTTTCACCACCGGCGCCCCAGTAGGACTACTGGTGCGCAACGAAGACGTACGCGACGCCGATTACGACAATATCCAGTTCAAGCCGCGGCCCGGCCACGCCGACTATCCGGCTTACGTGAAATACGGCGGTCTTAATGACTGGCGTGGCGGGGGCATGTTCTCCGGCCGTATCACTGTCGCCTTCGTCATGGCCGGGGCCATCGCCCGGAAGTTCCTCGGCCTGATTGACGTTGAAATCGTCGCGCATACCGTGGAAATCGGCGGCATAGCGGCCAGGTCCGTGGAATTAGAAAAAATAAAGCAGAGGGCCGGGAAAGACCCGCTCCGCTGCGCCGACCCCTCCGCCGCGAAGAAAATGGCCGAGCTTATCGCCGCGGCCAGGGCGGCCGGCGATAGCCTCGGCGGCATTATCGAGGGCGTCGCCGTTAACGTGCCTGCCGGACTCGGTGGACCGGTCTTCGACAACCTGGACGGTGAACTGGCCAGGGCCCTTTTCGCCATTCCCGCGGTCAAGGGGGTCGAGTTCGGCGCCGGGTTCGCCGCCGCCCGCCTGAAGGGCTCGCAGAATAACGACCCCTTCATTATTAAGGATGGGAAAATTATCACGTCGACCAACAACGCCGGCGGCGTCCTGGGTGGCATCAGCACCGGCATGCCGCTGGTGGTCCGGGTGGCCGTCAAACCGACGGCTTCCATCGCCGCGGAGCAGCCGACCGTGGACATGAAAAAGATGATAAACACCACCATAAAAGTCGGCGGGCGTCACGACGCCTGTATCGTGCCGCGGGCCGTGCCGGTCGTTGAGGCCATGATGGCCGTGACTCTGTGCGATTTCGCCCTGGCGGCGGGACTTGTTCCGGGGGTAAAATTAAATGAAAATCGAAGAGCTCCGTAAGAAAATCGACGCTCTGGATGCCCGCATCATCGACCTCATTGCCGAGCGCCAGGCCATTTCCCGGCAGATAGGCAAGGGCAAGAACAAGGCCAGCCGCCTCATCGAGGACCGGGAAAGAGAGCTGCAGGTCCTGAAACACGTCAGGGGACTGGCCCGTGGTAAGAAGATAAGCCCGGCTGACATCGAGAGCATTTACCGGCAGATAATCGATGCCAGCAAGAAGATACAGGGCGTGGCGGTGGCCTTCCAGGGTGAGCCAGGCGCCTATACGGAGGAGGCCGCTTTCCGCTTCTTCGGCAAGTCCACGAAAGGCGTGCCCTGCGAGAACCTCGACGGCGTTTTCGAGGTGGTGGAACGGGGAGAGGTGCCTTTCGCAATGGTCCCCGTCGAGAACTCGCTGGGTGGTGGAACGGGGAGAGGTGCCTTTCGCAATGGTCCCCGTCGAGAACTCGCTGG
>Ga0154808_158_pt6 | contig 23083 bp, 28 predicted proteins | sample Rifle2008BG16ft_FD_105816 | JGI IMG/M metagenome (GOLD analysis project Ga0154808, IMG submission 105816) | Chloroflexi bacterium RBG_16_56_11 | reverse complement strand
TCCCATAATGCTTTGAGCTCGGGCTCGCCGATACCCGCCGGTACGGGGACAATCAGGGGTTTGGAGAGGAGGCTGGCCAGGTGCTGGTATATCATGAGCTGGTGCCAGACGAGCCCGCCGTCACCCTCGAAAATATCCGTGACGATGGCGGCGTCCACGGGCAGCAGATTAACGGCTCTCAGCAGGCCGTCGTCCATCGTCGTTTCTATTTCTAATATCTTGCCGACCTTTTCATCCTGGGGTGTCATCGCAATGCGGCCGGTGGCAGGAACCACGATGAAATCACAGCCGGACTCGGCCAGCGCTCCCGGTTTCTTTTCGCCGTTTTCTTCCAGGTAAACGCCCCACGACGTGTCCCCGCCGACCCCCACCACCTTCTGGATATTTTTCAAATTGGGTCGGGCTTTGGCGGAGACGACCAGCACCGCGTCAGCGCCCCGGGTAATGTCAGCCAGGTTGGTCGCCTCGGCCGCATCCACGCTGGCGATGATCACGAGTCTCGGCACGACCTTGGTGACTCGGGCCGCTCCGAATCCCATGGGCGGCGGCGCGACCTTGTTGGCCCTCTGCAGTTTCTCGATAATTATGCTCATCTCGTTCCTTTTCGGGAAGACATAAACAATTATACGGAAAATCCGCCTCGACTGCAACGGGCATAATTCGCGCTTCACCGGGGCGTCCGCCGATTTTAACGTGATTTTAACGCGGATTTTATGGGTAATTAACACCTTTAATCTTAGGATGAGATAAGACGAAGAAATTCCATGCCGGGAGGGATGCAGTGATTAAAACGGTTATCCGGACAGCTGGTGATATGGTGATGGTATTCGATGAAAACGGGGAGCAGATTCCCGAGTTCCAGGGATACTATGAAGACGTTAAAGACAAGGTCCTGACCGGCGCCGCGGCAGGCTCGGTCTTCAATCACTGGTTCGGCCGCTCCCTTGACCCCGATACGGTCACCGCGGAAGTCTGGTGAAGAGAGCTCGTATCCATGCTTACTGTCGTTGAGGTTGCTTGTATCTTTCACCGCCACCCCGCCACTATCCGGCGCTGGTGCGCCCGGGGTAAAATCCGCCCCGGCGGCAGCCGGAACGGCCGTTCCCGTTTCCGCCAAGGGGACGTCGCCGCGGCATATTATTTCGCTTCCCTCCGGCAATTGCTTGACCGGCGGCGCCGGCGTGTCATCAGCGGTCATTAGTCACAAATAATTTTCCAATGCTGATTCGTTTGTAACGAACTTAGCTTGCCTGATGTCCATAAATCTGCTATAATAATGCCTGTGGCAGCCTCGGATGGGAACAGGGTTAAATCACCCGGGACGGGCACGGATCGTCCGCAGGTGCCCCGTGTTAAAAAGTTATTCCCCGCCGCCTCTGCCGGGCCGCAGAAAGGCAGGCTCGTCAGCCCCGGTTTCCTCGCCGGAACATCACATGATATACGCTCGTTGCTTTACATTATCATCGGCTTCGCCGAGCTGCTGCTGGATGAGGTGCCGGGGAAAATCAACGAAGAGCAACGCCGCAGCCTGGAAGATATCCTCAGGAGTGGCCAGCGCCTGACCGATTTGCTCGGTGACTACATGGAATAAAGGGATGGAGCGGCATGTGCGGGTAGCGCCGCGTTTCTTTCGCGCTCCCAAATGGCTCCCGGCTTTGTGGTTTAGTCGGGTAGAGCGGCTCCCGGAGCGGGCTTTTAAGGGGACGGTCCATGTCCAGGAAAATTCTCATCGTCGATGACGAGCCGGCCCAGTTGAGACTGGTCGCCGGGGTTTTAAGCGGCCACGGATATGAGGTCCTCAAGGCTAATAATGGCCGGGAGGCCATCCGCGCCGTCTACGAGAAGGCCCCCGACCTCGTCCTGCTGGACGTTAATATGCCGGGAATAGACGGCATGCAAACATGTAGCTGTATCCGCGAGGTCAGCGACGCCCCGGTTATCATGCTTACCGGCCGGCGAAACTCCGAGGAGGACATCGTGCGCGGCCTTGAGGCCGGGGCCGACGAGTACCTGGCCAAACCGGTCGGCAACCGCGAGTTGCTGGCCAGGGTCAGGGCGGCGCTGCGACGCGCCGAGAAACCCGCCGCCCGCCATGGCAAAAAGGTCGTCTCCTTCAATGACGAGTATCTGGATATCGACGTCAGCGAGCGTAAAATAGAGGTAGGAGGCGAAAAGCTGAAGCTGACGCCCCGCGAGTTCCGCCTGCTGGCGTTGCTTGTGGAGAACGCCGGACGCGTCGTTACCCACCAGCAGGTACTGGAAAATGTCTGGGGCTGGGAATATATCGACGACGTCGACTACGTGCGTATCTATGTGTCACATCTCCGGCAGAAAATTGAGCCGGATCCCTCCCAGCCCCGCTATATCCTCACCGAGCCCGGTGTGGGTTACTCCTTCCGCCGTCTTAGCTAAAACAGCTATCAATCCCATCCTCCCTTTGCCGATTGGCCGCAAACTTGCTATAATCCTTACAGAAATTTTTCTTTTTTCCGGGGGCAGGTTTCTACAAATGGCCGTCGAGCTGGAGTTTTTGAAGTCGATACCGTACTTTGCCGGGCTGGAGCCGTCAGTGCTCGAGTCCGTCCGGAGGCGCGTCTTCGAAAAAAAAGCCGACAAAGGTGAAATACTCTCCTTTGAAGGCGAAAAGTCGGATGTCCTGTACTTCGTCGTGTCCGGCGTGGTCAAAGTCTTCAAGACCTCGGCCGACGGCAAAGAGCAGATTTTCCGCATTATCCGCCCGGGTGAATCGTTTAATGACGTTCCGGTCCTCAGCGGCGGGGTAAACCTGGTCAGCGCCGCGGCAATGGTCCCCGTCACTCTCAACGCCGTTAAGAAACAAGACCTGGAGAACATACTTCGCGAGCACCCTGGGATGGCTTTGAACATTATCCAGGTGCTTTCCCGGCGGGTGCAGGAGCTTGTCTCACTCGTGGAAGACCTGTCTTTCCGGCACGTTACCAGTCGGGTGGCCAAAATGCTGCTGGAATACACCGAGGCCGGCGCCGGCGGTACACCCCGCCTGACCCAGCAGGAAATGGCCTCGATGATCGGCACAGCCCGTGAAATGGTGGGCAGGTCCCTTAAAAGCCTTGAAGAGGAAGGGACCATCCGGATGGAACGTAACCGCATCGTTATCGCTGACCAGAAGGCGCTCAGAGAGATGGCCGGGGTTACTCCGTGAGAGAAATGTCGCAGACAGTTCGGCTGACAGGGTGGAAAATAGAAGCGATGTTACGGACTTGCCTATGAAAGACATGCCGAGTATCGACCGGGAAAAATGCCAGGCCTGCGGGCTTTGCGTGAGCATCTGCAACTGCGGCGCCCTGGTTATGTCCGGTAATAACGTCAAGGTTATGGATGCAAGCAACTGCGGGTGGTGCACTCTTTGCGAGCTGGTCTGTCCCTACGGCGCCATCAGTTGCCCCTTCGAGATTGTCGTCGAGCGGGACCCGGGTCCGGAATAAATCATTCCTCTCGCGACGCCGCGGTCTTGGATGTCATATCCCTCGACTCTGCGCTTCTTCATAATTTCTTATTATTCGGTTGTTATTATTATGGGATATAAGTCGCATACATTAATTTTCGCATAAATTAAAATAATGGTTGATTACGTGGGGGTGTCACAATGAAACAGAAAATCAAGGAAAGGATAGAAGAAAAGCCGTCTACCGGTGAATGTCATCATTACTGGGTAATTGAGGTCGCCAACGGTCCTACGAGCTTTGGCGAATGCAAACATTGCGGTGTGAAAAAGGAATTTCTCAATGCCTTTCCGGACTTTAATCCCCTGCGGCGCAGCAGCAATCCTCTCGCCCTGCCTGAGCTGCCCGCCGTAGAGGTCGACAAAGGAAGCAAATCATAAGACCGGCGGACGTCGTTCAAAGATGGATATCAGGATTTATACCACGCCGACCTGAGGGTACTGTCATCAGGCTAAGAGCTTTCTTAGCGGGCTTGGTTTGAAATATACCGAGCACGATGTTTCACGGGATAGGGCGGCGGGGGAGGAAATGGTGAAAGCCACCGGGCAAATGGGTGTTCCGGTAATCATGGTGGACGGGCAGGCGGTCATCGGCTTCGACCGGGCGCGGATCCAGGCTCTAGTCACTGCTGGTGAAGGTCGCCGGCCGCGTTTCGGTCTGAAAATCGCCGATGCCGTCGGGATGGCGCCGAAAAGAGGCCGGGCGCAGGTTGCGGGGGCGTATATCGGCGAGGTAGCGGCCGGTTCGGCGGGAGATAGGGCCGGGCTGAAACCCGGGGACGTTGTCACCCGGATAAATTCGGACGATGTCGCCGCTGCTGCTGATGCAGAGCGGGTGCTGGGCCGGGTGAGGACCGGTGATATCGTTTCCTTCGTCTTCGAGCGCGATGGCGATACCCGCAAGTCCGAGATTGTCGTCTAAAAAGCTGTCCTCACCGGTGTTCCGCCGGTCAAACCACTACTCTGAAACGTATCTCCTCGGGCGTAGCCATCTCTACGCTCAATCGGACGCCGTCTATGGTGATGTCCTGACGCTTTTTCGGGAAATACAGGTTCCAGGCGAAGCCCTGGTAGCCGCTTCCCTTTTTCTGGGCTATCGAATATACTTCCGCAGAAGGCATGCCGGCGTAAATGATGTGGTCTTTACCGGTTTTCAGATGGAAGTCCTCACCTACCACCAGTACCACCGTTTTCCCCGGTTCTTTCATCGTTCTGGTCCCTCCTGGAGGCAGCTTTTGCTTTTCGGTTATCATTCTACCCGTTCCTCGCCGGCTATTTCCAGCGGTGGGCCCGTATTCCTGCCGATAGCTTAGAGGGTGCATTTGTAGTATCATAATAATATCATGAAGGCCCCTGTGAAGCGGTTAGCGGTCCTGGGTTCCACCGGCTCTATCGGCCGCCAGACCCTCGATGTCGTCCGGGCCCTGCCGGAGCATTTCCGTATCGTGGGGCTGGCCGCCGGGAAAAACCTCGGCCTGCTGGCCCGGCAGGTTGAGGAGTTCCGGCCGGATTTCGTCAGCTATGAATCATCCGGTCGCGTTGAGCTGCCCGGCGGTGGCGAGTTAGTGACGCTGGAAGAGCTTGCCTGCCTTTCCGCCGCGGATACGGTCGTCATCGCGACTTCCGGGATGGCCGGGCTGGCGGCTTTGCTCGCCGCCGTGAAAGCCGGGAAAAATATCGCCCTCGCCAACAAGGAGTCGCTCGTCTCCGCCGGTGAAATCATCATGGCGGCGGCGGATAAGAGCGGCGCGCGACTCCTCCCCGTGGACAGCGAACACAGCGCCATCTGGCAGTGTCTCAACGGCGAGAAGCCACCGCCGCAGCGTCTCGTCCTGACAGCCTCCGGCGGACCCTTCCGCGATTATTCCCGGGAGCGTATGACCGGTATTACGGTGGCGCAGGCCCTGGAGCACCCTTCCTGGCGGATGGGCAAGAAGGTCACCATCGATTCCGCCACATTGATGAATAAGGGCCTCGAAGTCATCGAAGCCCGGTGGCTCTTCGGCGTGCCTATCGAGAGCATCAGTGTGCTCGTCCATCCCCGGAGCATCGTGCACTCAATGGTCGAGTTTGTCGACGGCTCGGTCAAGGCGCAGCTCGGCTGTCCCGATATGCGGCTGCCCATCCAGTACGCTCTCTCCTACCCCGAACGACTTTCTAATCCGTCGCTCCCGCGGATAGACTGGGCCAATTTTACCGGCCTGGCCTTTGAACCACCGGATACGGACAGGTTCCCCTGCCTGCGCCTGGCTATTGAGGCCGGCCGGAAAGGCGGGACTTTCCCCGCCGTGCTCTGTGCCGCCGATGAAGCGGCGGTGGAGTTTTTTCTTTCGGGTCGTATCGGTTTTAACGATATTCCACGACTTGTCGAAAAAGCCCTCGCCGGGCACCGGGTCGTCGCCTCTCCCGACCTGCCGGCGATTGTCGAGGCCGGGCGTGGAGCGCGGGAATCGGTCATGGCCTTCGCCGGAGGCGGCAGCTGATGTTACTGACTATCGTGGCCGGTGTTATCGTCCTGTCCGTGCTCATTATAGTCCACGAGCTGGGGCATTTCTTTGCCGCCAAGGCGACGGGCGTCTGGGTCGAGGAGTTTGGCATCGGCTTTCCGCCCCGCCTTTACGGTCGGAAATGGGGCGACACTATCTATTCGATTAACTGGATTCCTTTCGGCGGCTTCAACAAGATTTCCGGAGAGGTCGACCCCAAGGCGCCGCGCGCGCTCGCCGCCAGGGGTTACGCCGTCCGGCTGCTCGTCCTCAGCGGCGGCATTATCACGAACCTGATATTGCCTTTCATTCTCCTTTCGGTAGCTTTCATGATTCCCCACGATGTCCTCGAGGGGAAGGTGGTTATCGAGGAGGTCGCCTCCGGCTCGCCGGCGGAGATTTCCGGGCTCCGAGTCGGGGATACCATCCTCACCGTCGACGGCCGGGAGGTGCAGAGCGTCGGCGACCTCGCCCGTTTTACCCAGCTCCGGCTCGGGGCCGAGGTCGCCATAGATGTCCGCCGCGCTGATGCTTCCTTGGAAACCGTCCGGCTCGTGCCCCGCTGGCGCTACCCGGCGGGACAGGGGCCCATGGGGATACGCTCCCGCACTCTCGACCCCGTTATCATCCGGGAAAGCCTGCCTTTCTGGCGGGCCGTTCCCGTGGGGGCGCGCACGTGTATCGAGACCCTTGTCCTTTCCAAGAACGGCATCACCGAGATGATAAACGGTATGATTCCCTTCCAGCCGTCCGGCCCGGTGAGCATCGTCCAGGTCGCCGGAGAGGTCGCCCATACGGGCATCAGCCCCCTCCTGGAACTGACGGCCTTCATCAGTATCGCCGTCGCCATCACGCAGATTATACCCTTCCCCGCCCTGGACGGAGGGAGGCTTATTTTTCTTTTCCTGGAGTGGGTACGTCGTGGTAAGCGTGTTTCCCCCCGGACTGAAGGTATTATCCACAGTATCGGCTTCTTCATTCTGCTGGCGCTGATGTTGCTGGTCACTTACCAGGACATTATCCGCTGGGTGAGCGGCGAGAGCCTTTTGCCATGATGCCAAGACGAAAAAGTAAGTCTATAAAAATCGGCGACGTTACCATCGGCGGCGATGCCCCCGTCGTCGTGCAGTCGATGACCAAGACCGACACCCGCAATGCCCGCGCCACCGTCGCCCAGATTAAGGTGCTCGAAGAGAGCGGTTGCGAGCTGGTGCGCGTGGCCGTGCCGGACATGGAGGCCGCCCGCACCATAGTTGACATAAAGAAGGGCATCTCCATTCCACTGGTGGCGGATATTCACTTCGATTACCGCCTGGCGCTGGCGGCGCTGGAGTCCGGCGCGGACGGACTCCGCCTCAATCCCGGCAATATCGGGGAACCGGAAAAAGTAAAAAAGGTAGCTATCGCCGCAAAAGAAAGGGGTGTCCCTATCCGCATCGGGTTGAACGCCGGAAGTCTGCCCGGTACGGATAATCCCCGTTTGAGTGTCGCCGACCGGATGGTGGCGGCTGCTTTGGAGCAGATAAACTTGCTGGAAAGCCTGGACTTCGACCTTATCAAGGTGTCTTTGAAGGCCTTCGACGTCCCCACGACCATCGCGGCCTACCGGAACATCGCCGATAAAATACCTTATCCGCTTCACATCGGCATTACCGAGTCCGGCACCCCCCGGGCGGGCGTTATCCGCAGCGCCGTGGGCATCGGCACGCTGCTCTGGCTCGGTATCGGCGATACAATCAGGGTGTCGCTGACCGCCCCTCCCCGCGAGGAGGTCGCCGCCGCCTATGAAATTCTCAAGAGCCTCGACCTACGCCAGCGCGGGCCGGTGCTGGTCTCCTGCCCCACCTGCGGCCGCGCCGAGGCGGACGTGGTCAGGCTGGCGGAGGAGGTTGAGAAAAGGCTCCTGAAAATGGATAAACCGATTAAGGTGGCGGTGATGGGCTGCGTGGTCAACGGCCCCGGCGAGGCGATGGACGCCGACGTGGGCATCGCCTGCGGCAAAGGCAAAGGCGTCATCTTCAAAAAGGGGGAAAAAGTGGCGGTGGTGGCGGAAAAGGATTTTCTCACGGCGTTGATGAGGGAGGTGGAGGGGGTTTAAATAATGAAACTTTTAGTTTTTCTGGTTGTCATAATTCTGCTGAATATCATGTTGTTCCCTGTCTCCTGTGAAAAAACTCAAGAAACGGCGTCTCTATCTTCGTCACCCGAAAAAACGCCCGAAACAGTGTCTCCGTCTTCATCACTGGTGTCAACACCTCCTTTGGGCGCCACGCCCGGAGCCTCCAACGATGATATTGTGTATCCACCGGGTGGGTATAGTTATCGGGCCAATGTTCACCAAGCTGGGCTGCCAGACTGGCCTCCGGTCCTGGAAACGGAAATAACGATTAACGCGTTGGGAGGCACTATCAGAGTTAAGTACCGCGATTATATTGAAACCAGGGCTGGAGAAAAGAGGAACAACCTGATTTATCTTTCTGGCCAGGATGCGCCGGACTTACTAGACCCGCTTCAGATGAGCTACCGAACCGAAGGTCTGGCAGATGATTTTTCTATTAACATAGATGACCAGATGTATGGAGGTATCGGTGGACGGGACAAGAAGTCATCCAGGGTTATTCTCCAGATACATATCGCCGCCGAGGCGAAGCCAGAAGAATATCCCTTTTCAATCTACCTTGATTATAAAGGTAAAAATATAGGTACTCTTCCCAGCACGATAAAGGTAATAAAATAGTGATTATGAAATAATAGAGCGGGGCGTCCAAGAGGGGCGCAGTATAGAAATCCCCCTTATTCCCCCTTTTTCAAAGGGGGACATTTTCGTCTCCCTTTAATAAAGGGAGATTGAGAGGGATTTCCAAGGAGTCGTCATGAAAAAAAGGTTCATGTTTACGCTGGTGGCGGCGTTAATAATATTCCCGGTTTTGCTGTCAGGGTGTCAGAGCGCGCCGAGTGGTATCTCCCAATCTCAATATGACCAGGTCATGGCTCAGCTTGCGGAAGCGCAGACGCAGCTGGACGCGGCCCAAAAGAACGCCGGTGACCTTATGTCGGATAAAGCCGCGGCGGACGCTCAGCTAAAAACCTCTCAGGCAGAAGTCGCCCGACTCGCAGGCCAGGCAGCCCAGCTTCAAACCCAGCTCGCTGCCCTGAGCGAGCAGTACGACTTCACCGGCGCCACCCCCGCTGAGACCGCCGCCAAAATCGTCAAATACTACCACGAGACCCATATCTACAGCGCTTACGACCTTTTCGTCTGTTCGGACATGGCGGCTGAGGTCTGGAACATGCTCAAGGCTCAGGGTATCAGTGCCATCGTCGCGGTGGGGGATATCGACACCCCGATTACCGACATCATCCTCAGCGACCACGCCTGGGTGCTGGCCGAGGTCGCCCCGGGCCAGTACCTCGCCCTGGAGACCACCGGCGGCCGGGTGGTTCTGAAAAATGAGAACGGGCTTTACTATCGGGGGTGGTCGTTTGATTCACCGGCCGAGTTGAAGGACTATAACCGCAAAATCTGGGAGTACAATATCAGGGTTACTCTGCGAAATCAATTAGCCGAAGAAGCAAACAAGGCTGGGGACCTTCATAACAACTCCTCCAACCAGTCGGAAGCGGATACATATCTGGTATTATATAACAAGCTCATCGCTTTGAAAGTCGACCAGGAAACTGCTCTAAATCAATTAATGAATGGAATTACCCGGCTGGCCGCGGTAATACAGTAGTCCGGAGAGGAGTCAGGCGTGCGTATTTCCAAACTTTTGGGCAAGACCCTGCGGGAGATCCCCGCCGATGCGGATACGGTCAGCCACCGGCTCCTGGTGCGGGCCGGCCTGGTCAATCAGCTCGCCGCCGGCGTCTATTCCTACCTGCCCCTGGCCTGGCGCGTCCTGAAAAAAATTGAGGACATCGTCCGGGAGGAGATGGATAAGGCCGGCGGCCAGGAGGTAAGCCTGCCCGTCCTCCAGCCCCTCGAGATGTGGCAGTCGAGCGGGCGTCACCAGGCCCTCGGCAAGGTGCTTTTCACCCTTTACGACCGCCGCGAGCGCCCGCTGGCACTGGGACCTACTCATGAGGAGGTGATTACCCAGCTCGTCAGCCGCAACGTCCAGAGCTACCGCGACCTACCTCTCCTTCCTTACCAGATCCAGACGAAGTTCCGCGACGAGCCGCGGCCCCGCGGCGGGCTGGTGCGCGCCCGGGAGTTCATCATGAAGGACGCCTACAGCTTCGATATCGACGAGGCCGGTATGGACGCCAGCTATGACGGTATGGTCCGCGCCTACCAGGCCATCTACGACCGCTGCGGCCTGCCCACGATGCTCGTGGAGGCGGACAGCGGCGCCATCGGCGGCAAGGACTCCCGCGAGTTCATGCTCGTCACCGATAGCGGCGAAGATGAGATTATTTATTGCCCGGACTGCAAGTACGCCGCCAACGCGGAGAAGGCCGCCAGCATCAAGGAAAAAGTTGATGACAGCCGGCCCGGGCCCCTGGAGGAGGTCGCCACGCCCGGCATGGCCACCATCGAGGAGGTCGCCGGGTTCCTCAAGATACCCCATAACCATACCCTGAAAGCGGTATTTTACGTGGCGGACGGACACCTGGTCTTCGTCGTCATCCGGGGCGACCTCGCCGTTAATGAGATTAAGCTGAATAACCTGCTCCGGGCCGCCGACCTGCGCCTGGCTACCGAGGCTGAGGTCGTCGCCGCCGGTATTGTCGCCGGGGCCGCTTCGCCCGTCGGGTTAAAAGGTTTCAAGGTCATCGCTGATGATTCGGTTACCTCGGGCGCAAATTTCGTGGCCGGCGGTAATAAGCCGGATATGCACTTGAGGAACGTTAACTACTCCCGCGACTTCGCCGCCGATACCGTGGCGGACATCGCCCTGGCCCGCGCCGGCGACCGCTGCCCGCGTTGCGGCGGGCGCCTGGCTTCCACCCGGGGCATCGAGGTCGGTCATGTCTTCAAGCTGCTGACCCGCTACAGCGAGAAGTTCAACGCCTCTTTCATTGACGAAAAGGGGGATTCCCGCCCCATCGTCATGGGCTGCTACGGCCTCGGTATCAGCCGCCTGCTTTCGGCGGTTGTCGAGCACCACCACGACGACAAGGGCATCATCTGGCCGGTGTCTGTCGCCCCTTACCAGGTCTATCTCTGCCCGCTCTACCGGGAGGGTTCGAACGTGCCTGAAGTCGCCGAAAAGCTATATCAGGAGCTCCGGGCGGCGGGACTGGAGGTCCTCTTCGACGACCGCGAGGAGTCGCCCGGCGTCAAGTTCAATGACGCCGACCTCCTGGGTATCCCGTTCCGCGTGACCGTCAGCCCGCGCACCCTGCAAAAAGATAGCGTGGAGCTGAAAAAACGCTCCGAGAAAGAATCGGAGTTGGTGCCGCTCACTGACATCATCGGGAAAATCCAGGCTATGGTCCCTTAACCTGGAGGGCTTGCGTCCGCTCACCCCGAGCCTGTCGAGGGGCAAGCTCATGGTTCGACAGACTCACCATGAACCATGAGCGTTTTTACAGGCTCACCACGAGCGGTCAATAATTGACCTCTGCCCCATTGCCAATCCAAGAGCTTTTCCTTTATAATTACCTTCAAATGCCCCCCATCATCACCGTCCAGAACCTGCGCAAGACCTATGGCCCCACCGTGGCCGTGGATGATATTTCATTTGAAGTCGCCGAGGGTGAAATCTTCGGCCTGCTCGGCCCCAACGGCGCCGGCAAGACCACCACCGTCGAATGCCTCCAGGCCCTGCGCCAGCCGGACTCCGGGGAAATTAGGGTGCTCGGCCTCGACCCCCGTCGCCAGGCCCGGGAGCTGCGCAAGCTTATCGGCTCCCAGCTCCAGGAATCGGCCCTGCCGGACCGCATCCGGGTCTGGGAAGCCCTCGACCTTTTTGCCTCGGTCACGCCGCGTGCCCTGGACTGGCGGATGTTGTTGGAACAATGGGGACTCGCCGCGAAACGCCGCTCCAGTTTCTCCAGCCTCTCCGGCGGACAGCGGCAGCGACTTTTCATCGCTTTAGCCCTCGTCAACAACCCGAAGGTCGTCTTCCTCGACGAGATGACCACCGGACTCGACCCCGCCGCCCGCCGCGTCGCCTGGGACCTCATCCGCGCCATCCGGGACAATGGCACGACCGTCGTCCTCGTGACCCACTTCATGGACGAGGCGGAAAAGCTCTGCGACCGCGTTGCTGTCGTCGATAAAGGGAAAATCATCGCCGCAGATGCCCCTCAGGGTCTCATTGTGCAGCATGCCGGCGAGGTGCGGGTCATCTTTACCACGGATGTTGCGGATATTGCCTGGCTCGAAGCTGTCCCCCGGGTCGACAGGGTCGAGAGAAAGGGATTGATGGTGGAGGTGCGGGGAAGCGGTCCGGTAATTGCTTATGTCGCCGCGGCCCTCGTCGGGCACGGGATTATCCCCGGCGACCTCCGTGTCGAGCAGCCCACCCTCGAGGATGTCTTTTTGAAACTGACCGGCCACAGTGCCGGGGACTAGGCGATAATCATGCGCACGTTGCTCAAGCTGACCTGGGTCGAAATCAAGCTCTTCGTCCGCGAGCCTATCACCATGGTCTTCACCTTCGCCCTGCCGATTATTTTCCTTTTTGTGATGGGCGGCGTCTTCGGTAATACTCCTGACCCCAGTGTCTACCGCGGCGTCGGAGCCATAGACTACTACGTGCCGGCCTATTTCGGGCTGGTCATCTGCGCCATCGGCGTCGTCGCCCTGCCGGTGCACCTTACCGGCTACCGCGAGCGCGGGGTCCTGCGCCGCCTGCGCGCTTCGTCCATCTCGATATGGGCCCTGCTCGGGTCGCAGCTCCTGGTGAGCTTTATCATCGCCGTGCTGGGAAGCATCCTGGTGACGGTCCTCGCCATTGCGGTCTATGGAGTAGACCTGGCGCAGTCCCCCGGCCTGCTGGCACTGGCCTTCGTCATCGCCACGCTGTCTTTCTCGGCGGTGGGATTCCTCCTCGGGGCGGTGCTGCCGTCAACGCGGGCGGCGCAGGGGATTGGTTTAATCCTCTTTTTCGTTATGCTGATACTAGGCGGGGCCGGGCCGCCACCGGAAGTACTCACCGGCGCCATGCAAATCATCGGCGACATCACGCCGCTGCGCTGGGTCATTCTGGTCTTGCAGGACCCCTGGCTCGGCTTCGGCTGGGCCGGACAGGCGTCCCTGATTGTCGTCGGCATCCTCTTGGCGGCTACCGCCCTTTCGGCAAGGTTCTTCCGCTGGGAATAACAAACGTGTCGGCATTGATATCAGCGGGTTCAATATAACGCTCATCCTGAGCCTGTCGAAGGGCGAGCCCCTCTGTCATTCTGAGAAATCCCGAAAAAATCGGGATGACGAAAGAATCTCGGGGAGGAGTCCATTCCTCTCCGCGTGGGAGTAATAAAGTTATTGATGCACCCTGTTACCGGCCCGGTTTGACCGCCTGCACCCTGACGCTCTTTATCGTGCTTGCCAGCTCCCTCACCCGCTCGGGTGTCATTTTAAGGCTCTCCAGAATCGCCAGCGCCGCCGGGTCGGCGATGATGTTTTCCGCGGCGAACGTCGACTCCTCGATTGTTTTTATGTCTTCGAATCCGGCCCCCTTCACGGCGCTCAGGTAATCACCTTTTACCGCCGCTCCGGCGACGCACCCGATGTAAGCCTGTACCGATGCCATGACGTCTGCAGGGAGGGCTTGCGTCAGGACGATATCGGACACCATGAGCCTGCCTCCCGGTTTCAGGACGCGGAACGCTTCGTTGAACACCCGCTTTTTATCCGGCGCGAGGTTGATGACGCAGTTGGATATGATGACGTCTGCGGTATTATCCGCGGCGGGCAGGTTCTCTATCTCCCCCAGCCGGAACTCGACGTTGTTGTAATGTCCTCTCGCCGCGTTCCCCCTGGCCTTATCTATCATCTCCGGCGTCATGTCCACGCCGATGACCCGGCCGGTTTCCCCCACCTGTTTCGCCGCCAGGAAGCAGTCGAAGCCTGCCCCCGAGCCCAGGTCGAGCACCGTCTCCCCCGTCCTCAGAGAGGCCAGGGCAACCGGGTTGCCGCAGCCGAGTCCCAGGTTCGCTCCCTCCGGGACGGCGTTCATCTCGTCTTCGGAATAGCCTATCCTCCGGCTTACGTCACGGGCGGACGCCGTGCCGCTGCAGTCGCAGTCCTTCGGGCCGCAGCAGGAACTTTTCTCCCGGGCTACCCGCGCGTAGCCCTCCCTGACCGATTTTTTTATTTCCGTGTCTTTCATGGCGTTCCTCCCTTTATTTCCTGAGTACCTCTTCCATCAGCGGCCCGAGGAGAGTTTTTACCATGCCGGTCAGCTCCTCCGCCTTGATGAGTGTCAGGCAGCAGGTCTTGCCGTCTTTTTCCCAGGTGACGACGGCCAGCTTGTCCCCGGCATGGATGCCCGCCTTCTCCCTCGCCTCCTTGGGTAAGACCATCTGGCCGCGCTCGTCCACGCTGACCAGCCCCTCGACCCGGCACCCGCCCCCCGGCATCCCGGCAGGCGAGCAGCAGTTTTCCTTCTTTTCTCTCGTAACCATACTACTCCTTAACTGATATATCAGAATATTCAGAATATACTGAAATTATAGAGATAAATATAGACTTTGTCAAGTATTTACATTTGTTCGCCAATCTCACCATAGAGTTGTAAAAAAGAATAGTAGTATATTAGATTACTCTCGTTATTTCCCATTTGACAAACAATTATATAATAAAAAAAAGGAGATAAGTACAATGGATAATATTGAATATGAGTGTCCGGTCTGTAATGTAAAACTAAATAGCCGTAAAGAGCCTTTTGCCAGCGTACGCGCTGTTGCCTTGCATATTGCAGCTAGAATAAAAGGCAACGATACTGACCATAAAATATGGGCATATGAAAATCGCGGTGAAGAAGAAATTGATAAAGCTATAACTCTAGTTAAAGCTAAAGATGATATTAATGAACTTGCGAAATTACTATTATTACCTGTAAATAAATGGTGTAATGAAAAAAGCAAACCAAATATTGGCTTTAAAAAACATAAATAATTAAGTTATATCCTCTTTCAGCTCCGCAGTATTGCGCCCAGTTCCCGCGCCATCCGCTCCAGGAGTTGCTCCTGGACGTTGTTCACCTCGGCATCGGTCAGGGTGTGCGTCGTGGACTGGTAGACCAGCCGGTAGGCCAGCGACTTCTTGCCCGGCGCCACCGGCTTGCCGGAATACACGTCGAATAGCTCTGCCCCGGTTATCAGCGGGTAGCTACTGATGATATCCAGGATTTGCCGGTGGGTGACGCCCGCGTCCACCACCAGCGCGATGTCCCGGTAAGAGCCCGGGAAGCGCGGCACCGCCCGGTACGTCTTTTCGCCCGCGGCAAAAGGAAGCAGTGCCATCAGGTTAATCTCGAACAGGCCCACCGTCCCGGTAACCTCGAACGCGGCGGCCACCGCCGGGTGCACTTCGCCGATAATCCCGATAGTCTCTCGCCGCTCCCCGCCTTGGACGACTACCGCCGCCTGCCGGGCGGGATGGAGTCCCGCGTCCAGGCTTTTCTCGAAAGTCACGTTGACATCCAGTTGCCCCAATAATGATTCTATCGCCCCTTTAGCGTCATGGAAATCGAACGTCCCGTCGCCGCCCAGCCAGGACCTCTCTGCCCTCGGGCCGCTCATGATGCCGCAGAGGACCTCAGGCTCGGCAGGTAAGCTCTCTCCAGTCGGCAGGTATATTCTCCCCAGTTCGAACAGCCTGATGCCCCCCTCTTCGTACCGCCGGTTGTTCGCCAGGGTGGTCAGTAACCCCGCCCGCAGGCTGCAGCGTAAATATTCCTGGTCGGCCGTCATGGGATTGACGACACGCGCCGGAAGGGGTTCCGGCGGTCGTGCCGGGGCCGCCAGGTTGCTGAGCATATCCAGCCCGGTGAGGGTATAGCTCATTATCTCCTGGAACCCGTGACCGGCCAGGCCCCGCCTGATTTTCCTTTTCAGCCCGATAATTGGTTCGGTCCTCTGGGGGGGCACCGGCTCCGCCAGCAATGTCATGGGGATTTTATCGTAGCCGTTGATGCGCGCCACCTCTTCGATGATGTCGACGTCCTGGTTGATATCGCTGCGCCAGTAGGGCGCGGTGACCTTTATCCCCGCCCCGTCCCCGCGGCAGTCGAAGCCCAGCGATTCCAGCGTATCGACTATCTGCTCCTGGCTGAATCCGACGCCCAGGACGCGCCTGACCTTTGCCGCGGTCAGCGGGATTAAGGCCGGGTCTTTTTTGCCCGGATAAACGTCGATTATTCCCCTGGCGATTTTTCCACCGCCCAGCTCGGCAATGAGCTGAGTGGCGTGTCGCAACGCTGGAATGGTGAGTCCGGCGCTGATGCCCCGCTCGAACCGTGTCGAGGCCTCGCTCGTCAGCCCCAGCCGGCGGCTGGTATAGTGGATGCTGGTCGCTTTGAAGCTGGCGGCTTCCAGCAGGATGTTCGTCGTGCTGCCCGTGACCTCGCTGTTCAAACCACCCATCACCCCGGCAATGGCCACCGTCCGCTCTCCATCCCCGATGACGAGCATGTCGCCGGTGAGTTCGCGCTCAACCTCGTCCAGGGTGTAAAACTTCTCTCCCCCGGCCGCCCGCCGCACCATTATTTTATGGCCCTTGAGCCGGTCATAGTCGAACGAGTGCAGCGGCTGACCGTATTCGAGCATCACATAATTGGTGATATCGACGATGTTATTAATGGGGCGCTGCCCGCAGGCGACCAGCCTTTCCTGTAGCCACGCGGGCGAATCGGTGATGGTGACACCGGTGATGAGGCTGGCGCAGTACCGCGGGCAAAGGTCAGGCGCGCTGATTTCTATCGTTATCCGGCCTTCGAGCGGTTCGCCGCTCTCTTCGCAGGCGATTTCCGGGATATGCATCTTCCGCCCGCACAGCGCCGCCGTCTCGTGGGCGATGCCGACGACGGAGAGGCAGTCGGGCCGGTTGGCCGTGACGTCGATGTCGAGGACCGAATCGCCCAGGTATTCAACGAGCGGCCGGCCGATCTCCACTTCCGGTTTGAGCACCAGTATCCCTTCGTGGCTCTCCGAGATACCCAGCTCTTTTTCCGAGCAAATCATGCCCCTGGAAACGACCCCCCGGATTTTCGCCGGCTTCAGTTCTTCCATCTGGCCGTTGTAAGGGTTGACGAGCTGGGCGCCGGAATGCGCGAACGCGATTTTATCTCCGACGTTCAGATTCGGGGCGCCGCAGACCACCGTCTCCTGTCGCTGCCCCAGGTCCACTGTGGCCAGCCGCAGGCGGTCGGCGTTGGGGTGCGGGTTGACCGCCGTTATCCGCCCTACGATGATGTTTTCCCAGCTTCCGCCGGTGGTGATGATTTCCGCCACCTCGAAGCCGGCCAGAGTGATTCTCCGCGCCAGCTCGGCGGCCGGCAGCGTCACGTCCACGTAGTCTTTCAACCAGCTTAACGGAACTTTCATCTTACTTTCATGCCGTCATTGCGAGCGAATCGAAACAATCCGTCTCCCCTTTTTTCCACCCCTGGATTCCAGCTTTCGCTGGAATGACAGCTCGCGGATTGCCACGTCGTGGAGTTTACACTGACCAAAGCGGATGTGCTCCTCACGATGACATTCTTAAAATTGCCTCAAAAACCTCAGGTCGTTGTTATAGAAGTGCCGGATATCCTCGATGCCGTAGCGCAGCATCGGCAGGCGTTCGAGTCCCATCCCGAACGCGAAGCTGGTGTACTCCTCCGGGTCGATGCCGCCGCGCCGCAGCACTTCGGGGTGGGTCATCCCGCACCCGAGTATCTCCAGCCAGCCGCTGTCCTTGCAAACGCGGCAGCCGGAGCCGTGGCATACCCCGCAGTCGATGGCGATTTCCCCTCCGGGCTCGACGAACGGGAAGAAGTCCGTCCGGAAGCGTATTTTCCGGTTCTCGCCGAAGTATCGCCGGACGAACTCGAAGAGGACCCCCTTGAGGTCGGCCATGGTGATGCCCCGGTCCACCGCCAACCCGTCGATGTTGTGGTAGATATTCAGGTGGGTGGCGTCCGTCGCTTCGTAGCGGTAGACCCGCGCCGGCTCGATTGTCCGGATAGGCGGCCGCATTTTCTCAACCACCCTGGCGCTGATGGCCGTCCCGTGGGTCCGCAGCATCTGCTTGCCCCTGTCGCCGGCCGGCGTGTCTACCCAGTACGACGACATGCTATCGCGCGCCGGGTGTTCGGCAGGGATGTTCAACGCCTCGAAGTTATAGTAGTCCCACTCCACGTCCGGCCCTTCGACCACCTGGAAACCCAGCGAGACGAATATGTCGCATATTTCTTCTATTGTCTGGGTGATGGGATGTAACCTTCCTGCGGGGTAAGGGCGACCCGGCAGGCTGATATCAATCGACTCTTTTCCTGCCTCCGCGGCCATCTCTTTGGCGCGGATGGCCTGACCTTTCCGGGCGGAGCTTTCCTCCAGGAGCCGTTTGAGCTCGTTGGCGGCGGCCCCGGCCGCCTTCCTCTCCTCGATGGATAGACCGGCCAGCCCGCGCAGTATCTGCGTCAGCGGGCTTTTCTTGCCCAGGTGCTGCACCCGCCAGGACTCCAGGTCCCTGGCGCTATCGATAGCCTCCAGGTTCAGCAGGGCTTCCAGCTTTATTGTCTCGATTTTTTCCAGCATTTCTAATCAGTTTCCGTACCGGCTTTTAACAAAATTCCCCTTCCGCCGGCGGGGGGAAGGGGAACTCTTTAAATGTCGTCCTGAAAAATTTTTAGGTTCAGTCCTGGCCTTTCCCTCCCGCGAGAGTGACCAGGCGGCTAAAGCTTTCCGGTTCCCGGACGGCCATGTCGGCCAGCATCTTCCGGTCTATTTCGATGCCCGATTTTTTCAGCCCGAAGATGAACTGTCCGTAGGTGATGCCCCGCGCCCGGCATGCCGCGTTGACGCGCAGTATCCACAGTCGCCGCATGTCGCCCCGCCTCTCCCGGCGGTGAAAATACGCGTACGTCAGCGAGTGAATCATCGATTCCGTGGCGCGTCGTATCAGCCGGTGCTTCGTGCCCCGGTGTCCCTTGGTCAGGGACAGTATCTTGGTATGCCGGTGGTGTGAGGTTACGCCTCTTTTTACCCTGGGCAAGTTACCGTTCCTCCAATCTATTTGACCCCGTAGGGTATCAGCCGCGATATGCGTTTGCGGTCGCGCGGGCTCAGCTCTATCGTCTCATCGAACTGGCGGCGCACGCGCTTCGCCTTATGCAGGCGCAGGTGGCTCTTCGGCCCCTTGACTCGCATTATTTTACCGCTGCCGGTCACGTGAAAACGGCTCGCGGCGCCTTTATGGGTTTTGAGCTTGGGCATTTTCTGTTTCCTTTACTGCTTCCTTGGGTGTTTCCCTTGTTTCCCTGGTTGTTTCCTTGGCGGTTGCTTTTACCTTCGGCTTGGCTCCAGCCGGCGCCATCACGATGTCCATCCTCCTCCCCTCCATGAGCGGCTGTCTTTCCAGTGTGCCGACGTCGCTCAGCACCTCCGCCATGCGCTGCAATATTTTCCAGCCCAGTTCCGGGTGGGTTATTTCACGCCCCCGGAACATCAATGTTACCTTCACCTTATCGCCGTCGGCCAGAAGTTTTTTAGCGGTCCTGGCCTTGGCATCGAAATCGTGTACCCCTATCTTGGGTCTCAGGCGGATTTCCCTCAGCAGGGAGATCTTCTGGCTCTTTCTCGCTTGTTGCTCTTTCTTCTGCTGCTCGTACTTGAATTTCCCGTAATCGAGAAGCCGGCAGACCGGCGGGACCGATGTCGGCGCTACTTCCACGAGGTCCACGTTGTTCTTCCTCGCCAGCTCCCTGGCCTGCAGCGTCGGCATGATACCGAGTTGCTCCCCCTTTTCACCGACCAGCCTGATTTCTCTGGCTGTGATTCGCTCGTTGACACGAAGTTGCTTAATTATATTACCTCTCTAACCTCCTCCGGTTCCGGTGTCTTACGAATAAAAACTATATCATACTCCCGTGGGGAAATCAACTCCCGTACGATGGGTCTTTGTGCAATTGAAAAACGTAGTCCACCGCTCGCCCCAGCCCCGAAACTTTCGGAGTTGATTTCATCGAGGAATAAATCGTCGTTTTAAGGTATCCCAATAATTGACAAACGTTTTCATTTATCTTATATTTATTGAAAAGGAGTTTCAACTAGATGCCCTTTGACGATATCGCCGCCGCACTCCGCCGGGCGGGCCACCGCGTCACCCCCCAGCGCCTGGCTATTATCCGGACCGTCCTCGCCAGCGAGGAGCACCTTACCCCCGGCGCCCTTTATGAAAAGGTCCGCCGGATGGATCCGGAAATAGGAGAGGTAACGGTCTATCGCACGTTGAATATCCTCTCCGAGCTCGGGTTGGTCTGCATGGTCCACACCGGTGAAAATGCGCATAGTTTCGTGAGCCGGCCGCCGGAGCACCACGACCATCTGATCTGCTCCGGGTGCGGTAAGGTTATTAACTTCACCGGCTGCAATATCGACGCCCTGGAAAAGCGGCTGGTATCCGAGACCGGTTTTACCATCGAGGAGCACCGCCTCGACCTTTTCGGCAGATGTCATGAGTGCGCCGCTGTTACCGCGCGCGGCTAAATTACAGTTCTTGACGCCATGAAAAAAATAATCGTTATCGTGTTACTCTCCGTTTTCCTTGTTTCCATCACCGCGTGTCAGTCTCCCAACGCCAGCGAAGATGCCGGTACAATATCCATCGTCGTCACCTACTCGGTTCTTGGTTCTATCCTCGATGACCTGGTCGGCGAGCTGGCCCGTGTCACCGTTTCCGTGCCGGACGGGCTGGACCCGCACGAGTGGGAGCCGTCCGCTAAGGACATCGAGACCCTGGACCGGGCCGACCTCGTTGTCCGGAACGGGCTGGGACTGGAGGCCGGTCTGGAAAAGACCCTATCGATAGCGCGGGGCAGGGGAGTGAAAATCTTTACCGCCTCCGATTATATTGCCGTCCGTCGTGTCGGCCCCGGCGAAGGGGTTCCCTCCGGCGACCCCGACCAGGCGGTTGGCGCCCCCGACCCCCATTTCTGGACGGACCCCCTGGCGATGAAGAGCGTTGTATCCGCCCTGGCCTTCGAGCTTAACAACGACTTTGGTCTGGACGTGAGCGCCCGCGCCGCCGACCTACAGGTTCGGCTGGATGCCCTGGATAAAGCTATCGCGCTCACCGTAGCGTCCCTGCCTGACAACGACCGCAAGCTGGTCACCGGCCACGAGTCGATGGGCTATTTCGCCGAACGGTACGGCTTCAAACTGGTCGGTGTCATCGTTCCCGGCCTGTCGTCCCAGGCCGGGGTCTCCGCCGCCAGCCTGGCCGCCCTCAAGACCGCCATCGAGGACAACCGGGTGAAGGCCATCTTCACCGAGCTGGGTACATCGCCCGCCGTGGCCCGCGCCATCGGTGAGGAGACCGGCGTGCGGGTCGTCGAGGTGACGACCCACGCCCTGCCGCCGGACGGCTCTTATTTTACGTTTATGGAAAACCTCGCCGGCGTTATCGTCGGCGCCCTGAAATAGTTGACCGATGGAAGTGTGCCGTCATAATATTGTTGGTATGGCAAAAACAGCTATACGTTTCAGGTTGCAGGTATGGACTGGCTGATAACTCCTTTTTCGACTAATGAGTTTATGCGGCAGGCTTTGCTCGCCGGGATTCTCGTCTCTATCGCCGGCGCGGTGGCCGGGACCTTCGTTATCTTGCGGGGGCTCGCCTTCATCGGCGATGCCCTGGCCCACGGAGTCCTGCCCGGCATTGCCCTGGCCTTCCTGCTCGGGTTTCCCGGGGTGCTCGGCGCGGCCATCGGCGCGGCTTTCATGATTGGCGGGATTACCGTCATCACACGGCGGTCCCGTTTGTCCTCGGACACCGCTATCGGGCTGCTCTTTATCGGTATGCTTTCCCTGGGCGTGGTCATTGTCTCCCGCTCCAGTTCCTTCAGCGGCGACCTTACCCGCATTCTCTTCGGCGAGCTCCTGGGCATCAGTACTCCGGCTATCATCGTCCAGCTGGCGGCGACCGTCGTTATCGTCGCCGTCGCCGTTATCTGTGCCCGGCCTTTCCTGTTGTTGAGCTTCGACCCCGAGCAGGCGCAGGTAGCCGGTTTCTCCGCCCGTTTGTACCACAATATCATGCTCCTGATGATAGCCGCCACGGTTATCGTGTCTTTTCAGACGGTGGGCACGCTGCTCGTGTTCGGCCTGCTCATCGCGCCGGCCGGCGCCGGGGCGCTGCTCGCTCGCCAGATAAAAGTCATGATGACCTGGGCCACCGCTTTTGGCGTCCTCTCGATGTATTTCGGCCTGCTTATCAGCTATCACTTTAATCTGGCGGCCGGGGCGTCTATAATACTGGTGGCCGTGGCGATTTTTTTTATCGTCTTTATATTGCGGAATATACGGAACAGGTCGGTTGTCCGACCCGGGGTGGGAGCTCGTGACTGAAAAAGTTTTAGGCGGGGCTTTGGCGGCGCACAGCGATGACGCCGGTGCTCCCCGCATCGTTGCCGGTCGACTCGGCATCGGCTACTCGGGCGAGACGATTGTCGGAGACATCAGTTTTGATCTCAAGGCGGGGGAGGCCATCGCCCTTATCGGCACCAATGGCTCCGGCAAGTCCACCCTCCTGAAAACAATCGTCGGCCTGATTCCGCCTCTTGGCGGTAAGCTCTCGGTCTTCGGCGCGCCGCCGGGCCGCGTCCCCCGGCGTGTCGCCTATCTCGGCCAGTTCCATGCCTCCGGGTTTATCCTGCCTCTGCGGGCTGTCGAGGTGGTGCGGATGGGACGCTTCCCATTATACGGACTCTGGCGGCGCATGGGACGCCAGGATGACGAGATTGTCCGGGCGGCTATGCGTGCTATGGATATCGAAAAGCTGGCCGACGCCCCGCTGCGGTCGCTCTCCGGCGGGCAGCAGAAGCGGACCTACCTGGCCCAGGTCCTGGCCCACCGGGCCGACCTCCTGGTGCTTGACGAGCCCACCTCCGGTCTGGATGCCGGCGGCCGTGACCTCTATCTTCAGGCCGTCAATGACGAGCTTTGTCGGGGGGCGTCCATC
>Ga0154808_135_pt6 | contig 24495 bp, 28 predicted proteins | sample Rifle2008BG16ft_FD_105816 | JGI IMG/M metagenome (GOLD analysis project Ga0154808, IMG submission 105816) | Chloroflexi bacterium RBG_16_56_11 | reverse complement strand
GGTGGGGACGCGGAAGGCCGGGCCGTGAATCCTGCCCTTGAGCGCCGGGATGACCTGCGTGACCGCCTTGGCGGCTCCGGTGGTTGTGGGTATCATGTTCAGGGCGGCGGCACGGGCGCGGCGGATGTCCTTGTGGACGGTGTCCAGCACTACCTGGTCGTTGGTGTACGAGTGGATGGTGGTCATCAGCCCCTTGGCGATGCCGAAGGTATCATGTAGCACCTTGACGGGCGGGGCGATGCCGTTGGTGGTGCAGGATGCGTTGGAGATGACGTGGTGCTTTTTGGGGTCGTAGTCCTTTTCATTGACGCCGAGGACGATGGTGACGTCCTCGTTCTTAGCGGGTGCCGAGATAATAACCTTTTTAGCGCCGCCCGTGCGGTGGGCGACGGCCTTGGCGGCGTCCGTGAACAGGCCCGTGGACTCGATGACGATGTCCACGCCATGGTCCTTCCAGGGGATGGCGGCGGGGTCGCGCTGCTGGATTACCTTGATTTCCTGACCGTCCACGACGATGGCGTTGTCTTTGGCGGCAACCTCGCCCGGGTAACGGCCGAAGACGCTGTCCCACTTGAGGAGGTGGGCGTTGGTCTTCGTATCGGCGAGGTCGTTGACGGCCGCTACCTCAAGCTCGCCCTTGTGGCGCGCCAGGGCCGCCCGCAAAGTCAGCCGGCCGATACGCCCGAAACCGTTGATGCCGATTCTGGTTGTCATTTTACCCTCCTGAGTATTATTTAATGTTCCCCCTCACTCAATTCTCCCGCCAGGGAGAGAAGGTTAGCAGGATATTTTTTCGTTATTTTTTGCCGGCGCTGTATCATGTCCAGGAAGGCCTCTATCCGAGTCTTGACATGGGCGTTCAGGAAGAAATCGGCGTTGCCTTCCAGCGTCAGCAGGGGCAGGTCGATGGCGTCCCGGAAGACGATATCGCCGATGCCGCGGTGGCAGAAGGCCTGCACGTAATGGATGACCCCGTCGACATGCCTTCGTTGAATTTCAGCCTTGATATCTTTAAGCCGTTCCTGGAGCGAATACGGGTAGGTATAGCCCGTATACTGCTCGGCCAGGGAGTCACCCGGCTCCGGCATGGCAAACTGGCGCTGGACCTCGTTGAAGACGACGCGGGCGCCCAGCTTTTCCAGGAAGGGGTAAAGCTCCCGGGCATACACCGCCGGCACGCCGATATAGGCCAAACGCGTCTCACCGGTGGGGAAAGGCTGACGACGTGAGCAGGCTTCCAGCAGGCTTTTTAGCTCACGGCTGTACTTCTGAAAATCGCCGTTAAAATCGGAGGTGGAGACGAGCCAGAGGTGGTTTTCCCAGCCGCTGACCGTGTTCTGCCGCCAGGTAAGCTCATCCAGCTTCAGGGCGAGGTCGCGGCAAGGTTGAATCCGGTGGCGTACTTCCTCCGCTGCGGTTAGCGTGGTGCCGAGAGAGGCGACCAGTTCCTCCAGGGCGGTCTGCATTGCCCGCCGGTCGGGGCGGGTCGGATAGGTGAAGGGGAAGGCGTTCAACCCGTGCAGTTTCAGGACCTCCATGAGCATGATGGTATTGGAGCAGTCGCCGCCGGTGACACAGAGGATATCCTTGATGCCGCTATCCAGGCAGACTCCGTAAATGCCTTTTATCCAGCTGCAGCAGTTCAGGGGAAAACCGGCCCTTTCCGCGATATTAATCAGCCGCCCGGGCTCGGGGTCGCTGACGAGGATGTTATTGAGGTCGACCGGTTGGTGACCAGCCGCCAGGAGCGCCTCGATGGGGACGGTGGTGGTGATGCCTATTTTCTTCATTTGGAATAATTATATCAGGTTTTTCGGTAATACATAACGCCATTCCTGGGGAACCTGTCCACCTTACTGCTGGCGGACATCATCTCCAGGTGGGCCAGAGTTTCGAATATGGCCATCCTCTTATGGAAGTCGGGCAAATCATCCCACCGGGAGCGCACACCCCAGGTTATGGCGCGGGCGATTTCATAGGTATTCCGGGTGGAGCTGTCCAGCGCGGCGAGGATTTCACGGTTACGCAGGGCGTGGTGGCGTATAATTGTTTCGACGCGCGCCCTGAAACCGGTGAATGGGGCGTCGTGGCCCGGTAGGACAAGGTTGACTTCGAGCTTTATTAGCTCTTCCAGCGACTGCAAGTACCGGCCGAGGGGATTCTCGAGGGACTGCGGGTTGACGCTGATGTTGGGCGTGATTTCCGGCAGGACGTGGTCGCCGGAGATGAAGATTTTTTCTTTCGGCTCGTAGAGGCAGATGTGCCCCGAGGAATGCCCGGGCGTCCACAGGACAGAAAAGGTGAAAACGCCGGTGTCGATAGTGTCGCCGTGGTGGAGGGTGGCGTCGGGATAAGTGATGTCGATAAACTGTTGAAGCCCGATAGTGGCGTCCCGCAGCCTGACCATCACATCATGTGGCACCCCGCTGTCGCTCAGCAGGCGGCCGGTCTGGTGAAGCAGCTCCTCCATATCGATATACCGCGAGGAAATGAATCCCTTTTCGATGTCGTGCATGAGCAGGGAGGCGCCGGAGAGGCGTTTGATACGCCCGGCCATGCCGTAGTGATCGGGATGGACGTGAGTGACAAGGATGCGCCGGATATCCTTGAGGTCCGCCCCGATTTCCGCCAGGCCCCTTTCCAGAGCCGCCAGTGATTCGTCGGTATTCCAGCCAGTATCGACCAGAAGATAACCTTCGTTGCCGCGGATGAGATAGACGTTAATATGGTCAAGCGTGGAGTCAGCCATGGGCATCGGTATTTTAAGCCAGTGGATACCGGGTGTTATTTCAGACATTGTTTGCTTTTTCCCAGCCGTCATTCCCAACTTGATTGGGAATCCAGAATAATGTTAAAGATTCGTCTAAGTCTTTCCATTGTGGATTTCTTTTTCTATTAGTTCTAACTTCCACTTCCTGTTCCATTTCTTTAATAGATTCTCTCGAATGATAGCTGATGCAATATCACCGCACTTTTCAAATCAGAATAATGAGTGGACATTATATTGGTGAGTAAAGCCATTGACCAGATTATTTTTATGTGCAAAAACGCGTTTTAATAGGTCGTTTGTTACGCCGATATATGATGTACCGGTCCTTGCCAAGGATATATACATATTAGGATTTCATTAAGCTGTTTTTCTGGATTCCCGCCTGCGCGGGAATGACATATCATATCGAATTATCTTTTTATGTTATAGAACGCTTTCATGCCCGCGTAGCTGGCGCTCTCCTTAAGTTCCTCTTCAATGCGGAGGAGCCGGTTGTACTTGGCGGTGCGCTCGGAGCGGCAGGGCGCCCCGGTCTTGATTTGCCCCGTGCCCAACGCTACCGAGAGGTCGGCGATGGTGGTATCCTCAGTCTCGCCGGAGCGGTGGGAGACGACGGCGGTCCAGCCGGCCTGCTGGGCCATCCTGATAGCCTCGATGGTCTCCGTCAGCGTGCCTATCTGGTTCACCTTGATGAGGATGGCATTGGAGGCCTTGAGGTCGATGCCCCGGGAGAGCCGACTGACGTTGGTCACATAAAGGTCGTCGCCGACAAGCTGGACTTTTCCGCCCAGCTTTTGGGTGAGGAGCTGCCAGCCCTCCCAGTCATCTTCGGCCATGCCGTCCTCGATGCTCAGGATAGGATAGGCGGCTGTCCATTTGACATAATAATCGACCATCTCTGCCGCGGACAGGGTCTTGCCTTCGCGTTTGAGGACGTATTTGCCGTCCTCGAAGAACTCACTCGAAGCGGGGTCCAGGCCGATAAAACAGTCTTTGCCGGGCTTGTAGCCGGCGGTCTCGATGGCAGCCACGATGGCCTCGATGGCCTCTTTATTGGATATCAACGAAGGAGCGAAACCGCCCTCGTCACCGACGTTGGTATCCAGCCCTTTTTTACCGAGGACTTTTTTCAGGGCATGATAGACCTCGGTGCCCATTTGGAGGGCGCGGTGGAAACTATCCGCTCCCAACGGCATCACCATGAACTCCTGAAAATCGGTAGAGTTAGCGGCGTGCTTGCCCCCGTTAAGGATGTTCATGAGGGGTACCGGCAGGGTGTAGGTGCTGACGCCTCCCAGGTAGCGGAACAGCGGCACGCCAAGGAATCCGGCGGCGGCATGGGCCACTGCCAGCGACGTGCCGAGCATGGCGTTAGCGCCCAGTTTCGACTTGTCCGGTGTGCCGTCAAGTTTGATCAGCAGGCGGTCGATATCCGCCTGGTCGGTAGCGGACATGCCGGCAATAGCCGTCATGATTGGTCCGTTAACATTCTCCACTGCTTTAAGGACGCCTTTACCGTTATAGCGCGATTTATCGCCGTCGCGAAGCTCCACGGCCTCGTACTTGCCGGTGCTGGCCCCGGAGGGGACCGAAGCGCGGCCGATGGTGCCGTCATAAAGCTCCACCTCGACCTCGACGGTGGGGTTTCCCCGCGAATCGAGTATTTCCCTGGCCCTGACGTTCTCAATCGTTGACATCGTGCCCTCCGTTGCGATAAATTACAGGCATTTTATACTGGCCATCGCCTTTTCCACGGCATCTTCCGGAGATGATGCGGTGATGATATTATTATCTTTCCTGCCATTGATGGAAACCGACCATGTCCCCAGGCCGATGACCGGGATGCCGCTCTGCAAAGCATGGGCTATTTCCGACAGGGTGCCGTAGCTACCATCGACGGCGATGACCGCCTGCGATGATTTCACGACGATGACGTTCCGGGCGTAGCCGATGCCGGTGACGACGGGTATTTTCACATGAGGATTGGCGGTGCGGCGGTCGTCCCCGGGCAGTATTCCAACCGTCATGCCTCCTTCACCGGCGGCCCCGCGGCAGGCAGCCTCCATGACGCCCGTCAGCCCGCCGCAGACCAGGACGGCGCCCCGGCGGGCTATCTCTCGCCCCACCTCTTCGGCGGTCCGCTCGACTTCCGCGGAGGCCTCACCGCCGCCGATGACGCCGATAAAAACAGGTTTGCTATTCACCGGTCTTTCCTCGCAGATACAGGGATTATATCACCTACCGTTAAATCCGGGCAAAGGTGGAGACCCTGAAAATCAACGGGTAAAATAGCCCCAGGCCAGCAGGACAAGCTCGATGGACAGCACGACCGTGGATATTTTGAAGGTATGCCGCGCGGACCAGTCCGGAAGAAAGATATCGGTCACCGAGCCTTTGGCGTCGCCGAGCTTTTTTGCCAGCGTGCTGAACGGGCACTCCCAGTGATTGACAAGGAGGGCGAGACCCTCCAGGAAAATGGCGCCCAGGGCCGCCAGCAGGGTCCAGTCATACCTTCTCGCCACGGCGCAGTAAAAAATATAACTTAGGCAAAACACCATGAAGAAGAAGACAACGGAGTGGACCAGCTTGACGGCGAGGACTTTTTTATTGACCATAACGACTCAGTTGAACTTGTTCATGGCGGCCGCCAGTCCTTCAGCGAGCAGGCAGACGACTGCCTCGCTGACGTGGGGCAGCGCTGTTTCGATTAGACTTTTTTCATCCGGGGAAAAATCGCTGAGGACGTAGCCGATGACGGCGCTTTCCTTCTCCTCGGTTGAGCCGTCAATATTGTCCGGGCGGCCGATGCCGACCCTGACACGGTAAAAGTCGCGGCTGCCGAGGCGGGCGACGACGGAGTCGATTCCCTTGTGTCCGCCGGAGCCTCCGCCTAGCCTCAGTCGGACTTTGCCGACCGGCAGGTCGAGGTCGTCATGGATGACGATGATATCGGACGGCGCGGCGTTGAGTTTCCTGGCGAGGGCGCTGACGGACTCACCGGAGGCGTTCATGAATGTCTGCGGGCGGGCCAGGACCACTCTTTTCCCGGCGATGGTGCCGATGCCAGTGCGGGCCTGCCCCTGCTTCTTATCGAAATGGATACCCTGTGCTTTCGCCAGGTGGCCGACACACATGAAACCGACATTATGGCGGTTGCGCGCGTAGAGAAATCCCGGGTTGCCCAGGCCGACGATGAGCTTCATGTTTTTCCTTCCAGCAGTCTGACCAGCTCTTTTTCGTCGATGGTACTGATGCCCAGCTCGCGGGCACGGGCCAATTTCGAGCCGGGGTCCGCCCCCACGACGACATAGTCGGTCCGCCGGGTGACGTTGTCCCTGGCGGCGCCGCCGAGATTTTTTATCCTGTCTTCCGCTGCCTGGCGCGACATCGTTTCCAGCCGGCCGGTGATGACGAACTCCCGGCCGGACAGGGGCAGCTCCGCGCCTTTCTCCGCTTTTTCCTCCGGCCGAACGCCGGCTTCTTTCAGCCGGCGGATAATCTCCAAGTTTTCCTGGTGACGGAAAAAGTCTACGATACTTTCGGCTATCTTGGGGCCGATAGCGCCGATGGACATGAGCCTTTCCGGAGATGCCGCCGCCAGCTCCTCCAGGCTTGGGAACTCGCCCGCCAGGTTCTGCGCCATCTCCTCGCCAACGTGCCGAATGCCCAGGGCGTAGATAATCCTGGCCAGCGGGCGCACTTTACTGCCGCTAATAGCCTTGACAATATTGGCGGCGCTCTTTTCGCCCATCCTCTCCAGCCCAGCCAGTTTATCTTTATCGATGAAATAGATATCACTCACGTTCCTGACCGGCCGGTAGCCATCCCCATCTTTAACGACAATTACCCTGAGTAGCGTGGCAGCCATGGATTCGCCGATGCCGCGGATGTCCATAGCCCCCCTCGAGGCGAAGTGCTCGATAAGCCGCTGCACCTGGGCGGGACAGGCGGCATTGGCGCAGTAGTACATCACCTCACCCTCAGGGCGGAAGACCCGGCCGCCGCAGACCGGGCAGACCGGCTGCCTCTCATCGTCCCTGGGGAGCTTGTCCAGAAGCCGGAACTCCCGTTTTCTGTCCTTACGTTCCCGGCTGGCCGGGGTCGGGCCGATAACCTCCGGGATGACCTCTCCGGCCCTCTGGATGATGACGGTATCGCCCTCGCGTATATCCTTTCTCCGGATGTCGTCCTCATTGTGGAGGGCGGCCTGGCGGATAGTGACGCCGCCGACGGATACCGGCTCGAGGACAGCGTAGGGGTTCAGGGAGCCGGTCCGCCCGACGCTGATTTCGATGCTTTTGAGCACCGTGGTAGCCTGGTCCGCCGGGAACTTGTAGGCAATAGCCCAGCGCGGCTCGTGGCCGATGTCGCCGAGCTCTTCGTGGAGGTTGAGCTGGTTTATCTTGGCGACGATGCCGTCAGCCTCATAGGTAAGGCCTTTCCTCTTTTCTTCCCATTCCTGGTAGTATCTTTCAATATCGGCGATATCTTTCAGGCGGCGGTTATTGGGGTTTACTTTGAATCCCAGCGATTTCAGCCACTCCATGGTCTCCCAGTGGGTCGATGGGGTGGCCTTGCCGTCAGCCCAGCCGAGCATGTAGATGTAGATATCCAGGGGGCGCTGGGCGGTAATGCGGGGGTCAAGCTGGCGGACCGAGCCGGCGGCGGCGTTGCGTGGATTGGCGAAAAGGGGCAGGCCTTCCGCTGCCCGTTCCTGGTTCAACCTGTGGAAGCCTTTACGCGAGAGGTAGACTTCGCCCCTAACCTCGAAGCTGGGAGGGGCTCCCCCGGTAACGGTAAGGGGAATACTTCTTATCGTCCGGAGATTTTGGGTGATGTTCTCCCCGCGGTATCCGTCACCGCGGGTGGCCCCGGTGTTGAACCGGCCATCGACATAGGTGAGGGCGACGGCCAGACCGTCTATCTTGTGTTCTCCCACGAAGTCTAAAGGCGTATCTCCGATAAGCCTGGCTGTCCTGGTATACCAGGCCATCAGCTCGTCGTGGGAAAAGACATTGCCCAGCGAAAGCAGTGGCTGCCGGTGTGCCACCACCCCGAACGCCTCGACCGGGGCGGCGCCGACCCGCTGGGTGGGTGAGTCCGGCGTCAGGAACTGCGGGTATTGCTCTTCGAGGGACTTGAGCTCGCGCATCAGGCTATCGAAAGCGCCGTCGCTGATTTCCGGGCTGTCCAGGACATAATAGCGGTAGTTGTGCTGGTTAATTTCCGAGCGGAGCTTTTCTATACGGTTCTTTACTTCGTCGAGGCTGGGCAAGTGAGCACCTTCATCTGCGGATTTTTACTAAGTATAGCACAGGGGGCGCGACATCAAAAAGACGCGGCCCGGGTACGAATTTACGTTTTGTTGATATTCCGGCTGGCGGTTTTTATGGGATATTTCGCGTTCGCAGGCTATGTTAAAAAGTAGCAACGTTTTCCGGTCGAGGGATGATGAACCAGTTCAGAGTAGGCCGTTTTCGAGCACCGAATTTGCAGCCCGTAGCGTCACCGTGGAATTACTTATTATTTGAAAACGAACGGCGAGAACTGGTATTTAAGGCCGTATATCTTTCCATGCAGCTTCTGGACCTGGCTCTGACGCTGTTTGCTGCCTCTATGGGATATACCGAGCTGAATCCGTTCATGTTATCCGTGCTGTCTTCGCCCCTGCAACTGGTACTCGTCAAGCTGGTTATCCCGGCTGTCATCATCTGGCTCTTACCGGGAAAACTGATTTTACCCGGAATGGCGCTGCTGGCGGCCGTCATCGGGTGGAACATCAAAGAGTTGCTGTCGCTGGCCCTGGCTTTGTAGCTATTCCACGCGTCTCAGCTCGAATATCACCGGATTATCCGGGTCGGGGCAGGCCACCCTCGCTTTGTCCGGTCCGCTTTCCCAGGGGAACGACGCTCCGAACTGCAGTGGCTCGGCGAAGGGAAATAAAGTATAGAAAGCCCAGGAGCACATTCCCTCGGTGGTAGTCTGGCCGATAACAAACTCGTCACCGACTTTATGCCCGGCCTGGCAGGTCCCTTTTTGCGATATTACCCTGGCGACTATTTTCGTCATGCTATATCCTCTCCGCCGCGACCGCTCGTGGTGAGACCTCGGCGTGAGCTCGGTCGAACGCTTGTCGAACCATGAGCGGTAAACGTAATTCACCCCTCGACAGGCTCGGGGTGAGCGGGATAATCAAATTTAGTCTTTAGTTCCACACCTGTAATTTCCAGGAAATGGTGGTCTCCCCGGGTGACTTTTTCGCTTCCCGAGATCTCGAGCCGTTTCTCAAACAGAGGTCCATCGATCACCAGGGTGTGGTACTCTCCGGCCTCGCCGCAGGGCGTTATTCCTTTGTCGAGGCCGGCCAGGTAGGCCAGGAACGGTCTATCGACCCTTCTGCCGAGCACGGACGGCCCGAACAGGTCTTTTTTTACGGCGACGACCACCGCTTCGAACCCGGCATCGATAAACTCTTCCACCAGCTTTGTCTGGTCTTCCAGCCATAGCGGCAGGTGAGGGGCGATTCCGGCCCGGCCACAGACCCTTTCAATCCACTCGCGGTGCGGATTGAAGTCGATATCGCCGAAGACACCGCCCTCTATCCCTTCCTCGCGGAATGCCTGGAGCATTTTAACGAACTCCGCCTCGTAGGCATCACCGGTGGTAGGCTGCTGTACGATAGAAATCCCCAGGGCTTCAGCCTGCTTTTCAATGACGTCGGCGGCGATGCCGTGACTGCAGGAGCGCTGGCCGTCCGCGGTGACGGTGTTGGCCAGATAGACTACGTCCATTCCTTGGCGGCGTGCCCGGTATAAAGCCAGGCAGCAGTCCTTACCGCCGCTCCATGACGCGAATACCCGGTACATCGTCCTCCTCACATCCGGAGATGGGAGACATCGTTAAGCAGGTTGAGTATTGCTCCCCGGGGGTATGTCTCGACGATACTTAACGAAGCCATATCAAGTCGCCACTGCCGCCAGTGCCGGACGTCAATCCCCAGCAGGTGGCAGATTAATAATTGCAGGGGGCCGCCGTGGGCGACGACCAGTACCGTGTCTTTAGGTTTGTGACGGCCGAGCTTGTCCGTGAAAATTTTCACCCGGGTGTTAAGCTCGTCGAAGCTTTCACCACCGGGAAAGCAGGCGACAGTATCAAGGCTGCTCAGCTCCCGTGCCAGCTGCGGGTATTGCGTGCTTATCTCGCTGAAGGTGAGCCCTTCCGCATAGCCGAAGTTGCACTCGCTAAGCTCTTCCCGGATGGCAATATCCACGCTGCGGCCGGCAACAATAATTTCGGCTGTGACGCGGGCGCGACCCAACTTGCTGGCATAGACCGCTTTTATTTTCTCTTTGGACAGACGGTCGCGCAGACGCTCGGCCTGCCGTATACCGGCATCACTCAGGGGAACGTCGGTCGAGCCCCAGAAGCGGTCATGCTCATGCAACTTCGTCCGGCCATGCCTTACCAGAAGCAGTCTTGACATATTTTCTCTAGTTTTTACCGATTATTGCTGGCGGAACCGAGCATTGAGATTGCTTCCTCGCTGCGCTTCTCGCAGTGACATGCGATACGGATTCCCGCTTTCGCGGGAATGACGGGGAGACGGATTGCTTCGTCACCGATTCCTCGCAATGACACCTAATCTTCATCCCCGCCAAGCCGGCGGACCCACAGCTGAGGATAGGTCGACATTAAACGCCGCAGCGATTCCAGCTTGTTCCTCAAGGTGATGTCTATCGATTCGTCGGCCAGCAGCTGTTTAATTCGCGCCGGGTCCAGGCTGAGCACCTTTTCCCACAGTCCCTCCGGCTCCAGCAGCGCCCGGACTTCCTCCTCGCCGAAGCCGGTCCGCTCAACGAGTTTGTAGGTGATATCGCAGGTATTGGCGAAGACCCGGTTCAACGACTCATCCTGGCAGTACTGGACCAGGGCCTGGCGCGCCTCTTCCAGCTGCGCCTGGAGCTCTTTAATCCGTGTCTGCAGGTCGGCGTAACGCTCGGCAGCATCGATGGCGGCGATACCGGGCAGGAGCTCCTGTCGGACAGTGGGCGGCGCGGCCGTGAGATACCGGTGGCGGTAGTACGGGCAATGTTCGGGGAAATCACAGGGGCAGAAATTATTTTCGATGGCCGGGAACTCCCCGCGGGTGATTTTCTCGGCAACATCGACGACTATCCGCCGCGCCTGGTCGACTATCTCCGGGGAACGAGGCGGGCAACTGCAGGCAGTGTTCGACCTCAAATGATAGAGTGTCAGTTGCTCCACGGGGAGCCGCCAGATACTTTCGGCGGCCATCTGGTATATTGTCAACTGGAGGTCATCGGCCAGGTAACCGGCGGTAAAAAGCTCCCGGTTGGTCTTGTAATCCACGACAGACAGCCCGCCGCTCTCCAGTTTGTCTACCCGGTCAATGATACCGCGCAGCTTGATGCCTTCAACGTCGATGGTGAAGTTCCTCTCCAGGGCCACGGGCAGGCGGAAATTCTCGCGGTGCATTTCGTAAAACTGTGTCAGGATGTCCCGGCCGAAATCCCGGTACCTGGACTCCTCCTCGGGTGAGGCGTAGCCCTGCGGAAGCCAGTTCTGTTCATAATAACCTAGTAAATCTTCCAGTGAAGGCGGCGGGGGTGTATCCACGCGGAAAAAATGCTCGACACACGAGTGCATCGTCGTGCCGAAGCTGAAATACCACCGGTCTTTAGGTTTCAGGCCTTCCAGGTACTGCAATTTATAGGACAGCGGGCACGACCGGTAAGTGGAAATCTGGGAAAAACTGAGGGGTCTAATGTCCGGCCTCCTGATGTGCCGGCCGGGGGGCGAAACGGCCGGGAGAAGGGCACCAGGTCAGGCAAGTTTTCTTGTTCACCTTTTCATGGTATTGATAAAATCATCCAGTGTCAAGGCAGCCATGGTATTGGTCTGCAAGGTCCCGCGGGCGCCGAGTTCCGTGGCGACCTTGGCAATGGTCTCATTGTTCGGGGCTTCAAGGATATTGATGAAATCGTACTGGCCGAGGGTGACATACTGGCCCAGTATCTTGACTCCCATCGCCTCGACTTCTTTGTTGACCTCTTTTATCCGGTATGGGTTTGATTTTACCGTTTTTCTGCCTTCGTCGGTAAGGTTCGTCATCATGATGTAAATCGCCATAAATCCCTCCTGCCTTTTAGTTTAGCCGTGGCCTCTGGTGCCCCCTCCGGACTGGTGACAGCCGTCCCGGTCGTACTTACGATATATATCAGGATTATTTAGTGTACTATACGTCTTGCGCTTAGTCAATGCTACTACCCCGGCCCTTTAAAACGGGTCGGGTGGCGGGCACGGTAACATACATTATAAAATATAGGCGATGGATGAAAATGTCACGCTCCTGGTAGCCTTTGGCGGAGGTCTGCTTTCTTTTCTCTCGCCGTGCGTCCTGCCAATGGTGCCGGTATACCTGGCCAGCCTGAATGGACCGGAGGTATCCGGCGGCCGGAACGGCCGCATGCCGGTGTTCCTGCATTCCCTGGGTTTTGTCTTCGGGTTTTCCGTCGTTTTTATTTTACTGGGGGCGATTGCCGGACTGACGGGCTTCGCCATTATCCCGAACCATACCGTGCTGACCCGCGTAGCCGGCAGTCTCCTGATAGCCTTCGGGGTTTTCATACTGGCTGCCCTTAAAGTTCCCTGGTTGAACTACGAAAAACGACTGACGGCCGGACTGGGCACAACCACCGGTTACTTCCGCTCCTTTCTTATCGGGGGGCTGTTTTCGGTGAGCTGGACGGCATGCGTCGGCCCCGTTCTCGGCAGTATCCTGACGCTGGCCTCGGTACAAGCGACAGCCGGGCGCGGGGCCGTTTTACTTTCGGTTTATGCCCTGGGACTGGGTCTGCCTTTCCTGGCGGCCGGTATAGGTTTCGATTCTCTACGGCCGGTATTAAAGGGCCTGTATCGCTATACGGTCGTCATACGGATTATCAGCGGGCTGCTGCTTATCGTTGTCGGCATTCTGATTGTTACCGGTAATCTTGCCTGGATTGCTTCTTTAGCGGCTTAACGATACAATACAGGATATCATGAAAAATCAGATAAAAACGATGGTGTCGGTCATCTTCCTGGCGGTTATTCTGACTACCGCGGCCTGCGCAGGCAATACCGACTCGCGGTCACCCGCGGACGGGAGACTGGCGCCGGAATTCCAGCTCCGGGACCTGGAGGGTGAGCTCGTCTCGCTCGGCTCTTTCGAAGGCAGGCCGGTAATGCTCAACTTCTGGGCCTCGTGGTGCGGGCCGTGCCGCGACGAAATGCCCTATCTCCAGGACGTCTCCAAGGACCCGCGCTGGGTGGAGAAGGGGCTGGTCCTTCTGGCTATCAATATCCAGGAGTCTACGTCAGTAGTACAGAAATTCGTGGATGACTTCGGTCTCACTTTTACGGTGCTGCTGGATACCAACGGAGCCGTGACAGAGCGATACAACATCGGCTCCATACCCACGACGTATTTCATCGACGGAGATGGTATAATAAGAGATGTGAGGATAGGGGCCTTCGCCCGGAAGGCGGATATCGACCGGGCGCTGCTTAATTCCATAATGAAAGATAACCCCTGAGGAAATTGTGATGGACGATATACTTAATGAAGCTTACGGCATCGTCCAGTGCAAGGAATGCCCCTGGTATAAAAGCTGCGTTGTGCCCATGAAGTTCACGGTCGAGGACATACGCCGCCAGCTCGAGCAAACGGCGCCCGGGATGAACATCCCGCAGCAGATAGATACCAGCATGCAGAACCTGCTTTCAAGCATGGCAACCGCCGCGCAGAACTCGCTGCTGGAGGGGTGCCCTGTGTTTATCCAGCGCCTGCGGTCCAGTCCACGTCTCGCCCAACGCCTCAAAGAAATAATGCAGAACTGGGGCGGCGAGGAAAACGCCTAGAAGAGGTCCTCCGCCGGACAGCTTATATTTTCAGCGCCTTCTTTTCTTCCGTGGTCAGGCTGGCTTTAAAGCTTTTTAGTTTCTTCCTGCCTTTTTCGGTAATGGTCACCGCGCCGTCTTTAACATCGACGTAGTCCATGACCTCGAGCTCGCCGACGAGTATCGCGACGATTCTCTGTCCCAGAGACGGGTAAATATTGTCAATCTCGTCGCGGGTGAACTCACTCAGTATTTTATTTACGGCGATGCCCGGTTTCTGTGCTGCCCTGTTTAATATCGACATCGCCCGCCGATAGTAGGGGAGCGCATCGCCCCGGTCGGCCAGGTCGAAGGCCTCAACTTTAAACTGGACCCGGGTGTGATTATCCCCGCAGACCAGCGATAATTCCCGCTTTTCCTTGCCCTTGCCGATGATGAACTTGCCGCCCGGCGGGTTATCGAACAAGGTCTCGTCGGCGATAAACTTGTAGCCTTCTTCCGGCCTTTCGAGGGTTGGTCTGAAGCCGACGCCGTCATACTTGGTGTAGGCCGGGTCGAAGACGCTCTGCGGCGAATGCCAGAAAGGATAGTAGCTGCCGGCGACCTCGCCTTCTTTGTGTCTCCCCCCGGAGGCGAACAGGGCCTGAAACGCCTGGCTGAACGCCGACATCATGTTGGGACAGATACGGCCGGTCATCGACTCCCCATCGTAAATGACTTCGTCGCCCACCTTGTAGCGGAAATGACAGGGGCCCTTCGTTTCATCTTTGCCGAAACCGGTTACCGTGGCCTTCACTTTGAACATCTTAACTCCCTTCAAAGAACTCTTTAAATTTGACTTGATTCACTCCTGAATCCGGTAGCGTCGGCGGCCAGGCGGACAAGCCGGCGGTAGGCCGCCGCGGGGTCCGGTTGCAGAAACACAGCGCTCCCCACGTAGATGACATTAACACCTGTCCGCGCAATGGCGGCAACGTTATCCAGTTTAATACCGCCATCAATGCCTATTTCCACATCCGGGTTGTCCCTGCGGAAACTGGCTATCTTATCGAGGACTCCGGGAATAAACTTGCTTCCGTAATAGCCCGGGTTGACGGACAAGAACAGCACGCTTTCCAGCTCCTGTAAAAAGCGGTTAGCGGCCGCGCCGGGGGTCTCCGGATTGATGGCCAGGCCCGCTTTCATCCCCAGGTCCTTTATCCGGCGGATGGTGTCTTCGGGGGAAGGACACGCCTCGTAGTGGAACACTATTTTAGCAGCGCCGGCGTCGTGGAAGGCATCCAGGCAGTCTTCGGGTTTCCGCACCATCAGGTGCGCTTCCCAGGTCAGTCCTGTTTTTAATGCGGCTATCTGCCGGCAGGTGACGCTGCGGGAGGGGACGAACTCGCCATCCATGACGTCAAACTGAACGCGCCGGGAGAAGGTCTCAACCTGGCGGGCCATTTTCTCCAGCGCCGCCGGGTCGTCGGTAAGAATAGCCGGCACGATGCTGACGCCTTTTTTCACGCTGCCTCCATGAGATTAAACAGGAGCCAATGCGCTCTTCCGGATTGCCCGCCGACATTTTAAGTGGCGGGCAAACACCGTGTCAAGCCGAATACCCACTTACTCTTTGTTAACTATTGCCCCCGGCTTTTCAGGCCTTTATGAAATATTTACCGTACTTTTATGCAATATTTACGGTTTTTATATGAGAGTTTATGTCCCTGTGTCACAATCAAACTATTCTCAGGAATTATCTCTAACGGATAGAAAAAATGGTAAAAATGATTATCGGGTTCTTCGCAGGGATGGCAGTCTGCGGACTGGTGTTTTTCGGGGCGGGGACGATTTTATCAGCGTACGCGGGGACTGACGATTCCGGGGAGTTGAGCGATAACGCGACGGGAGGTCTGACCGGGCTGCTCCCTGATATCGAACAGATATACAATCAGGCGCTGACATTACCTTTCAAGAAAGCCGAAAGCAAGATTTACGATGAGGATATCAGGGAATTCTACCACGAGCTGATAAACAGTACCGGACTCGGTGGAACAGGGGCGGGGACGGACTAGGGGCAGGGCTGGTTCCACACAAACGAAGAGGAGGCACATCAAGTGCCTCCTCTTTTATGTACCGTTCGGTACCGGACTCAACTCACTTGCGGTGATTACCACCTCATCCCGGGCGTCTGCGTAGCAGAACAATCTCCGGCTTTAATCACAGGAGGAGAGTCCGCTGTCTGTTGTGCCCCACTCTCGGCAGGGCGTCAACAGTCCACCTGCCAAACTCCGAATAACCCATGAAGCTTCACTGTGCACCTCCCGAAGCAAACTCAGGTTGTGTCTATGAGCTTCTTATTAATTTAAGCATAAAACCTGGCGCCTGTCAATAGATTCCGTATAAAAGAACGGGCATGCGTAATAAAACTGTCATGCGTTTTACGTGCTTTTTGCATGGTAGAACCGCTTTCGGCGCAGAGGACTTAACGGGCGGTATAAGCAGGCTGTACCCGGTACCGAACGAAGCATATTCCATTATACGCCCCGGGGACGCCGCCGGAATTACAGCACTGAGCCGCCGGAAATATGGAGCACCTGCCCGGTGATGTCGCCGGAAATGTCGGAAGCAAAAAAGGCCACGGCGTTGGCGATGTCTGCCGGCGTGGTGGCTTTACCCAGCGGTATTTGCTTGACGAGCATGTCGACCACCGCCTGTTTGTCCGGGGCCTTGATGAAGTTGGTGGGAGAAGGGCCGGGGGCCACGCAGTTGACCCGAATACCGGTTTTAGCCTCGACGGTGGCGAGCTGCTTGGTAAAGGTATCGATGGCCGCCTTGGCCATGGCGTAGGTCCCGACGCCGTGGCTGTACATGTGGGAACTGCCCGAGCCGATATTGACGATAGCGCCGTATTTCCGGCTTTTCATGTGGGGGAGGACCGCTTGTGTGACGAACATCGTCCCGTAGAGATTCAGTCCGATTTCTTTGTCCCAGGTTTCCTTCTTCTGCTGCTCCAGGGGGCCGCCCCCCATGATGCCGCCGGCCACATTGGCGAGGATGTCGATTTTGCCGTATTCATCGATGACCTTTTTGACCATCGCCTGGACCTCGACCTGGTTCGTCACATCAGCCTTGACAGCGATAGATTTGTGGCCGAGCTTTTTAACGGCGTCCGCTGTTTTTTGGGCATCATCCAGGTTGATGTCCGTAATGGCCACGGCGTCGCATCCTTCTTTCGCCAGGAGAAGGGCTATCTCTTTACCGAATCCTATCTGGCTGCCGGCCCCGGTCACCAGAGCTACTTTACCTTTAAAACCCAGGTCCATGTTACCTCCTATCGATTAACTAAAAACTCAAAGCTTAAAAGTCAAAACCACGATTAAAAAGTAAAAAACTGAAGAGCTTTAAATATCGGGCCGTAGTTTTGAGCTTTAACCCTGGTATTTTGAGTTAAAGTCCCAGGTATGCCTTACGGACATGGTCGCTTTTGAGCAGGTCTTCACAGCAGCCTTCCAGGGCCATCCGGCCATTTTCCAGCACGCAGGCGCGGTCAGCCACTTCCAGGGTCTGGCGGACATTCTGCTCGATGAGCAGGATGGTGATGCCCTGCTCGCGGAGCGATTTTATGATCTGGAACACCTCCTGGACCAGTTTCGGGGCCAGGCCGTTCGACGGCTCATCGATGATGCACAATTTTGGCCTTGACATCAGGCCTCTTCCCATGGCCAGCATCTGCTGTTCACCGCCGCTCAAGGTGCGGGCGAGCTGGCCGGCCCGCTCTTTCAGCCTGGGGAAGAATTCGAAGACCTTTTCCAGGGTCTCTCTCCGGTGTTTCCAGGCGCGGTCGATATAAGCGCCCATCTCAAGATTTTCCTGTACGGACATATCGGAGAATAGCTTTCTGCCCTCCGGGATATGCGAAATGCCGAGCTCGACAATAGCATGGGGCGCCAGTCCATCGATACGTTGTCCAAGGAAGGTGATGGTCCCGGAGTTGGGACGCAGCACACCGGAGATAGTGTTGAGCAGCGTGGTTTTGCCGGCACCGTTGGCGCCGATCAGTGCCAGTATTTCTCCATCGGAAATCTTGAAACAGATATCCCAGAGTACCTGAATCTGGCCGTAGAAGGTGCTGATATTGCTAACTTCCAGCATGGGCCTACTCCCCCAGATAGACTTCGATTACCGTTTTGCTGTTGGCGATTTCCTGCGGGGTGCCTTCGGCGATTTTTTGACCGTGGTGCAACACGATAATACGACCGCAGACGCTCATAATAGCTTTCATTACGTGCTCAATCATGATAATCGTAATGCCTTTGTCCCGTATTTGTCTGACCAGGTCCATCGCCTGGGCGACCTCGGTCGGGTTCAGCCCCGCCATCAACTCGTCCAGCATCAGGAGTTCGGGTTTGGTAGCCAGCGCCCGGGCAACTTCTAGCCTTTTTTGATTGGCCAGCGTCAGGTCCCGCGCGGGTGTGTTCATGACCCGGGAAAGCCCCACGAATTCCAGCAGTTCGATAGACTGCTGGTTGGCTTCCGCGGAGGCAGGGCTTCTGGTGTTCCCAAAGAGCGAGCCGATGCGTACATTATCGATTACAGGCATGTTGGCGAAAATTTTAACCGTCTGGAAAGTGCGGGCAATGCCCAGGCGGCAGATTTTATAAGGCGACATGCCGGTAATGTTTTTGCCTTTGAATTTCAGGATACCCGGCCTGGGCACGTAACACGACGATATCAGGTTGAAAAGCGTCGTTTTGCCGGCCCCGTTAGGACCGATCAGCCCTAATACTTCTCCCTGGTCGATATAGAAGCTGACGTCAGATACAGCGGCCAGCCCTCCGAAGTGGATGCTAACCCCTTCGCCTTCAAGTAAGTGCAATTTTACCCCTCGAAAACCAGGCGCGTACTTTTTGCCCCAGGCCCACTAACCCATCAGGCAGATAGATGATGACCAATATCAGCACAATACCGAAACTAAGCTTATAATAATAAGGGAACTCCGTCAACAGCTTCTCTTCTAGGAAGGCTAAAATAACGGCGCCAAGAACCGGGCCGTAGAATTGCTTCATACCGCCGAAAATGGCCATCAAAACGGGAAGGAAAGAGCGGAACGGATCAAAAGCGCTGTAAGGGTCCAGGTATATCCATTTCATCGCCATGATAGCACCGGCCATACCCATGAAAATAGCACTGATAGAAAAAACCGCTATTTTTACCGCCGTTACATTTATGCCCATATGGGCAGCGGCTTCTTCGTTTTGCCCGATGCTCTGTAATGCCAGCCCGTATTTGGAGCGTTTTAGAAAATAAGAAGTAATGAACATCAAAACCGTGATACCAAGCATGACGTAATATATCAGGTCATTATTGGCGGTGGTGATGAATCTGCCACGTGTGCCGGTGAATCTTATTTCATACCATAAGAGAACACTGCTGATCAACAGGACAAGCCCGAAGGTGAAGACGATGAAGTAAATACCCTTTAGCCGCAGGGTTAAGGCGCCGACAATCGCTGCCAGCACAACACTGAGGAGACCTCCGAAGATGACGACGACCAGAACAGGAAAATCTTTACCCAGGATGGCTGAAGTATATATTCCCACCCCGAAGAACGCTGCCGGCGCCAGAGATATATATCCGGTCGGGCCGGAGAAGAGGGTCCAGCTTACCGTGAGGATAAGATACATCAAAATGCCGCTCATCATTATATACGAATACGTCGGCCCGTAATTCGGCAGCGTGGATAAAATAGCCAGCATTATTAAGGCTAATCCCGAAAAGAGCCATATTTTACTTTTATTTTGCTTCAATGTCCAATCAACAAACCAGCCCAGATAAACCAGCGCCAGCAGGTTGATAATGACCATTAAATCTTCCATAGTTAAAACCTTTGGTGCATAATCGTTACAGTCGCCTATCTGCCCATAATACCCCTGGGTCTCACCAGTAATAAAATAACAAAAATGGCGTAATAAGCTGCCATATTCAGGCCCGGCTCGTAGAACGAGACAATGCTGCCGATAATGCCGAGCAAAAACCCACCGATAAAGCTGCCGGGGATACTGCCCAGGCCTCCCAGGACGACCACGATAATGGCGACGGTGAGGTATTCCTGGCCCATATTGGCACTATCGGGATAGCTCATGCTGATAAGAACACCAGCAATACCGGCCATGGCCGCGCCCAGACCGAAACATAAAGCGAGCACCCAGTTGATGTTCACGCCCATAAGTCCGGCGGTAGAAGGGTCTTGTCCGGCGGCCCTGATGGCTTTGCCTATTCTGGTGCGGGCCAGGAAGATATAAAATATCACCCCAATGGCAATGGCAAAACCCAGCGTAACCAGGCGCCTGGCGCCGAAGAGCGCCCCACCGATACTGACCGTTTCCATCAAATAGTTATACGTTCTTATCTCCGGTCCCCAGGCCAAAAAGGCGATGTTCTGAATGACGAACATCAACCCGAAGGACGCCAGCATCGAGTTGCTTTCAAAAACACCCTGATTGGCCGATAAACTTTGGAGCTTTCTGAACATCGTCCGGTGGATAATAAAACCAAGGACGAAGGCCAGCGGGCCGCAAATGACTACCGCCACCAGTGGGCTGATATTAAAGACCGTATACAGTGTCCAGGTAGTCATCGCACCGAGCATGATAAACTCGCCGTGGGCGATATTGAACACCCGGGCGACACCATACTGTAAACTCATACCCATGGCAATCAAGGCATAGAGTCCACCCAACAATAATCCGGCGATGGCTACATCAAGGAATCTTTCCATATCTGTGTTCTTTTTTAGAACCGGTTTGCTTATACGGGCAGGCTGTCTAAAGGTACATGAGCTCTTCCTAAGGGAATACTATTTTAAGTAAAGTTCCCTTTAGACAGCCTGCTTTCCGTTACTATGTTTGTTTATACCTTATTATTATTTTGGCCAGGCAGGTTTAGGATAAACCCACTCTGCCGTAGCTTTATCAAAGGGTCCTACGACTTCATAGACACCGTTTATCCACTGACCGACTTCGCCCGCATGGGTCTCTTTGTTCAGCAGTCCTTTATCAAACCAGGTTTCTCCAAGGACTGTCTGGAAGCGCTCGGTAGCCAGAATATCCCTGACCTTTTTGTTGTCCAGAGTTCCGGCTTTCTCAATAGCGGCTTTCCACATATCCAGGCCGGCCCAGTAGTAAGCCTGGCCCCACCAGTCCTGGGCGTCTTCAGGTTTATCTTTGTAGAGCTTATCCGCCAGCGTATTGAGGGCGGCAGAGGATTTCCGGTTCCAGCCAGCCCAGCCCATGACGCCCTCAACCATTGGTCCGAACCCGGTGTGGAAGAAGCCGAAGTTGATGCCCGGGCCACCCAGCCAGACCTTGGGATTATAGTCAAGCTCGATTGACATACCGACGGCCGGGAAGACCTGGTCGGGATAGGCAAAGGCGCAGAAAGCATCCGCGCCGGAAGCCTTGGCTTCCTTGATGACCGGCGAAAGGTCTTTGATATCCGGCGGGACGGCTTTTGAGCCGAGGATCTGGATTCCTTTCTTACCAAATTCGATACCGGCGGCGCCGTTGTACTCGACGCCATGAAGGTCGGAAATATATATGATATAAGCCGACTTAACGCCTTTTGAAGCCAGCATGTCGGCAAGCACCGGCATCTCATACCAGGTAGAGAAGGGTAAGGTTACGAAGACATAGGGCAGGCTGGGAAGCATCTCTTGAAGCGTCGTGGCGCCGCCTTCCATCGTTATCAGGATATAGTTATATTTATTGGCGATAGGCGCCTGGGCGTAAATAAAGGAAGTGCCGCCGCCACCCCAGAGGAAATCGACTTTATCTTGTAGAATCAATTTCTCGGTAAGCTGCGCCATCGTGGCCGGGTCGCTCTTATCATCGTAGGTTTTGAGCTCGATGGGCAATTTCTTGCCGTATTCAGCCACAAAGATGCCGCCCGCGGCGTTGACTTCCTTGACCCACGTCTCATAGACCGGCCGGAAGGCCGAGTCATCAATGATGGCGATGGGGCCGGAGAAAGAGCGGGACATGCCCACGACGATTTTGTCTTTGGGTGCCGGTTTGGCGGTGGTTGTGGCAGGTGGGGCGACCGTCTGGGTCACTGTCGCGGTTACCGGCGGCGCTGTTGTTGTCACCTCTTCTTTACAACCAATAAAAGTGGCCAGGATAGTGATGACAATTAACAGGCAGAAGCATAGTGGTAAAACATTTTTTCTAATCCTACTCCACATAAGTGGTCCTCCTGTATTTCTTCATTATGCCGGGGAGATGCCTTTTCATGTGTCTTCCATACCTTACCTCCTGGGATCATGCTGTATATCTTATCTATAAGTTAATAGAGAAATTTAATATAAATAACCGAATCAACAAGCGATATGAGTCCTTGAAACTTTCGTATTAATTACGCGCAGATAAGTCATCAGAGTCGGGCGCCGGTTCTAATTATCGGAATTTTTAACACCAGTTTCGCAAAACTTTATAATAACGCCACTACGGTTGTCAAGTGCTGAGGGAACGCCATCAGATAATATCGGGAGAGCGCCGGGGGGGAATAATTTACCGGGGAGAGAAACCGCGCAATACTGCGGAAGCTAATTGACCTTTCTGTAGGGAGTACGGGAAGCCGGATTATGTCCGGTTAAACGGCGATGGGTTTTTTAACCCGTCCTGGACGCCGTTTCCAGCCGAGGGTTTCTAGAAGGTCGCCGATGGCTTTATTCTGCTGTGTCTCGCTACGCAGCGGCAGGTCGGGGTCGATGCTATATTTTATCCGACGGCCTTCTTTCTTCTTGGTGACATAGCCATCATCTTCCAGGTCTTTGATAATATTACGTGTCGCCTTTTCGGTAATTCCTATCGTCAGAGAAATTTCGCGGGCGGTGATGCGGGGTTGCTGGGCGATAAGGCACAGTACCAGGGCATGATTGGTTAAGAATTTCCACCCTGGCATATCCCTACCTCCTTATTTTTTTATCCGTGATTTTGGGGTTTTGTTTTCTGAAAATATACAAAAAATACTATTGACAATTTTTACCAACAATGTATAATTATATTAAATGCATTATTGAGGAAGTTTAATTCCGGTATATTATAACAGGAATGTCAAGTTATTACAAATACATGGTGGATTAAGCTGCCGGACTTAAGTCCGGTTTAATAATAAGAAAAAAGGAGTGCAACAAACAGAAAAAGTGAAGACGACATCGGTGGCCACCGCATATCAGATTGCCCCCAGAACCGAGAAAGTCACCATCGAAAGTCACGTCAACAGCGAAGTTGACGAAGAGCCCCCTGGTAAACGTGTAGTTATCCATAAGGTGGAGGAAGAAGAGCCTCCCAGTAGTAATGCCACCGGTAGGAACAGACTATTCAGGCACGTACCCGATACTGCCTGGAGCGATTGGAAGTGGCACTTCCGTAACCGCATCACCACCGTTGACCAGCTTAGCCGGCTGGTTCCTCTGTCAACAGAAGAGCAAGCGCAAATTCAACTTGTCACCAGACGCTATCCCCTGTCCATCACGCCTTACTATCTCTCTTTGATCGACCCCGGAGACCCTGACGACCCGATCAGTAAGCAGGCGATTCCTTCTATTATGGAATTGACCATGGGCTCACTGGGGCTGGAAGACCCGCTCGGGGAGAAAGAAGACTCGGTGGTGCCCGGCCTGGTGCACCGCTATCCCGACAGGGCGCTCATGGTCCTGACCGATATCTGCCCCATGCTCTGCCGGCACTGCACGCGTAAAAGGGAGTGGCGGCACGGTGGATGGGTGCGTCCCGATGACGAAATCGAAGCGATTCTGGGCTATTTACGCTGCAATCGGCAGATACGTGACGTCATCCTGTCCGGCGGCGACCCGCTGACGCTATCGACACAGCAACTGGAACGGATAATAGCCAGGATACGTGAAATCAAACACATCGAAATCATCCGTATCGGCAGCCGGTTCCCGGTGGTATTACCGCAGCGTATCGATGCGGAGCTATGCGCCATGCTGTCCAAATACGGGCCGATATGGTTGAACACCCATTTCAACCATCCCCGCGAAATAACCGCGGAATCGGCGGCAGCGTGCGACCGCCTGCTGCGCGCCGGCGTTCCGGTCAACAACCAGTCCGTCCTGCTCAAGGGCATCAACGATAACGCGGAAACAATCTTGAAGCTATGCCATGGCCTGTTGAAGATAAAGGTCCGCCCTTATTATCTCTTCCAGTGCGACGAGGTGCAGGGTACGGAGCACCTCCGCACGCCCGTCGAAACGGGTATAAAGATAATCGAGGGAATGCGGGGATATACCTCCGGCCTGGCTATACCCACGTTCGTCGTCGACCTTGTCCAGAGCGGCGGCAAGGTGCCCCTGCAGCCGAACTACGTGTTATCGATGTCCGAAAATGAGTTGCTGCTGAAAAACTACGAGGGACAGATATTCCGGTATCGTAATCCCAGCGTACCGGTCCAATCGGAGGCCGCGGCTCCGGTGAGCGGTCATGTCGAAAGCCTGCTAGCGGAAAATTCACGGCCAGCGGAAGACAAGGGAGAGGTGAATGCGGATAGGGTTATCCTACGATCTTAAATCGTCAGTAAACGAGCCGCATTCCGGTGACGACGCCCTCGAAGAATACGACTCGCCGGAAACGGTAGATTTCATCGCGCGCACTTTCGAGGCGGCAGGTCACGACGTCATCCGGCTGGGAGGAGGCGTCCAGTTCCTCGATAACATCCGCCGGGAAAAGGTGGATATCGTCTTCAATATAGCCGAGGGCCGCGGCAACTATCGCAGTCGGGAAGCCCAGATACCCGCCGTCCTCGAGATGCTGGATATACCGTATACA
>Ga0154808_124_pt2 | contig 26111 bp, 25 predicted proteins | sample Rifle2008BG16ft_FD_105816 | JGI IMG/M metagenome (GOLD analysis project Ga0154808, IMG submission 105816) | Chloroflexi bacterium RBG_16_56_11 | reverse complement strand
CCGGGCGCCGGCCGATACCTTTCGCCTACCTCTTTCAGGATTTTGCCGTCCCTATCAACCCAGGGAATTTCTTTGCCGTTGGCGTCAACAATTTTACAGGCGTACCAGGTATTATGGGCGTTCCCGACCCCGTACTGGGGATAGCCGAAACCGCCACTCGTGTACGGTATCCCTCCTCTCTCCATCAGTGCCAGCTCAGCTCCGGCCAGCCAGGCCATTGCGGTGCCTTCGCCGGAGTTATTGGGGTCCAGGAATAAGGCCGCCCCGCCCTTGAGTTCCGTGGAAAATATCCAGAGTCCGGAAGGCTGGCCAGCCGAGAGTACGGTCGCTTTCGCTTTAAAGACGTAAAACTCGCCGGTACGAACGTTTAAACCGGTGGCGCCGATAACCCTGGCGCCCTGTTTGCCTCCCTCGGTCAACAGGCTCGTAGCCATGATACGGTCGAGAATCTTTACGCCCAGTCGCTGGCATTCATTGTACATGGCGACTTTGATATCCGCCCCGCCGTTGACCCGGATACAAACCCTGTTTTCGTAATCGTAGGCGAACATCAGTTTCGTCTTTTCGTCCCGGAACGTGGCCCCCTTGAACTCGTCGTTTACATCTCTGACCTTTACCCCCATCTTTTCTAAATCGAGAAGGGTGTCGTAGCTTTCTTTACACAGAATATAGCTGGTAATGCCGTTGCCGAACTCCCCGTAATCATACTCGCCGAGGGATTTCATAATTTCCATCATCTCTTCCGGGGTGATTTTTGAGCAGGGGTTAGTGCAGGCAAGGTGCCAGTGGTCGACGCCTGCCCCGCCGGAGCCGCTCCTTATCACCGCGCCCTTATCCACCACCACCGCTTTGGCTCCTTTTCTGGCGGCATTAATGGCCGCGTGGCAGCCGGCTACGCCGCCACCGATAATCAACACATCGGCTTCTACTTGGTTCTCCCGGCCGTAGTTAACCGGGTACGACCAGGCCATCGCCCCTTTTTCACTTATCACGGTCATTCCTTAACCCCCTAATCAAAGTAACCTTTGTTCTGTCCGGTAATCTCGTCACCAGTATGTGTCAGGCTCGCTTTTTCAGGATCTCCGGTAAACACCATACTCCTTGGCGGCTTCCATAATAGCGCGGAGGTTATCCGGATTGCCCCTGTCCATACCGGCGCCCCCGGCCAGAATGTAACCGCCGCCCTTCCCGGCTACCTCGATAAGCATACGGCACCGGGCTTTAACCTCCCGGGGTGTGCCGGTCCGCATTACTGATGCGGGTAAGTTACCGGCGATACACGCCGTCTTCCCCACCACGTCTTTAGCCCTGGCCATGTCGATATCTTCAAACCACCATATCGAGGTGCCTCTGGGCAAGTCAGTGATGAGATCGAGGCGTTTCTCGTAGCTGCCCTCCGCGAACAACAAGGGTACGAGACCTTCCGCAATCAGCCCCAATAGTATCTTCTTTAACGATGGCCAGTAAAAGGTTTCAAACTGCTTCGGCGACATGAAAGTATCATTGCCTTTATGCAGGGCGAAAGCTGATATCGGAACTCCGGACCGGTTGGCTGCCGCTATCCCCGCCTCCAACGAAATAGGAACTATCCTCTCCATCGCTTCCTGCAGTTTCTCCGGCCGGCGGAACATGTCGGTTAATATCCCCTTCGTCCCTCTCAGTTTATCGCCGAGGATATCGAAAGGCGCTTCGGCCCCGCCGCTCATGGAATGAGGAAGCCCTAACGCTATTCTTTCTTTTTCGCAGTCCTCGATTACCTTGAGCCATTCCGCGAGGTCTTTACCGACCTCCACGAGAGTCTCGAAAACAGCCTGGACATCCGGCCGGCTGAGACCCGTGACATAGTTCATAGGCACACTAATCAACGCGGTAAGAGGGGGCAGAGCGCTTAACGGCTCCAATGCGCCCAAGACCTGCGGCATGAATTTTTTCATCATAAAATTGGAGGGGTCTTTAATCAGGGTATCGTAATCTTCCGGCTTCATCCTTTCGTCTTCAACAAACTGATATGTCGGCGAATCCGCAGCCAGCCCGTGCCCCGGCCATTTAAATAGCTTGTAGCCGAGCTTTTCGAATACCGGACCCGGGAAAATTTCGCCGGGGCCTGAGAATGTGTCCATCTCAAAGTCGTGGAGAAACTTCAGCCATGCCCGGCGGAGCGCCTGATAGTCGTACATCGCCGTCCGAAGTGTGATTCCCGCATAATATATCGGGAAAGAGCCTGTCGGGAGGAGGACAGGCACTCGGTCCGGCTCTTTTAACTTGATGGCATCAATGAACCGGGTCACCCGACTTTTATATCCGTTTTCAGCTTCAGGCGTGGGAAACTTTACCTCCGGTGGCGCCAGCCATCTCTTGAACCTTTCCTCGCGTTTTTCCTGGGAGGTCATATCAACCCATTTTTTCTGCATCGGTATCGTGCCCCCTTTTTCCGGATTAGAGTGGAATATATCGAATTAGATATTTACCCCGATGGCGGTCTGTCGTCAGGAGGCGGTGGATTCTTCATACCCAGGCGAAAGAGCTCCCCGGTATCTTTTCGCTTCCAGTTGACCGAAATTCTCTGGCTGGTCGGATGGAGCATACGAATTGCTCCCGGCTGGGGACATTCTTCAACACAGCCGCCGCAGTACCAGCATTCTTCCGGGTAAAGAACGATTGGAGGCCTCTTTTTTTCTGGATTAGGCATCATGACGTCGGTAGGGCAGACATCTATACAAAGGTTGCAGCCCAGGCAAATTGAGGGGTCAAACTCCACCGCTTTGTTGGGTGTTGGTGGATTAGGTACCATAAATACCTTTTCGTTCATTTGCTCATAGCCCCTTTCACCGTCCGTGTGTAAAAGACCGCTTTATTGTCCGCAATGCAATTTGTAATTTTCTTCATAGGTGGGCGCGTACGGCGGCCTGAGATGATAATCAAGCGGCAACTCCCTCACCTTGACTTTGTCATTTTCCAATCTGATGGGAAGGAATTTCCGCCATTCCGGAGAGTCCACCTCGGGATAATCAAGCCGGTAAAAATCCATCATGGCGCTACTTGCCTTGCGCGCCAGGGAAGCCTGCATAACCAGCTCACCTGTCCTGACGAGGGAAAAACATTCTAATAGTCTCCCAAGCTCGTGAGGATTGGAGGCATAGGCGGATGACAATTCAGTTTCGTTGAGCTCTTTTAAAAGCCTCATGCCCAGCTTAAGCGTATTTTCATTTTTATGTTTGCTACAATAGTCTTGCATAACCTTGGCGATAGCGTAATTTGCCTCTTTCCATCCGATGCCATTTTTATGTTGTGTCAGCGGGGCATAGACGCGGGCTTTTTCAGCCTCGATTTGTCTGCGATCGGCAAGTACCTCGGAGGCTGTCCTGACATAAGCGGCGGCTTTCCGGCCGGTATATCTCCCGGTGATATGGGCGCTGTTATGACATCCTACGCCGAAGATGGGGGAGTTGCCCAGGGAGGAACCGCCAGCGGCGTAAAGTCCTTCGAGCGAAGTCCTCAGATCCCAGTCTACCAGGAGGCCACCGCCGTCCAGCACCCGGAGGGTAGGATCGGTAATCCCGCTCCAGAAATTGGAACTCTTGTAGCCTTCAAGGAGCATTACCGGCGCTTGCAGCATGTCTTTATCCGGGTTAAATCCGGCCCGCGTATACATCTCGTAGACAGGTATTCTGGTTTTACCTTCATTACCCACCATCATACCGAAAATGACTCTCCGCTCCAGCTCCGTCAGGCGGGTCAGGTCCGCATACAACGGCAAGACGAATTCCCCTTTTTGTATGCGTTCCGGGAGGTCGGGAACAAGGTCATTCAACCGGAATTCATCCACGTAGGTTGAAACCCCGACACCAGCCCCAAGCATGAATTTTTGTCCTTTGGTCGGCATAAACCGAGCCTTTTTCGTTTTTATTTCTCTACCAAAGACATCAATCCAGGGTACTTCCTTGCCATTAGCGTCAACTATCGGTGTCCCGTACCAGGTATTATTGGCATTGGCAACTCCGTAAGGCACATACCCGAAGCTGGCCCGTCCCGCGGCGGTCTGTTCCATCATGACAAATTCCGCGCCGGCTTTCCAGGCGATCGCGTTACCGTTGCTACAGCAGTTGAGGTCAATCATGGTTCCCGCCCCGAAATATTCTGGCCCGAATGCCCAAAGGCGACTACCACCACCCGTCGAAAGGATAGTTGCCTTCGCCCGGAAGACGTAAAACTCGCCCGTACGCGTATTTACTCCGGTTGCGCCGATTACTCGAGTTCCCTGCTTGCCTCCCTCGGTTAGCAGGCTGGTAACCATTACCCGGTCGTATGTTTTCACGCCAAGTCGTTTCATTTCATTATGAAGACATACTTTGATGTTGTAGCCCCAGACACGTATTATGTGCCGGTTCTTATAGTCATAGGCAAACATCAACCTGGTCTTCTCATCACGAAAATCAGCACCTTTGAACTCATCTTTCACGTCCCTTATCTGGACGCCCATCTTCTCCAGATCAAGCAGTGTATCCCAGCTTTCCGTGGTTTCAATATAGCGGGCCGGGCCACATGTATAACCCCTGGCGCAATCGATTATCCCCTGGGTATATTCCATAGGCGTAACCTTCGAGCAGGGATTGGTACAGGCGGCATGCCAGTGGTCCACGCCGGCGCCGCCGGAGCCGCTTCGCTTGGTCATACCCCTTTCGGCGACAACGACATTAGCGCCGCGTCTGGTAGCGCTAATAGCAGCGTGGCATCCGGCGATACCACCCCCGATGATAAGAATATCCGAGATAATCTCAGTTTCTTCGCCATAGCGTATAGGATAAGGCCACTCGGGGACAGGTGCGTTTCTCTGAATATACTCGTACCAGGTAGTCACTTCTTTTTCTCCCTTCTTCTGACTAAAAAACTCTGTCGTCCTTGTTAAGCACCAACTTACAAAAAGCAAACTATTTTGTTTTCCGATAAACCTTGTCCTCAAGTAACGTGTGAATTTAGTTCTTAAGATTACAGTAAGCCTCTGAGTCTGGGGTCGAGGGCGTCCCTCAATCCATCGCCAACCATGTTAAAGGCGAAGACTACCAGCATGATAGCCAGACCCGGCGCGAAGGACAATACCGGGCTATCCTGTAAATACTTGTACCCGTCATTGACCATAGCTCCCCAGGCTGCCCCGGGTGGTTCAATACCGATACCGAGAAAACTAAGGCCTGCCTCGGCGAGAATAAGAGAACCCAGCATCATCGTTATCAATACGATAATCGGTGGGAAAGCATTCGGCAGTATATGCCTGAGCATGATGCGCAAATGACCTGAGCCCATGGACCGCTGGGCCAGGATATAGTCATTCTCTTTAATAGAGAGGGCCAGACCGTGAGTGACTCTGGTATACGGAGGTATCGTGGCTATGCTTAAGGCTACGATAACGTTATGGATACCGCCGCCGAGAAGGCCAGCGACGAGAAGGGCCAATACTATCATGGGAAATGGCATCAGTGTGTCTATCGCCCGCATGATTAAAATATCGGCAATCCCGCCATAATATCCGGCCACAATTCCCAGGGAGATACCTATCACTGAAGCTATCGCAACAGAAATAAAACCGACCGCTAAGGCCGTCCGTGAGCCGTAGATAAGGCGGCTCAGGGTATCTCTACCAAAAATATCGGTACCGAGAAGGTGCTTTGCAGTCGGCGGAAGAAGAGAGTTTGACATGTCGGGTATATAGGGGTCGTAAGGTGCCAAGAAGTTAGCGAAAGCAGCGGTAAATATAAGTAATACCAGGATAACCATACCAAACAGGACTATTTTACGCGAAAGAAATACCCTGCGGAAGCGATGCCACTCAGTAAAACGCGGTGGAACCTTATAAAAATCAATAACAGACCCGTTGTATCCCACCGAGGTTTCTATTTTCTTAACCATAGCGTATCCTCGGATCCAGCCATCCATACGATATATCAACAATCAGGTTGACTAACAAAACTACGACGGCCATCACCATAGTGATGCCCTGTACCACCAGGTAATCATGATTAAAAATGCCGGAAACAAACAACCTGCCTACTCCGGGGATGGCAAATACGGTTTCAACAAGGACTGAACCTCCAAAGATAAAGCTAACACCCATGCCAATGAGGGTAATTACCGGAATAAGGCTGTTTTTGATAGCATGTTTGAATATGACGACTCGTTCTCCCAGTCCCTTGGACCAGGCAGTGCGAATATAGTCCTGGCGAATAACCTCGAGCATGCTGGACCTCATCTGGCGGGCGTTGGAGGCTATCCCGAAAATAGATTCGCAAATAACGGGCATGATAAGTTGCCTGGTGCTGAGACTGAAATCGACAAAGGGCGAAGTGAATCCGGCTATGGGGAGTATTTGTAGCTTGAGGCCGAAGATGTAAATCATCAAGATACCTAACCAGAAGATAGGGATGGTAACGCCAAGGTAGGTCAGAGGTGTGACGACGTTATCAAGCCATTTACCCCTCCTGATGGCAGCCAGCATCCCGGCGCTGATGCCGACAATAATACTTATTATCAGGGCCAGGATGCCGAGGTATACGGTTATGGGAAAACGCTCTCTGAGTAAATTACCCACGCTTTGTCGATAAAAATAAGAATCTCCAAGGTCGCCGCGAAATATGCCCGAGAGCCAGTTGATATATTGCACGGGTAATGGTTTATCCAGGCCATACTCGTGGCGCAGTTGCTCGATTACCTCCGGGGGTAAGTCCTGAAGGGCCTGGCTACGCTGGGCCAGATATATCAAAAGGGGGTCACCCGGCAGGAGGCGCATGGCAAAGAATATCAATATTGTAACGAGGATAAGGACAACCAGACCGTGTAATAGCCTGCGAATAATAAACGCCGTCATATAAAGTCCCGTGCAGCGTTTTGATCCCTAATGTTCAGGCAAGGCAAGGTCGCAATTAATATTTATATCACTTCTATAAAGTGATTAAATCGAGTTGCCTTGAGAATTATATAGCTTTCTCTTCAAGCTGGGTGGTTCGTCCCCATTCTGTAACATAAACCAGAGTTGAACCACCCAGCTTTTACGAGAATTATTTATTTCTTCTCTATCCAGCTGTTGTTAAGATTCCAGACCACGTTATGCGCCGTACTACTGTCATCATGGACCCCGGGTGCCATCACGCTCGCCCACGGGGTTTTTAACAGGGGCACTACCAACGCATCCTCAGACACCTGCTTTACCGATTGTTTAGTCACTTTCGTCAGTTCGGCTGAATCAAAGGTATTATATAACTTATCACAGAGAGCCAAAAACTCCGGCGACTTGGCGCCATTTATACTGAGTATACCGGTCATCGGTGTCGGGCCGAAATGACGTATCAAACCGGTAGCAAAAGGCAGGTCGATGCCTACCATACCCACCGCCAGTTCGGGAAAGCCTTCCCCCCCGAAAAACCCTGACATATACATTGAATTGAACCTGGCGAAATCCGCCAGATCTATCTTGGCATCTATACCTACGGCAAGCAGATTGGCTTGAATGGCGGTGGCATAATCCTGGGACATTGCACTGCACAATAAAGTGGTCTGCAGGCCCTTAGAGTAACCAGCTTCAGCCAGCAGTTGCCTGGCCTTTTCCGGATTATAAGGTCGGGGGTCGTAACCGTCGTTGTAACCCGTACTGCCCTTGGGTGCAACCTGGGTAAGGGCCTCAAACTTCCCGTATCCGAGCGCCCTGGCCATGCCTGGCCGGTCGATGGCATACTCTAGCGCCTCGCGGAGTTTCTTGTTGTTCCACTTTGAATCAGGGTTGGCGGTATTAGCAAACAGACCCCAGAAGAAACCAGTAACCGCCCAGTTTACCTTAAAACCTTTTTTCTCCAGGTCTGCCGCGAATTTTGTGGGTGCGTCAAACCACAGGTCCGCTTGTCCCGCTTCCATCATGGCTGAGGCCGATACGGGATCCGGAATGACGCGGAAGTTGATTCCGTCCAGATAGGGAGTACCCTTGACGAAATAGTTATCGAATTTCTTCAAATTTACGAAATTATCCGGCGACCAATCGACAAGGGTGAAAGGGCCGACACCGACTGGATGTGTTTTTGCCCACTCTTCACCATTAGCTTTAACAGCCGCGGGCGAATACATCGCAACCCATCCGTAATTGATGGCGGCCTGGCTGTTTAAATCTGTAAGACTCATCTTGAGAGTATAGGTATCGATGATATCCAGTGATTTTACTTTATCTGCTTCCGTCAGACGTTTTGTGTCTATCAATCTCTCCATGTTCCACTTGGCCGCCTCGGCGTTGAAGTCCGTCCCGTCAACGAATTTGACGCCTTTTCGCAGGTTCCAGGTGAGGGTATTATTAACCGGGTCTTCCTTCCACGACTCGGCCAGGTCAGGTACGACATTTCCCTTCTCGTCCCAGTTAATGAGTCTTCTTGTGACGTCTTGTCCCTGTTCCATACCCCCATCGTTCGGAGGGTAACCGACATTCGTCACACCGTAATTTCTGATTATCCTGAGGGTGCCACCCGACTGCGGTCCTGTAGGAGCAGTAGAAGTCACCGAAGGGGCTGCCGAGGATGCTGGGGGTGAAGCGGAAGTTGCAGCCGGGGTTGTGGTTTTTTCAGCGCAACCAGCCATGGCTATGGTTAAAAGTAACGTGATTACCAGGATTGAATATATTATTTTCACAGCGGCGCCTCCTTCTCACTTTAATGAAAAAATTATATCTACGATCGTTTTTAGAGAAATACGATATCCGTCTTTCTAATCTACAGATCCGTTTTAATTCACTCAAAACGAACGATAATTTTATAACTTGAATATAATTTCGAAAAAGAGGTAATATATATTCCCATACTTAAATTTGAATGTCAATTTCGACACTCGAAATCAACATTGGCAAGAAGGCGTTGAAGCTATTATCTACGATTTAAGAAGTATGATATGACCTCCTTGAAATTTGGCATTGATTTGCTATAATCTTTACACGTATAAAATGGAGGGGTGAGCATCAATCCAAAAAATCCCGGGTCACCATAATAGCGTCAAATGAACAATTATGAATTGATTGACACACCTAAAGACCTCGAGATTTTGTTTATTCGTACGTTCCATTTTATAGAGGGAGCTATAAAAAGACAGCTGCGTAGAAAAGGCATACCCCCCAAAATCGGGGCAATGTTAGCTGAAATATACTGGTTAAAAAACCCGAGTCCTTCAGAACTGGCCAGATTTTCCAGAAGAAAGCCACAAACAATCACAGCTATCGTAAAACGGATGGAGATGAAGGGTCTGGTAAACCGGGTCTCGACAGAAACAAAAAGGAATACGTACAGAATCTGTTTAACGCCAAAGGGGCTGATGGTGTATCAGAAAATATTGAGAATAGATGTGTTTGACCGCAGCATCGAAACGTTATCCGAAAAAAAACGCGTACAATTCCGAGAATGCCTTAAAGAAATTTCTATTCAAGTAAAGAAATTAAGGTTATAACCCAACGCGTAACAGCTTAGGGGTACAATTTCTCTGAAATATCACCACAAACGTCACTTTTTTACCTGGGTAATCCTAACAACCATGCGTGCTTCTAAAAATTATATCATCCTGAATTTCCGGAGAAAGCATTACAAAGTAGGCGCTGAAGCCTCCAACTCTAACTACCAGGTCGCGGTGCTTTTCAGGATGCGCTTTTGCCTCAAGTAATTCCTCGGTATCCACGAGGTTGTATTGAATGTGCTGCCCACCATTTCTAAAGAATGTTTCGGTTAGCGTCGCCAGCTTTTCCCGGCTTTCCGGGCTTTGCATGACGGTCCCTGAAAACTTTTGGTTCAGACATGAAGCGTAGGATTCTTTAAAACCCGCTTTGAGCACTGACCTGATTACACCGGTGAGTCCAAGCTTGTCCATTCCTCGCATTGGCGATATCGAGCCGTCGTTTAGCGGTTCCTTTGATTTACGGCCGCTGGGGAGTGCGCCCACATGGAATAGCGTCTATTGAAGCGAGCAAATTAAGCTCGATAAGGCTACAGGGGAAATTCACCCGGATATAACCGGATATTATAGCTAGAGATATAGGCGGTATACACCTTATTTATGGCATCCCAGGCGCAAGATAATACTCCGATAATTGTTAAAAATCAAATAGTTTTTTCAATAAGCAGGTAGCTGAAGGTCCTCAGATGCAGGCGGTCGTGGGTAATTATCTTCTTGAAAGGATGATAACAATTGCTGAGAAATCTGACCAATTACATCAAAATGCGATAGAATTTCGTGTAACGGTTTCGTAAACCGCGGGTCGGGGGTTCGATTCCTTTCGCTGGTTTTTCTCCCGGTTGTCGCTTGCCTATTTTCCCAGGACGTTCTCGATGTCTGTCATGGCGCGGGAGATAATCTCCCGGATGCCTGACCATTTCTCCGGTCCCAGGTCGCGGGCCCTCCGGCCGATGAGCCGCCCCAGGTTCCTCAACTCGCGGATGGTGGCCAGGAACTCTTCGTGGTGGGGCGGGCCCCAGCCCTTCATGTGCTCGTATATCCGGTCGATGACGTCCTGCTGTTCCTTGAGGAATCGGGTGCCCTCTTCGGTTATGGTATAGACCTTCTTGCCATCGCGCTCGGATGAGCGGACGTAGCCCATGTCCTCGAGCATCTGCAGTGTTGGATAAACGCTGCCAGCGCTCGGCGTATAAAAACCATGAAAAGTATCTTCCATCTCTCTGATTATCTCGTAGCCGTGGCTGGGCTTGTCTTTTAACAGGTTCAGGATAACGTATTTGAGATCGCCCTTCTCGAAGAAGCGCGCGTGCCGCTCGAACTGAAAAAAAGGTCTGTGGAACATTGCTCCCCACCTCCATTTTTTATATCACGATATATCGTAACATATCAATATCTGTTTGTCAAGAATCTGGTCTCCGCGTCGAATGTTGTAAATATTTTTCGTTAAGTATATAATCAATTATATTTATCCGCCGTCTTCGGGCACTAGGGTCGGAGCCGTAGTTCGCTTTAGTTTCACTAGCCGTATCCCGCATTATACGCTGGCGGCCTATCCTGAAAGGACGCGACCATTACATTACCGGAACGCAAGCCACGCTCCTTTATGTGGAGCTCTCTTCCCTGGTTTATCATGGCCCATTTCGGCCATCACCTCCTGACGGCTCTGCCCGGCCCTCTCCTGCCGTCGATACGCACTTATTTTAGCCTGAACTATACCCAGGTGTCGTTCGTTACCACTGCCTTCGCCCTTTCCGGTGGCGCCGGCCAGCTCCCCTCGGGTTGGTTGGCCGACCGTATCAGTCCGGCCATTTCCATTGCCGTCGGTACCCTCGGCGTGGCCGTGGGAGGTATCCTCGTCGGCGTCTCCCCCGGCTACGTCATGCTGCTGGTTTTCCTCGTGATTATGGGCTTGATGACCGGCGGCTATCACCCGGCGTCGACGCCCTTGATTTTGGCCTCCGTCGACCCCAAGCAACGCGGCCGGGCGCTTGGCCTGCACCTGCTCGGCGGCAACTCCAGCTTCTTCGTCGCCCCTATCATTGCCGGATTTATAATATCGGTCTTACCGGGGCTGGGATGGCGCGGACCTTTCCTGATACTGGCGGCCCCGACGGCGATATTCGGTCTGATATTTTATATCTACCTGACGCGGCACGGCGGCATGGCGCACGTTCAATCAGCCCGCCGGAAGGCCGCTGAGGAGAAACCGCCGCAGGCTGGCTACAAGCGCCGTCTGATAGCCTACCTCGTCATGATGGTCCTCGGCGGTGGCGCCGGGATGTCCGTGAATGCCTTCCTGACCCTCTACATGGTCGATGTCCTGGGGGCTTCTGATGCCAAAGCGGCCTCTTTGATGTCTATTATGTACTTGCCCGGGGTCTTCGGTATGACTATCATCGGCGGATGGATTTCCGACCGAATCGGCAGCGTCAAGGTCATAATCGTTACCAGTATTATCAGCGGCCTTATCATCTTCGCCCTGAAATCGGCGACGATGGGATTCGGTTTCTACTTCGTTCTGTTTATCATGGGTTTGAATATGGCCATCCGCATGCCGGTAACCGAGGTGTTTATCATGAGCCAGACTCCGGCGCGGAACCGCTCGACGATTTATGGGGTTTACTATTTCACGATGCAATATACCGGTGCGATTTTTGCCCCCATCATGGGAAACCTCATCGAGAGGTATACCTTCGATACCATGTTCACTTTTTCAGCGTACGCCGTGACGGCCGTCGCGGTGGCAACCTCCATCTTCATCTGGGATGCCAAAGACTAGGTTTCCTGGCCGTCTATCAGCTTTTCGCCGTATTCAAGCAGGACTTTCTGCCGCTCCGGAGAAATATCTTGCGTTTCTATCCAGGCTTTTAGACCGGCGAGCGGCGTAATTTCCTCAGCCGTCCTCATCCCCAGCCTGGTCCTCGTTTCCCTCCGTATATCATGGGTTACCGTGACATGATGGGCTTCACGCAGAGCGTTCCGTATCTCTCCATCACGTAGCAGGCCTTCGCTGCCGGCGGATATTTCGATGTTCAGACGGACGATGGCTCCCTTGATTTCCGCTCCCCGGGCCGTGATAGCGCTGAAGACCGTGGACATGGGGTTGGCGTCGTTGGCTTCGACATCGGCGTTGATGGTGAGAAAGCGCCGAGCGTCGACGGGCTGAAGTTTAAACGAGACATGCCGGTGGCCTTCCCCGGCCGGGGGGAGTATTTCCACCACGTAGAACCCTTTTTCGTCATTCTCCTCGCTGAAATCGACGCGCTCCAGACTTCCGGCATAGACCACCGGCGGGTGCTCGTTAAGCACCTGGTTTTTATGAATATGTCCCAGCGCGACGTAGTCGAAAGCGGGCAGCGCGACGCTACTGAGTAGTAGCGAATGTTCCTGCCCGAGCGACATCAGGCTCTCCGAGCCGACCCTGGCATTACCGACCCATAGGTGGGCCGCCAGGATACCGGGCAGCCTGGGGTCCACCTTCCCGGCCAGCGTGGCGATAACGTCCGTCAGTTTCTGCTCCATGAGAGTTTTTACTTCGTCGAGCGGGAGGTTTTTAATATCCTCCCTGGCGATGAGGGCGCTGCGCCGGAGCCAGGGCAGAGCGGCGACCTGTATTTTACCGCCGGCCGTCGGGATGACATGGATTTCGGGCTTATTAGCGACGTACACGTTTTTTACCGACAGGGTTTCGAAAATCTCGGTGGCCGTGGCCCTTCCCGCGGCGTTGGGGAGGTCGTGGTTGCCCGTGAGGAGAAAGACCGGGATATTGTTTGTCGCCAACCGGACTATCCGCCGGGCGAACTCGCGTTGCAGGGTCTGGCCTGGCTCGCGGTTCTTGTACGCGTCCCCGCAGAAGAGGACCAGGTCTACACGTTCTTCGAGGGCATATTCCACGAGCCGGTCGAAGGCTGCAACAAAGTCGTTAAGACGGGAGGAAAAGCCGGTGGCCGGATCAATGCTCCCGTAATTTTCGACGCCGAGATGAAGGTCGGCAAAATGGATGATTTTCACGCTATTTCCCTTCGCGCCTTTTTATTGCTGCCTGGAGGAAGGCCGTTATCAGCGAATGCGGGTGTGCCGGCTCCGAAATGGACTGGGGCAGGAAGCCCGTGGCCAGGAAGAAGCGATGTCCGGGTATTTCGATAATCCTGGCTCCTCCTTCGCTGGTTTCACCGCTAACCTTTAGCCCGCTCGCTTCGATAACGCTTCGGTACTCAGGATTTAGTTCGTAGTTGCAGTTGAAGGCTTCCTCTATCTCCGGTCTGGCGTAAATGCTGTAGGCTAAAGAACCGGGCTTGACCCGGATTTTCAGCTTTCCCCAGAGTCGGGGGGTATTATCGGGCCGGTTATCAACCGGACAGGAGACCAGGACCAGCAGGGGTGTTTCCGCGTTCGCGTCGGTTTCGGCGTGCCCGGCTTTTTCAATTCCGGAAATGTGCCGCGCGTACTCTAACAGAGTGTGCTGGAATCCCCCTCAGGTGCCGATGAACGGGCGGTCCATCTCGCGGGCCGCACGTATGGCTTGTATAGCCCCTTCCATGTTCCGGTAAGGACTACCGGGAGATGCCCACAGACCGTCGAACTGTTCGAGCTTCCGCAGTGATTGTCCCGTCAGGAACGATGGCGTGGGCAGCCAGTCGACCATCGCTTTTACGGAGAGACATTCGGCCGAATACCGGATGGCGTCGTTGGTAGCCCGGTGTGACTGGCGATTCTCATCAAAATCGCCGATGACGCCGATTTTTATTAGCTGCTCTGTCATTTTTCTATTTTAGCAGATTTAGTATTTCCTGTACTGACGATACGACCGGGCCGTCCCATTCCTCTTCCCGGTCGATAAAGTGGGCGTCCGCCGGCTCAGCGGGGTCGCGTAGAAGTACCGCGTACATGCCGACCTGCGAGGCTCCGGTCAGCTCGTTGCTGCCCCCGTCGCCGATGTAAAGGCATTCCTGCGGCACCACTCCCAGCCGGTCGGTGGCCATTTTATAAATGCGCGGGTCGGGTTTCTTGACCCCGGCCACGCAGGAAAAAACGGTCGTATCGAAAAACGGCGCCAGTTGAGTCTTACTCCAGACAATCGGGATTTCCCCGGAGCAATCGCTGATGAGCCCTGTCCTGTATCCCATCGACCTCAGCGCCGTCAGCGCCTCGAGTGTCCCCGGCCGTGGCTTCATCGAGCGGACCGTGTAGTCCAGTCTTTTACGGGCCGCCTGCTCGATCTGGCGGGGGGTAGCTTTGATGTTGAGCTCCTCGCAGATAAATTCGATATTCGCCTGGGGAGTTGTGAACTGACCGGTGTTACGCTCGCGGAAAGTATCGAACCACATCCGGATAAACTTCTCCCACGGCACACCGAGAATATCCGCCATTTCCGCCAGGACAGCTTCGTATTCGGAGCGGATGAAATTATCGATCAGCGTTCCGAAGAGGTCAAAAATAACAGCTTTATATCTGACTTTGACCACGTTAGGCTTTCGTTCCATACGGCAATAAACATCGTGAACTTCAACAGTCTCAAATCCATTCCTCTCATACAACGATACCACGGGGTTATTTTTCAAATACGCTATCTTCGTAAGTTTACCGTATCGATCAGCCTTGTCCAGTATGTTTTTCAATAAATATGAACCGATACCTTTATTCTGGTAATACGGCATGATAAAAAACTGCCCTATTTGAATAATATCATCGTTTTCAAGGATATAAATCGTGCCAACAGGTACACCATCATACAGGATTATCGATGGTCTTTTTTGTTGCCAGTCCGACGTGTGAAAATTTCTCTGGACTGTCTCATCCCAGCCCCATAGTTGTGTAATATAGTCTCCTTCAGCCGTTTTTTTTACTTGATAGCTGAACTCGCGGTGCGATTCTTCGGCGGGAATGATCTTTGTTAGTGAATAATCAATCATTTTCTATAAAAGGTCCAGGATTTCTCTCAAGGATGATATCACCGGACCGTGCCAGTCTTCGCGGATAGGGCTATCATCGATTTCCTCGGGTATAAGGATTTGAACGGCATACATGCCCATGTTCGCCGCGTTGGCCAGCTCATTCCTCATCCCGTCGGCGATATACATGCAATCCTGTGTCTTGACCCCTAGTTTCTCTGTGGCTATTCTAAAAATATCCGGATTGCCCTTGTTCATACCCGCCGTGCAGGAAAAAACCGCGACGTCGATAAACGGCGCGAAGGGAGTCTCGTCCCAGAGCGCCGGTACATCCGGCCCACAGTCGGTGATGAGACCGATTTTATAGTGGTTGGTCTTCAAATGAGTAAGTATTTCTATGGCCCCGTCTCTGGGCACGGTGATGTGTTTTTTAGCCGTGGACAACGAGATGCTGGCGGCGAGTTCGATTACATTATCCGGTGGATTTAAACGAAGCTGGTCGCAGATGTGCCTGATAAAATGCTGATAGCTCGGGTAAACACCTGTCCCCAGCCCCGCGGCCCGCTCGAACCATATCCGAACGAAATCATCTTCGGTTGCGGAAATGACGCGGGCTATTTCCCTCGCCATATCGACATAGTGTGACCAGGCATAGCCTCGCGTTAATGTCCCGCCCAGGTCGAAAATAACGGCTGAGTATTTCATCTGCTCTACTTTTTGGATGTCATTCCGGCGAAGGCCGGAATCCAGTCTCCTCTCCCGACCGCGGGAGAGGAAAAAGGTGAGGGGGGTATTCGGGAAAGACGATGATTTCACCCTCACCTAGCCTCTCCCATCTAGGGAGAGGAATTTATCTTTTCTCTTCCTTCCATATCCGACCACCCTCCGGCAGGACGAAAAGGTCCTCGCCGGCGAGCTTGGCCTGTAAACTGTTCTTCAGCGCCGGTATAGGGACGCGTATCTGGTTCATCGTATCACGCTCGCGGATGGTGGCCATGTTATCTTCGATCGACTGGAAATCTATCGTGACGCAGTAGGGCGTGCCCAGCTCGTCCTGCCGGCGGTAGCGCCGGCCGATGCTCTGGGTGTCGTCATACTGTGTCGTGAAGCAGGGCCGGAGCGCGGCGTGAACGTCTCTGGCCAGGGTAGCCAGGTTTTCCTTGCGACTCAACGGTAATACGGCCACTTTTACCGGGGCCAGGTCGGGATGGAAGTGGAAAAGCACCCGTGTCTCGTCCTTGTCCGGCTCCTCGTCATAGGCGTCGCAGAGAAGGGCCAGTATGGCGCGGTCGACCCCCACTGAAGGTTCGATAATGTAGGGAATATAATGCTCCTTCGTCTCATCGTCGAAGTATTCCAGCGTTTTGCCGCTGGCGGCGCTGTGCTGCTTGAGGTCGAAGTCGGTGCGATTGGCGATTCCCTCAAGCTCGGCCCAACCGTGCGGAAAAAGATAGGTGATATCGGTGCAGCAGCGGGCGTAGTGCGCCAGCTTCTCTTTAGGGTGCTCGTGCAGCTTCAGGTTCTCTTTTCGGACCCCGAGGTCCAGGTACCAGTTCCAGCGTTGCTCCACCCAGTAGTCGAACCACTTTTCATCCGTGCCCGGCTTGACGAAGTATTCGAACTCCATAATCTCGAATTCCCGGCTCCGGAAAATGAAGTTGCCGGTGGTAATCTCGTTGCGGAATGCCTTGCCCTGCTGGGCGATGCCGAAGGGGAGGCGCTTGCGGGTGGTGTTCAGGACGTTCTGGAAGTTGACGAACATCCCTTGCGCCGTCTCCGGCCGGAGGTAGACGGTGGCGGCTTCTTCCTCGACCGGCCCGATAACGGTCTTGAACATGGTATTGAACATGCGTTCCTCGGTAAGCTCGCCGGCGCAGGCCGGGCATTTATTCTCGGTGAGGTCGTCGGCTTTCCATCTCAGGTGGCAGTCCTTGCATTCGACCAGGGGGTCGGAAAAGCTGGCAACATGCCCGCTGGCCTCCCAGACTTTAGAGTTCATCAGGATGCTCGTGTCCAGGCCTACGATGTCATCCCGCTCCTGGACGATGGAGCGCCACCATGCCTCCTTGACGTTCCGTTTCAGCTCCACGCCCAGCGGGCCGTAGTCCCAGCATCCCGAGAGACCGCCGTAGATATCGCTGCTGGGGAAGATGAAACCGCGCCGCTGGCACAGGGAGACCAGTTTTTCCATGGCGACTTTTCCGGTTTTATTTTCCGACATTGAATTTACTCCCGGGGCCTCCGGCCGTAGAGACGGTGTGACTTACGGAAAGCGCGTGCGAAGAAAATGCCCAGGATGATGCCGCTCCCTGCCAGCATGATGATGGCGAACCACCAGACGGGGATCAGCATGATTTGATATGAATTGTATAGGAAAATGCTGACCATTGCAAAGAGGAGGACTATCTGGGGCAGCGCCAGCATGTTGCCCATGACCGGTAGGACGCTTTTAATGATGGTGTCTTCCGCCGACCAGTAGCGGGCACCCAGCAGGGCGATCAGGACGGTGCCGACGGCCAGGAGAGCGCAGGCGATCTGCGGGACGAACAGCCAGGCGACGATGGCGTTGCGGTTCATCCAGCGGTCCGGCGCCCCATCCTGGAAGTGATAAGCGACCCGGTCTGGCAGGAGATTGTAGAAAACGGCAGTGATAATGACAGCGAGAAGCAGCGAAGTCAGCGGCAGTGAGATATATCCCCAGCGGAAAGGGAACTTCCCGGCCGCGGCCGGCGGGGATGATTCAGGGGGACTGATAGCTTACCTCCTGCCTCCGGGCAACTATGAATAAAGGTTATCAGCTTTAAGGTGGTGGTGTCAAAAGAGGGGGGTGAATGTGAGTTGATGGAAATTATTAAGAAATTTTTAAGAATTTTCAACGATTATTAAGTAACTTTTTAGGGCCTTTCGTGTTAGGATAAGTGGCTTACCTTCTTGAGGAGGTTTTTAGAAGGTGATATGAGCTGTTTGGAATATGGCAGGGGATAACAAAATACCGTATCGCCTGATAGGGTGGATATAATAACTTAATCCAAAAAGATAAAAAGGAGAGAAATAAATGAGAAAAATTCTTCTTATTGTTGCCTCTTTTGCTTTACTGTTAGTCTTACTCGTGTCTAATATATCAGTTACTTATGCTCAAAATGGCTTATCCGTACATCGAGAGCAAGGAATGACCGATGGATTATTCGTTCCGGGTCAATACTCTGCTTCCCTCGATAATCTTTTGGTGGTTATTACCGGGCTTGATGAAGGAGATACAGCGAACCTCAACCTGATGCTAGAATCTGCTTCACAAGATAGTGAAGCTATACTTAAAAAAACTGTGATTGGTAATAGAGACAAGAACAATGTAATAGACATGTCGTGCTTTCTTAAAGATGGGTATTACCAATTGAGCATCAATGCGCCGGACAAATATTTCCGCGAACCTAAAGGCTGGCTCTTCATGGTGTCTGATTCTCAATTAATAAATCCTCAAGGTAAATCGGTTGCATTCAAACTTGTTTCGCCGGAAGACCAAAAGTATCGGCCATTTCGAGGCCCAATCAATAATGAAGCGCAATCTATGGAGAATGTAAGCCATGAGCCACCCTCTGAGCCTCCATCAATTATGATGGAATGGATGCTGAGTCTATCTGCACCGGCAAAACAGCCTGTTTACGAGGATGTAATTGATTCCACCGGCTATCATTATTTTGGATATTATTCTACCCTAGATTGCCCGGGAATTTGGGGACAGTTTACTGTTGTGGACACAGGTGTAAGACATGGAGCTACAGGAGAAATGACTAACGACCGAATATATGCAGCAAGAGATATTAGTGGCGCCCAACATTGGATGGAAATTGGCTGGGCAGAGGTCAATTGGCAGCCTGATGTACGTTATATGTATGAATTCGATTATACCTATTACGACTGGCGGCTATGGTCAATCCCAGAGACACCTCTGGAAGTAGCCCTTAAGAGTTACGGCAGTAACACATGGTATGCAATGTATATGTATAATGGTAGTTGGTACACTATGGCATACGAGGACATCGGTTTCACGGAAGCCGATTATATGTTTAATAGCGGTGAAGTTTATACTGGTTACGGAGACCATCCTAGCTTTCCTTCGGCAACTACAGATATCAGTAAGCTGTACATCAGTAACAGTTGGGTTAATTGGGACTGGCAGCGGTGGGCTACTACATCGTTGCTGACCTGTGATACATACGACACGCATACATCGACGAGCTACTATAATTTCTATATTCATAAGCATTAATTGCGCCTATTTACAGCATACCTACTTGTGAAAATCCCTTGTAGCAGGTGTGCTGTATTTAGAACCCATTCTTCACCGCAGGTCCAATTAATCTGTATAATATTTAAAGTCACTGAAGAAAGAATTATAACGATGAAATCTTTTGTTCTTACAATCCCCTTTTTTCTATTAGTTACGCTAATGTCTGGTTGTTCGCCAACAAATCCTGTGCAATATATAACCATCCTAAAAGTACCTCAATCGGCTCCAATACCGCCGGGAGGCTGGGGTTTGTCCCCAAGGACTGAACCATATCCAACACGTGTACAAGAAGCTTTTTCACCAGGAGAAACGCTGTTGCTTGGTCTAAAACTGGATAAGCGAATTAATAAACGCGTTACCTTTTCGAATATCGTATATGTAGATAGAAAAACATTGGAGACGATAGTAATTGGCTCGGCCGGTGATCTGGGTCCATATGAGCCAGGGCAGGTTTTTTTACTAAGGTATTCAGCTCCAGACGAGCCAGGCAGCTATGAGGTCCGAGTGTACTTTGAAGATGAGTTAGTCGCTTCAGCTTTGTTCGAGGTCAACAGGACTTCTAATATTGGTGAGTCAGTTATTTCACGATTTTTCTTAGCTTGAGCTAATTAATATTGTATATCTGCTCTTATCCGGTTCAGCCTGTTAAATGCCTGCTGTTTGTCACTCAAACCGAGCCTAGCCTCGCTAATCGCCCGGGAAAGCAGCTCGATGCTCCGGTCATAGGTCTTCCTATCAACCGGGTAGGGGATGCCGTCCTTCCCGCCATGGGCGAAGCTGTACCGGGCGGGGTCGCGGTAGCTGGGAACGACACCGTGGATAAGCTCGGAGATGAGGCTCAGGGCGCGTATCGTTCTGGCCCCCACCCCCGGTAGTCCCAGCAGCCTTTCGAAATCCTCCGGCTGGCGCTCGTAGGCGCTCAGGATAATCTTTTTCAGGCTGTCCGGGTGCAGGTCGCTTGTCATTATCTGGTGACGTGCGGGGAGGTCCAGTGTTTTCAGTTTGCGCAGCTCGGCCAGCACCTTTTCCGGCGTTTCCTCCGTGGCAATCGAAGTTATCGTTGTCCGGGCGGGGGCGCTCTCGGCGGCCGTCAGGTTCAGGGTTTCTCCCCTGGCTTCCGAAAGTATGGCGGCGTGCGGTTCGTTGACGAAGTCAGCCACGGTCTCGCCCAGCCAGTGGTAGCGGCGGGCATAGTGGTTGGTCTCGTTCATGCCCTGCTGCACGACCGTCCACTCGCCTTTAGCCGTGAAAACGAAGCTGTGGTGATAAATCTGGTAGCCGTCCTGGATAGCGGCGCTGTCCACCTTGGCGGCCATGCGGCTGGAGTAGACAAGCGGCGCTGGGTCCAGTGAAATCTTTTCTCCCCAGTCCGCTATCTCGGCGGGGGTCTGGCGCGAGGCCTTGCCCTTGCCGCCGGCTACGAACAGCCCCAGGTCCGTCTCGATTCCCTTGAGGCCTTCTTTCAACGCCCCGCAGAGGGTAGTGGTAACCCCGCTCGAATGCCAGTCGAAGCCGAGGACGCAGCCGAAGGCCTGGAACCAGTAGGGATGGGACAGACGCCGCAGCATCTCCGCCGGGCCGTACTCGGAGACAATGGCGATGGTTATTTCCCGGGCGAGGGGTACCATGCGCTCGAACAACCACCGGGGGGCCTTGCCGTAATGCAGGGGCAGATTGGCGAAGCCGGTTCTCCTGGGGCCAGTCATGTTCAGCCCTTTCACGGACTAGGAAGCGCAGGTGCCGCAGTTGCCCGAGCTACAGCTTGAGCAGGAGCCTCCGGACGTTCCGGCGATGGTTTTGGGGACGCCGCCCGTGGAGGCGGTGAAGCAGGCGAAAGTGGACATCTTCCGCCGCGATATTTTATGGCACTTCGGGCAATCGGCTGGCTGTTGCGCCTGGCTCAAGGGACGCAGCCGCTCAAAGGTGACATCGCATTTCGGACAGACGTACTCGTAAATCGGCATGATAGTTCTCCATTTACAGTTTATCCTGTTTTATGTACAGGGTCAAGATGGGTTGAAGCGGTATTCATCTCTGGGGTATTTTTTACCCCTCTCGCGATGAATATTTACGAGCGGTGGTAGTTGCACCCTCACCTAACCTCTCCCATAAAGGGAGAGGGAACTGTCTGGATTCCCGCTTACGCGGGAATGACATGATTCGTTATTGTTCATCTTGCGGCCATAGTGTACGATGTTGTTATCACTCCCGGGAGGTAAAAATATGCTCCATAAAGTTGACATAAAAACAGGTTCGAGGGTAGAGTTACAGGAAATTACCAGCCAGGTGAGAGATGTCGTTAAGGCCGGGGGCGTGAGAAACGGTATCTGCCACATCTTTGTACCGCATACCACGGCCGGGGTCATTATCAATGAGCACGCCGATCCTGCTGTTGTCGAAGATATTATCGCCCAGCTCGATGTTATGGTGCCGCAGCACCGGAACTACAGCCATATGGAAGGGAATTCCCCGGCCCATATCAAGGCCAGCCTCACCGGGGGCTCTTGCACCCTCTTTATCGAGGACGGGCGGCTGGTGCTGGGGACCTGGCAGGGCGTATTTTTCGCCGAGTTCGACGGCCCGAGGGACCGCAACTTCCTGGTAAAAATCGTGCCGGACAGATGACGGCATATCAAAGGTCTGTCACAGTGCAGGCCTCGGTGGCAGAGACATCCGGTGGTGCCCGCAATACCGGCAACGATAATATTTCCCGTTAACGCTGTACAGCCCCTTGCGGCGACACTGCGGGCAGGGTGTGTACCTGTCCGTCACGCCCGTGGCCGGGTTGGACGTCTGGTTATTCATTTTTTAGCCCGGTATGAGCATAGCTGACGAACGTTACGTGCTTATCTCAAATAGGCCGCCCGGCGTCACAATCCGGTCACAGTCGGCCTACTTGGTCATCAAGTGAAAATCTGTGTTATAATCTGGTTCAAATGACGGTCGTTGTAACCGGGGCCAGCGGACATGTCGGGGCCAACCTGGTCCGCGCCCTTGTCGGGGAAGGACGCTCTGCCCGGTGCCTGGTACATGTTAACTCCCGAGCTATCGACGGACTGCCGGTTGAGACCGTCCCCGGTGACGTCCGCGACCTCGACTCGTTATGCCGGGCTTTCCGGGGCGCGGAGATTGTGTACCACCTGGCCGCAAGTATCTCGCTGTCCGCGTATGACTGGCCTTCTCTTGAAGCCGTGAACGTCACCGGCACCAGGAACGTGCTCGAGGCCTGTCGCCGTGCCGGCGTACGCCGCCTTGTTCACTTCAGCTCCATTCACGCCCTTGCGCAGGAGCCCCTGTCCCTTCCCGTGGATGAGTCCCGACCCCTCGTCGCTTCGACGCGCTGCCCTCCCTACGACCGCTCCAAGGCGGAGAGCGAGAGAGAGGTGCGGCGGGGTATTGAGCGGGGGCTCAATGTCGTCACCGTCATTCCCACGGCCATCCTCGGTCCCCACGACTACCAGCCGTCATACTTCGGCGAGGCCCTTCTGGCCATGGCCTGTCACCGGTTGCCATCGCTCGTGACCGGCGGATTCGACTGGGTGGATGTGCGGGACGTGGTGGACGGTGCCATGCGCGCCGCGGAGCGGGCGCCGGCGGGGTCCCGGTATCTGCTTTCCGGGAACTGGGTATCCATGTGCGACATCGCCGGGATGGTTGCGGAGATTACCGGCGTCCCGAAGGCGGGTTTCGTTTGCCCGCTGTGGCTGGCGCGTACCGCCGCGCCGGTTGTCCAGGGGATAAGCCGCCTGCGGGGGAAACGCCCGCTCTATACCAGCGTCTCCCTCCGGGCGCTGCGGAGCAACCGTAATATCTCCCACGAAAAGGCCTCCTGGGAGCTGGACTACCGCCCGCGACCTTTCCGCGAGACCCTGGAAGATACCCTGAGGTGGTTCGTCGACTCCGGTCAGCTGCCCCGCCGCCCGGGACAGGGGGCCCTGGAGACCCGGTGAGCGAGCCGACCGTCTTTAACGTCCTCCTGGTGGGGTGGTTCGTACTGGCCTCGGCCGTCTTCGTGGCGCTGTTTTTTATCGTTGCTCCCTACGGACGTCACGTTCGACGGGGCTGGGGCTCCGCCCTCAACAATCGGTTGGGCTGGCTCGTCATGGAAGCGCCCGCTCCCATCGTTTTCGCTGCCTGTTTTTCCCTTGGAAGTAATGCCGTCACCGCGGCCTCGCTCGTTTTCCTGGTCATCTGGGAGGCGCATTATTTGCACCGGGCGTTTATTTATCCCTTTAGCCTGCGGGGGTTTTCCCGGCAGATGCCGCTCTCAGTCGTGGGCTTCGGATTTGTTTTCAATATGATGAATGGTTATCTTAACGGACGTTATCTTTATACTCTGTCCGGGGGATATAATAGTGACTGGTTGTCCGACCCCCGGTTTATCGCCGGGGTGTTGCTATTTATCATTGGCTTCGTGGTCAACCGCCGGGCCGACCTGGTTTTACGCGGTCTGAGGCAACCCGGCGAGTCCGGATACAAGATTTCCTACGACTGGTTGTACCGCCGGGTGTCCTGCCCCAACTACCTGGGGGAGATAATCATCTGGCTCGGCTGGGCGCTGGCTACCTGGTCGCTCCCGGGACTGGCCTTCGCCTTCTGGACCGCCGCTAACCTGGTGCCGCGGGCGAAGGCGCATCATGCCTGGTACCGGTCGGCCTTCCCGGACTATCCTCCGGAGCGGAAGGCCCTGGTGCCGGGCGTCTGGTGAGACTCTTGGCCGGAAATATCCCGGTTGATATAAGATAATGCAAAAAATAAATGGCCCGCGATATCGCTGGTATATCCTCGGCCTCACCATGGCCACTTATGGACTCATCACCGGCTCCGCCAGGTTGTGCATGCCGGTGCTCTTCAAACAGATTTCGGATGACCTGGGCCTGAGCGTGGTCGCTATCGGCACTATCTGGGGCATGGACCCGCTGGCCGGCGTCTTCATCGGGCTGCCCGGCGGGCTCCTGGCCGACCGCTTCGGCGTCCGGCGGATGCTTTTCGTGGCCTGCATCCTGGCCGGTGTTTTCGGCGCCATGCGGGGACTTTCCGTCAACTTTTTTACCATGGCGCTCGCTATGTTCCTCTTCGGAATCACCGTCGCCGCTACCCCGAGTATCGTGCCCAAGGTGACGACCCAGTGGTTTGGCGGGAAACAGCTCGGGCTCACCAACGCCCTGTTGAATGTTGCCTGGGGAGCCGGCGCGATGATAGCCACGATGTTCAGCGCCACCGTCTTTTCACCGTGGCTCGGGGGCTGGAGGAACGTGCTTTTTCTCTACGGCGCCCCGCCCGTGTTGCTGGGTATTCTCTGGTGGTTTACCGGGCGCGAGCCGGGTAAGAGCGAGCTCCCCGGCTCGGAATTGGGCGTTGTCCCCTTCCGCCGGGCCTTTTCACACGTCATCCGCAGCAAAATGGTCTGGCTTATCGGCATTATCAACATGACGCTCTGGGGGGCCAGCACCGGATACATCGGCTACCTTCCTTTATACTTGAGGAATATCGGCTGGACGCCCGCCAGCGCTGACAGCGCCATCACCGTATTGATGGGCGTGAGCACACTCGGGGTTATCCCCATGGTGCTGCTGGCCGGCCGGACGTCTCAAAAAGGGGTACTGCTTTTTTCCTTCGCGATGCTGGCATTGAGTATCGCCTTGTTGCCCGCGGTCGATACCTCCGGGGTATGGCTGCTCGTCGTGGCCGGGGGGTTCCTGCGCAGCGGGACTTTTCCCATCCTGAACGTGATGGTCTTCGAGACGAAAGAGATAGGCAGCACTTATGCCGGGACGGCCATCGGCCTGACGAGCTCTATCGGCATGCTGGGGGCTTTTATCTCTCCCCCGCTGGGGAATAACCTCGCGTCGTTCAGTCAGGGGATGCCTTTGGTCTTCTGGGGAGGCCTGGCCGCCCTGGCCATGCCTTTCCTGCTCCTGCTGCCGTCAAACCGCCGTCAACTCACCGGTTGACCCGGACAGGATTTACGGTTCTCTCCCCCGCGATTTCTCGAACTCGCGGCGGCGTGCCTCCATCTTTTCGGTGGAAAACCCGCAGAGCCTGGCCCAGGCCGGGGCCCAGGACTCGTAGCCGTCTTTATCCCAGGCGTCGCCCATCTTCTGGCGCACCTCTTCCCCGTACTTCCTGACCTCGGGCGCCAGCGTGGTGAACATCTTCTCCGCTCCCTCGTGGGTCGGCCGCGCCCCGTGTTCCCGGATGTGGTTCCACAGCGTGTCCGGGTGGTCGATTATCGGGCAGGGCAGGAGGGTGTTGTAGGAGAGAGGCTGGCTTTCCCGGATGGCCTTGAAGAACGGCGAACCCAGGATTTCGCCGATGCTGTGTTCCTTGACGTTGTGCGTGGAGAAATGGCAGAAAATGCAGGGCTCGGCGTCCCCGCGGTGGTTGATATGGAAATAGTGCCTGCCCCCGGCCAGGCAGCTCCCGGCCAGCGGGCCGTCGTTCCAGAAATCGATGGGTATTATCGGCCG